>Ga0265313_10000933_pt1 | contig 29113 bp, 27 predicted proteins | sample 4123metaG_FD_203122 | JGI IMG/M metagenome (GOLD analysis project Ga0265313, IMG submission 203122) | Rhizosphere microbial communities from Carex aquatilis grown in University of Washington, Seatle, WA, United States - 4-1-23 metaG | ecosystem: Host-associated > Plants > Roots > Rhizosphere >...
AAGGCGCGAGGAGGGCGCATAGCGAACCTATGTAACCGACGAGCAACGAAGCCGCCGGGGATGGATCGCCAGCGGATGGGCACTTATTTACGGGGACCTGTACTAAGGCGCACGCGATCGGAGAGAACCGGTGCGCCGGGGACGCCAGGGTCAGCGAGGAATGGCAAATCCTGGCGCGAAATTGGGGCTAGCGCCCAGGTGGCCGGAGCGGGAGAGCCGTCGTCGATGGGGGGGGAGGGGGGATCCGCGCGAGCTCGGTTTCCCCGCCGCCGGTGTCGATGGCCTGAATGGCGGCGAAGAGCCGGTCCATACCCACCTCGAGTGCGCCCTCCTTCAGAAAGAGGCCCGCGACGCGCACGAGCCGGAGGGACGTCGTCTTTCCGAGATCGATCTCTCGCTCCACGAACGCTTCGAACGAGGGAAAGCGCTTCGCCTCGTAGAGGCGACGCGCCTGAATGTCCTTGAGGACCACGCCGATGTCGTAAAAAGTCTTGGGAAGGCTCTTCCGGAGCGCTTTGATCTGCGCCAAAGCCGCATGTAGGTCGCGCACCTTCTGCTTGATGTCTTCGGCGTTTTCGGGCGTGCGAATGGTCGCTCGGGCGCTCCCCGGAAGGGGCGGCTCCGCCGCGCGCGCGCGGGCCTCGGCTGCGTGCTTTGCGGCATGACGAGCGGCCCAGGGGGCGGCGCCCCGGAGGCCGAGCTTGCGCTTGCCGCCTGCTTCCTCTTTCGTCGCCGCGCCGGCTCGAACGGATCCCGGTTTCCCGGCCGCCGGTGGCCTCATCGACGTGCGACCCTTGCCGGAATCGCCAACCTTCGTCGCTGCAGCCTTCTTCGTTTTGGCCATATCGCTCTCGGTTCGGGGCAAAGCCCTGCAAAACTTTGGCTTCGCGCCCGTTCCGCCCCCGGGAATTCGCTCGTACTTGTCCGGGGGTGACTCGGGCGAAACGCTTTGGGCCCATTACCAGAGTCAAGAGGCGCGCGTCTACACGGGAAATGGGCGAAACGCATCGACGGTCGAACGGTCGACCGGCGAGGACGAGCAAAACGAGGCCGAAATGGCGCCTTGGCAGGCGGTGCGATGCGAAATCGGCTAGCATCCTCAGGCGTATGGCCGTCCTGACCAGCGTCGCGGAAGCCGATGTGCGACCGCTCCTTACCGCGCACGGGCTTGGGGCTCTGGGCGCAATCGAAGGCATTGCCGGCGGCAGCGTAAACTCGAACTTCGCGATCGAATGCGCAGGCGGACGGCTATTTCTTCGACTCTACGAAGAGCGCGACTTGGCTGGAGCACGGCGCGAAACGGCCATGCTCGAGCGACTTGCCCTTGCCGGAGTACCCACTCCTTCACCGCTGCGGCGGCTCGACGGCGCTTTCGTCTCGGTCGTGTGCGGCAAGCCGGCTGCGCTTTTCCCCTGGCGTGGGGGAACGATGCGCTGTCAGGCGGGAGTGACCGCGGAGGACGCGCGCCGCGTGGGGGAGGCGCTCGCCAGGGTGCATTTGGCCGGCGCGAAAGAGTCGAGCGAGCTCGGTCGCTTCCGGTTTGCGGATCTGCTTGCAAGGCTCGACGCGATCGCCGCAAGCGGCGACGTCCGGTTCGGCCCGCTCGTGCCGGGACTGCGCGCCAGCCTCGAGCGCGTCCACGCCGCGCGGGATCTCGATTTGCCGAGGGGCCTGGTACACGGCGACTTGTTTCGGGACAATGTCCTCTGGAACGATCGAAACGAAATCGAAGCGCTGCTCGATTTCGAGAGCGCGTGCGAAGGGACGTACGCCTACGATCTGATGGTCACGGTGCTGTCCTGGTGCGTCGCCGACGTGCTCCAGCCGGTGCTCGCCGGTTCCCTGCGGGCCGGTTACGAGAGCGTGCGGGCGCTTTCCCCCGCGGAGAAGCGCGGCCTCTACGCCGAGGGTCGTTTCGCGGCTCTGCGTTTTACCATCACGCGGATCACCGACTACGCGATGCGTACCGACACGCAGGGAGCGCGCGTGGTGAAAGACTGGCGTCGATTCTTCAATCGCTTTGAAATGCTCGAAGCGATGGGGACCGGCGGTCTACGGGACTTGATGGGGATCGGAGCCTGACCGCCGAGGGGCGCCCGAGCGGCCGGGAGCCGTCTTCGCGGCGAAATGATCGAAGCCGCGCGGTTCGATGGGCGTGTCCCCCCTCGCGCCGCGGAGCGTGAGCCCGCGTCCTCGACGCACCTCCCCAATCCGCCGAAAGCCCGGGATTGCCGAGCTGCTCGCCGCGACGAGCGCGTAGTCCTCGCCGCCGTAGAGCGCGAGATCGAGGGCGCTCTCGTCGAGCGCCCGCGCCGCCGCGGCGAGCTCCTCATCCGCGAGCAACACGGCTTCATCCAGGACGAGCGCTACCCCGCTCGCGTCCGCCATGTGCCCCGCGTCGCGCGCGAGCCCGTCCGACACGTCGACGGCGGCGTGCGCCACTCCGGCCATTCGGAGGCCCTCGGCGACGAGCGCCCGAGGCCTCCGCCACGCCTCGACCGCGGCCGCCACCCAGGGCCCGTCCGCGAGCTTTCTCTCGAGCGCCTGCATCCCGGCCGCCGCCATCCCCACGCGCCCCGCCATCCAGACGCCATCGCCGGCGCGAGCGCCCGAGCGTTCGATGGCGCGCTTGCACTTGCCAAGAAGGGTCGTCGCAATCGACAGCGCCGGTCCCCGCGACAGATTGCCTCCCACGACAGGTGCTTCGATCTGCTCGGCGGCATCGCGCTGGCCTCGCGCAATGTCCGCGAGCGCTGCATCGTCGATCTCGTCGGGCAGCACCAGCGCCGCGAGCGCACACCACGGCGTCGCCCCCATGGCGGCCACGTCGCTCGCGGCCGCCATGAAGCTGCGCCATCCGAGGTCGCGCCACGACACGAGATCGCGACGAAAATGGACACCCTCCACTTGCTCGTCGATCGTCCAGACCAGCTGGAGGGTCCCCTCGATGGCCTTTGCGAGGAGCACCGCGGCGTCGTCGCCGATCCCGACCTCGACGCCCGCGCGAGCCACGACCGAGCCCGCGCCGAGTATGCGCGAGAGCATGGCGATCCGCCCCAGCTCGTCCATCCTCGGGACGGCTTACGATGGTCGTGGCGACTCGGCAACCTCAGGCGCCGGCTGTTGGGGGAGAGACACGACGAAGACCGTGCCCTTGGGGTGGTTGTCCTCGACGCGAATCGTCCCGGAATGGGCAGAGAGCAGTCGCTTGACGATCGAGAGGCCCAGTCCGGTTCCACCGTGTTCCCGCGTGCTCGACGAATCGATCTGGTAGAAGGCGTCGAAGACCTTCGAGCGCTCCTTGGCCGGGATGCCTATCCCCGTGTCGCTCACGCGCACTTCGAGCCGGGTTCGCGTCGGCGCGAGGAGCGCGAGCCCCGCCTCGTCGATGCTGCTTCCGTCGTCGTCCGGGGCGGCGCGCGCACGAAGCGTCACCGAGCCTCCCGCCGGCGTGAACTTGATCGCGTTTTCGACCAGGTTCAAGAACACTTGCCGCAGCCGCTCGGCGTCGCCCTGGAGGACGGGAAGGTCCGCCGGGGCGTCCACTTCGAATCGAACGTTCTTCTTGCGTGCCGCCGGTCGGAGGGTCGACGCCACCTGTCCCAGGACTTCGTGGATGTGCACGACGCGCATCACCATTCGCATCGTCCCGCTCTCGAGCTTTCCGAGATCGAGCAAACCGGAAATCAGCGACAAGAGCTGCTGTCCCTTGTCGTGAATCGTACTCACGAACTCGAGCTGCTCGGGCTTCATCTCGCCCGCGAGCCCCTCGACGAGCATCTCGCTATAGCCGATGATCGACGTGAGGGGCGTTCGAAGCTCGTGACTCACCGTCGCGAGAAAGGCCGACTTGAGCCGATCGAGCTCCTTTAGCCGGTCGAAGGCCTCTTGCAGCTTCGCCGTCTTGTCCTCGAGCTGGCGGTAGCTCTCGCGCACGCTCGCCAAGTGCATCGTGCTCGTGACATGCGCCTTGTGTCCGGCGAACAAGATGAGGTCGAGCGACGATTTCAGGTGCGTCGCCATCCGCGTGACCGTGTCCGCCTTTGCGCGCGGCATCTTCGCGAGAAGCGTTTGCGCACGCTCCTTCGAGATGCCGGGGTCGACCGTGAGGAGGGACGCAGGCGCCTCTGCGACGTGGGCCGGAAGGAACGGACCGACGACGAGCCGTCCCACCCTCCGCCCGTCGTACTCCAGGCCGAGGACCCGATACGCGGCGCCCGTGAAGCACGGGTGCACGACGTCGCCCGACTCGCCCGGCTCGCGCGCCTTGACCGCAGCCACGGTCGCCTCGCAGGCCTTATGACCGTTGGGTAGGCCGTTGACGTAGGCGCAGAGCTCGTGTTCACCGGCGGTATCCGCCAAGAGCGCGCCTTCGGTCGAGTAAATTCGGATGGGAATCCCGAAGAGCGTTTGAAAACTGCGACAGAGCTCTTCGAGTCCCTCTCGGTCGACCAGGTCCTCGATTCGCACGCGTCCGTCGAGCACGAGGTCCTCGACCGCGACTGGCGGGCTCCTCGCCGTCACGCCAGCACCTGGAGGTGTCGGTTGAGGTTTCCTCCGACGCACGACGAAAGCAGGGACGGGACGTCGCTCGTCACTCCGAGCTGCCGCGCTGCCATCGGCAGGAGGTCGTTCGATCCGACGCCGAGCATCTTCGCGAGCTGGTGCTCCTGATCGAGCTTGGTCCAGGTGAGGTAAAAGAGCCCGAAGAAGGTCTCGAGCACGCCTCGGCCGGCCACCGCGCTCGCCTTGAACACCGGCTCTCGGCCTCGCCTCGCGAGCACTTCGATCTCGTCGTCGGAGCGAACCTTGTCGAGGTCGCGCTTGTTGAACTGGATCACGATGGGGAGCTGTTTGACGCTGAGGCCCAGCTCTTTGAGGTTCTGCCGGAGATCGAGGAACGACGCTGCGTTGTGCTCGGTCTCGCTAATCTGCGAGTCGGCCACGAAGACGACGCCGTCGGCCCCCTGGAGGACGAGCCTTCGGGTCGACGCGTGAAGCACCTGCCCGGGGACAGTGAAAATCTTGACCCGCAAAGTCATGCCGTGTCCGGCGCGCTCGGTCTCGGCCCGCAACGTCAGCGGGAGCATGTCGAAGAAGAGGGTGCGGTCGTCCTTCGTCTCGAGGGTCATCAGCCGCCCTCGGGATCCCTCCGTGGTGAGCTGATGGAGCGCGCGTAGGTTGGTCGTCTTTCCGCTGAGCGCCGGCCCGTAGTAAACGAGCTTGAGTGCGATCTCGCGGCCGCCGAAGTTGATCTGCACAGGCCTCTCATTCGTTCGTTTCGGACGCCCCGAGTCGGTTAGAATCGGTCCTCATGGTCGTCCAAGAAGGCGCCGTGGCGCCGGAATTCGCCCTGGAAAGCGACGCTGGAAACCGTGTCTCGCTCGATGACTACGCGGACCGGTGGCTCGTCCTCTACTTCTACCCCAAGGATAACACGCCGGGGTGCACACGCGAGGCGCAGGCCTTTTCGGCCGCGGTCCCACGTTTGGCGAAACTAGGCGCCGATGTCGTCGGAGTGTCGAAGGACTCCGTGAAGACGCACTGCGGTTTCCGCGACAAGTTCGAGATTGCATTTCCGCTTCTCAGCGACCCCGAGCTCACCGTGCACCGAGCGTACGGCGCTTTTGGGGAGAAGACGATGTATGGCAAGAAAGTACAGGGGGTGATTCGTTCGACTTTCCTCGTCGGTCCGGACGGCAAAATCGCACGGGCGTGGCGCGGAGTGAAGGTCGACGGGCATGCCGACAAGGTGATCGAGGCGATCGAAGAAGCCCGGAGTGAAGGAAAGCCCCCCAAGAAAAAGCCGGCCCGCCGCGAATCCAAATCCCGGTAGTCTCTCGTTCGTGGATTCGGCGGCGACGCTGGTCTGGTTGGCGCCCGAACCGCCCGACGCGGCGCAAGCTCGTGCGCTCGCGAGCTGGTCGCGCGCTCGCGGAGTGCCGCTGACGTCTCCCGTCCACGCCGAGGTGCCGGCGCTTGCGGTCGACCTCGGTATGGGCGACGCCGTCGAGCGATGGCTCGACATCGCTCGCGATGCGATCGCCGGTCGCGAACGGGACAGTGCCGATCGCGCCCTGTCTTCGGCCGAATCGCTGCTGCGCGCGCACCCCGAATGGCCCCAGGCCGCATGGCTCATGGCGGAATTGGACCGCGCCCGGTCGGTGGAATGGCGGCACGTCCCGCCGACCGACCTGCAGTTCGCCGAGGGGGCGTGGCTGCGTGCAGAGGCCATCGACGGCGGTCGCGTGGCCGGCGTCGGGGAAGAAGCATCGGCGAGGCATCCATCGTCCGCTACGATCGCCGTCGACTTGACTCCCGAGGACGCGGAGCTCTGGCTGGATGGGCAGCCCGCGAAAGACACCGTGATTCCGACGCGCGCCGGCACGCACGCGCTCGTCGCGACGTGGGGGGGCGCTCCCGTTTGGGCCGAGTGGATCGAGGTGCCGGCCGGCAGCTCCTCCGTACGCGTGAAGGCGCCCGGGGTGCTTCCATGCTCTGTTCGAGATGTGGCCCGGGCGCACGTGACCGCGGATCCGACGGGGGCGCCGGGCGCGCTTCAGATCGACGCGGGGCACGTGGACTGCCGCGCATGGGTCGCGGCAACGGCGGGGACCGGGCCTGGTAGCCTCCGAATGGCCCTCTGCGAAACCAACCGCTGCGGGCCCGCTCTCGAATGGCGCGCGCCCGAGCCGTGGACGTGGTCGCCCGACGACGAGCGGCGTAACGAGCGCAAGGGGATGCCGTGGGCCACCTGGGGCCTGGTCGGGACCGGAGTGGCGATCGCCGCCGGAGTGGTGATCCTCGCATCGGGAGCGTTGCGACCGGTGCCGGCCGAAACCCATTTCGTGAGCGGCGGCATCAAACGGCAGTAGCAGCCCTCGGCGCGAGTCCGACAATTGCGGATCGCGGGTGGGCTGCTTAGGCTAAAGCCATGGCGCAGGCACCGCGACTCGACTTCGAAGGCTTCGTCGCACGCAGGAAGACCGAGCGTGCGGGCGGCGGCACGGCGACTACCGGGCACGAGTACACGTATACGTTCGACCGGCAATCGCGCATCGCCTTCGAGAACACCCGACCGGTGGCGCTCGCGGTCGAGGCGAGCGTGCGGCTCTTCAAGCAGCTCGGGAAACATCAGCTGCTGGGCCACGCGGTCAAAGTGAGTGACCGGCAGTTCCCCCGGATCTATCGGATCACGAAGACCGCGTGCGACGCGCTCCAAATCACGATGCCCCAGGTCTTCGTCGTCAACAGTCCCACGTTCAACGCCGGGACCCTCGGGACCAACGAGGACTCGTTCATCATGGTCCACTCGGCGCTCGTCGATCACTACTCCGACGAGGAGCTGCTGACGGTCATCGGCCACGAGTGCGGTCACATCCACAACTCGCACGTCGCCTACCTCACGGCGATGCACTATCTCACGTACATGGCGGGAATGTTCCTGCCGTGGATTCTGCAACCCGCGCTCGTCGCGCTCCGCACCTGGTCGCGGCGCGCCGAAATAACATGTGATCGCGCGGGCATGCTCGTCGCGAAGGATCACCGGGCGGCAGAGCGCGCAATCACCAAGTTGGCGGTCGGTTCGCGCAAACTCTACGAGGAGTTCAACGTCGATGCGTTCCTCGAACAGCACGAAGAAGGAAGCCAAGGCATCGGCAAGTACATGGAGGTCTTCGCGACCCATCCGTGGCTTCCCAAGCGTGTCCTGGCGATGCGCGTCTTCGCCGAAAGCCAGCTCTATCGCAAGGCGATCGGTCAACCTCCGACCGGTCCGACCATGAGCGAGGTCGACGAGCGGGTCTCGGCGCTCTTGAAGGGAGAGGCGTGATGAGCACGGACGAGGTCGAAAAGCCGCTCCTCGATGCGTTCTTCGAGAAGCGTGACGAAGTCGTCCGCGCGCTCGAGAGCCTCAGCAAGGTCGCCGGCGGGCTCGGGACCAAGAGCCTGCGCGAACGAATCGACCGAGGCCTCGTGCGCAAGCTCGAGGAGGACCGATTCCACCTCGTCGTCGTCGGTGAATTCAACCACGGAAAGACGACATTCGTGAACGCTCTCTTGGGCGAGCAAGCGCTCCCGGTGGGCGTGACTCCGACGACCGCTGCCATTCATCATATCCGTTGGGCCGAGCAACCCGAAGCCCTGGTCGTGTATGCCGGCGGGGAGAGGCGCGCGATTCCGTTCGACGAGGCCAAGCGCTTCGCCGTGGGAGGAGGCGCGAGCGCCGAGAACGTCGACTACCTCGAGATCGGCTATCCCGCGCCGCTCCTGAAGGAGCGCATCTTGCTCGTCGATACCCCGGGCGTGAACGATCTGTCCCTTCAACGCGCCGATATCACCTACAGCTACATTCCGCGCGCCGATGCCGTTCTCTTTCTTCTCGACGCAGGACAGATCCTCAAAGAGAGCGAGCGCGTCTTTTTGAACGACAAGCTCCTCAAGGCGTCGCGCGACAAGATCGTGTTCGTGATCACCAAGTGGGACCTGCTCTCGCCCGACGAGGAGCGTGAGGCCCTGGCGTACGCGAAAAACCACCTTTCGACGCTGGTGAAGGCGCCCGTGGTCTTTCCAATCAGCGCCGAGAAGGCACTCGCCGGCGACCGCGCGGGGAGCGGCATCGACGAGCTCGTGAACCACCTGACGCGCTTTCTCGCCGAAGAGCGCGGGCGCATCTTGCTCGACAACGCACTCGGCGAGGGTCTCGGCGTCGCGCAGCTTTTGTCGAAGGGAGTCGACGCCAGGCGCCGGAGCGTTCTCATGAAGACCGAGGAGATCGACCGCCGCATCGCGGCGCTGGAGAAGGATCTCTCCGGGCGAGCTGGGACCATCGAACAGCGGCGCATGCAGATTCGAGAGGACATCTCCGGCATCAAGACGGGCGCGCGCAAAGACCTTGACCGCTTCGTCGACGACGTAAACCGCCAGTTGCCCAACGTCATCGACTCGGCAAAACCTCAGGATCTCAAACAGTACTTACCGTCCTTCCTCGAAGACTCGTTCAAGCAGTGGGCGGAAGAAGAAACGAAAGAAATCGCCGCGCAGCTCGAGGCATGTGCGGAGAAGACCGTCGCGCTCGTGCGCGACGACGCGCGCGACAGCGCTCGGCGCGTCGCCACCGCGCTCGGCAGCGACCTGCGAAGGCTCGACGTGCAGGTGGACACGATTCGGTACGACGTGGGCGTCGTGGCGTTGATGTTCGGGGGCGTCGCGCTGATGGCTGTCAACTTGATGGCGGGCGGACTTCTGGCGGTGGCGGGGCCGGCGATTTTCGCGATGTTCGCCCGTGGCAAAATCCACGAGGAACTGAAGAAGCGAGCGAACGAGCTCGCACCCGAGGTACTCCGAGAAACCGCCAACAAGGTGCGGCCCAAGCTCGACGAGCTGATCGAACAGTTCGCCCAAAAGCTCGACGCCTGGGTCGTTGCCGCAGGCGAAGAACTGCACCGGGAAGTGGTGGAGGTGCTTCAGGCGACGAAGGAGTCCCGGGCATTGGGGCAGGGCGACGAAGCGGCAGCCTCGGCATCCGTCGAGGTGCAGGCAGGGGAGCTCGCCACGGTGACTGCGCAGCTCGAAAGCCTTCGCGGAGATCTGTGGCCAGCGCCCGATCGGGTGCGGGTGGCCGACGCGGTCGCCTGAGTCGCGAAAGAAACCACGCAACTCGTTGAGGGGCGGACTCGATTGGGAGGGCATGACCCAGCCGATCGGAACGTACCGACTGCAATCCTCCGCCCCAGAGCCGCCTGAAGACCGCGGCGGAGCCACCCCCTCCAATCCCGGCCCGCTGAGCGGCCTCGCGCAGCGCGCGCTCAGCTACGTGCACGCCGACGCGTTCTTCGCGTCCACCGGCGTGCCCCGGCCACCCGACTGCAACTTCGACGAAGGCCACGACTACGAGCGCTGCGGCAACGGCGCGCCAGTCGCCAATCCCGTGCTCTTCTTGCGCCAAACCAACGACGTCGAGGCCGTCGCGGTGCGCGACGTGCATCAGAACATGGCTGGTGACTGCGCCCTCATGGCGACCCTGGGGGCGCTCGCGAGCACTCCGGCGGGCCGCGCCCTGGTAGAGAACGCAATCACGGAAAACAAGAACCCGCAGGGTGACGTCGTCTCCTACACGGTCACGCTGCACGAGCCCAAGTCCCACTACTGGGGTCTCGCCGCGAAGACCTTCTCCGAGGTGAAAGTCACAGTGCAATCCTCCTTCGTGCTCGGCCACGCCCTTCCGCGCGGCACGACGGATTTCAAGCAGCAGGATGGCCCCCACGAAGTCTGGCCGCTCGTGCTCGAACAAGCATATGCGGCGGTCCGGGGCGGCTACAACCAGACGTCCCGCGGCGATGCGCCGTTCCGCGCCATGGAGGCACTCACGGGAAAACCGGCCGAACAGCACAGGGTCGGTTGGCTCGGCTACAGCGCCGAGCAGATCGCGGCGGACTGTGCCGCGGGCAAGCTCGTCGTACTCGATACGAAGAACAGCGTGAACAACGCATACCAGCTCGTCGACGGCCACGCGTACCAAGTCGTGGGGACGGAAGTGCACAACGGCAAACGCTGCTTCACGCTGAACAATCCTTGGAACGAGCATCAGCCGGACCCCATTCCGTGCGACGAACTCACGAAATGGTTCACGGCCGTCGATGTCGGATCCGTCCAATGAGTCCCATGAAGAATGTAGCCGCCCGATTCGGTCTCCTCCTCGCAGCCTCCAGCGCAGGTTGCGAACCGCCACGCCATGACCGCGACGCCCCACGCTATGACCGCGACGATTGCTCCAAGCAAAAGTGCGAAGTGTTGACCGAGCGGCCGGCAGGGGAATTCCCCGCTGTCTTCAAAGGCGGGTCGATCGAAATTCGCGACTTTCGTCCGTTCTGTCGACTCGACGTCTCCTGGTCCGTCTTCTCGGGGCCTACTCCTCATTTTCATGCGATGCTCGACGCGCTGGAGGGAGAGCTCCTCCCGATGCCGGGCGGCTTCGTGAAGATCAACGCCTGCCGTGGGCTGGAGATGCCTGCACCCACGTCGAGGCCTTACGCCGTCCTCGTCCTCGATCCCCACAGTGCAGACTTGCCGCCCCTCCAGGCCAACGACGTATTCATCCCGCTGGACGGCGACGCGGCCTTCGACGAGACATTCTTCGCGTCGGCCAGGGTCGACCCGGCTCCCGATGGGGGTCCAGTGTCGGTGAGCATCGTCTCGCGCTCCCGGTCCTCCCGCGGGGACGAAGGCATCTACAGTAGCCTGCGCGAGGGCGACTCGTTCGTCTGGGGACCCACCATGGCGCGCATCGTGCGCATCGTGCCGTTGCGCTCCCATAACGGCCAGCCCGCGGGTTGGGTCGAAGTGCAGTTGTCGCCGAAAAGTGCGGCCGCTCAGAACTGACACGCGGAAGGCAGCTTCACGCTCTTGAGGATCTGCCGAATCTGCGCGAACTCCGGAGCAGTCCCTTGCGGTCCGACCTGCTTCGCGAAGACGTCGCACTGCGCGGCCGCAGCGTTGATCTGAAAAGCCTCCGGCGACGATCCGAGCTGCTTTGCCTGCGCGCGCATCGCGACGCAACACGCCTCGATCTTCGCCTGGTTCGGAGGGACCACCGGGCCAACCCACTTCTTCGGCGCCGCCGCCTCCGCCGCTGCGTCGCCGGCGTCCGTCGTGTCGGTGAGGGGTGCGAGCTCCGTCACGGTCGGCGCACTCGGAGGCGGCGGAGCCTCGGCGTCCTCGATCGCGACGGGCTGCTTTTTCGGGCAGCCCGGCGCGAGGGACAACAGCGCCAACAAGGAGAGCGCGGAGCAGATCATCATCAGCCGCGGTCGGCCGGCGGTAACGCGTTTCATCGACCGGGCAGCCTACTACCTCGAGTCCATCGAAGCGAGGTCTTGCGCGACCGAGCGGCGATCGGGGTCAGTGCGTTCGCGCGTACTCGATTCCTTCGTTGACCTGAGAAATCGCCGAGTCGACGAGCTGAATGGCGCGCTCTCGGTGGCCGCCCTTATTGGGCTCGGCCCGCTCGAGGGACGTGCGCGCCTGGAGCAAATGCTCCCGCGCGGCAACCATGTTGGGTTGATCCGCGGCGGCGGGGCGCTCGGCCATTTGGGCTCCTCCGCAGGCGATGATGATGGCCAACACCGAAGACGACGCGATAGCGATTGCTTTCCAGACGTTCATGCAAGCCTCCTGCCCCATTGCGGGACGCGATTCGCCCGGCATTGTGCTCGCGCGCAAGGTCCCTCCCGTGCTTTTACGGCCCAACCGACGCGCTACATAGGTAGGCGGAAACAAACGAGTGAGGGCGTGTGCCGACGGGACGTCGATTCGCCAACGCTGTATGGTCTCGAATCAACCCTTCGGGAGCGATTCCTTGGCGCCGTTGCCCAGTGGCTTGGCGCTCAACCCGATGCGTTTGCGCACGAGGTCCACGTCCAGGACTCGAACGCGGAGCCGATCGCCCACCCTCACGATCTCCTGCGGATCTCGGACGAAACGGGCGGCAAGCTGGGAGACGTGGACGAGGCCGTCTTGGTGGACGCCCACGTCGACGAATGCCCCGAACGCGGTGACGTTCGTCACGACCCCCTCGAGCTCCATTCCCACGCTGAGGTCTTCGATCTTTCGCACGTCGTCGCGAAACGCGGGCGCTTCGAACGCGTCGCGCGGGTCGCGCCCGGGCTTGACGAGTTCTGCGCGGATGTCGTCGAGCGTGGGGACGCCGATCTCGTCGGAGGCATATTTCGACCACGGAACTCTTGCGACGGACTCGGGGTGCCCGATGAGCTCCGCGAGCTTCATGTTCGCGTCCGCAGCGATGCGTTCGACCAGCTCGTAGCGCTCCGGGTGAACGGCGCTGGCGTCGAGCGGGTTCGTCCCGTCGCGGATTCGCACGAACCCGGCGCATTGCTCGAAAGCCTTGCGACCGAGGCCCTGCACATCGAGCAGCTGCTTTCGTGTTCGGAACGCGCCTCGCTCTTCGCGGTGAACCACGATTCTCTTCGCGATTGCCTTGCCCAGGCCGGCGACACGCGACAAGAGCGGCGCGCTCGCCGTGTTGAGCTCCACGCCGACCGAGTTGACGCAGCTCTCGACCACTTCGTCGAGCTTTCGCTGGAGCGTCGGCTGATGCACGTCGTGCTGATACTGCCCGACTCCGATCGCCTTCGGGTCGATCTTCACGAGCTCCGCGAGCGGGTCCTGAAGACGCCTCGCGATGGAGATTGCGCCCCGCACCGTCAGATCGAGGTCGGGGTACTCCTCGCGCGCCACGTCGCTCGCGGAGTAGACGCTCGCGCCCGACTCGCTCACCATGACGACGATCACGCCGGCGCCTGCCTCCATGACGACGTTTCGACAAAAGTCGGCGGTCTCCCTCCCGTGCGTCCCGTTCCCGACGGCGATTGCGAAGGGCCGGTGCTTGGTGAAGAGCGCAATCAGCGTCTGGCGGGCGCGCGCAAGCGCTTCGTCGCCCGACACCAGATGGATGACCGTGTGGGCAACGAGCTTGCCCGTGTCGTCGACCACGGCGCACTTGCATCCGGTGCGCTGGCCAGGGTCGACGCCGATGACCACTTTGCGGCCGAGCGCCGGGGCGAGAAGGAGCCTGCGCAGGTTCTCGGCGAAGACCGTCACGGCGTCCCTATCGGCGGAGAGCTTCATCTCGGCGAAGACCTCCGACTCGATGCTCGGGCATAGAAGCCTCCCGACGGAGTCTTGAATCGCCGCCGCGAGTTCACCCGCGAACAGCGACGCGGGCTTGCGGTTGGCGAGTGTCGCGATCCGCGCGCCCATGGCTTCCTCGTCGACGTCGATGGCCACGCGAAGCACGCCCTCTTCGGTGCCTCGACGAATGGCGAGGAATCGGTGCGAAGGAATGGAGCGCGCCTTCTCGTGGAAGTCGTAGTAGTCCTCGAACTTGGTCGGCTGATTCGCTTTGCCCTTGACGGCTTTGCTCACGAGGACGCCGTCCCTCTTGAAAAAGTCCCGGACCAACGCCCGGACGTCGCTTCGATCCGCGATGGTCTCGGCGATGATGTCGCGCGCCCCCGCGAGCGCGGACTTTGCGTCCGGTACGTTCTTCGTCGGGTCGATGAAGGGCGCGAGGACGGCTTCCACGTTGGGGGCTGCCGACTGCGTCAAAATGAGCTTAGCGAGGGGTTCGAGCCCACGCTCACGCGCAATCATGGCGCGCGTGCGGCGCTTCGGCTTGAACGGCAGGTAAATGTCTTCCAGCGTCGCCTTGACCCAGCAAGACTCTATTTTCGCCGCCAGGTCCGCCGTCAGCTTTCCCTGAGAGTCGATCTCCGAGAGGATGGCGCGCCGTCGCACGTCGAGCTCGCTGAGGTAGGATGTCCGTTCTTCGACGTCACGGATCTGCAATTCGTCGAGACCGCCGGTCTCTTCTTTGCGATATCGCGCGATGAAAGGCACGGTCGCTCCGTCCGTCAGAAGACGGATGACGGCGCGTACCGCCGCGAGCGGAAGCCGCGACTCCTCCGCGATGCGCGGTCCGGGATCGAATCTGGCATCGGGCATCGGCGCGCTCGGGGTGGAGGTTAGGCTTCGGCTGCGGCATCCTCAAGCATGGCTAGAGCCCGACGCCCACCCCGATGCGCGGCCCCCAGACGATCACCGAGTTGATCCAAAGGAATCCAGCCAACTCGGCGTTCAAGTCGGCGACGATGAACGCGTAGGGTCTGAGCCCCAAGTCCAAACCGATTCGAACGGTGGCTCCCGGCGCGAGGGACCACCACGAGCCACCGGTCGTGGCGCGTGGATACTCGAGGAAAGAGACTCCGGCGCCGACGCCCAGCCGAACGCCGCTCCGAAAGCCCCACTCGCACATAGAACCGATTTCGACCTCGTCGACATTGAGGCCCGTACCGGTCTTGCCGAACACGGGAAGTATCTCAAGACTTGCGTGAAACCCCCTCGGTTCCCATTTGGCGAGTGGCGAGATGCTCAGGTACGGCCCCCAGCCGTAGACCGCCACATCGTACATGTGTCGGTACGAGACCATCATCCCGCTGCGGAAGCGCCTCTTCCAGAGCGAATTCACGATATCGTCTCGCAAGCCGTTCCACGACGATCCGGGCGGCTGACTCACCACTTCCGTCGAGCCGTTCGAACCCTCGTCGGCCCAGAGGACGCTAGCCGACAAAAGACCGGTCGCGAGCCCGAAGGTCCAGCCGACATGCGCGCGCTTCAAGGGCACAGCGGCCCGAACGAAGCGTCCGGATTGGAGGGCGGGTTGCCGTTTGCATTGGCTTTGGCGATGGCTAGAGTCACCCGACTGCAGACTCCGTCCGAAGCCAACTCCGTGCAGCTCTTGGCCTGAATGCACCGGCTGTCTCTCGACGACAGCGTGAAGTTGGGAAGACCGGGGTCGTCGCCAAACCCGAGATCTTCGGGACAGTACGCCTGGTCGACCGGAAAGCCAGCGCAGCAACGCACGAGATACGCCAGCGCGACCTCGCAATCGAAGTCTTCCTGAGTCGTCGGCTGGCCGCAGGCGGCCAGCACCGCGAGCACGCCCGCGGTCCGCCGCGTCGAACCGAGCCTGCCGACGGCCGCTCGATGCACTCGTCGAATACCCCTCAGGTCAGAATTGAGACTTCCGCTGTTTGGTCGGCTGCTCTTCGGGCGGGAAGCCCTTGACGCGCGGTGGCGGGAGACTGCGCGGGCGTTGGCGCAGCGTTTGGTAGCGCTCGTACGCGCCGATCAGATCCTTTTCTTCAGGCGATAGCCGGCCTTTTCGCGTCGCTGCCCAGATGTCCACGGCGTCGAGCACGTCCCCCAGGGCGTTCAAGAACTTGCGGGCGGTCATGCCACTCCTACGGATGCAATGATAAACGGCCGTGTCACCCCGCGCGAGACGGCTCCAGTTTGGCGTGCTCGTCCGCCTCGCCGAGGGGTCAGAACTTGTACCCGATCTGTCCGTGAACGGTGAACGCGGTGACGGTCTGGGACTGGCCGGTCGCGTCTTTGACTCCGGGCAGGACCAGGACGTTTGCATCCGCGCCGACGAACAGCCCGCCGAACGGGAGCGATACGAGCGCCGTGATTCCGGGCTCGAGGTAGAGGTTGCTGTTGTCGCTGCTCATCGAGCCGAGGTCGACTGTCTGCGTAAAATTGCCAATGCCAACTTGCGCGCGCAGCGTGACGACGTTGACCAGCACGGTGCCGTAGCCCGCCTCGAAGCCGTACATCAGCGAGTGGGTCGAGGCGGAAAAAACGGCAGGGACGACCGCTCCCACGATCGGGAGGGTCTCGCTTCCGCCGAAGTAGTACGCAATCGAGACACCGCCGTACAAGCCCAGAAACGCAACTCCCGCGCGCCCGCCGAGGCCGAATCCGAGGGGATTCGTGCCACCACTCGCGACGTTGCTCGGCGTCGTGCCTCCGCCGACTTTCGCTCCGACTTCGACATCGAGCGGGAGCAAAGCCGACGCGGCGTTGGCCGAAAAGAGTACGGCCGCACCGGCGAGGATAGCAAGAGCACGCGTGGAGACGGCTTGCCTCATCCTCCTAGTATTTCCGTGATCTCACCGTCGATTGCAAGGACTCGACGCGTGGAGCCGAGGGCACACATGGACTTACTGGAGCAAGAAGAGCGGAGAAGATCTTCCCGTTCCGCAACCGGTCACTCGCGCGGAACTACCAATTTCATCTGCGCGGACGCGGCGGCTACAATGAGCCCGCTCGCCTACGAGCACCCCATCGAGTTGCCGCAGTTCAGGCACTTGTAGCAGGCCCCGTTGCGCACCGTGATGTGCCCACATACGTCGCAGACCGGCGCGTCGCCCATCATCGTGTCGAGCTGCGCGTCGAGCGGCGATGCGCCCGAGGCGCTGTCGCCGAGCGTCTCGCTCATGGCCGCGCTCCGCGCGATGGCCTCTCGCGTGTGGGGCAGCGGCGCGCTGTCGATGGACGGCGACGGCGGAGCCTGGGTGGGTGCCAGAAGGTGCACCGGTGTCGTGTCGACCGGCGCCGAGTCCTCCGGCTTGATGTGCGCCAGGTCGTGCCGATGCAGATACTCGACACCGAGCGTGCGGAAGATGAAGTCGACGATCGAGGTCGCGAACTTCACGTACGGGTGCCCCTCGACCGGCCCCTGCGGCTCGAAGCGCGTGAACGTGAATTGATCGACGTACGTCTGCAGCGGCACGCCGTACTGGAGGCCGACGCTGACGCTCATCGCAAAGCAGTTCATGAGCGACCGGAAGGCCGCCCCTTCCTTGTGCATGTCGATGAAGATCTCGCCGAGCTGGCCGTCGTCGTACTCGCCGGTGCGGAGGAAGATCTTGTGCCCGCCGACGCGCGCTTCTTGCGTGAAGCCGTGGCGCTTTTTCGGCAGGCGCGCGCGCTGTCCGTAGAGCCGGGTGTTCGGCGCGATGGGAAGCGTGAGCTGCTGAGCCGACTCGGTCGTCTGCGGCATCGGCGCGAGAAGAGGCTCGCGCTTCTCTTTCTCTTTGTCCTTCGCGTCGCTGTTTTCGGACGTCGTCGAGAGCGGCTGGCTCGCTTTGCAGCCGTCGCGATAAAGCGCGACCGCCTTGAGCCCCAGCCGCCACCCTTGTTCGTAGATGGCTTGCACGTCGTCGACCGTCGCGTCGGGTGGCAGGTTGACCGTCTTCGAGATCGCGCCGCTCAGAAACGGCTGCACCGCGGCCATCATGCGCACGTGCGACATCGCCGCGAGAAAGCGCTGGCCGTGCTTGCCGCAGCGGTTCGCGCAGTCGAACACCGGGTAGTGCTCGGCCTTGAGGTGCGGAGCTCCTTCGATGGTCATGCGGCCGATGATCGCGTCTTGCGCTTCTTCGATCTGGGCCCGGGAGAACCCCAAGTGCTCCAAAAGGGAGAAACCCTTGCGCGACCGCAAATCCTTGGTCGCTCCCAAGCGCTCGCAGGTCGCTTCGCCGAGCACCCACGGCGCGAACGCGCCGTCGAGGTCGAACACACCCCGCAGAGTCGCCTCGACCTTCTCGAGGTCGGCGTCGCTCAGTCCCTTTTCCTTGAGCGTGCGTCGATTCACGTTCGGCGCGCCGAGAAGCGTATTGCTCCCCGAGACGTACGCGACGATCTCCTGCACCTCGCGCTCTGTGTACCCGAGGTGTCGCAGGGCGCGCGGGACGGTCTGGTTGACGATCTTGAAGTACCCGCCGCCTGCGAGCTTCTTGAACTTCACGAGCGCGAAATCCGGCTCGATTCCGGTCGTATCACAATCCATGAGAAGGCCGATCGTCCCGGTGGGCGCGAGCACCGTGGCCTGTGCATTTCGGTAGCCGTGGGCCTCGCCGAGGCGCACCGCAGCGTCCCAGTCGTCGCACGCAGCGCGATAGAGTTCCGCGGGAACGGCATCGCGGTCGATGTCGTAGGCGGCGTCCCGATGCATCCGCATGACCCGCAGCATCGGCTCTCGGTTCTTTGCAAAGCCGGCAAACGGCGACTTCGACGCGGCCATCTCCGCGCTCGTCTTGTACGCTTGGCCGCACATGATGGCCGTGAGCGTCGCTGCCATCGCCCGCCCGTCGCGGCTGTCGTACGGCACGCCGAGCGACATGAGCAGGCTGCCGAGGTTTGCGTAGCCGAGCCCGAGGGGTCGGTAGTCGTGGCTGTTTCGCGCGATGCCGGCCGTCGGATAGCTCGAGAGGTCGACCAGGATCTCCTGCGCGATGAAAAAGATCCGGCACGTGTGGCGGTACGCCTCGATATCGAACGTACCGTCCTCGCGGAGAAACTTCGTGAGGTTCACGCTCGACAGGTTGCACGCCGTGTCGTCGAGGAACATGTACTCGGAGCACGGGTTCGACGCATTGATACGCCCGGAGTTGGGGCACGTGTGCCAGCGGTTGATCGTCGAGTCGTACTGGAGCCCCGGGTCGGCGCACCCCCACGCGGCCTCGGCGATTTTACGCCACAGGCCTTTGGCCTCGTAGGTGTCGCAGACTTCGCCCGTCGTGCGGAAGCGCGTTTGCCACTTACCGCCGGCGAGCACGGCCCGCACGAAATCGTCGGTGACGCGCACGCTGTTGTTCGAGTTCTGCCCACTTATCGTGTGGTACGCCTCGCCGTTGAAGTCGGATGCGTACCCGGCGGCGATGAGCGCGTGCGCTTTCCTCTCTTCGCGCACCTTCCACTCCACGAAATCCGCGATCTCCGGGTGGTCCACGTCGAGGCAGACCATCTTGGCGGCACGTCGCGTCGTGCCGCCGCTCTTGGTCGCACCCGCCGCGCGATCGAAGACCTCGAGGAACGACATGAGTCCCGAGGACGTGCCGCCGCCGGAGAGCTTCTCTTGCTTGCCGCGGATGGAGCTGAAGTTCGATCCGGTTCCGGACCCGTATTTGAACAGCCGCGCCTCGGACTTCACGAGATCGTAGATCGACATCAAGTCGTCTTTGACCGCCTGGATGAAGCATGCCGAGCATTGCGGGCGCTCGTAGGCGAGCTCGGTCTCCGCGACGTCGCTCGTGTCGAATCTCCAGGCCCAGTTGCCGCCCGAGCCAGAGATTCCGTACTCGTGCCAAAGCCCTAGATTGAACCAGACCGGCGAGTTGAACGCGCCGTACTGTTGGACCAGCATGTACGAAAGCTCGGCCTCGAACGCGTCGGCGTCGGCCCTGGTCGCGAAGTAGCTGCCGAAGTCGTCCGCGGCTCGGCGAATCGTGTGCGCAAGCCGGTGGACCACCTGGCGTACGCTCGTCTCGCCCTTGTCCTTGTCCCCGTGCAGTCCCGCCTTACGAAAGTACTTGGAAATGAGGATATCGGTCGCCAGCTGGCTCCAGGTCGCGGGCACTTCGGCGCCGTCCATCTTGAAGACGACGCTTCCGTCCTGGTTGGTGATGGTGCTCGATCGCCTCTCGTAGACGACCTCGTCGAGCGGATCGACGCCGGCCGTGGAGAACCGTCGCTCGACGCGCACACCTTCCGGCGCAACCGGACCCTTCGCGGCCCGCCCCGGCTTGCCTTGCTTCTCCCGTGTATTCGGGCGGGCGGTCGTCCCTTTCCCTTTGTCTGCCGCCCGCGCGGTCTTGTGCTCGTTACGCGCCGCCCTGTGATGCGTCGTCCCGTTTCCGCCAAAGTCGGTCGAGTATGCCATTTCTAGCCTCCACGCGCGTTCCTCTGAACAAACTCTCTAGCCCGTTAACTTCGCATCCGTTCAGTCACGCACAAAACGTCTCCTCGTTCACGCGCCCGTTCGAGCCGCGTGTGGAACCTTGCCACCCCGAGTTACCGTGTGCGACCTTCGACTCGCTCGCGGTGCATCGCCGTCCTCTGTTCCCTCTTCGAAGAGAGAAGGACCGAACCCAAGCCCACGCTTCTACCCCCAATATGTTGTGGCGTCAAAACAAAAGCCTACCACCCTTGGTGTGCTCCTGCCTCCCGCACGGGAGCCCTTGGAAGGGGGCATGCTCCCCCGTTTTCGGCAAACTCAAGCTTGGCAACCTTGGAAAGAGGGCCCCTCGCGCGCTCTCCCAGTCGACCTTGCCGCGTCGCCGTGTCTCGTTTGCCTTGATCGCCTTGACGGGACTGGACTTAAGGGGCCTAGTGAACAGCTGCTCCCCACAAGCAATGGACAAGTACTCCGACCATGCGGCCACGATTTGTTCAGGAGTTCTCCACAGCCTCCCGGCGGCCCTCTGCCAGAGTCCGACTGGATGGGTCGTCCGGCGCTTCCTCCACGACGGGGTCATCCCACCGCGATTGCCAGTCGCGGCCCCGCTGAAGAATTACCCTCGCTCGCCGATTGCGCCTGAGAGGGCTACATAGTCGGTGGTACGCCGCCTCACGCGCCCCGGAGCCCCGCATTCGTAAGCAGGAGCCGCCCATGTCCGACCGAGTCACAGTCTTCGACACCACCCTTCGAGACGGCGAGCAATCCGCCGGGGTCCTCTTCTCCGAGCGCGACAAGCTCGAAATCGCCGAACAGCTCGCGGCGATGCGCGTCGATGTCATCGAGGCCGGGTTTCCCGCTGCGTCGCCGATCGAGTGGCGCGCCGTTCATGCTGTGGCGCTTCGAGTCCGGAGCGCGAGCGTTTGCGCGCTGGCTCGGTGCACCCCGGGCGACATCGACTCGGCGGCCGGAGCGCTCGCCGGCGCCGCGCGGCCGCGCATCCACGTGTTCGTGAACGCGAGCGACGTGCAGCTCGAACACCAGCTTCGCCGCAGCCACGCGGAAGTCCTGGAACTCGCTTTTGCCATGGTCGCGCGTGCGCGCCGCGCGGTGGGCGACATCGAGTTTTCGCCGATGGACGCGACGCGCGCCGATCGGCCGTTTCTCGCCGAGCTTGTCCGCACGGCCGTCCGAGCTGGTGCGACGACGATCAACATCCCCGATACCGTCGGTTACGCGCTCCCCGAGCACATCGCGGACCTCTTCCGCTGGCTCCGGGCGGCCGTTCCCGAGCTCGATGGCGTCGTCTTGTCGTTCCACGGCCAGAACGATCTCGGGATGGCCTCCGCCAACGCCATCGCGGCCGTCAGCGCGGGCGCGCGACAGGTAGAACTGTGCGTCAACGGCATCGGCGAGCGAGCGGGGAACACCTCGTTCGAAGAGGTCGTGATGAGCATCGCCGTGCACGGCCCGTCCCTCGGCGTCCACACCGACGTCGATACGACCGGAATCTATCCGCTCTCGCGGCTGGTCGAAGAACGCAGCGGCATCGCCGTACCCGCCAACAAGGCGATCGTCGGTCGCAATGCGTTCCGACATGCCTCAGGCATTCACCAGGATGGCGTCATCAAGCACCGCCTGAACTTCGAGTGCATCGATCCCGCCCAGATCGGCCATCCGCGCGGGACCGAGATCGTTCTCGGCAAACTCTCGGGCAGAACGGGCTTTGCCGCGAGGGCTCGTGCGCTCGGCTTCGACCTCGGTTCCGAGCAGCTCGCCCAGGCCTTCCGTGCGTTCCAGGAGCTCGCCGACCAGAAGCGCGAGCTCTCGGACGACGACTTGCGAGCGATTTGCAATCGGGACCAGGCGCCCGAGCTCCGCACGAACGGCGATGCTCCACGCTGACATGTGCTAAGCCCCGCCCATGTTCGACGCCCTCGCCAAAGGGTTCAAAGCAGCAAAAAATCGCCTCGCCGGGCTCACCGAGCTGACCGAGCAGAACGTCGAGTCGGCGCTCCGCGAAGTGCGCCTGTCGCTGCTCGAGGCCGACGTCGAGCTCGGGGTCGTGAAGGCGTTTCTTGCTCGAGTCCGAGAAAAGGCGCTCGGCGAGGTCGTGCGCACCCGCGCCAAGGGCCAGGACGGGCAGGCCCTCAAAGTCTCGGCCAGCGACGTATTCGTGAAGATCTGTCACGACGAGCTCGTCGGATTCATGGCGCCCGGCGACGCCGGTTCGCTCGTGTTCGCTCCGAAGGGACAGCTCACCGGGATCATGATGGTGGGCCTCCAGGGGTCCGGCAAAACGACCACCTGCGCGAAGCTCGCCCGTTGGCTCAAGAAAGACGGCCATAAGCCGCTGCTCGTCGCCGCGGACATGCAGCGTCCTGCTGCCGTAGAGCAACTCAAGATTCTGGGTGCACAGGCCGGCGTGCCCGTGTTCGAGGTGCCTGGTGCCGCGCCGCTGGAGATATGCCGGCAGGCGCTGGCCCACGCGCGCGCCCAAAAGGCCGGGTGCGACGTCATCGTCTACGACACCGCCGGCCGGCTCGCGATTGACGAGGTTCTCATGAACGAGCTCGTCGACATCAAAGAGGCCGTCAAGCCGGACAACGTGCTCTTGGTCATCGACGCCATGATCGGTCAGGACGCGGTGAAGACCTCGAAGGCGTTCCACGAGCGGCTTCACCTGACGGGAGTCGTTCTCACGAAGCTGGACGGCGACGCGCGCGGAGGTGCGGCGCTCAGCATCAAAGAGGTTACCGGCGCGCCCGTGCTCTTCGCCGGTGTTGGCGAGCAGCTCGACAAGTTCGAAGAGTTCCGGCCCGAAGGGATGGCGAGCCGCGTACTCGGCATGGGCGACGTCGTCGGCCTGATGAAAGACTTCCAGGAAGTCGTCGACGAGAAGGACGCGGCCGAGAAGGCGATGAAGATGCTCGAGGGGGACTTTACCCTCGACGACTTCCTCGAGCAGATTCGCATGATCCAAAAGATGGGGTCGATCAAAGACCTCATCGCCAAGATGCCCGGCATGGGCGACATGATCCCGCCCGGCGCGAACATCGACGACCAGGAGCTCGTCCGCGTCGAGGCCATCATCCAGTCGTTCACGCGTTTCGAGCGGCGCGATCCCAATGCTCTCATCCGAGAGCCGACCCGCGTCACGCGCATCGCGAAGGGGTCAGGTCAGCCGGAGCTGCAGGTGAACGAGCTCGTCCAGAAATTCCTCTTCATGAAGCAGATGATGGGCGGACTCGGCGCCAACATGGGGATGCTCGGGAAGGTGCCCGGGATGAAGAACGTGGCGATGGCCAAGCAGCTCCGAAAGCAGATGGCGAGCATGGGAGGGGGAGGGCTCATGGGGATGGGCCTTCCCGGGATGCCTGGCATGGGGTTCCCGGGGATGGGGATGCCCGGGTTCGCTCCAGGAGCCGCCGACAGCATGACCAAGATGCGCGCGCTCTCGACGGCCGAGCGCAACGCGAAGAAGGCGCAGCGAAAGCGCGAGAAAGAGGCGCGCAAGAAGAGCAGGCGGTAGGCGGTCCCCTTCGATCCTGGCGGTTCTTCGTCCTTCATCGCCGCTGCCGCTCTAGGGGAGCTTGCTGCTAGCATCGTCCGCGGTCACCCCATGAGCGCGCGAAAGAACGTCCTCGCCGTCATCGGCGGCAGCGGCCTCTACGACATCGACGGCCTCACGCAGGTGGACGAGGCGCGGGTCGACACCCCCTTCGGTCCTCCGAGCGACGTCATCGTGCGCGGCCAGCTCGGCGACACCGCCATGCTCTTTCTCCCGCGCCACGGGCGAGGTCATCGCATCGCGCCTCACGAAATCGACTTTCGCGCCAACATTTGCGCGCTGAAGATGCTCGGCGCGACCCATCTCCTGAGCGTCAGCGCTGTCGGCTCGATGAAGGAAGACATCGCGCCCGGAGACTTCATCGTGGTCGATCAATTCGTCGATCTGACCAAGCGGCGCCGCTCCACCTTCTTCGACGAGGGACTCGTCGGGCACGTCAGTTTCGCGGATCCGGTCTGCGACCACCTCAGCGCGTCGCTGGTCCGCAGCGCGCGCGAAGTCGGCGTTCGCGTCCACGAGGGCGGCACGTACGTCTGCATCGAGGGGCCTCAGTTTTCCACACGGGCCGAGAGCCGAATCTACCGCTCTTGGGGCGTGTCGGTCATCGGCATGACCGCGATGCCCGAGGCCAAGCTGGCCCGCGAGGCGGAGCTCCCGTACGCCCTGCTCGCCCTCGCCACCGACTACGACTGCTGGCACGAGAGCGAAGAAGACGTCACCGTCGACGCGGTCCTGGCCCTGCTCGACCGCAACGTCTCGAACGCCCGCCGCGTTATCGCCAAGCTGGCCGGGGCGCTTCCCGATCCCGCGCAGAGCCGCGCTGCTTCTGCGCTCGCGCCCGCGATGATCACCGTTCGCGATCGAATCCCGTCCGCCACGCGCGCGCGTTTGTCCTGGTTGGTCGGCAAGTACATTCCCTGATTTCGTCCCGAATCGAACCGACGTTGGGAGTTGATGGCGACATGTCCGCGGGCCCGCCCTTGACGCATCTGCTCGGCGGTCTCCCCGCCGCGGTTCCGTTCGTCGCTCCGGACGCCATCGAGCGGCAGACGGGGCGGGCGCTCCGGCTGCGTCTCGGGGCCAACGAAAGCCTGTTCGGCCCATCTCCGCGCGCGCTCGAGGCCATGCGCGCCGCGCTCGGCCGCATCGCGTACTACGGAGATCCCGAGAGCGCGGCGCTCCGCGCCGAAATCGCCAGGATTCACGGCATCTCGCCGGCCCAAATCGTGATTGGCAGTGGAATCGACGACCTCCTCGGGCTCGTCGTCCGGGCATTCTTGGAGCCTGGAATGGCGGCGGTGACGTCGCTCGGCGGATACCCGACGTTCAACTTCCACGTGCTCGGCTTCGGGGGGCAACTCGAGCGCGTCCCCTATCGCGACGACGCGAACGATCTCCAGGCGCTCGCCGAAGCGGCACGCCGGGCGTCCGCGCGGGTCGTTTACCTCGCGAACCCGGACAACCCGAGCGGCACCTGGCACACGGGGTCGATCGTGAGAGCGTTCATCGACCGCCTGCCGCCCGACGCGCTGCTGCTGCTCGACGAGGCGTACGTCGAGTTCGCGCCGCCGGGAACGGCGCCCGATATCGACCCGAGCGATCCGCGAGTGCTTCGCGTACGGACCTTTTCGAAAGTGCACGGATTGGCCGGGGCGCGAATCGGCTATGGCATCGGCGCGGCCGAGACCATCGCCGCGTTCGACAAGATTCGGCACCACTTCGGCGTCAACGCGGTCGCGCAGGCCGGGGCCCTCGCGTCTCTCGGCGATCGAGTGCACGTGGAGCAGGTGGTCGCTGCGGTCGCCGAGGGCCGGGCGGATCTGGAGCGATTGGCGCGAAGTCTGGGGTTCGCGACGCTCCCCTCCGCGACCAACTTCGTCGCCATCGACGTGGGCGGACAGCCCCGTGCACGCGCTCTGCTCACCGCCCTTCAAGAGCGAGGCGTCTTCGTGCGGATGCCGGGGGCTCCTCCGCTCGACCGATGCATTCGCGTCACGGTCGGCCCGCTGCGCGACCGAGCCGAGTTTGCGCAGATCTTTCAGGAGCTCGTGTCGGCCTTCTCCGGATAGAGCGACAAGAGCCCTTCGCGAGTCGCCCCCGTGATACCCCGCTCGGTAATGAGGCCAGTGATGAGTCGCGCCGGCGTGACGTCGAATCCGTAGTTGGCCACGGCCGTGCCCTCGGGATAGAGGGGTCGCGCGCCGGCGCTGGACAGTCGCCCGACCTCGGCCGCATCCCGCTGCTCGATGGGGATCGATCGGAGCCCGTCGTCGAGTGTCCAGTCGATCGTCGGATACGGGAGCGCCACGTAAAAAGGGACCCCCGTATCGTTTGCGGCGACGGCCTTGAGGTACGTGCCGATCTTGTTGCACGCGTCGCCGCGCGAGGTCACCCGGTCTGCGCCGACGATGCAAACGTCGACCAAGTCGTGCTGCATCAGGTGACCGGCGGCGTTGTCGACGACGACCGTGTGCGGCACTCCGTGCTGCCCGAGCTCCCACGCCGTGAGTCCCCCCTGCACGCGCGGCCGCGTCTCGCTCACCCAGACATGGACCGGGATGCCCGAATCGTGCGCCATGTAGACAGGAGCGAGGGCCGTGCCCCAATCGAGCGTCGCCAGCCAACCGGCGTTGCAATGGGTGAGAACGTTCAGGCAATGCGGCGATCGGCGGCGCCCCGCCAGGTCACGGAGCAGGTTCAAGCCGTGGCCGCCGATGGCCGCGTTGATCGACACGTCTTCGTCGCAAATCGCCTGCGCGCGCGCCCACGCCGCGTCGAAGCGACCGGCGGGCGGCGTATCGCGTAGCGTGGCGCACATCTCTTCGAGGGCCCATCGAAGATTCACCGCGGTGGGCCGCGTCGAAAGAAGTTCGCGACACGCTCGCTCGATTCCGGCGTCGGACGGGTCTTCCGCCAGCGCAAAGCAGACGCCGTACGCGGCGACGGCACCGATGAGCGGAGCGCCGCGGACCCACATGGAGCGGATGGCGACCGCCACCTCCGGAAGGGTGCCGAGCTTCGCGAGGACCAGGGCATGAGGCAGCGCCCGCTGATCGATCACTTCGATCCAGCCCCGGTTGGGGTCGGGTCGGATCGAACGCCGGTGAACTCCGTGGATCCTCATCGCGATCCCGCTTCCCTTATCCCGAGGCGTCTGCAAAGAAAAGGCGATGCAGCTCTGCGCCGCCGCTGTCGCGATCACGGCCGCCGGTCGGTGGCTCGACTCCCGCGGATGGGCGCCCGCGAGCGCGGGCAACTACTCGGTCCGGCTCGACGAATCGCGAATCGCGATCACCGTCTCCGGCCGTCCCAAGGGTCGTCTGACCGCCGGCGACGTCACGGTGGTCGATTACGACGGAAGACCCCTCGAAGCGGAGCGGCCGTCGGCGGAGACCGCGCTCCACGCGGTCGTGTACCGCCTCGACAGCGCAGCGGGGGCGGTCGTGCACACGCACTCGGTCTTCGGCACCATCTTGGGAATGGACGACGAGCGGATGACGGCGCTGGATCTCCGAGGATACGAGCTTCTCAAAGTGCTCCCCGGGATCTCCACCCACGACATCACCGTTTCGCTTCCGATCTTCGACAACACCCAAGACATGGACGCCCTCGCGGGCCGAGTCGCCGATCGGTGGCGACAAACCCCCTTCCTCGGTTACCTCATCCGAGGTCACGGCCTCTACACCTGGGCCTCGACGATGGACCTGGCGCTCCGTTCGGTCGAGGCCCTCGAGTTCCTGTTCTCGTGCGAGGCCGAGCGGCGCAGGCTCCGATCGTGAACCGGCGGTCGCGCGGGCACTCCGCGGGCGATGGCGCCGGCGCCGCCCTTGGGCTAGGTCGAGGCCCATGAGCAGACTGCGCAGCTACGAACACAGCGACGCGCTGCGGCCGCAAATCGACACCACCGACCGCGCCGCGATCGAGTCCGTCTTGGGGAAATCGGGCATTCGGTTCGAGGGATGGCGGGCCGGGGCGCCGCTCGGTCCGAGCGCGGGCGAGGCCGAAATCTGCGGCGCGTATCGGCAGGACATCGAACGGCTGAAGTCCGAAGGCGGGTACAAATCCGTCGACGTGTTGCGACTGTCGCCCGAGCACCCGGAAAAAGCAGCGATGCGCCGGAAGTTCCTGAGCGAGCACACGCATGCCGAAGACGAAGTCCGCTTCTTCGTCGAAGGCTCCGGGCTCTTCAGCCTTCACGTTGGCGATAGCGTTCACCTCGTGACCTGCGAGCGCGGCGACCTTCTCGGCGTCCCCGCGGGAACGCCGCACTGGTTCGACATGGGCGAAAACCCGAACTTTGCAGTGATTCGACTCTTCATCAATCCGAGCGGTTGGGTCGCTCACTTCACGGGCGACAGCATCGCCGATCGCTTTCCGAAGCACGTCTGATGCGCGCGATCGTCACGGACATCGAGGGTACGACCACGAGTCTTTCGCTCGTGAAGGACGTGCTCTTCCCCTACGCCCGCTCGAATCTCGCTGATTTTCTGCGCCGTCACCGAGAAGACGCCGAGGTGGGGGCTATCCTCGGCGACATTCGCACGCGCGAGAACGACGCTTCGCTCGGGGAAGACTCGATCGTGGCTCTTCTCACCCGGTGGATCGACGAAGACCGAAAGACGGGGCCTCTCAAGTCGTTGCAGGGGCTCATTTGGCGCGAAGGGTTTGCGGCCGGCGAGTTGCACGGTCACCTCTACGAAGACGCTCGCGACGAGCTCCGACGGTGGCATTCCGCGGGTCTGCGCCTCTACGTGTATTCATCGGGTTCGGTCGCGGCCCAGCGACTGCTCTTCGGCAACACTCCGTTCGGGGATCTGTGTGGCGTCTTTTCGGGGTTCTTCGACACGGCGGTCGGGGGCAAGCTCGAGCCGCGGTCGTACGAAGCGATTGCGCGAGCCATCGAATGCGCGCCGCCTGACATGCTCTTTCTGTCCGATCATCGCGGCGAGCTCGATGCCGCGCGAGCGGCCGGGCTCTCGACCGTGTGGGTCGAGCGGGACGGACGCGACGCGGGGGTCGCGGATTCGCCGCATCCACGGGTGTCGAGCTTCGCCGAAATCCGCGTCGACGCCGGCACGCGGACCGTACAAATCGAGAGATGAACGGCCGATGACGTCGCCCGGGGTGCCGGCCGCGGGTCGAGGCCGGCCCCGCCCGACGAGAATTGCGTCGTTTCCTCCGCGATCGAATCGCGTCCTTCCCGATTAACAAGGTGTAGGGAGCGAACCCCGGCCTCCGGCGCGTCCTTCCCGAAGGCCGGGCGTCGATCGTTCGAGCCCGGAGACGCTTCCTCGATGAGTAAAGGCGCATCGCCAATGAACAAAGACGCTCGGCCGATTGGAAACGCGTCTTCGACAACTGAAAAAGACGCCGCTCCAACTGAAACGGTCGCTCGGCCGACCGAGCGCGACGCCGTTCCCATCGAACGAGACGCTTTGCCAACG
>Ga0265313_10000936_pt1 | contig 29074 bp, 24 predicted proteins | sample 4123metaG_FD_203122 | JGI IMG/M metagenome (GOLD analysis project Ga0265313, IMG submission 203122) | Rhizosphere microbial communities from Carex aquatilis grown in University of Washington, Seatle, WA, United States - 4-1-23 metaG | ecosystem: Host-associated > Plants > Roots > Rhizosphere >...
CAGGGACAGGCCGGGGAAGAGGAGGTGAAGCGCGACCGCGCTGCCCAGGACCTCGGCGAGGTCGCACGCGGCGATCGCGAGCTCGCAGCTAAGGTAGTTGGGCCACCGCGTCCATGCCGGCAGGTAGTCGCGGCAGCACTGGGCCAGGTCCTTCCCGGTGACGATGCCGAGACGGGCGGCGATCACCTGAAGGAAGACGGCCATCGCGCTGGACAGCCCTACGACCCAGAGGAGCGTGTATTTGAACTGGGCCCCCGCCTGCAGGTCGGTCGCCCAGTTGCCGGGGTCCATGTAACCGACGCTCACGAGGAGAGCCGGTCCGGCAAAGGCGAGGTACTGGCGCCAGGGACTCGCCGCGTGGGACGGCAGGGCGATGCTGCCGTGGAAGCCCTCGAGCGAGACGGCGCCCGGCTGGGGAGCGGCTGCTTCCTCGGGGGTCTCCGTTGATTGATGGCTAGAATTTATGGTTGCGACATATAGAAACCGTCGCTTTGAGTCGTCAAAGACAAAATATATTTGTTTTCAAAATGCCGCTGGGTATCCCTCAAGTCATGCCGACGAGCACGGTTGAAAACTACCTCAAGGCCATCCTCCTGCACTCGTCGGACAAGGACGCCGTGGTGGCGACGGGAACCCTTGCGGAGGCGCTGGGGGTCACGCCCGGGACGATCACGACGATGATAAAGTCGATGGCCTCCCGCGGGCTGCTCGAGCACCAGCCGCGCGCGGGCGTCCGCCTGACGCCGGAGGGCCGTGCGGTGGCGCTCGCGGTGGTGCGCAAGCACCGGCTGATCGAGGCCTTCCTCGTCCAGGTGCTGAAGATGGACTGGAAGGAGGTGCACGAGGAAGCGGAGGCACTTGAGCACGCCATCTCGGACCGGGTGCTGCTCCGCATCGACGCCATCCTCGGCCACCCGACCTCGGACCCGCACGGGGACCCGATTCCTGGCCCCAAGGCGCCCGCGCTCGACCGCGGCAGGGGCGCGACACTGGGAACCTGCGAGGTGCAGCGGCCGCTCCGCGTGGAGCGCATTCTTGACCAGAGTTCGCCGTTCCTCGAATTCATCCAGCGCACAGGGCTTAAGCCCGGGGCGCGGGTGAGGGTGCGGGAGCGAGACCCGACGAGCGGTATCGTGCGGTGCGAGCTGAGGGAGGGAGAGGCCACGCTTGGCCTTCCGGAGGCTGCGAAGATCGAGGTCAGGCCCGTCTGAGCCCGCCTAAGGGGCTTGATCCGCCCAATCTGCGATCAATCCTTGTGAGGCAGCGTGACCCTGAAGGTCGTGCCGGTCTCTCCGGTCGATAGGAGGACCATTTCCGCGCCAATCTGCCGGGCAAGGAGCTGGCTTATGGCGAGGCCCAGGCCGGTGCCGCCCGGCCGCCCGCTGCGGCCCGGCTTGAAAAGGTGCTTCTGCATCGATTCAGGAATGCCCGAGCCCTCGTCCCTCACGGTCAGGACGATGGCCCAGCCCGAGTCCACAAGGGTCACGGAAACCTTCTTGCCCGCGTCAGTCGCAAGAATCGCATTGTGCACAAGGTTGTTGGCGATGAGGCAAAGCAGGCTGCCGCGGTGGCTGTCCGTATTGGCCGCGAAGCCCTCGTTGACGTCCAGGACCACGCCCTTTTCCGCGGCGGCCGCCCGGTTCCGTTCGCGGACCGTCTCCGCGAGCTCGCGGCCGGAAAGCTCATACGTCGCGCTGGCACTCGCATCGCTGAGCAGCGAGACCGTCTCCCGGATCATGGCCTGAAGCCGTTCGGTGTAGTCTGCCGCCGACTCCCACGCCGGGTTGGAGGGATCCTCCTTGCGACTCGCCACCACGGCCCGCAGCCCCTCGACCGAGCCCTGCAGACCGTGGATGAGATGCGAGGTGATCTGCCCCACCGCGGACGCCTTGGACGCGAGGGTGAGCTCAAAATTTGCCCGGGTGAGCCGCTCATTGCGCTCGGCGACGATTCTCTGGGCGCGGTGGACGCTGAACGCAGCGCCGGTCATGACAACCGCGATCAGCACCGCGCCGACGACCAGGGTGACCGCGGTCTGGCGGTCAATCCGGCTGTCGATGGCGGCGAGTTCGCGCGAGAGCGGGCGGGCATCGATGAAATAGCGGACATATCCCTGCGGCTTCGACGAACCCGGGCCCGGCAGTGGGAGCAGTACCTCGAGCACGGGGGTCTGCCGCTGCGCGGACGAGACCCCGGCAAAATACTGGTCTAGCGGGAAGGCAGGATGATACCTGCTGATGGGCGCGCCGCCCTGGAGCTTCAGGTAGTCGACCGTCGGAAGCTCGACGAAGAGCTGGGTGGCAGGCACGGATTCGACCGTGTCGCCGTCGCCGTCAAAGACGGCGACAGCCAGCATCCCTTTCTGGCGGGCGCTCGTCAGCAGCGCCGTGAGCGCGTTGGTCGAGCCCGGAGGCGCGCCCGCGGTGCTGTCGGCGAGCTGCTGAATCGCCATCGGGTAGAGCACGGCGGCATCGCGCTCGATGATCTTCAGATGGATCTCGTCGCGAAGGTCCGAGCGGAACCAGATCACCAGCGCCGCAAAGATGGCGAGAAGCAGGCCTCCCGTGCAGAGCGCGGCGATCGAGTACGTTACATTGGGCCGGGGCATCGATGGCGCTTCTCGGGCTTCAGGTGTCAGTTGGCCCGCTCGCCGCCCGGCAGGGGCAGCGCCAGTTGCTCGATTGCCGCGTCGAAGAGCAGGCGGCGCTGTCCCGGGGATAGGCCGGGCAGCAGGACCGCGGCCTGGTAATCCCGATACCGGTCACTGATCTCCTGGCGCTGGCGGGCGCCCTCGAAGTCCCTCAGCAGGTCGTTGACGGACTTGCTGTCCGTGGGACCGCCTGCGGACCTGACAAATGCGGCAAGACTCACCCGTATTCCCGCCTCTTCCATATTGAGCGCGGAGATCAGTTCGTTCTGCCGGTGGTCGAATTCCGCAACGGTGACGCGCAGGTTGCTGGATTGAATCTCTGTCCGGGTCGAGCTGTCGTGCAACCAGGCCAAGGTCCCGTTGCTTGTGTCTGTCTGTTCTTTTGTCTGCGGATTGCGGGTTGCCTCGCCTTGACGAGTGGGGGAAACGAGAAGGGCGCGCAGGGTCCTCAGGAGCTCAAGCTTGTGCTTGCGATAGTCGGATATTCGCGCGGCTAGCTCCGGGGGAAGCGCCACAGCGGCGGGGGAGCCTCTCGGGCTCGGGATGGCCGCCAGTTCGAGGCGAATCTCCTCGGCCAGCGTCTCGACCCGCACAATGCGGGGGGCTTGCATCACGGCCAGATTCGCCAGGGTCTCCCTTCGTGTGTTTTCGGGCGCGCTGACGGTCTCCGCTAGTGCATCACGGAGCTCGTCTTTCAGCGCATTCTTGGCGGTGAGGTATTCGCGAACCCTCCCTTCCAGTGCCTCCGGAAGGCTTTCCGGGATGGGAATCCGTGATGTTTCTGGGGAAAAGAAGACTAGCCGCATCCCTGATGCAACCTGCGAGGTAACTGAATTCGGATTGATCTTTGATTCCAGCTCTGCGGCTGCCTCGAGAAGCAATCGTCTTTGTAAAAGCGAGAGACCCTCTTGAAAGAAAGCCGCGGCCCGTATCGCATCGGATTCACGCGCGAGGCCAACAGGATCCTGGGGCGTGTTGCGTACGGGGTACATTCGCCGGCCGAGGCGCCCGCTGGGATCAGTCCCTTCGACCTGAAGCCCCAGGACACGCGCCGGACGCAAATCAACGCGAAGCTGCTCTTCCGAGGCATCGAGCTCCAAGATCTTGGGCGCCTGCTGATTTGCAAAGGTCTCCAACTGCATCACCTGCGCGTCATGATCGGCGTCCTTTAGCGCCAGGATCTTTGCACGCAGAGCCTCTTGGAGCCCGACCTTGGTATTCCTGTAGGCCACGATTCTCGCCCGCAGCGGCTTGGGCAGATCTTCCGATGCAAGCCGGGTGCCGAGCAACGGATAGAAGATCTCGCCGATGAATGCCTCGAGTTCCGGCGGCGCCGGTGGACCGGGATAGTAGGGATCCAGCGCGGGGATCTCAGAATCAAGGTTCGGGGGGACAGGCGGGAAGAAGATGTACTGAGGTGGGGCTGGATTCTCGGGGTGGAGGAAGTAGTGCGACGCGGTCGGGCTCATGAATTGAACCGGGTCGAACTTGTTCCTTGCCAGCGGCGGAAGAGAGGATTTGTCGGTGCGCTGAACCTCCTGATTGCCATCCGCAGTATCCGGCGTCGCGGTCTGACCATTCGCCGACGAAAAGCCCGCAACGGCAGCAAACGAAACAAGAACCAGCGCCAAGCGAGGCTGGGAGGGGAATCTCGTGCCGGATCCGCGAAACATCATGGTGGGACTTGGGACGCCGCGGCACGTACGTCGTCGCACGCCGCGCGACGGTAGCGCATCCCGGGTGCCAACTCGCGCCTATGTTTCACAAGTAATTTGAAATTATCACGTTATAAGATTGTGCCGGTTCCAACAGGTATTGCGACACCCGGGAATTGGTTGAAGGCGCACGTCGTGGAGAGGCTCTGGGGAAACGGTACGGTACGGCGCCAGCGCCTCGCCACCAAGACCGGGATTGTTGCATCCCCTGACTGGACGTTTTATTCGTGAATGTTCGGTTCGTTTTGCCCTTTCAGCCGGTAGCGGACGAATTCCCGGGTGACCCCCAAGCGCCTGGCCGTGGCGGAGATGTTGTGGCCGGTCTCCCGAAGCAATTCGTTGATGAGATCGTTGACGACGGAATCGATCGTGAACCCCTCCTCCGGAACGCGCCAGATGGGGTTCCGCCATCCGGTCACCGCGTGGGGCGGCGGCGTGCCGAGGCCTTCGAATTCCAAGACGCGTCCCCGGGCGAAGATGAGCTCCCGCTCGATGGCATGCGCAAGCTCGCGGGCGTTTCCGGGCCAGCCGTAGCCTAGGAGGCGTGATTCCCCCGAAGGCGAGAAGGACATATCCTTCAGGCGGTGGCGCCGGGCGATGCGCTCCAGCAGGTGCTTGGCCAGCGCCAGAATGTCCAGCCCGCGCTCCCGCAGCGGCGGCAGCGTCAGGTGGAGAAGATGGAGGCGGTGGTAGAGGTCTTCCCGAAACGCGCCGGCCTTGACGAGATCGGAAAGCGGCTCGTTCGATGCGGCGATCAGCCTGACGTCCACGCCGATCTCCTTGGTCGCCCCCAGCCGCCGGATGGCGTGGTCCTCGACGACAGCCAGCACCTTGGCCTGGGAGGCAGGGCTGAGCGTTCCGATGTCATCCAGCAACAGCGTGCCGCCGTCTGCCGCCTCGAACAGCCCGATTCGCGCATTCCTTGCATCCGTGAACGCCCCGCGCTCGTGACCGAACAGCTCGGATTCGGCGAGGGTCTCTGGAAGGGCGGCACAGTTCACCTTGATGAACGGCCGCGATCCCCGGGGGCCCTGCCGGTGCAGCCATCCGGCCAGGAGGCTCTTCCCGGTCCCCGTCTCGCCCTCGATCAGGATTGGGGGAAGGTCCCTCTCGAGCCTCCGCTCGGAGGAAAGGATCATGGCGAGCTTGGCGCGGATTGCGCTGAGGCTCTCTCCGAAGAAGAGTTCGACGCCCTCCCCGGACCCAGGTGCGCCGGCGCGAAACTCCTCCCGCCGAGCGATCCCGCGCTTCTCGCGGCACCGCATGAACGCGATGGGCAGCTCGTCCGGCTCGAACGGCTTGGAGAGATAATCTCCCGCTCCCTGGCGCATGGCCTCGACCGCATCCTTGATTCCGCCAAACGCCGTCATAACGACCACGCCCGTGTTCTCCGAGAACGCCCCTTCCCGAAGCAGGTCCAGGGCCTCGCCGTCCGGCAGGTGGAGGTCGACCAGCGCAAAATCGAAATGCAGTCCGGCTAGCGCCGCCCGCGCCTTCTCGATTGTGGAGACCTCGGTCACCTCGGCCCCAAGGCTGCGGAGATGCGCAGTGAGCCTTCTTCGGAGAACGGAGTCATCTTCAAGCAGAAGAACTTCGCACCCGGCGGGGGGCTCGCCTGCGACAGCCATGGTCCCACCAAAGCGAGCGCTGGGCGCAAGGGCATCAACATTATTCGCACAGGCCCCGCGGAGCCCGCGGAGCCCGCGCTGGTTGATTTCGTCCAAATGCACGCGGGGGCGCAGCTCGAAAGCGGGTGAACACAACCACTGGCCGCTTGCTGCGTAAACCCGTGCATTTGTCTTGGAGTCGCTACATGCTTTGCTCAAACGCCTTAGCATCGATCCGAATCGAATGGCACAGAGCCTGCAAAGGTGGCCGCGGCAACCTCCCCATGCCACATCGAATCTTTTTGCTACACCCCAGTGGCCCGGGCGTGGAAATGCTCCTGCTATGGCGTCGCCATCTTGGCGGCAATCGATCAGGCTTCTCGGCTCCAGGTCCCGCCTTTCACACATGAACATGCCTTCATCGCGTCCTGTCTGGTATTTTGTGCCGGCCACGCTCCTTTTGGCGGCCGCCTTTGGAGCAGAGCCTGCCACCGACCCGCTTGCGCCGGGAGAAAAGGCTGCAAGCGACTGGATCAAGACCCGACTGGAGACATCGCGCATCGAAAGCGCGTGGGTGTCGGAGAAGCCGCTTCTTGAGTCGACCATCAACGGCCTGAAGGAGCGGGCCCAGTCGCTCGAGGAGAAGAGCGACCTCCTCAAGGCGTCGACGGCGAAGGACCGCGAGGAGTTCGAAACCTTGAAGGCGAAGGCCAAGGCCGCGAGCGACGACCTGCATGCTGCGGAAGCCCGGATCAACGCGCTGTCCGCGAAGCTGGTCGAGATGCGCCCGTCGCTGCCGCCCCGCCTGTCGGAGGCGCTGGAACTCCCGTACCGGAGCCTTGCGAACGCGGGCCTCGCCTCGGGAGAGCGCATGCAGCTGGCCATGACCGTCCTAAACCGCTGCGCGCTGTTCAACCGAACGGTGACGTGCGGCGACGAGGTGCTCACGATCAACGGCGAACAAGGGGCGAAATCGCTTGAGGTCATCTACTGGGGACTGAGCCATGCCTTTGCGCTCGACCGTGGGGCGGGGAAGGCGTGGTACGGGGCGCCCGGCGCCCGAGGATGGCAGTGGGAACCGAGTCCCGACGCCGTCCGCCCGGTCGAGAAGCTCATGGCGGTGTACAACGACAAGGCCGATCCGGACTTTGTCGCCGTGCCGGCCATTCTCGGCCAGGCCGTGGCGGAGAATCTCAAGAACTGAGCCAGCATGAACATCCGACTTCTTCCGGCACTGGCGGCACTCTTCCTCGTCACGGCGACCGTCCGCGCTGAGGAGACGTTCGACGACGCGATGAGGCGCGCGACGGCGGACTACGGCGAGCGCCTGCGAAAGGCGTCCGACGAGCTGAACAGCGCCCGTACCCGCATCGCCGACGAGAAGGCGCCGCTGCTCAAGGACCTGCGCCTGACCGAGGACCGGATCGTCACCGCCCAAAGCCAGATTGAGCGCCTCGAGGCGGGCAAGGAGGACTATTCCGAGCAGCGCAGGAAGCTTCTGATGGAGCTGGATGGGACGCGGAAGAATTCCGCCTACATGACCACGCTGGCCCACGATGGCGTGACGGCCTTCGACGAAAGCCTGGCGCCCGGAGAGGGCCAGCTGCTCTCCGACCGCATTCAGGCGCTCGAGCAGAAGCTTGACGACGAATCCTCCGTATCGACCGCGCAGTCCGCCGTCGACATTGCGGAATTTCTCCTGGCGCGCACGCAGCGGTCCCTCGGAGGCTATGCGGCGGCCGGGAGCTCACTCATCGAGGGGAACAACCAGGTTATCAAGGGCACGTTCGCCTTCCTCGGGCCGGAAACCTACTTCCTGCCGGGCGACGGAACCGGCGCCGGGACGGCAAGGCCCCGTGCGGGGTCCGCGTATCCCGTGACCTACAGGCTCCCCTCGTGGAAACCCGAGGACGCCGCCGCGTTCTTTCAGGGAAAGCCGGCGACGATCATCGCCGACGCCTCGGGGGGCAAGGCGCTGCGCCTGAAGGAGACCAAGGGCACGGTCGTTGACCACGTCCAGAAGGGCGGCCCCGTCGCCTACGCGATCATCGCGGTCGGGCTGCTTTCGCTGGTGATGATCGGCCAGAAGCTCCGCGACCTTTCCCTTCTTGCGGTTGACCCGCCCGAGGTGGTGCAGGGGTTCCTTGCAAAGGTGTCGGCGGGTTCGCTGTCGCAGGTGGAGCAGGCCGTCAAGACGCTCAGCGCACCCGTGCGCGAGATCTTCGAGGTTGGCCTTCAGTATGCTGACAGCCCGAAGGACATTCTGGAGGAGCACCTCCAATCGGTGCTGCTACGCCAGAGGCTCCATTACGAGCGCCGACTTCCGCTCCTCGCCGTCATCGCCACGGCGGCGCCCCTCATGGGCCTGCTCGGCACCGTGGTCGGCATGGTCCGGACGTTCGCGCTGATCACGGTCTTCGGCACGGGCAACGCGGGCAAGCTGGCCAGCGGTATCTCCGAGGTGCTGGTCGCCACCGAGCTCGGCCTCATCGTCGCCATACCGACGCTGATCGCCCACGGGTTCATTGCGCACCGCATCCAGAGGAACCTGTCCTCGCTCGAGCGCTATGCGCTGGAGTTCGTGACCGCCAACGAGACCGCGAAGGACGGGGAGAAGGCGGCCTCCGTATGAAACCCCTGGTCGAGCTCGTCGAACGGGGGGGGCCCGTGATGATCGCGATCCTCGGCCTGTCCGTCGTCCTGTATTCGCGGTGCTTCAAGCTGATCTTCTCGATTCGGAGGTCCAGCCGCGAACTCGACCGCCGCGGATCGGCGCAGGAGAGGCATCTGCCGGAGCTGCGGCGGGCGCGGGAGGAGATGCAGGAGTCGTTCAGGCAGCAGCGGATCGCGCTGGGCGCCATGATCGCGGCGGCGCCGCTGCTCGGGCTCCTCGGCACCGTGAGCGGGATGGTGACGACCTTTGAGAGCCTCTCGGGCCACTCGATGGAGAAGACAATGGAGGGGCTGGCGCGGGGCATCTCGGAGGTGCTCGTGGCCACGGAATCGGGCTTGGTCGTGGCCATTCCGGCGCTCATGGTCCTGCATCTCGCCAACGGCAGCCTGCGACGGTACCTTCAGAAGCTGAACGGAATTGAACGCAGCGTCTGGCTGGACGCATCGCCATGATCGGCAAGAACATGGGACGCAGCCGCTTCGAGGCGACCCACATCGACATGGTGCCGATGGTCGACTGCATCATGGTGCTCGTCATCTTCCTGATGATCAGCAGCGCGTTCATCAACGACCCCGGCGTCGAGGTCGAGAAGCCGGATGTCAGCGGCTCGCTGAGCGGCGACCAGAACGCACTCCTCATCGCGATCACGGCGGACAACCGCATCTACTTCGATGGCCAGGAAATCCGCACGGACCAGGTCGCCGCTGTGGTCAAGCAGGCGGCCATCGGGCGCGTCCCGACGCTGATCATCCGCGGGGACCGGTCCTCGAACCTGGGAATATTCGCAGCCGTGTATTCGGAGGCGAAGCGCTCCGGGATCCAGCACGTGGAGTTTGCCACGACCCACCTGGAAAAGCCCTGACGTCCTCCCGATGGTCGAGTCCGCATCCATCCCCAGGTTCAGGAGCCGCACCGGGCAGCTTGCCGACGAGGGCCTCTACCTGTCGCTGGGGGCCGGCCTCACGTTCGTCCTCTTCATGGGGATCGCGCACTTCGAGATGGTGAAGCCGGCCGAGATGCCTGTGGAAATCGAGGACCTCCGGGCGGTTGCCGCCGTCTCCGAGCCCCCGCCGCCGAGGCCCGACGACCGCTCCGAGCCGATTGACGTCGTTCCCCTGACGGGAATCGACATCGGGGCGTCCGACAGTCCCGTGAAGCTGGCGGTGGTTCCCCCGGACCTGAGCAAGCTGATGCCGCCGGCCGATCTGCCGCCCCGCGCAACGATCCAATTTGGCCAGCTCATGTCCGACCTGAGGCCGAAGAACGGCAACGCGGGCGAGTTTCAGCACATCTACCAGCAGAGCGAGGTGGACCAGCCCCCCCTGGCGGTGGTCAAGACGGTCGCGCGGGTCTCAAGCCGCGTCCGCGAAGACGTGCAATCCCTTCGCGTGACGCTGCTCCTGGTCATCGACACCGAGGGGGCCGTGACGAGCATCCGCGTGATGAGGCCCTCTGGCAACGCGAAGTTTGACGCCATCGTCCTCGCCTGCGTCCGGGACGAGTGGCAGTTCAGCCCGGCGATCCGGAAGGGCAAGAAGGTGCGCTGCATGGTGCAGCAGCTCGTGTGGTACAAATGGACGAGCGGCTCGCCCTTCACAATTTAGGCAATGAAAACCTCAAAGACGCTCCTCCTTTTCTCGCTCGCTGCCGCGCTCCTTGGTCCCGCATCGGCCTCCGAGCCCAAGCTCGACCCAAAGCGCATCATCAACGAGTCGAACTCGTTCCTCAAGGAGCGGGAGCCGGAGATGACGGAGGAGGAGTACGCCCTCTACCAAAAGGTCGTGACGATGCTCGCGTCCAATCCGTCCTTCGCCGTGAAGCTGCTTGAGGCGATGAGCTCGGACAAGGAGGTGCCCAGCCCGGCGTTCCAGTTCATCCTTGGCAACGCCTACTACGCCGCGGGGGACAACGACAAGGCGGAGGCCAACTACCGGAGCTCGGTGAAGCGGTACCCGACGTTCCTTAGAGCGTGGGTGAACCTGGGGATCCTCTATTACTCGAACGCACGGTACGCAGAGGCGGTGCCCTGCTTCTCAAGGGCCGTGGTGCTCGGTGACCGCGACTCCACGACGTTCGGGCTCCTCGGTTACAGCCTCCAGAAGGAAGGGGACCTCGTCTCGGCGGAGATGGCGTACATGCAGGCCCTCAGCGGAGACCCCGCCAATGTGGACTGGAAGGAGGGGCTCCTTGGGATCTGCATCGACGGAAAGCAGTTCACCCGCGCCGAATCTCTGGTGAAGAATCTCATCAAGGAGCGGTCGAGCGACGCGAGGTACTGGCTTGCCTATGCGAACATCCTGCTCGCCGAGAACCGCAAAGTGGAGGCGACCGTGCTGCTTGAGACCGCGTCGGGGACCGGCGTCGCCACCATCGAGGAGCTTACGATCCTCGGGGACCTCTACGCGGAGCAGAACCTGGTTCCCGAGGCGGCGGAGATCTACCGCAAGGTGTTCGTCGCCTCGCCGGAGATGGGCGGGCCGAAGCTGCTCCATTATGCCCAGGTCCTGATCTATGCCGGAAGGCTGCAAGATGCCGAGCGCGTGCTGGAAAAGTTCGGCGCAACGGGGGGTGATGCCGCAAGCGTGGCATTGCTCCAGACCCGGGCGGACCTATACACCGCGCAAAGGAAGTGGCCGGAGGCCCGCGGCGAGCTGGAGCAGCTGCTGAAGATAAATCCCCTGGACGGCAAGGCCCTCGTCAGCCTGGGCCGGGCCTACGCCTCCGACGACGACGTCCCGAGGGCGACCCTCGCGTTCGAGGCGGCCTACAGAGTCGCCAGCAGTGCCTATATCGCCAGCCTCGAGCTGGCCAACATCGAGCTCAAGAACCGGCACTACGCCAAGAGCGCCGAATACCTCGAGAAGGCACTCAGCATCGAAAAGACTGATGCGGTCGAGGATTTCCTGGTCCGCGTGAAATCACTGGTCGTCAGGGATGGCCAGACAAACCCATGAAGACATCCCAAAGAACTTGTTCTTCAGCGAAATCATCGCTTGGAAGGTCGTTCCTCCCGGCTCTCGCCCTCGTAGCCGGCGCGGTTCCCCTCTCCGCCGGCGCGCAGGCCGGCAAGGCTGTGTTCATCGACAAAGGCACCGTTGAATCCGCGAAGACCCACACGCTCTTCATGGGCGCCGACATCTCCGTCGGCCAGGAGAAGGAGCTCTTTGCCGTGAAGGATGTGGTCGGCAGCGCGTGGGTGATCCAGAGGGGAGGCCAGCAAAAGGTCGTTTCCACGAAGGGCGGGCCCCTCAACATCAGAATCACTCCCGCGCTTAAGCTCACGGAGACCTCCGCCACCATTGCGGACCTAAGGAGCGTGCGCGGCTATACGGAGGCCAATGACCCGGAGGTCCTAAGGACGAGGTCGCTGGCGCAGACGGCGGTCCAGAACGCGGATTTCCACGCCGCCCTGAACCAGGCGATCGCGATCCAAAATGGCACGATAGCGGCGGCACAGATTAGCGCAAAATACCCGTCTGCGGGCGGTCCCGGCGCCCCGGGGCCCGGCCAGACCGCGCCGAACATCTCCAAGGCGCTGCAGTCAGCGCAGCAGGGCGTGAATTCTGCGGCCGGCGGGGTCGGATCTGACTATTCGATGGGAGGGCGCGAGGCGCGGTCGCAGGGATACGACGGCGTGGAGGTGGAGTTCGAGATCTCGTCGGCGCGACCGCTGCGCAGCCCCTATGTCGTCACAATGACGAGATTTCACCCGGCCGGCACCAAGGAGGGGACCGTTCAAAACCTTGTATATGCAAAGTCGATTGACCCTATAGACTCCCGGCCCGTGAAGGTGCATTTCGTCGAGGGAGGGCTTCCCTTCAACTTCGACCTGATCGACTTCCAGCTCCACGTCTACAACCAGGGTGTGGAGGTGGCGACCAACGTCTCGTCCAAGCGCGTCGAGCTGACCCGCGACGAGGCCTTCGAGTACGTCAAGATGGAGTACCTCGGCGCCCACAAGGGCGAGACGCTGCCGGCGATGGCGGTCATGGGGAATTTGCCGGCAGACCTGTCCGCACACCTCGCGAACGGGAGTTACGCCGACACGTTCTACGTCAGGGTCTCGAAGGACGGTCTGGCCCTTGAACCCTACTCCGACACGGCCTGCACGAAGAGGATTGGCGACCCGTACCTAATGTCGGTCGTAAGGACGATCCGCTTCAAGCCGGCGCTCGAACTCGGCAAGCCGGTCGAGGGCACCGCCGCGGTGAACCTCAATCAACTGGCAATGTAGACGCCACTCGCGAAGCGGCGCCCCAAAGCGGAGCGGGTGGCTCGCCGCTCCTCAGTCGTTCACTCCCGAGACCTTGGTGCGCTCCCTTTTCAGGAGCCCCTGGATGAACGCGTCGTCCAGGTTGTAGGATCCCGGCGAGGGTTGTGTGTTGGCCGTGTCTGCGCCGGTGACGGCCGGGGCTTTGGAGAGGGTTGTCTTCAGGATGCGCACCTCCGGGAGGTTCGCCCCGAAGAACGGGCCGCCGGTAGCGATCAAGGGCGGGATCACCTCGATCATCTCGCCGCTGGATTCCTGGGCACTCAGTTTGGCCCTCCACACGAGCTTGGCCTCGTGGCGCTCCGCGAGCGCCGGGTAGTCGTAGGCCGAGACGACAATGAAGATGCGCGCGAATTTCGCATTCTGAAGGACCGTTTGCACGGGTCCCGTGAGCAGCGTCGGCGACGAGGCGTTCATGTCGACGTTGGTGCCCTTCTCCCGGCCCAGAATGAAGTTCTCCGCCTCGGCCCGAAGCAGCTCGGTGCTGATGAGCGCGATCCGCGCCCTTAGGTTGGTCTTGATGCCAAAGGGCACCCGAATCTGCTCACGGTCCGGGCGCAGGACGCCCCAGTGGTAGGTGAGCACCAGCGAGGGGGTGCCCAGGGCCGCCTGGTAACCCTGTGCCTCGAGCGCCGTGCGCAGCTCCTGGCGGACCTGGTCGGCGGACGGGGGCGTATCGCCGGCGATGGCGTCCCCCGCCTCGATGTAGCCGCCATCAAACGCCACATACGGCACCGGTCCCTTCGGTTGGGGCGGCGCATCCTTCGCCCTTTCCGCCACGACCGTCGCCTCAAAGTTGTCCGTGAACAGGTTGGCGTGAAGTTGGGGGCTGAATCCCGCCGCCAGAAGGGCTGCGAGGCTCAGGGAGGGCCATGGGATCGTTTTCATGGGGGGCGCTGGGTTTAGGCTCATCGATCTGTCCGAAGGAGGCGATAGTGGGAACGTAACAGGATTGACGGCAAATTCAGAGCGGAGGTTCCGGTAGTGGAGTCTAACACGGCGGTGTCCTTGATGCGGGTGTCTGTGCCAACTTATACGCCCGGCCCTGCGCCTTGGACGCATCCAGGTGGCGCATCACCCTGAGATTGCCAAACCCGCGCGGGAGGGATGGCGCGTGCCGGCCCGATTCTAAGGCGTTGATGGGCTCGCGGTTCTCGTGGCGTGCAGCAGCGCGCCGACCTCCCGCAGCCGTGCCAGCTGGGGCCCGGAAATCAGCCCGCTGGGATCCGGAGGGACGTCGAGAAGGTAGTTGGCATTGCGCTCGTTGCACTCCACGGCCTTTGCCGCAATTTCCGCGGCGGACTGCAGGTCCGAGGGCTGCCGCACCTCGCGCCAGAACCATCGGGCGCCGGTCTGTATCGTGTCGCACACCTCCGCGGGGAGCGTGTTGCCCCGCGGCGGCAGCTCGGATTTCCAAGGATACTCGTAGCTCAGCACATCCGAGTCGCGCAGCTCATGGGCGTTGTTGGCCACCACGATGCAGCGGGGCTGAAGCGACCGGATGTACGCCAGGATCTCCGGCCACCGCTCCCCGGTGTACTTGTTTCCGTATTGGTCCACCCACAGGAGGTCGATTGGCCCGTAGCTCGTGAGGATCTCGGCAAGCTGGCGCTTCATGAAGCCGACGTAGTCGCCCGCGGCCTCGGGAGGCAGGCCGTGGAGGTTCGGCTGGCCGGGCGGCGGCGCGTTCTTGTGGGCCTCGTCCGAATAGTCGCCGGGAAAGCAGTAGTACAACCCGACATGGAGGCCGCGTGAGCGGCACGCGCCCACGAAGTCGCGCACGATGTCCCCTTTTCCGCCCATGAAGTTCTTGAACATGGTGATGTTGCGCGGGGTCACCGCGCTCGGGTAGAGCGCAATGCCCTCGGTGTGCTTCACCGTGAGGACGAGATAGGTCATGCCCGCGGCCTTGGCGGAATCCGCCCATTGCCCGCAGTCAAGTTTCGCCGGGTTGAACAGGTTCGGGTCCTCGTAGCCGCCGGCCCAGTCCGTGTCCGCGAAGGTGGCCAGGTTGAAATGGAGGAACATCCCGAAGCGCCACGTCATGAAGTCGCGCTGCTGGGCGGAAAGCGGGACCGCGGGCGGCGCCGGCTCCGGCCGAGCATCCGGGGCGGCCGACGACACGAGGCAGGACGAGAAGGCCAGCAGCAGGGCCATGGTACACTTCATGGGCGTGGGGTTCAGGGGATTACGGATAGGGACCCGTGAGCTTTTGCACGGGCCCGCGGAAGATTGCAAGGAAGCCGGCGGTCCAACGGTAGGATGCCCGCAACCCGCGGCCTGCGGAAGGGACGCCCCGGGTGGCCATGACGGAGTGTTTGTCACAGCGAAGGATTGACCTGTGCGAAAAGAGACGTGAGGTTTCCGGTGTGAACTCCAGAACCCTTGGCAAGCTGCTCTCTGCATCCTGTTTATGCGTCGCGTTGACCGGATATGCCTCGTCGCATGACAACGTCGAGGATGCGGTCTCGTTGGGAAACAACACCTACTCGATCAAGGTTGAGGCCAAGAACGCCCTGCATCGGGACGTCGACAAGCTGAGAACCGAGGCCAATGAGGCCGCCGCCAGCTACTGCGCGGAGCACGGAAAGGAGCTCAGGGTGATTTCCATGAAGGACAAGGTGCCCATCTTCGGCATGGGCTACGCCCACGCGACGATCACCTTCAAGGCGCTGAGTCCGGGCGACCCGGAGCTCACGGCGGCGCCTCAGCCCGCGCCTGCTGCCGGCGGGCCCGTGTACGCTGCGGCGCCTCAGCCCGCGCCCGCGGGCCCCGTGTACATTGCGGCGCCCGTGGCGCCGGTGGAAAGGCACCTGACCACCGACGATCTCTACACCGAGCTCGTGAAGCTCGACGACCTTCGAAAGAAGGGGATCCTCACCGACGAGGAGTTTCAGGCGGAGAAGAAGAAGCTCCTCAACCACTCGAATTAAGGGGTTGCGCCGGAGTGCGCCGGCAGTCGGGCGGCTCCCGTTGGGTATGGATGCGTTTGGGCCTGGCCGGCGCAGGCGACGGACCCGCTCGCGTCCTAGGTGACGGCCGGTCGGCGCCACGCCCGTCGGCCCTCCGGACCGCCGGGCGGTGGAATGCGGGGGCCGCACCGCACGGGTGCATTTTCCGACGCTCGGTGATTGATCAACCGCCGCGCGCTCCCTAGACTTCATCTCCAACCCCCCGCGCCCGTGAAGAAACAGATCAAACGCATCGGCATCCTAACCGCCGGCGGCGACAGCCCAGGCCTCAACGCCGCGATCCGCGCGGTCGGAAAGGCCGCGATAGGCAAGTACGGATGGGAGATCTTCGGGTTTCGCGACGGCTTCCTCGGCCTCGCCCAAGACACGTTTGAGCAATTGGGCAAGGACAACCTGAGCGGCATCCTGACGGTCGGCGGGACCGTCCTGGGCACCGGCCGGGACAAGCCGCACCGCATGATGATCGACGGCAAGGAGCGCGACATGACAAAGGCCATCGTGCGCAACTACAAGGCGCACAAGCTCGACGCGCTTGTCTGCATCGGCGGCGGCGGCACCCACAAGAATTCGATGCGCCTGGCGGAGCTCGGGCTGAGGATCGTGACCCTGCCGAAGACGATCGACAACGACGTGGCCCTCACGGACGCGACCATCGGCTACAACACGGCCCTCGGCATAGCGACCGAGGCCATCGACCGGCTGCACAGCACGGCGCACAGCCATCACCGCATCATCATCGCCGAGATCATGGGGCACAGGGCCGGGTGGCTGACGCTCGGGGCCGGGCTTGCGGGGGGAGCCGACGTCATCCTGATCCCCGAGATTCCCTACGACCTTGAGAAGATCGCGGCGGCCATTCGCAAGCGCTCCAAGGTCGGCACGAACTTCAGCATTGTGGCGGTGGCGGAGGGTGCCAAGTCCCTTGAGGACGCCGCCTCGTTCGTGACGGCGGAACGCCGCAGGGCCGCGGCGCGCACGCTGGAGGAGAAGGAGTACGCCAAGCTGAGGCTTGCCGAGCTTGAGTCCGAGCATGCCGGCAACACGCTGCGGCTCGCCAAGCAGCTGGAGGGGCTGACGGGACTCGAGGCCCGCGTGACGATCCTGGGATACGTGCAGCGCGGCGGCACGCCGTCGTTTGCCGACCGGCTCCTGGCCACGAGCCTGGGAACGGCCTGCGTCGACCTGATCGCCAACGGCGCCGAAGGGATCATGGTCGCCGCCCGCGGCAACGTCATCCAGTCGGTGCCGCTGGCGTCGGTCGCGGGGAAGTTGAAGCTCGTGCCGCTCGATCATCCGTGGATCCAATCGGCGCGCTCGGTGAGCACGTGCCTGGGTGACTGAGGCGCGCCGGAATCCGCCCGGAGGCCCTAGGTTCGGAGCCGCATCGCAAGAGCGGCCTGAAACCGTGCTGGTGTCCGGGGCCTGGTATTGACAAGAATCTGCCCCGCAGTCGGCGGCCGTCGCCGGTGACTGCGCCAAGAAATGACCGACCCCATTGCCCAGTTCAGCCACTGGCTCGAAGAAGCCACCCAAGGCGGCGAGCCCGAGCCGACCGCGATGGCGCTCGCCACGAGCGACACCCAGGGCAATCCCGCCGTGCGGATGGTGCTGCTCAAGCACGTCGACCCGAGGGGGTTTGTGTTCTACACGAACCTGACGAGTCCGAAGGCCGAGAACCTCGCGTCCAACCCCAAGGCCGAGCTGTGCTTCTACTGGAACCGGATCGGCCGCCAGGTGCGGGTGCGCGGGCGAACCGAACCCGTGGCCGATGCGGAGGCCGACGCCTATTTTGCAACCCGGCCGAGGCTCAGCCAGCTCGGCGCATGGGCCTCCAAGCAGTCGCGCCCGATGCAGGGGTATTACGACCTGGAACAGGCGTGCGCGGCGTATGCCGTGCGCTTTCACATCGGGGCCGTGCCTCGGCCCCCCTTCTGGTCGGGTTTCCGCGTGGTGCCCGACCGCATCGAGTTCTGGCGGCAGAAGCCCTTCCGCCGCCATGAACGGATCATCTGCGTGCACGAGGCCGGCGAGTGGCGCGAGCAGTGGCTATATCCGTGAGCGGATCCGGCCGCCCAGGCGGCCCCGGGGGCTTGGCGCCTGAAGCGCCGGAAAGGGTCCGGGAGTCCCGCAATCTGGCGCTCGGAGCGCTGCTGGTGGCGGCGGTTCTCGCAGCTTACGCCGGTGTCCGGCGGGCGGGCTTCATCTGGGACGACGACGTGTTCCTCACCCACAACCCGCTGATAAGGGCCGCGGACGGACTGCGCCGTTTCTGGTTCACGGGTGAGCCTGTCGACTACTGGCCGGTCACCTCGTCCACGCTCTGGGTTGAATGGCGCCTTTGGGGTCACCACGCGCTTGGCTACCATGTCACCAACCTGCTGCTGCACGCCTGCGAGACCGTGCTGATGTGGCGGATTCTCGAGAGGCTGCGCGTGCCAGGCGCATTCCTCGCCGCGGCGATCTTTGCCGTACACCCGGTGAACGCGGAGTCGGTCGCGTGGATCACCCAGCGAAAGAACCTGATGGCGATGCTCTTCTACCAGGTTTCCATCCTCCTCTTCCTGAAATCGGAGGAGCTGCGCAGAGCCCAGGACCGACGCGCCGGCCCCTCCTACGCATGGCTGGGGCTCAGCCTGATCGCCTTCGTCCTCGCGATGCTTGGAAAGGGATCGGTGGCGATGCTGCCGGTGGTGCTCCTGGGAATCGTGGCCTGGCGCAGGCCGCTGACGCGGGACGACGGGCTCCGGATGGTCCCCTTCTTCGTCGCGTCGGCCGTGCTGATTGCCGTGAACCTCAGTTTCACCGGGAGCGAGGCGGATGCGATCGCGAGGGCCGCCGGGCCCGGCGAGAGGCTCCTCGGGGCCGGGGCGGTCGTCTGGTTCTACCTGTACAAGGCCTATGTCCCCCTGCACCTCGCGTTTGTCTACCCGATGTGGACGATTCGCGCGGAGGACCCGCGCTGGTGGCTGCCCCTTTGCGCTGCCCTGCTCCTGACGGTCGCGCTCTGGCTGCTGCGAGGCAAGCTGGGAAGGGGGCCGCTGTTCGCATGGGGCTACTTCTGCGTGTCGCTGGTCCCGGTGATGGGGTTCACGGACGTCTATTTCATGCGCTATTCCCTCGTGGCGGACCACTACGAGCACCTTGCGCTCATCGGCGCGATAGCGCCCGCCGCAGCCGGATTCGCCCTGCTGCGGGCGAGACTGGCGGGCCAATCGAGGCGGGCGGCCGACGTGGGATGCTTCGCGGTGCTTGCCGGGCTGGGGTGGCTGACCTGGCGGCAATGCAACATGTACTCAGGACTGGAGACCCTTTGGCGAACGACGATTGCCCGGAATCCGGAGAGCCCAATGCCCTACAACAACCTCGCGAACGAGCTGATGCTGCAGGGTAGGCTGAAGGAGGCGGAGGTCGTATGCCGGCAGGCCATCGAGAGGGACCCGAACCAGCCGGAGGCCCGGAGCACGCTCGGCATCGTGCTCGGAAACGAGGGCCGGATTGACGAGTCGATCCTGCAATACCGCGCCGCGATAGCTTTGAAGCCCCGGTTCGCTGAGGCCTACAACAACCTGGGCAACGCGCTGCTCAAGAAGGGAAGGGTGGAGGAGGCGATCCTTAACTTCCAGATGGCTCTCTATGTGAAGCCCAGGAACGCGAAGGCCCTGAACAACCTGGGAGCGGCTTATCTTGGCGAGGGGCGTGTCCAGGAGGCCATCAACTGCTTCCAGAGGGCCCTCGCCGTGCGCGGCGACTATGCCGAGGCGCATGTGAACCTCGGCATCGTCCTCATGCGGTCCGGACGGTACGACGAGGGGATCGAGCACCTTCGCCGCGCCCTCGAGATCAACCCCGCGCTCGCCGATGCCCGCTCAAGCCTTGACGCCGCGCTCCGCGACCGCGAGGGGGCAAAGAAAGCCGACGGCCGGTGACGCCGCGCCACCCGAGGAGCTCACGTTCCGATGATCTTGACCAGGACGCGCCTCCGGCGTTTTCCGTCGAATTCCCCGTAGTAGACCTGTTCCCCGGGGCCCGAAATCGAGCCTGCCTCCCGTCACGGCGACGACCATTTCCCGGCCCATGATCGTGCGCTTCAGGTGGGCGTCGGCGTTGTCCTCGCCCCGATAGTGCGCGTACTGGTCGTGCGGCTTCTCCGGCGCGAGTTTCTCCAGCCATTTCTCGATATCCGCATGGAGGCCCGATTCGTCGTCGTTGATACGGAACGTTTTTGGGGCACAATGCGTCGCGGCCTGCCAGCTTCGGAAGCCTGTGATGCGCGACGTAGAACGAGCAACGGGGCAGACCCCTACTAGGCTACTAAGTAGTTGTTCATTTTGCTTGCCGCGGACACCGGCAGTTATGTCTTCCAATGGAACGAGTACAGATAGACCCGCTGGCCTGTGCGCCCATTGAGTCCGCCTCAACAATCCCCGATGCACCGTGGATTCTTGTCGTCGATGACGAGGTCTCCTTTCTATGTCTTATAGACCATGTACTTCGGGCCACGGGCTGGGCGGTGAGGACAGCGGACGGTGCAGCGCGCGCCATGGACATCCTGAATGCCGCGCCCCGTCCTCCGGCTGTCGTCATATGCGATGTCATGATGCCACGCGTGGACGGACTGGAGCTTGCGCGCAGCATGTGCGCCCGAATCGACGGACTTTGCGTGATTTTCATTAGCGGCCACCTGACAGACGTGTCGTGGTGGCCGGATGATCTCCGGGAACACAGGTTCCTGGCAAAACCGTTCGAGAACGCACAGCTGGTCGCCGCCGTCAGCGAGGCGACGGGCGGTTGCGTGCCCGGTTGATTCCGGCCATGGACATCAACCTTTTACTTTCGGCGCAGACGCTGCGCCTCGCTCCGAATCTGAGGCAAAGCGAGCCTGTCAACGGTCTCATCGTGCTGAAGAACATAACAACGCGGACCTACCTGAGCGTGTCGCCGGAGCAGTGGCGGACCCTGTGCCTGTTCGAGAAGCCGAAAACGGTTCCGGCGATGCTGGATGACGCGATCCGCACCAGACGGTGCCTGCCCTTGGGCGAAACCTACGAGTTGATCCTTAAGGCGTTGAGGGCCAGCATCCTTCTGGAGCCGGGCATTGAGCCCGAGCCCATCCTCGCATACGACTGGCGTTGGGGGGTGCGATCTCGAGCTCTAACGCGCTCCGTCATACTGCTGTTCTTCGCGAGCCTAGTCGTGGTCCTGTCCTTCCGGCCCAGGCTTCCGGCGTCCGTTCCCGACGCGCTGGTCGGGCTAGCGCTTCTCAGCGCAGCGCTCAGTGCGGGCGAGCTTCTCGCCTGCTTCATGATACGCGGCTCGAGCTGCGAAGTCTACCAGCCTAGGTGGAGCTGGACGAAGGCCCCGCCCCGATTCACCTCGGACAAGTCCGACGTGGTGATGCTGCCGCGTGCAGACCAGTTCACAATAGCGCTCGCGATGCCGGCCACATTGGCGGCCGCCGCAGGCGTCGCCTCATGGCACAGGCCCGAGTGGGCGTTCTTTCCCCTGCTAGGCCTTGTCATTTGCCTGCGTCCAATCCTTGGCACGAGGCTTGCCACGCTCTTCCATGTCGGAGCCATGCGCGAACCGAGCGACTCCGAACATGCATTCATCTTTCCGCCCAATCTGCAGCCCGTCGCCCGCGGCCGGCTGCTCAAACGGACGCTTTCCCAGCCGACCACATGGTGCAGGATCGCATACAGTGTCGTCTGGACCCTAGTCGTCCTTTGCTGGATCGGACGCCTTTCGGATCTGCCGCCCTGGAGCGTGGCGTTCTGGCGGACCAATGGCCTCCACATAGCCGTGGGAACCGGCGGCTCGCTTGTGATCCTGTGCGCAGGCTATCTAGGATGGGAGCTCTTTACATGGGTACGGTCCCGCGCCAGGTTGTGGCGCAATGCTATTCGTCTCTGGCAGAGGCGCTGGTTCAATCGCGATGCCCCAGTGCTCGATGAGTCCGCCCGCCTGAGGTTGCTTTCGGCGCTGCCCCTCTTCAGCGGCATGCTCCCACCCCAAAGGCTAGAGCTGGTTCGGAAAATGACGGTCGCCAGGCACGGGCCATGGAAGATGCTTCAAGGCGACGGGGACGTTCCGACGCATGTCTCATTGATCGTAAACGGGAAAGTCGGCCTGCGCCGCAAGCTGAAGACGGGGAGGACGGTGCAAGTGCAGGTTATAGGCGAAGGGAACTTGATCGGCCTCCATGACCTGGCGGACCCCGGGCTTCCGAACTACCGCCTGCGTTCGCTGACTCCGGTCACGTTGCTCACTCTCGAGCGATCGGTAGCGGAGGAACTCATTGTCAAGAGGGTCTCGCAGGCGACGCTTGCCGATATGGTACTCAAGCGCCCATTCCTGAGGAGAATCTCGCTCTGCAAGAACTGGCACCTCCAGGCGATAGATCGCTTCGCGCGCCTCTCCCGCATCGCTGACTATGCACAGGGGAAGGGCATATTGAATGAAGGCCAAGTCGTTGAGGACTTCTTTGTCATCTTTCAGGGAGATGCTCAGGTGTCCCGAAACGGGCACCCCGTGGCGACGATTGAATCCGGCAATTTCTTCGGGGAAATCGGACTAATGCAAAACAGCTCGCCCAATTCAAGCGTGACGGCGAACCACGGGACGCGGTGCCTGACGATTCCCCGCGTGGAAATGCTTCGATTTGTGACCCACAACTACACGGTGGCGCTCGAGATCGAGCGCGTGAGTTCAAAACGCCTGGGCCGGCCGCTGTTTCCATTGAAGATCGGGGATTTCCGAGCGATTTGACGCATTTCGGGTGCTGCGAGCACCTGTATCCAGAGCCCGAACCCGCACAATGCGGAAAGAAAGCCAATGGGGTGTGCCGCTCCAAAATGGACCCGTTTTCGAATGGGGCATTCGACAACGGATTCGTTTGGCACAGGGTGTTAGAGATGCGCTGCGAGTTGTCGCTAGACCCCACCCTTTGACTGCGTCCGTTTAGCACTCACCAGGCAGAGTCCCTGCTTTATCTTGCGTTCCGCCAGCGCGGCCTCGACATCGGGGGTGATGTGGATGAGCCGGCGCCGGCGCGGCACCTCGAACCAGAGTTCCTTCCTTTAGGACTTTATGCCGTTGAGCGTGGACGGGTCTTTGGCGAGGACGCAGCCCGAAAGCGGTGCCGACGCCGCAGGCGTCCCTGCCGCGTTGCGCTACGAGCCTGGCGCCGGGAGGCGCTTTGAGGCGTCATCGAGCACGATGACCCAGTCGCCCTCCGAGGGCGGGGTGAACTGCTTCGCGCCTTCGGTGGCGAAAGTGCCGGCCTCCACGGCGTCGCCCGTACGGGGATTGAACCACCAGGCCTTGGCGTGTCCCTTTGCCAGCCTTGAAAGGTCTACCGTGATGGTGCGGGAGCTCGGCAGGTAGGCCATGACGGTGCCTCCGTCCGGGGTGGCCGCCGCGGTTAGGTAGTCGAGCCCCCAGAATTCCCCGAGGCCCGCGGTCACTATCTTGTGGTCCTTGTCGGGCGCCAGACCATACCACGGTCGCGAGCGGAACAACCGGCCCCAGCGCACAAGCGCAGTCGACCCCGGCGACTCCAATGCGGCCTGCCAGCCTGGGTCGAAGGACCAGATCGGAAGGTTGCCCATCACATGGCCGAATTCGCCGCAGAGCACGGACCAATAGGCCTGGCGGCGGATCTGCAGCTCCGAGGAATTGTGCTCCCCTTCGTAGATGGATTCGATGAGAAAGAGCGGAATCTCCGGCTTTCGCTCGTAGTCCCAGGTAAGGCGAAGGTGGACGATCTCGTAGGCGTACGAGGTGCTGACCTCGAGCCACGAACCGGGATATTGCTCCGCCGGGGCGGAGTCGCTGTGGCAGTGTGCGGTCATCAGATGGCGCCGGTCGGACTCCCGGATTCCGTAGGCGACCATGTCGACGTTCTCCCGGGCAGGGCCAGGATCGCGATCGCCCCCCATCACCCAGATGATGTTGTCAACGCCCCGGTATCGCTGGCCAAGGAAGCGTCCGTAGGCCAGGCACTTCTCCGGCCCGTTGGCCATGACCTCGTCATAGAAGCCCTCGTCACGGTCGGGGAAGCCCAGGTAAACGGGGGCCAGCAGCACCACCAGGCCGTTCTCGGCCGCCTTTTGGATGACCCAGTCGGCGTGCTGGAAGTACTTCTCATTGGGCGCCGAGAGGTCGGTTGCTCCGGAAAACGGCGCGTCACCGTAAAAATTCCGGGGCGCGTTCTTTGCAAACTTGTGTTCGATCAGGTTGACCAAGACCGCGTTGAAGCCCTTGTCGTGGCGGTTCTTGAGGTAGACTTCCGCGTCTTCCTTGGTGAGATTTGCGATCAGGGACCAGGCGGCATCGCCCTGCAGCAGGAACGGGACGTCGTGGCGATCGACCAGGTAGCGGTGATTTTCGCTGATGCGAAACGGCGCATCGGTGCCGGCAGGCTCGGCCAGGGCCCCGCCCGCAAATGCGGCGACGCAGGCAAAGGGCAGCCAGCAGTGGCGACGGGGTAGGGATGGAGTCTTGAGAACGCTTCTGATTGCGCGGCGGAGTGCCTTCATGGTGATTGCTTTTGGGGTATCGGCTGCAACATCGCCGGACCGGCTGCCCCGCAGCATCCTTGCTCATGACGCTTCGGGTGGCCAAGATCGCGGCCTCGACACCAAGATGAAACTCGGGACCGGCCTCTACAAGCCCATGCTTGCGCGCGAGGCGCATCCCAAGCCCAGCCATTCCATGAACACGGAACCCCTGCATGAGATCGTGAGCGCGCGCCGGCTCGTATGTGACGGCGCGATGGGTACCCAGCTCATGCTGGCGGGCCTTGAGCAGGGCGCATGCGGCGAAGTCTGGAACCTGACCCATCCCGAGCGCGTGATGGCGATTCAGGAACGCTATGTCGGGGCCGGTGCCGACTGCCTCATCACCAACACGTTTGGCGCCAGCCGCCGCGCGCTAGGGCGTCACGGCCACGACGGGCAGATGGAGGAGGTCAATCGCGCGGGCGCGCGCATCGCCCGCCAGGCCTTCGGCGGGGGCCCGGGCTTCGTCCTGGGCGACATCGGCCCGCTTGGGGAGCTGCTTGAGCCCTACGGTGAGCTCTCCGAGGGGGATGCGCTTTCGGCGCTGTCCGAACAGGCTGCCGCGCTTGTCGGGGCGGGCGTGGACGCGATCATCATCGAGACACAGACCTCCCTTGAGGAACTCGGCATCGCCATCGACGCGGCCAAGGGCGCCAATGCGCGGTGCATCATCGCCTCGCTTGCCTATGACCTCTCCGCGGATGGAAAGTCCTTCAGAACGATGATGGGTGTCTCGCCGGAACAGGCCGCCGAGTTTGCCGAGGCGCGGCAGGCGAACATTGTGGCCCTCAACTGCGGAACCGGGATGGACATGGTGGCCGCGGCGAGGGTGGCGCGCATCTACCGTTCGCACTGCAAGCTGCCCATCATGGTGCAGCCGAATGCCGGACTGCCGGTTCTGGAGGGCCTGAAGGCGGTGTACAAGCAGCGACCCGAGGACATGGCGCAGGCCGTGCCTGAGGCGCTCGAGGCGGGCGCGGTCATCATCGGATCCTGCTGCGGGAGCACGCCGGAGCATACCCGCGCCATACGTCGGAGCGTCGACGCATCGGCTCCGGGCTGGCGGGGGCCGTGAGGCCTGCTCCATCGCAGTTTCCCGGCTTCCTCCCGGGTTAACCGGCATGGAGTGAAGCCGGGCGGCCTACGGACGGGCGGGCCTTAGCCCTTCACCCCGCGAGCTTCCCAATGTGTCGGCGACCGCCCCAAGGCCGGGATGCCGCCCGGGGTGTGCGGGTTGCGCCGCGTCTGCCTACGCCGCCGCCGACGCAAGCGCGAGGAGACAGAACACGCACGCGAACACATAGGGCACCAGCGCCTTCACCCGCCTCATGTAGGCGGGGTAGTCGGCCGGAAAATGCCGTGTCAGGAGCCTTTCCTCCTGCCTGAGTTTCAGCCAGAAGCCCCAGAACAGCATCGGCAGGCCAATCCAGCAGGCCAGTCGGCCGAATGCGACCGCGGTGCCGAGGCACATGAGCAGGATGGCCGAGTAGATCGGGTGACGCATGAGGCGATAGGGTCCGCGCTCCACGAGTTCGTGTTCCTGCTTGAGCACCACGAGGCTGCTCCAGTTCCTCCCGAGCGTCTTGCGCGACCAGATCGCCAGGGCCACGCCGAGAAGGCAGAGTGAAAAGCCCGCGAGCCAGGGCGCCAACGCGCGCGGAATGATCCGGGTTTCAAGCGGGTGCGGCGGCGTGTACCAGAAGAGCAGGATCCCTCCCCCAAGAGTGAGAAGCCGGTTCGGGAGCGTGGTCGCTAGGCTCTGCCGCTCGGCAGTCGCCTTGACCGACCATGCGTTGATCACCCAGTAGACGTAGAAGGCGACCCAGGTCGCTATGATGAAGTAAGGGGACACCTTGAGGGGCAGAGGCCGCCCGTTGACGCACCCGGGATCCGGAGCGGGATCAGCGTGGAGCCGCCGGCTCGCTCAGCAGGGCGCGGAACAGGTCGCAAAAGGGACCGCGCTCGTTCGTTGCCGCGGCGACGTCCCCCGCGGCCGTGAAGACTAGATACGCCCTCTTCTTGGCGTCAAAGCCCGGCCATCCGGGCAGTCCGGCGGCGTTGGGGTTGCCCGTCCTGGCAAAATTCGTCCAGTAGGCCTGGATGACCGCCGAGAGCCTGCGATCGGCGTCCTGGTAGTCGCCGCCCTGGCTGCCCGAGGAATACAGGTTTCCAAAGACGTAGGAAAGGTCGCCCGAGTGCGCGACCTTGGGATGCGGTGGGATAGCCCGGTTGAATTCGTACTCCCAGACGGGATGGCCGGCTTGGCTGTGCCATTCGCCGTGAAGGATCGCGGGGCAGCGGAAGAAGTCGCTTCCCAATTGGTCCGCGGCATCGCCATAGACGGGATCGGCGGGCTGCGGCTTTCCCTCCTCCGACAGCCCGTAGAGCGCGAGTGCGCGGGGCGCCATGTCACGGAACGTCCCTCGAATCGTCCGCCGCAGGTCATCCGGGGATCCCGACGCCGGAAACTCCACCCCGTTGCTGCCGACGATCAGAGGCACCGCGTGCGCCTTCCCGGCGGCCCAGACGGCGACGGGAGGCGTCGGGAACACCCAGCCGTCGGCGGTGAACGAGCTGAAGCCGTGATCGGTCTTCAGGAGCTCCCCCGCGGGAAGCGAACGCAGGAAGGCGAGTGCATGGCCCCCCTGGGCACCCAGCTTCTCGGCCGCCCTCGCCCCCTCCTCCTCCGCGTCGCCGAGCGCGAGTGTCGACGTCGGAGACGGGGCGCCGCTCTCCGCGATTGCCCGGTGGAAGAGGCCCCTGGACAGCGGCGAGGCCATGAGCGCCAGGACATCGGTGGCGCCCGCCGATTGCCCGAAGATGGTGACGTTCTCGGGATCGCCGCCGAATCTTGCGATGTTGTCGCGGACCCACCCGAGCGCGGCGATCTGGTCCAGCGTCGCGTAGTTGCCCGACGCGTGGTGGGCCGATTCACGCGTCAGCTCCGGGTGCGCGAAGAACCCGAGGATGCCGAGGCGGTATTCGACCACGACCAGCACGACGCCGTGCGAGATCAGGGCCCGTCCGTCGTACAACGGGTCGAAGCCGCCGGCACCGGCGACGTTGGCCCCCCCGTGGATCCACACCATCACCGGATTTCGCGCCCCCGACGGCCAGGTCGGCGTCCACACATCCAGATAGAGGCAGTCCTCCCGGCTGGCGGCCGCGGCCTTGTCATTCCATCCGAGAGCGGGCTGCACGGCGGGCGGCCCCGATTCCCCGGCGTCGCGTGTCCCGGGCCAGGGGACGACCGGCATCGGCTCACGCCAGCGGAAATCGCCGACCGGAGGCCGCGCAAACGGAATGCCCTTGAAGACTGCGCCGTCCCCGCCCTCGATGAGGCGGCCTCGGATGTTCCCTCCCGTGACGCTTACCATGGGCTCGGAGGCCAAGGTTGAAAGGGTGGTTCCGCACGCACCTGCGCAAAGGAGAAGGCAGGCGAGTGCGGCGGGGGCATGGTTGGGGTAACGCATGGGGGTGTCCTGGGTCCAGGGGCTTTCGTGCTCAATCGGGTGGTGCGGCCGCTTCACGACGAATAGTTCGCCCGGCTCGCGACGCAATCCTTAGCAGGGAACCCGCCCGGCATGGCCGAGAGGGACCGTTCGCCGCGCGTGCCCGGCCGACTATCGCGGCGGGCGGACCATCTCCAGCATTCTTGTCGCCGAGGGATCTCCGGGCCTCAGCTGGAGGACCCTTTCATATTCGGCGATTGCCTCATCCCTACGGCCGGACTGGAGGAGGGCGGCGCCGCGTGCAAAATGCGCCTGCGCGTAGTTGGGCTGCATCCGGATCGCCGCCTCGATGCGCCTCATGCCTTCGTCGGCCCTACCCATGCGGCAGAGGATCATCCCTAGGTTGTTGCTCGCCTCGGCCAGGTCGGGCTGCACGCGCAGGGCCTCCTCGTAGTGGTGGATAGCCTCGGGGATCCGCCCGGTCTGCACGAGGGCGTTGGCGAGATAGAAGTGCGCGTCGGCATAGTTGGCGTCCAGGCGAAGCGCTTCCCCATACTCCGCGACGGCGTCCTCGAGGCGCCCGGGCATCTCGGCCCAGGCGTTCCCGAGGTTGGTATGCGTTTCGGCGATGTCAGGCTTCAGGCGCAGCGCCTCCTGGTACTGGGCGATTGCGTCATCCCGGCGTCCCGGGATCTTCGACCAGGCGAGGCCAAGGTTGTTGTGCGCCATCCATGAGGCGGGGTTGCGGGCGAGCGTCTCGAGATAGAGCGTCTGGTTGTCGTGGAACATCCCGCAATGGGACCACGTGAGCGCGCCGAGGAGCATGGCGAGCGCGGCGACGAACCCGGGGCCGAGCCAACGCAGGCCCGGCGCCACGAGCCGCCAGCCCGCAGTCAGTCCCGCGGCGCCAAGCGCAATCAGGCCCAGGTCGGGCAAGTACTGCCAGTGGTCCCACACCCACGAATAACGCTCGCCGTAGAGGTTGACGAAGCTCAGGGCGGGGAAGAGCGAGCCCACGAAGATCAGAAAGGCGGCCAGGGGGCCGCGGGTCCGGTGCCGCAGGGACCAGAGCGCGGCGACTGCCGCGAGGACGCTCAAGGGGTAGAGCCACTGCCACCCATCCGCGGCGTCCACGGTCCAGCGCGGGTAGATGAAGTTCAGGCCGGCCGGCCAGAT
>Ga0265313_10000939_pt1 | contig 28951 bp, 27 predicted proteins | sample 4123metaG_FD_203122 | JGI IMG/M metagenome (GOLD analysis project Ga0265313, IMG submission 203122) | Rhizosphere microbial communities from Carex aquatilis grown in University of Washington, Seatle, WA, United States - 4-1-23 metaG | ecosystem: Host-associated > Plants > Roots > Rhizosphere >...
CCCGCTTTCGGCGGTCCTGCTCGCGCAATAAGGCGCGAACGACGGCAATAATGTCGACGTCGCCACCGAGGTGGTCTGCCTCGACAAAGGAGCCGTCCGGCTCTTTGGTCACATTACGCAGATGGGCAAAATGGATGCGGCGCGCAAATCGCTGCATCATTGCCGGCAGGTCGTTGCCAGGTCGTGCGCCAAGCGAGCCGGTGCAGAGCGTGACGCCATTGGACACGCTGTCCACGGCTCCGACAACGAAATCCAAGTCATCCTGAGTGGACACGATACGCGGCAGGCCGAACAAGGATCGCGGCGGGTCGTCCGGATGAATACACATCAGAATGCCGGCATCCTCGGCAGCCGGAATGATTTCGCGCAGGAAGCGGGCGAGGTTGTCGCGCAGCCCGCCATGACCGACTTCCGCGTAAAGCGCCAGCATGCGCCGGAGGCCCGGGACGTCGTAGCGGTCGTAAGCCCCCGGCAAGCCCGCCATGATGTTGGCGAGCAGCCGGTCTTTGTCACTCTCCGAGGCCGACTTCATCCAGGAGCAAGCCTGCGCCATCACCTCGGGTGATTGCTCGGCCTCGGCGCCCTTGCGCTTGAGAATGAAGCAATCGAACGCCGCATATTCATGCGCGTTGAAGCGAAGGGCGGTGCCGCCGCCCGGCAACGGCGCCGCGAGTTGCGTGCGGGTCCAATCGAGGACCGGCATGAAGTTGTAACAGACTATCGTCACGCCCAATGAGGCCAGGTTGCGCAGCGATTCCCGATAATGATCGAACAACGGCGCCAGATCACCTTCACCTTGCTTGATCGGCTCGGCGATCGGCAGGCTCTCCACCACGCTCCAGCGCAGCCCCAGCGCCTTGTCCTGTTCGATGACAAATTTCCGTTTGGCGATCTCGTCGGCGCTCCACACAACGCCATACGGGATGTGATGCAGGGCAGTGACGATGCCAGTTGCGCCGGTCTGACGAATTTCGGGAAGCGCAATCGCGTCGTCTGGACCGAACCAGCGCCAGGTCTGTTCCATCAGGCGATGCCCTGCTTAAGGTGCGGCGCGTCCTGTTCAAAGAACTCCTCATGCGCCGCGGCAATGCGAGCAATCGCGTCGAATACCGTACGCAAATGTTCCTGCATCGCCTGCTCGGCGCCGGCTGGATCATGCTTGCCGATACGCGCCACGATGTCGCGATGCTGGCGAAAGATCATGGCGAGCCAATCGTGGTCCTCGAGCGACAGATAGCGCACACGGTCGAGTTGCGCCTTGACCGAAGCAATCAGATCCCACACGCCCTTCTGGCCCGCGACGTCGAGGATCGTGCGATGCATCACCTCGTCGAGCGAAAAGAAAGCAAGATGATCATCGCGCTGTATGGCTTGCGCCTGTTGGGCGACCTGTCGTCGCAGCGCGGCGAGTTGCGGGCGCGTCACTCGCTCCGCCGCAAGGCGCACGGCGCGACATTCCAACGCTTCGCGGATGAATTGGCTGGCGTTGACGGACGACAGATTGATTGGCGCGACAAAAGTGCCGGTTTGCGGCACGACCCGGAGCAGACCCTCTTTGGCAAGGCGCTGAAAGACCTCCCGCACCGGCGTGCGACTGATGCCATGCAATTCGGCAATTCGAGTTTCTGACAGCGACTCTCCAGGCCGTCGACGGCCGTTGAGAATGTCGGCGTAGAGCTGGGCGTAAAGCCGATTGCCCTTGGCCCGCGCCGCCTCGAACCGAGTGACGTTTCGTAGTCCGCTGATACCGGGGCGCATGCCAAAACTCACCGCTCCGGCAATGTTAGTGCACTTGTATACAAGTAACAAGGCTTTGCATAAGAGCCGCTGCCCTGCCACCAAAGCTCAAAGATATATTGATGGTGGCCTGATTGACGTTGTGTGGTGGTCTACAAGATCGATCGCCCGGCTATGGCGGCTGCTCTCGACCAAACCCAGGACCTTGCGATCTCATTTTACACGTTGAAGGCCCGCCGACCGCCGGTTTACGGTTGTGTGTTCTGCAAAATTGGCCGAACGTGACCTAGGCAGTGCCTCTGCGCTCCGATGCGCCGGCGCAAGCAAGCAGAGGGTCTATGCACGCACGATCTGGTATTGCCGCGAGTTTTTTCACTTGTGGCACGTTGGGCGCCGCCGCACTGTTTGGCGGCCTTCCCGGCCAGCCGGTTGAGGCGGCGACCAGCAAGCCCAACATCATCTTCATTATTCTCGATGACGTCGGTATCGATCTGCTAGCGACCTTCAACCCGCAAAACCCGCTGCCGCCGGCGACGCCGAATATCGATTTCATCGCCCAACGCGGCGTGAAATTCACCAATATGTGGGCGATGCCGGAATGCTCGCCCAGCCGTGCCACGAACTTCACCGGCCGCTATGCGGTTCGCACCGGCGTCGAATCGGCGATTCTCGATAACCAATTGCCGCAGGGCTACGTGTCGTCGTTCGAGGCGACGCTACCGCGCGTCCTGACCAAGGCCGGCTACACCAGCGCGATGGTGGGCAAATACCACCTCGGCACCCATCAGGATCCGGCCGGAAACTGCACCCCGTCGACGCGCGGCTTCCAGGTCTTTCAGGGTGCCCTGGCAGGCGGTCCGCCCCCGGTCGATACCACCGCCGGCGGCGTCGATCCGAGCGGCGCCCAGGTCTGCGGATATTTCCAAACCAAGGCAGCGGGGGCTTGCTACACGGCGCCGGGCGACTCCGTGCGCTGCTCGACCATCAATGCGGGCAACGCCGACCCCGGCACCGATCCGGCGCGCACCTGCCTGCAGCACGGTGGCATCTTTGTCCCGAACAAAGCGTGCGGGGTCGACGCACCGACATATTCCGATTTCAAGGTCAATAACGGCTACTACGTCTGGACGCGCACGGCGCTGTCGGGCGTGCGCAGCCCGCTCTCCACGGACAATAGCTGCGCGCAAACGATCGATCGCCGATACATGACGTCGGCCCAAGGTTCCGATGGCGTCAGCTGGTGGCAGCAGCAGAGCGGCCCGCGCATGCTGACACTAAGTTTCAACGCCATCCACACGCCGGTGCAGAAACCGTCGACCGACCTGGTGCCCGACCCGAAGGACGCTGCCTCCACTTGCGACAATTCCTCGCCGCCGATCAGTCTGGTGAATTCGATGATCGAAGGCGCCGACGTCGAGATCGGACGGGCGCTGGCGAAACTCGGCCTGGGCAAGCTCAAAGCCGATGGACGCACGCTGAAGTCGCTCAATCTCGGCAACACCATGGTGGTCATCTACGGGGACAATGGCAGCCTGCGTCAGACGGTGCGGTTCCCCTTCAACCCGAACCGCGCGAAGGCGAGTGTCTATCAGACCGGAGTCTGGGTGCCGATGATCATCGCTGGTCCTCTGGTGGCGCTGCCTGGCCGCAGCGTCGATGCGATGGTGAACGCGGTCGACCTGTACCAATTGTTCGGCGATATCGCCGGCATCGACGTCAAATCCACCGTGCCGCCGAGCCACGTGCTCGACAGCAAGCCAATGCTGTCCTACCTCACCAATCCAGCCGTAGCGGCGATCCGCACCACGAACTTCACGCAACAAGGCATCGGCACCGCGAGCCCTGATCCGGCACAACGCAGCTATCCCTGCCAGATCCCCAAGGCCAATTACTGCGACGAAACGCTGTTCTATAACGAGTCGTTATGTGTCGACGATGGCGGCGGCACCTGGTACGGCCCGGGCACAAGTCAAAAGTCCGGCGTATTGACGTCCTGCTGCGCCGTTCAGACCTATCTCAAGACCCCGCAGACCTTCGCCCCGGTGCGGCAATTTGCGCTCCGCAATGGCGTCTACAAGCTGGTCGAAATCGAGCGGGTGGATTGCAGCAAGCCCATCACCAGCTCGAGCCAGACAAAACCGTTCCCCTGGGCGGAATATGAAACGACGACAACCAAGGAACTCTACAATCTGACGCCGACGCCGCACAATCCGAAGGGCCTCGATAACAAGCCCGGCGATCTTATCGCGAATAACTGCGCGGCCGGTCAGAATCCTTCGACTTGCCTTCCGGCCGGGGCGGACTTGCACAATTACAAGTCTTTGAACAAGGAGCTCTCGGCCACTTTGAATTCCGCCAAGGCCCAGAATAAATGCGTGTCACTCGGCGATGGCAACATGGACATGCGAATCAACCAGGCGGACATCGATGGCTGGAAAGCCTTCAACGGCAAGGGACCCAGCCGTTATGATATCAATCTCGATGGTCAAACCGACGAGAAGGACCTCGCGATCATCCAGGCCAATCTCGGCCATGACTGCATGACGGTGTGCGAGCGAGCCGACCTCAATCGCGATGGTAAGGTCTCGGCGGCCGACATGACCTTGCTCAAGAGGCAAACCGGCGTCTGCACGGATGTGATTTTCTGCGGCGGCGACCTCAATGGCGACGGCAAGGTCGATAACGGCGATGTCCAGATCATGTTAAGCGCGCAGAAGACCTGCAAATAGCCGTCAGGTGAGGCACCGCAGAATTACGCAGAAAATCGTGTTGTGGACTTTAGTTTTATCCTGTGTGAGCTTCCGGGCACATAACATTTCGACGGATATTCGTCAGCCAAGGACGTGGTTCGATGTGTCGTAAAGCGTGGGTCCTGTTAGCGGCTATCGGCGTGGCGGTGCTGTCGAGATCTGCTGGTGCTACGGAATTGCCCAACAAGGCGCCGGCCGCCGTGCCCGCTTATGATTGGTCCGGCTTATATGTCGGCGCAAATCTCGGCTACGGGGGCAGCAGGGCGAACTGGACGAACCTGCGAAGCTCGCCTGCTGCTACATTCTACGACGCCTTACCGGGAGACAGCTTTTCCAATCGCCTATCCGGAATTTTCGGCGGCGCTCAGATCGGCTACAATGTTCAGAATGGCCGGTGGGTCTACGGCATCGAAGCAATGCTGGATGCATCCGCCATCAACGGCGATCACGCCAGCACCTTCGGCGCAGCCGACGATCAGTTCAAAGCCAATATCAAGGCGCTGGCCATGGTTTCGGGCCGGCTTGGCTATGTCTGGGATAATGTCCTGGCCTATGGCAAGGCCGGCGTTGCGGTCGCGAATATCCGCGCGTCGGTGTCCGACAACGTTCCGCCCACCACCGGCGCCGGCAGCGACAACAAATGGCTCGCTGGCCCGAGTGTCGGCCTTGGCGTCGAATATGGCATTACGCCTCGCCTGAGTCTCGCCGTCGAATACGACTACATGCGCTTGGATTCCGCCTCCTATCAGCTCGGCGGCGGTGTGGGCAGCTATCTTTGGAATCTCGACATGCGCAACATCAGCATTGTGATGGCCAAGCTCAACTATAGAATCAATTGGCCTCGCTAATTGGGCGTGGCCTCTATGGCTTTCCACGCCATCGCACCCGTGCTGCTTGCCTTCCGGGCCGCGACGAGCCGGACGCCGGCAGCGTGCCGAATGCGGACGCACGAGCGTCAGCCGGTAAAATCGGGCCATTGGCGATCGGCGGCTGAAATCACTGCAGGCGCTGCCGGCCAGGAAATCTTCAGGCGCCGATCGTCCCAACGGTAGCCCTTGGTATGACCCGGCACGTTCATGCGTCCCATCCCGTACATAATATCGGTATTGGGCGTCAGCGTGAGGAACCCGTGCGCGCAGCCCTCAGGAATGAACAGGGCGCGCAGGCCATCGTCTTTCAACGTGAAGCCTTGCCATCTCCCATAGCTTGAGCTGTCTCGATTAAGATCGACGACAACATCGTAAACGGCTCCTCGCACGACCTGCACCAGCTTTGCTTCCGCGTGCGGCGGGTCTTGATAGTGCATGCCGCGCAAGGTGTGCGTGTGCGTATTGTGCGAGACGTTGATCTGGACCGGCGTGAAATCGATGCCGGCGGCCTGAAATTCGTCAGCCGAATAGAGCCGCGCGAAGTGGCCGCGCTCGTCTCGATGCGGCTCGGCTTCGACCAAGAAAACGTCGGCAATATCGGTTTTGTGAAACTTCAGGAGATTTTCCTCAGCTCGGGCACGGCGACGACGAACTCGCCGCCCCACGACCTCAGTGCGGTATTCGCGGCGACGATCTCGTCAGTAATATTCCAAGGAAGGATGATGAGGTAGTCCGGCTTGACCTCGCTCAGCTGCTCAACCGCCACTATCGGGATGTGGCTTCCCGGCAGCAGTTTTCCCTGCTTGACGATCGAGCGGTCAAACACGCAGAGAATGTCGTCTCGACTGATTTGGCAGTAATTGAGAAAGGTATTGCCCTTTGCGGCGGCGCCATAAGCGGCAACTTTCTTGCCTGCGGCTTTTGCCTCGCTGAGGAATTTCAGAAAGGCGGCCTTCACGGCGGCGACGCGAGGCGCAAAGCCTTTATAGGCCTCCAACCGATCGAGACCCCTCGCGCGCTCCTTTTCTCTCACCGCATTAACCGCGCATGACATTTTGTGAGCGGAGTCCGACCTGGCGGCATAGAGCCGCAACGACCCGCCGTGGGTCGGAAGCTCTTCCACGTCGATGACCCGCAGACCTGTCGCGTTGAATATCCTATCCAACGATGTCAGCGACAGGTAAGAATAGTGCTCGTGGTAGATCGTATCGAACTGGACTTGCTCGATAAGATTTAAGAGGTGCGGAAATTCAAAGGTAACGAGGCCCTCCGGCTTTAGCAGAACGGGGAAGCCGGAAACGAAATCGCGAATGTCCGGAACATGCGCCAAGACATTGTTCGCGGCCATGAGGTCCGCTTGCACGCCAGCCGCGGCAAGCCGTTGCGCGGTTGATACGTTAAAGAACGCGACTTCTGTCGGGATGCCCTTCTTGGCCGCCGCCGCGGCGACACCTGCCGCGGGCTCAATTCCAAGGACAGGAATTCCCCGATTGTTGAAGTGCTGCAAGAGATAGCCGTCGTTCGACGCGATCTCGACGACCAGGGAACGAGGCCCCAATCCAAACCGCCCAATCATGGCGTCGGCGTAGCGCTTGGCGTGTTCGACCCAGCTGTCAGAATATGACGAGAAATAGGCATATTCCGCAGCGAAGATCGCGTCCGCTGGAACGGCGTAGTCGACCTGGGCGAGCATGCATTGGCCACAAACCCGGACATGGAGCGGAAAGCGCCGCTCATCCTTTATGGTGGCTGGCGTCAGGTAGTTATTGGCCAGCGGCATTTCGCCGAGATCAATCAGGGTCGTCTCAAGAGGCGCATTACAAAATCGGCAGTGAGGCACGCTCATGACACGCCCATCTCGCTGTAAGCCGCGATCTGGGTGGTGGTGACATCGCACAAATTTTTCTTGTCTGCAAAAGCGCGGTACCAATCAGCCGTCCAGCGAACGGCATCCTCGTCGGCCAGGCGTGGGCGCCAGCCAAGTTCGGCCCGGGCGCGTGAGGCGTTGATCGCCAGCGCTTCCCGCTCAATGGAGTCACCTTCCGGCCTATAGTCCCAGTTCGGTTGCTTGTTGAGCGCCTTGAACATGGCGTCCGCAAGCTGAGCAACGGTCGCGCCGGCCCTGTCAGGGCCAAAATTGAGCGCCGGCGATACGGCGCGGCCGCGCGCCAACGCTTCGGCGTAGGCCAGATACCCGCCCACGCAATCGAGCACATGCTGCCAAGGACGCGTCGCCTGAGGATGACGCAGCGCAAGCCTGGAGCCGGATTGCACCGCGCGGATGACATCCGGAATCAGTCGGCCTTCGGCAAAGTCGCCGCCGCCGATCACATTGCCGCCGCGCGCCGCCGCAACGGAAACCCCCGCAGCGCTGAAATAACTCAGTGCGTAGGCGCGCGTGGCGATATCACACGCCGCCTTCGATGCCGAGTAGGCGTCGGTGCCGCCCAACGGGTCGGTTTCAACAAAAGCCCGAACGTTATCATGCGTCCCATAAACCTTGTCAGACGTGACCACGAGGACGCCTTGCAGCCCGACGCTGCTGCGCAAGGCGTCAAGCAAATTGACCGTACCTTGCACGTTGGTTGCGAAGGTCGCGACCGGATCGGCGATCGATCGGCGAACCAAAGCCTGCGCAGCCATATGAATCACGATGTGCGGGTTCGCCGCTTTCACGGCATTCGAGACCGCTGCGGCATCACGGATATCGCCGATGATTGAGGTCGTCAGCCCGTCAATGCCGGCGAGCTTGTAGAGCGCGGGATCACTTTCCGGCGCCAGCGCAAAGCCGGTCACGCTGGCCTGGAGGCGAGACAGCCAAAGCGCGCACCAACTCCCCTTGAAGCCAGTATGACCAGTTAGCAGGACGCGTTTGCCCGACCAGAACGCAGGATCAGGTAATGTCATCCCGTCACCGCCAGACTTTCCAGGGTGCCTTGCCGCTGTTCCAGAGCTGCTCGAGCTGCATCTTTTCGCGCAAAGTGTCCATCGGCTGCCAGAATCCGGTATGGCGGTAGGCCATCAGCTCGCCCCCGCTCGCAAGACGTTCAAGCGGTTCGGCTTCCCAAGCGACGTCGTCACCTTTGATGAGACCCGTAACGGACGGATCGAGCACAAAAAATCCGCCGTTGATGAAGGTGTTGTCCCCGGCGGGTTTCTCGATGAAGTGCTGCACGCGGTCGCCGTCAATCGACAAGGCGCCGTAACGTCCGGGAGGAACGACTGCGGTGACAGTCGCGCGTTTGCCATGACGCTTATGGAACGCAACAAGCTTATTCAAATCGACATCAGAAACACCATCGCCATAGGTGAAAAAGAACGGCTCGTCGAGCGTGAGGTAGCGCATGACGCGCTTTAGCCGGCCGCCGGTTTGGGTACCTTCGCCGGTATCGACGAGCGTCACCCGCCACGGCTCGGCATTTTTATCGTGATACTCGATCTGGTTGGCGCCAACGTCGATCGTAACGTCCACGTTATGCAGAAAATAATTCGCGAAATACTCCTTGATCATATATCCGCGATAACCGAGACAGACGACGAAATCGGTCACGCCGAAAAAACTGTATATCTTCATGATGTGCCAAAGGATCGGCCGGCCGCCGATCTCGATCATGGGCTTCGGCCGCAGGTGCGATTCCTCAAGGATGCGGGTTCCCATCCCACCCGCTAAAATGACGGCTTTCACGACATTCTCCCTGGCTAGGTGACCGTTTGTAATCAGCACCCCAATTGCTTACAAGGATAATGGAGGGCGGCGCACGTTCCGCCCATATTGGGCTCACACGCCCGCACGCTTTGTTCTCATGCCGCATCCGACCTCGCCGAACTCCGCACGCGTGACCATTGCGGTGCCTACCTATAATGGCGGGCCATACCTTCGCGATTGTCTCAACAATATTCTCGAGCAGACCTTCCAAGATTACGACGTGCTGATCTCCGATAACGGCTCGACCGATCAGAGCTCCGAGATCGCCAGGGAGTTTGCCGCGAGAGATTCGCGTTTCCGTTACTTCAAGCAGCCGCGCCATCTTGAAGCCGCGCCGCATTTTTCATCGCTGCCAGCGCTGGCGACCAGTCCGATGTTCATCTGGCACAGCGACGACGACGTCTGGGGAAAGAACTACCTCGAAGTGCTGGTGGGACTGCTGGATGCAAATCCGCATGCGCAGCTCGCGGTCGGCGACTACGTCACCGAATATATGGACGCACCGCGGCGCCGCGTCGTGCAGGCGTTCCAGGAATTTGGTCCTGGCACGGCCGACCGGATGCGGGAGCTGTCGCAGTTTCCCGCCGGATGGATCTACGGGCTGTTTCGGACCGCGGGCCTTCAGAAGATCGCCGAGGTCATCCACGACCGGTTTCCGCTGACTCGCGGCTGGGATCTGCTTGTCGTCTTTCATTATTGCCTGAACAACCAGGTCGTCGGCAGCCGTGAGACCAATTTTACCTGGCGCTGCTATTCCGATCAGAGCCTGAGCCGCGATCTCGCAGCCGGAATCGAGGCGCATATGTGGTCCCGGCATGCGTCACGGGCTCATCTCAAAACGATAGGCGGCAAGCTCGCTTACGAGATCAAGCATGCGCGAGCGAAAGCCATCAAGAAGATCGCCAAAGTGGATTATATGATCGGAGCGCGACGGCTGTTTTTCGCGATCGCGTCCGAATGGATTGCCGAAAAGTCGCTGCCACCGGTGGAGGCGCTGTGGTGGCGTCTATATCTATGGCAGTTTATGGCCAGACGTATCTATCCGGCGCGCAAGGCGGTGAAATACAAAATTCTCCGCATGCTTTTCGGCACCAGCATGCCGGATACCTACAGCGCCCACCTGCCAAAGAGCTAAACGATGTTGTCGATCGACCCGACCGCCCGGATTTCCCCGCTTGCCGACATTGAAGATTCGGTGCGCGGCTCGAGGATCGATATCGGCCCGGGCGTCGTCATCGACGCGTTCGTCAAGATAAAGCCGGCGGGTGGATCGGGAGACATCGTTATCGAATCCGGAGCGCACATCAATTCGGGGACGGTGATATACTCAGGAAACGGCGTTCGGATCGGCGCACATGTCCTGATCGCGGCCAATTGCACGCTGGCCGCGACCAATCACGCATTCATGGACGGAACGCGTTTGATCAAGGAGCAGGGCTTTTTGCCTTCGCGCGGCGGCATCGTCATCGAAAACGACGTCTGGATCGGCGCCAATTGTGTGCTTCTTGACGGCGCAATTGTACGGCAAGGGGCGGTCGTGGCTGCCGGATCGGTGGTCCGTGGCGAGGTGGAAGCCTGCGCCGTAGTTGGCGGCAATCCGCTTGCCGTCATGACTCGCCGACGCATGTGATGAGCGAACAGCTGTTCACTATTTTCGGGGCGACCGGATTCGTCGGTTCGCATTTGTCGCGACGGCTTGAGGTGCACGGCCACCAAGTTCGGGCCGTCGGCCGATCCGGGTGGCCGCCGCACGGCGCAAATCTCGGCCACGTTATCTACGCGATCGGCGTTACCGCCGATTTTCGTTCACGGCCGATCGATACGGTCGAGGCGCATGTATGCCGCCTGGTGGAGGTTCTGCGATCGTATAGTTTTGAGTCGTTTCTTTATTTGTCGTCGACGCGGCTCTACCGCGACGCCTCCAGCACGCAAGAAGCCGCCATGATTGCCGTCCCGCCGGGCGATCCGGAACGGCTTTACGATGCGACGAAGGTGGCGGGGGAGGCGCTTTGTCTGACGCTGCCGTTCCCAACCCTAAAGGTGGCGCGACTTTCAAATCTGTACGGACCGAGAAACCACACGGACAATTTTTTGTCGCAGGTGTTAGCGGAGGGACGAAAGACCGGTTCGATCGTCATCAGAACAGGGCCGGATTCGACGAAGGACTATCTGCACGTGGAGGATGCCTGCGCGGCCTTAATAGAGATCGCGACGAAAGGCCGTCAGCGAATCTACAATGTCGCGTCCGGCTTCAACGTCACTCATCGAGAACTCGCGGAGCTGCTCGGTCAACACGCCGGGATCAAAGCATCATTTTCGGCCAATGAGGCGGACGTCATTTGGCCGCGCATCGACATGACTAGGTTTGCGACGGAGTTTTCCTGGTCGCCGCGGCAACTCAAAGACGCGTTCGCCGAACTTACGAAGCTTCAGTAGCATGACCATCAGGACAGCATGAAGACGACAATTGACGAAAAATCAGGCGAGGTCATCGTCTCGGCCGGTGATGGCGAAAAACGCTATCCGCTCGGATCGGCCGAGGGCTTTGCCGCGGCGTCGCGCGCCTGGATCCGCGCGGGTTGGGATGCCAAGCACGTCTACAGCTTCAGCTGGATGGGACGGCCAATTATTCAGCTGCCTGAAGACATGGTGCGAATTCAGGAAGTCATCTGGCAGATCAAACCGGATGTCTTGATCGAAACCGGCGTCGCACATGGCGGATCGCTGATCTTTTACGCTTCGCTGTTCAAAGCGATGGGCAAAGGCCGCGTCGTCGGTATCGACATCGAGATCAGGCCGCACAATCGCCGGGCAATCGAGGCGCATCACTTGAGCGGGCTCATCACATTGATTGAAGGCAGTTCAATAGCACCCGAAGTTGTCGATAAAGTCAGGTCGTTGCTGGCGCCGGGCGAGATGACTTTGATTCTACTCGATTCCAATCATACCAAGGACCATGTGCTCGCTGAACTGAATGCATACGGTCCGCTCGTTTCGGTCGGCTCATACATCGTCGCGACCGACGGTGTGATGGAAAACGTCGTTGGTGGTCCTCGCACGAAACCGGACTGGGATTTGAATAACCCGCGACAAGCCGTTCTTGCTTTCGTTGAAGCGGACCCTCGCTTCAAGATCGAAGAGCCGCGCTGGGAATTCAACGAAGGCGCTGTGCGCAATCGCGTCACTTATTGGCCGGACGCATTCGTCAAGCGCGTCGGAGCCTAGCGGCCAATCGCTAGGCGGCGGGGCCAAGATGCTTTCGTACACTTCGATACTGGCGATGCAGTGGTGTCCACACCCTACTCCAATCGAATTCCCTACAAAGAATCTAACAGCGAATTTTTCGAAATTTGGGCTCCTGGCACCTCGGCGACGCCCAATAGTGGCTGACCAGAGGGCTTTCTGTCCAATGCTTATGCTCCGCAGGTTGAGACTTGCGGCGCCGACCACTGAAGTCTCGCCGCCGAGCATTTTTGAAAATCCGCGCCACGCCCGCTCAGGCATTAGGTGGCGACCTTGATCAGCTCACCACTCGTTTGGCGTTTTTGGCGGACGCCCCGCCAACACCTCGATGAGCGCTGACCGCCAAGGCGAGCGATTGCCAGAAGCGCTACACCGTATCAGCTTCTTGCCGCTGCCGAATTCAAAGCTTCAGCAGGGCGAGTCGGCGAGCCTTGCTACTTTTCATCGCATATTCGTACGCCATTTGCGGATACCCGTTGCACTCCGACAATATTATTTTTTGATCCTCGCCATGGCTTCGCTGAATCCAGAAAGCAAAATTTCGGCGTCGCTTGAATAGGCGAGCAGAAGCGCTCCCGCCTCTTTCCATTTTTTAGCCTGTTCGACATTCGAAACGAGCAGCGCGCAGGTCTTGCTGTGCTTTTTGGCGACGGAAAGGATGAGGTCGCGTTTTTGGTCGAGCACTTTGACCTGCTCTGGTTTGCCAAAAACGCCCAGATCCTGTGCGAGATCGGCGGGCCCCAGCATCAACGCGTCGATGCCGTCCATAGCGGCTATTGCATCGAGGTCGTCGAACGCGCGTGCGGTTTCCAGCATCACGGTAACAAAGACTTGCTGATTGGCATAAGCACGACGTTCGGTGGCACTGCCACGCGTGTCAAATTCGGTCTTTCATCTTGTCGAGCAATTCGAGATTGGCAGGGCAAGCCCAGAAGCGCGCGCCTTGCTCGCGTGCCTCCTTGATCCAATCGTAGACCGTTTTCGGGTCGCCCGGCTTCATGAAGTTTTTCGGCAACGCCTTTGAACATCAGTCTGCCAGCCGTCCCCGTGCATAGCACATCGACCTCGTAGTCCATCGCGGCGGCGACCGCCGCGTAATAGAACGGCGCGGCCAGCTCCTCGGCATGGCACGGATCGCAGTGAACGCCACAAAGACTCCGACGATGCGGCTGCTGCGCAAGGCGCTCGCCGAATTCGAAGCCTGGTATGAACGTCGGGTAGCGTCGCGGCCTCACTTTCGGGCGAATCGAGACTGGCAAAAAACGCCTGGGCCACAGGAGTAAAGCGCGCGACCACGGCCCCGCGGATCTCGTCATCGGTGGCCCAGCCGAGCTTGGCGCGCAGCACGCTTGCCGCTGCAGCAACCGCTGTCGCTTCAGACGTCAAGTAGTCGCTGTCCTACGGGGCTTTCTATTCAAATTCCCCGCTCAACCGAACAGGGAATTTTAACGCAAGAACAGGGAATTTTCGACGCGTCCACGGCATCAAGACTTCGTACCGGCGGCTCGTCGCCAATGTCGATCTGCTGCATCGCGGCCATCTGACCGAAACCGGGCCCCGCAGCCGGTTTCCTCGCCGCCCCGCAGTCCGCGGCGGCGAGAAATTTCATCGCCGGCGAATTGCTGGTGCGACGACGATCATTCCTGCTATACTCAGTCTTGTCGAGAACTCAGAGGTGGAAACGTCATGAAGTCGTTCCTCGCCGCCTGTGTCGCCGCGATCGTGATCGCGGTCGTCGGAGGTTTCGCACTGGAAAGCGTCCAGAAAACGGTCGAGCACGCCTATAACGAGACTGGCGCAAAACTCTAAATTGTGCCACCCGCCCGCCCGGCACGGGACATAACAGACGGCTACGCAAGGGAGCTGGAAAACAAACGCCGGCCTTCCGACTGGAGGCTTTCATTCGGAATATTATACTTTGCCTGCGCAGGAAAACTCGATCATATCGACGTTTTTGACCTGCCAAACTCCTGCAGGATGGTTCTCGAAGCATCGTTTCTCATTGACGTCGTCGGGAGGAATCTCGCGGTTTTGGCTGTATCCGGCTTTGTCACGATCTTGGGCGGCGCAGATGACGGCGTTCTGGTTCTTACTTGTCTCCCCGCGCTCGGATCATCCGCCATTCGGCAACCGCAGCAACGATCCCCACGCCCAGCGATAGCCAAACCACCTCTCGCGGGAAATCGAACACGTAGGCGACAAGGCCCACGGCCCAAAGCGAGCCGACGAACCAAAGTGCGATTGCAAGCGAAGCAGGTAGCCGACCCATCGTCGCCTCCAGTTTTGGAGGCACTAGCGGGGGTGGGATATAGGCTCCTACCGACGCTAGCGCGTCCAGTAGGAGTCATCAGCCTTGCGGCGGGTGTCGGGGGACTCCATCCCCATCAACGTTTATTCCGTCAGATCGCAACTATTCGGCGGGCGTTGCCGCCGGCTGCCGCTGCGACTGGTTCGGGCCGACGCGGGCCTGCTCTTCGGCGAGCCAGAGACTGTGATGCTCCTTTGCCCAGTTGACGTCGACGGTGCCCTCACCCATCGCCTCGAACGCACCCTCCATGCCGATGGTGCCGATGTAGATGTGGCCGAGCATGGCGGCGACGAACAGCATCGCCACCACTGCATGGAACATCTGGGCCATCTGCATCGTGTCGATGTCGGTGCCGTAGAACGGGAACATCAGGACATAGCCGGTGATCGCGACCGCGGTGCCGCCAAACACGACGATCCAGTAGATCGCCTTCTGGCCGGCGTTGAAGCGGTAGGCCGGCGGATGATCATGCCCGACGATGCCGCCGCCGCGCTTGAGCCATTCGACGTCGATCCAGTTCGGGATATTGCCGGCGAGCCACATCAGGAAGATCAGCACCACGCCGAGCGTGAACGGGAAGCTCAGGTAATTGTGGGCGTATTTCGCCCATTCCGACCAGGCAGTGAAGCCTTCCGGCCCGATCAGCGGCAGCAAGAGCGGACGTCCGAACGTGATGTTCAATCCGGAGATGGCGAGGATGATGAAACAAGTCGCCGTCATCCAATGCACGAACCGCTCGAACGCATTAAAGCGCACGATCGTGCGCCCGGACCGCCCGCTTTCAATCCGCACCATGCCGCGCACCAGATAGAACACCACCAGCAGCGCCAGCACGCCGAGGATGGCAATGCCGCCGATCCACCGCAACGTGACGTTGCGGAATTCGCGCCAATCGCGCCCAGCCGGATGCTCGAGGACATAGGATTTCGTGTCCGGAATGGTGCCGCGGCCCTGGATGGTCTTGAGCTGCTGCAGCAGCTGCTGCTCCTTCACCGCGTCGGCGGTCGGATTGACCGTGCTCGGCTGCTGCGCCGAGGACGGCGTTCCGACGGCCACGATGAAGACCAGCGCGAACGCGGCGGCGATCAAACGCATATGCGCACCAAGTTTCGCCATGCGAGCCTCTCCCTGCTTTCGAGTGTTCTTTAGTCGAAACCGGCGGCACGGCGTGGCCGCACCGCCGGGCGTGCATCAGGTTGCGATGGTCTCGCGATAGGCGGTCTGCCAGCCCCAGGCGCCGGAGCCGTAGCCGCGCTTGGCGACCCGCTCCTTGTAGATCTGAGCGATGACGTCGCTGTCGCCGGCCAGCAGCGACTTGGTCGAGCACATCTCGGCGCAGAGCGGCAGCTTGCCCTCGGCCAACCGGTTGGCGCCGTACTTCTCGTACTCTTCCTTGCTGTTGTCCGCCTCCGGGCCGCCGGCGCAGAAGGTGCACTTGTCCATCTTGCCGCGCGAACCGAAATTGCCGACCTTCGGATATTGCGGCGCGCCGAACGGACAGGCGTAGAAGCAGTAGCCGCAGCCGATGCAGATATCCTTGGAGTGCAGCACGACGGCGTCCGCCGTGGTGTAGAACGCATTGGTCGGGCAGACCGCGGCGCAGGGCGCATCGGTGCAGTGCATGCAGGCCATCGACACCGACCGCTCGCCCGGCTTGCCGTCATTGATCGTGACGACGCGCCGGCGGTTGATGCCCCAGGGCACTTCATGTTCGTTCTTGCAGGCGGTGACGCAGGCGTTGCATTCGATGCAACGATCGGCGTCGCAGAGGAATTTCATACGTGCCATGATCGTTGCTCCTTATCCCGCTCTAATCTGGCAGAGAGTGACTTTGGGTTCTTGCATGCCGGTCGCCGGGTCGTAGCCGTAGGTCGTGATGGTGTTCGCGCTTTCGCCCAGCACGATCGGGTCGGTGCCCTGCGGGTAGTTGGCGCGCAGATCCTCGCCGCCGAGCCAACCGCCGAAATGGAACGGCATCCATGCGACGCCCTTGCCGACGCGCTCGGTCACGAGCGCCCTGACCTTGGCTTTCGCGCTGTTCTCGGCGCCGGTCACCCAGACCCAGGCACCGTCCTTGATGCCCCGGTCGGTGGCATCGGCAGGATTGATCTCGATGAACATTTCCTGCTGCAACTCGGCGAGCCACTTGTTGGACCGGGTTTCTTCGCCGCCGCCCTCGTATTCGACCAGGCGGCCGGACGACAGGATGATCGGGAATTGCTTGGCGATGCCCTTGTCGACCGCGGCTTTCTGCACCGAGAAGCCGATATTCGGCAGCCGGAACTGCTTGGCATCGGGCAAGGTCGGATACTTCGAGACGAGGTCGACGCGCGGCGTGTAGATCGGCTCGCGGTGCACCGGGATCGGATCCGGCAGGCCGAACGCGTTCATCCGCGCCTTGGCGTTGCCGTAAGGGACGCAGCCATGCTTCATCGCGACCCGCTGCACGCCGCCGGACAGGTCGAGCGACCATGACACGGCGTCGGGGTTGGCCGGATTGACCTTGTTGATCACCGCCAATTCGGCTTCGGTCAGGTCGACATCCCAGCCGAGCTTCTTCAGTACGCCGACGGTGAACTCGGGATAGCCGTCCTTGATCTCCGAATCCTTGGAGTAGGAGCCGTCGGCGAGCAGGCTGACCTTGCGGGTCGTGCCGTCCGGCAGCTTCTCTTCGCGTTCGACGCCGAACCGGGCGCGGAAGCAACCGCCGCCATCCATGACGGCGAGATTGGTGTTGTAGAGCAATGGCGTGCCCGGATGCCTGACTTCAGGCGATCCCCAACACGGCCACGGCAGCCCGTAATAATCGCCCTTGTTCGGGCCGGTGGTGGCGCGCTGCGTGCGCATGTCGAAATCGGCCTGGTGGGCCATATGCGACTTGATGCGCTCCGGCGACTGGCCGCAATAGCCGGTCGACCAGCTGCCGCGGTTCATTTCGCGCAGGATGTCTTCTGCCTCCGGCAGGTTGTTCTCGACCTTGATGTTCTTGAACATCTCCTTCTCGAAGCCACAGGCCTTGGCGGTCAGGTACATGACCTCGAGATCGTCCTTGGATTCGAAGATCGGCTTGACGATCTGCTCGCCCCACTGCATGGCGCGGTTCGACGCCACGCGGGAGCCCTTGCACTCGAACTGGGTCGCGACCGGAAGCAGGTACATGTCCTCCTTGCGCCCGGCATTTACCGCCAGCGAGGCCCAGGTGGTCGGATGCGGATCGGCGACCACCAGGAGTTCGAGCGCCTTCAGGCCTTTCAGCGATTCCGGAATGCGGGTGATGCTGTTGCTGGCATGGCCCTGCACAAACATCGCCTTGACGTTGTCTTTCTGATCGACCTGCTCCTTGGGCAGGATCACGGCGTCGAACCAGCGCGTCAGCGGGATGCCCGAGGTTTCCATCATCTTCTTGTCGTCGAAGCGTCCGAGCAGGAAGTTATAGTCAACCTCCCAAACGCGCGACCAATGCTTCCAGGCGCCCTCGGCGAGGCCGTAGTAGAACGGCAGCGTCACGATATCGAGACCGACGTCGGTGGCGCCCTGCACGTTGTCATGGCCGCGGAAGATATTGGCGCCGGTGCCCGGTGCGCCGACATTGCCGGTCAGCAACAGCAGCATGCAGCTGGCGCGCACATTGGCGGTGCCGACCGTGTGCTGGGTCTGGCCCATGCACCAGATCAGGGTCGAAGGCTTCTGCTTCGCGAACATCTCGGCGACGCGCTTGAGTTGCTCGCCGGGAACGCCCGAGACGCGCTCGACCTCTTCCGGCGTCCACTTCTCCATTTCCTTGCGCGCGTCCTCAAAGCCGTAGACGCGCTGCCTGATGAACTCCTTGTCTTCCCAGCCGTTCTTGATGATGTGGTGCATCATCCCGTACAGCACCGGAATATCGGTGCCGGGCCGGATCCGCACATATTCGGTGGCGTGCGCCGCCGTGCGGGTCATCCGCGGATCGATGACGACGACATTGGCCTTTTGCAGTTCGGCGCCTTCGAGCAGATGCTGCAACGACACCGGATGGGCCTCGGCCGGATTGCCGCCCATGATGATCTGGGTCTTCGAATTGCGGATGTCTGTGTAGCTGTTGGTCATCGCGCCATAGCCCCAGGTATTTGCTACGCCGGTGACGGTGGTCGAATGGCAGATGCGCGCCTGATGATCAGTGTTGTTGGTTCCCCAGAACGCACCGAGCTTGCGGAACAGGTAGGAGCCTTCGTCGGTCATCTTGGCCGAGCCCAGCCAATAGACCGAATCGCTGCCGGATTTCTTGCGGATCGCGCCGAGCTTGTCGCCGATTTCCTTCATCGCGACGTCCCATGAGACGCGCGACCACTGGCCGTTGCTCAGCTTCATCGGATATTTCAGACGCCGCTCGCCGCTGACCAGTTCGCGCACCGACGCGCCCTTGGCGCAGTGCGAGCCGCGGTTGATCGGCGAATCCCAGCTTGGCTCCTGACCGACCCATACGCCGTTGGACACTTCCGCCGTGACGGTGCATCCGACCGAGCAGTGCGTGCAGACGCTCTTGCGGATTGTGACCGAACCTTTGGCGACCGGGGGACCGGCCTGCGCTTTGCGCACGGTGGCAAGAGGCAAGCCGCCGACCACGGCAAGACCGGCGGCGGTGAGGCCTGACTTGCGCAGGAAATCGCGGCGGTCGAAGCCGGCTTTGCCTTGGCTGGCGAGGGCGGCAAGCGAGGTACGACGCGCCTGGCGTTCTGTTCTCTTGATCAGCACGGGTGCCTCCCCTCAGCTTGGATAGTGGTTGACGCGATAAAAGGCTTTGACGTCTTCGGAATCAGCCCGGTAACGAGCCTTGGTTTTTTCGGCGTTAGTTTCCGTGTCAGCCTTCGCTTCCGTCGCAAGAACAACGGGCGTCACTGCAACACCGGCGCCGGCGCCGATAACGCGAAGAAAATCGCGGCGCGCAATTTTGGTTTTACTTTGTTGTTTCATCGCCAGTCCTCCTTGAAGAGCTCGCTCGTCTCGCTCCCGCGTGTTCAGTCCGACAGCGCGAAAGCCTCGGATTCGATTTCGATGAACAGCCGGCCGACGGTGCCGACGCGCCGGTAGAAATTCGCCGCCTTGGCACGCTCGAGGTCGGAAAAGAATCGGCCGATCCAGGGCGCCATATGTTTGTCGAAGATCAAGCGGTCGGAGCCGGGGGGCGCCGGCAATTGCCCGCTCGCCAGCCCCGCCATGATTTCACACAGGATGCCGGCGTGATCCTCGGGTTCAACGACGGTCTCGACCCGGTCGATGCCAATCGCCGCCAGATCGCCGCGCAGCCGCGCCAGTGGACGCTCGTGCAGAAACCCGGTGAGATAATAGGAGCCATAGGGCAGCAGTTCACCGCGGCCGAGACCGACAAAGAGGTCGAAGAACTCGGTTTCGACCTTGCCTATGTCAACGTCATTGGCGGCATCGGCCAATTCGATATGCGCGAGGCCGAGCGGCGTCGCATCACCGCGCAATTTCCCGAGCCGCTTCAGAAACTCGGCGTTGGGCGCGCGCAGCAACAACGCAGCCAGCAGCGAATATTCCTGGGCGCGGGCGGCGTCGACCTCATCGGCGTCCGCCATATCGGCGTATTCTTTGTAAAGATCGGGACGCAGCACGGCGCGGCCGACGCCGCTCACGGCTTCCACCGAAAGTACGCGCTCGGCGGGGACGCGCGACCAGTTCGAAACCGATGGTTGGGCGATGCCAATGCGCCGCGCCAGTTCGGTGACGCCACCGACCGCACGAATCGCTTCTTGGAGGCCTCTGTCTGTCATCCCGATACTGGACTTTCCTCGCCCGATCTCTTTTGTTCTTGGTCGATCGGAGCAAACAATCCCGATTTGGAATAGTTAAAAGCTATCCCCCGCCGGAACGTGCGGTCAATAGCTTGACGCTATAAGTGTTCACGATTCAGGGATTAAGGCGGTGGCCCTCGATCAGGGGGCTAGGTAGGCTGCTGAGTTTTATTTTTGCGGAGCAACATTTTCTTCGCTGCGCTGCACGGACTTTTCGTCCGGCGAACCTTCATTCCCGGTGGCCGCCGATTGGCGCTCTGACTCTTGCTGGGCATCGAGGCTCGTTTCGGGCTGAACATCCACGTCAGTTGCCGTTCCCGCTTCGGCAACCTGTTCCGGTTTCGGCGATGGCCCGATCACCTGCGCCAAGAGACTTTCGATATCGCGCGGATCGATCGGGCCGAAACCGTGCATCGCATTCGGATCGTTGAAATCCCACCCGTTCTCGACCAGCCCAACAAAGTCGCGGATCTGGGGGTCCGCCGACCAGGCGCGACGAAGCGCCGCATGCTTCAACTCCGCCGGAACGCCGGCCTGCATGAAACCGCGAATATCGGTGCCGGCGTCGATCAAATCGATTGAGGGCAGGCTGGCGAGGTCGAACAGCTCGTTCGACGCTGTATCTTTGACCTCGCCGGATCGCGCTACGGCGACTTCGGCGCTTTTGCTTAGGCTCTCGGCCTGTGGCGATTCCGGCTTCGGCGGCGGCGCACCATCGTCCGCCGCTTCGCGCTTGAGCCGCGACCACCGTTCAAGGAACTTTTCGGACTCGCTCATTCAGTCTCATCATCGCGCAGCGGGACGCGGCGCGCCAGTGCGTTCGGATCGGCGCGGTCGCGCTCGCGTTTCACGAAGGCTCGCTCGACATGGTGCTGGGACACAAATGCCGCAACCGCATCCTGAATAGAGTCCGGCATGGCCACCGATTCGACGATGCCGTCGCCGATCGCGGCCATCGCCTCTCCTTCCGCCGGATCCGCCGTCACCACCGCCAGTTCATAGGGCGGATCGGCATCGGTCGGGCGCAGCAGCACCCACAAAAGCGGCGTGCCGGACATCAGGTTGTCACGATAATTCGCCGCCTCGGCGCGGTGCAATTTAACATCGGCGGCGCCGGCGTAAAACGTGGTGTGACCGCCGTCGACCGACAATTTGGTCCAGGCCGGTGTCTCAGGTACGCCGGTCAGGACGCCGGTCGGGCGCCACAGGAAATCGCTCCATCGCCCGGCGCTGGTGCTGCGCTCGACCAGAACGCCGACCGGGATCACGGCAAGCGGTGTCACGCCACTCAACCGACGGCCTCCAAATGCTTGATCGGCAATCCGGTCACCAGATTTTGCGGCTTCATGCGAATGATGTTGTCAGGAGTCATCGCCAGAAGGAGGTAAACCGGCTCGCCGGTGACCTTGTCGATCACGACCGATGAATCGCGAAATGTCAGCCGGAACAATCCGACAATGCGGCTGGCGCTGGCTTCGTCCAGCTCGCCGCCGGTCCAGATCGTATCGCCGATCCGGGTGGCGTCGCCGTCGAGCCCGACATACCAGGCCAGCTTGACGTCGCGCATGCCGGTCAGCGCCTCGATCGTCACCTCGACGCCGAGCAGATGTGAAATCCAGCGCGTCATCGCCGTCGCTAGCGCCGCGAGGCCCGACTGGCCGGCGGTCAGATTGATCGCCATGTCGAACTGGTCGCTGCGCTCCCAATAAGCACCGGCATTGTCAGGATTCAGCACGTCGATATTGGCTTCCGCCGGGATGCCGAGCATCGACACCAGCGGCGAGGTCGGGCCGCCGCCCAAGCCGCCGACCGTCTCCTCGTCGGCGGCGATCAGCGACTGCTCGAGCATGGTGACGCGCTGGGTGCGGAAAAACAGCTCGGCCGCCCGCAGCACTTCCGGATCGTCGCAGCCATCGAGGGCGTTGCGCAGGATCACATGCACCAATTGATTGACGAACAACGGCGGCGTCGATCCGCTGCCGTGGCGCATCAAATCGGTATAGGCGGCTTCCAGCGTCCGGTGCCGCAGCAGCAGGTCGCGAAAGCCGAGCAGCAATTGCCAATTCTCGCGCGCATCGTGATCGGCAATTGCGGCGATCTCGCCCGGCGCCACCGGCCGCCGCGGATTCGCCAGCAACGCCTGATAGAGTTTGCGCTCGGGCACGCAGGCCTCCGGCGGCGGCATCAGCTCAGGCCGCGCCAGATAGACCTTGAGAAAATCGTCGGTCACCACCAGGCCGCCGCTGTCATTGCGGTCGAGCAACTGATGACCGCTGGAAATCCAGAAATCCCTCATTTGCGGCTCCGTCCGGCCATGTCGATCAGGCTGACCTCATCGCCCGGCTGCGGCTCCTCCTCCTCACCTTCGATGTCCGGAAATGAGAACACGCGGACCGGCGCCGGGCCGTTGCGCGGCCGCAGCGTGCGGAACGACTCGCGGATTTCGTCGCCCTCATAGCTGCGATGGACGGCAACCAGCGTGTCCTTGTCCTGTGTCGCCAGCGATTGCACGAAGGCGACCTCTTCTTCGGCCGCAACCGCCGCAGCCTTGAGATCCGGCGCGCCGAACCGCTCGACCAGGCGCCGCGCCAGCAATCCGACCATATCGGCGCGGTCCTGGTCCGAGGCCTCGACGATCTGCACCAGCGTGGACCAGCCGAGCGAGTCGATACCGAGAAATCCGCTGCGAAACGCGGTGCGCGACTTGCCTTCGAGCTTGGCGGGATCGGCATTCCAGAACACGAAGCTGCCGGACACCGCCCATTCGCCAGGCTCGGCGGCCGGCGCGAACACGAACTTATCGGACTGATCGAGCCGTATCGTGCGCAGCAGTTTCATCGCTTCGGTCCGCCAAGCTCAGGATCGAGCCATGACGGCTCGGCTAGCGCGGGCAGCAAGGACCGGCGTTCGACGTCAGGCGTTTCGATGCGCCGGATCAGCAGATCGCCGTTCTGATCGATGCTCCGGCGCACGCCGCGTTCGGACGGCAGCCGCTGCAGATACTGCTTGGCCACCGCATCGAAGCCGCGATCCTGCCAGGTATCGGTCATCACCATGAAATTGCGGGCAAAGCTCTCGACCAGCCGGCCCGAGCCGACATCACTGAAACCTTCCTCCTCAAGCGCGGTGGCGAGCGGGTGCAGCCCCGGCTCCTCGCCCCACGACACGGTGCGAACCATGGCGCCAAACACCAGCCACGGCGGCGGCGCATCCTCGTTGGCGCCGTCCGGCCAGCCGAGACGGCCGCCGCCGACCAGGCCGAGATTGATCGTCACCGCGTCGGGCCAGTCGATCTGCATCGAGGTTTCAGGCGGCGCGAAGGCGGTGAGCGCATCGGCCAGCGCCGTCATGCCGGCATAGAAGACGCGCCGCGCGGCCCGGAGCGGCTCATCCGGCTCGATCACGACGGCAAATTCGGCAAGATCAAAGCGTCCGACATAGACCATGGTGCCGGCGCCCTGCTCGGCGGCGATCCGCGTGGCATGGGCGAAGGCGTCGCCGACTTCGCGCAGCGTCACCAGCGTGAACGGCGGCGGCAGGCTCAATTCGGAGGACAGCAGCGTCATGCGCAGGGCGACGTCCCGACCGACATTGTTCCGCACCCTTTCAATTTAGAATGTCTATAACTATAGCTTGTGATGCTCCGAGGCCAGTCCCGCGCCCGGAGCGACAATGCAGCCGCGCCATTCACGATCGGCGCGAATTCAGCGATTACGCGGGGCCCGGCACAAAGGCTGATACAATCGATGGCGGACGGCCCGCGCAAAATCCTGGTGTGCTCCTGCGAGGACACCATGCCGCTCGATGCCGACGCGGTGCGGCGCGCGTGCTGCGGCGCCGATGTCGTCGCGGGGCGCAATCTTTGCCGGCTGGAGATCGAGCGGTTCCGCGCCGCCGCCGCGCAAGGCGGCGATGTCACGGTCGCTTGCACGCAGGAAGCGCCGCTGTTCCGTGAAATTGCCGGTAACACAAAGGCCGTCCTGACTTTCGTCAATATCCGCGAAACCGCCGGCTGGTCTGCCGATGCGACATCAGCCGGTCCGAAAATGGCGGCACTGATCGCCGCATCTGCCGAGGCGGCGCCGGACTATCGCGTCGTGCCGCTGAGCAGCGAGGGCGCGATCGTCATCTACGGCAAGGACGCGCGGGCGATTGAAGCCGCCGACCTTCTGAAGGAGCATCTCGACGTCAGCGTGCTGCTGCGCGCCGCCGACGATGTGACGCCGCCGCGCGTCACCGAATATCCCGTGACCCGCAGCACGATCCGCTCCGCCACGGGCCATCTCGGCGCGTTCGAACTGACCGTCGACAATCATGCGGCGTCATCGCCGTCCTCGCGCAACGCGATGAATTTCGTGGCGCCGCGCGGAAACGATGTCACGACCTGCGACCTCATTCTCGATCTGTCCGGCGGCGCGCCGCTGTTTCCCGCATTCGACCTGCGCGACGGCTATCTGCGTGCCGACCCGGGCGATCCGGCCGCGGTGCTGCGGGCGGTGCTCAAAGCCCGCGACCTCACCGGCAGCTTCGACAAGCCGCAATACATCGATTTCACCGCCGATCTCTGCGCCCATTCGCGCTCGAAACTAATCGGCTGCCATCGCTGCCTCGATCTGTGCCCGACCGGCGCCATCACGCCGAACGGCGAGCACGTACTGATCGACGCCGCGATCTGCGCCGGCTGCGGGCAATGCGCCGCGGTCTGCCCGACCGGGGCGGCCGCTTATGCGCTGCCGCAGACCGACGCCCTGATGCGTCACTTGCGCACCCTGCTCATTGCCTATGCGCAGGCCGGCGGCGCGCGGCCGGTTGTGCTGTTCCACGACGACGACCATGGCGGCGCACTGATCGATGCGCTGGCACGGCACGGCGACGGATTGCCGGCCAATGTGCTTCCGGTAAGAGTCAACGAGACGACCCAGGTCGGGCTCGAGGCACTCGCGGCCGCGTTCGCCTATGGCGCCAGCGCCGTGCGTTTCCTGCTGCGCGCCAAGCCGCGTCACGACACCGCCGGGCTGACCAAGACCATCGCGCTGGCGTCGCCGATCCTCGGGGGCCTCGGCCTTGGCGGCGTCCGCGTCGCGACGGTCGAAACCGACGATCCCTTTGCGCTCGGCGAGACCTTGCGGGCGATGGAACCGATGCCTGCGGTCGAGAAGCCGGCGAGTTTTGCGCCGGTCGGCGGCAAGCGCGACGTGATGCGGCTCGCCTTGCGCGAGCTGCACGCAGCCGCTCCTGCGCCGGTCGATGTCATCGCGCTGCCGGAAGAAGCGCCGTTCGGCGCGCTCGACATCAACGTCGACGGCTGCACGCTTTGCCTGTCCTGCGTCTCGGCCTGCCCGACCGGCGCGCTATCGGACGACCCGGAGCGCCCGCTGCTGCGCTTTGCCGAGGATGCCTGCGTGCAGTGCGGCCTGTGCAAGGCGACCTGCCCGGAAAAGGTCATCAGTCTGCGGCCGCAGATCGACTTCCGCGCGGCCACCGCGTCGGCCCGAATCGTCAAGCAGGAGGAGCCATTCCACTGCATCGTCTGCAGCAAACCGTTCGGCGTCAAAAGCTCGGTCGAGCGCGTAACGGCAAAGCTCGAAAGCAAGCATTGGATGTTCAAGGATTCCAAGAGCCGGCTCGACGTCATCAAGATGTGCGCCGACTGTCGCGTGAACGCCATGGCGGCGGAAGGCTTCGATCCACTGGCCGGCCCCGGCCGCCCCAAGCTGCGCACCTCGGACGATTATTTTCGCGAACGCGAAGAGCGCGGCGACAACTAGACTTACTTGGTCGCCTTGACGAGAAAATCCATCAGCGCTTTGCGGTCGTCCGCCGAGCCAATTTTCTGCTCCGGCATCTTGGTGCCGGGCGTGTAGGCCATCGGCCCGACCTCGAACATTTTCGATATGGTTTCCGGCGTCCAGACGATGCTCATCTTGGTGAGCGCCTCGGAATAATGATAGCCGGGCAGCGAGGCGATCCTGCGCCCGAACACGCCATGCAGACTGGGCCCGGCCTTTTGGCCTTCGTCCGGCGACAGCGTATGGCAGGCGACGCAGGCGCGAAACACCTGCGCGCCCGGATCGTCGCCATAGGCGGCGAGCGGATCGGCCGGCGCGCCGACGATGGCGGAATCGATCGCCTCCCCGGTAACGGCGTTCCAGCGCCGGATCACGCGATCGGCGCCGCCGGTCAGCAATGTCTGATCGTCGGGAAAGAACGCAACCGACCAGACCGGCAGGCCGGGGCCGACCAGCGTATGCTTGAGCTTGCGCTCGGCGCGGTCGATGATCGCCACCGAGCCGCGAATGCCGGCCGCGGCCACCAGCTTGCCGTCTTGCGACACCGCGAGCGAGATGACCGGGGTTGCCGATGCGGCGATCTCGCCGCGACGCTCGCCCCTGGGCGAAAGAAAGAACACCATGCCGGTAGCGCCCGCCGCAACAATCTCGCCGTCGACGGCGACCGCGACACTGTTGAGCGGCGACGGCAGGCTGACGACAGTCGCGCCGGTGTCGCCGTGCATCGGCCAGATCCGCAGCGTGGCGTCGTAGCCGGCGCTGACCAGCGCACGGCCATCCGGCGTGAAGGCGACGGCGTTGACGTTTTGCGAGTGGCCTTCCAGCACGCGCGGCGCGCCGCCAATGAGCGGCCACAGCCGCACACCGTGATCCCACGACGCCGAGGCAATGAGCTGCCCGTCAGGCGACGCCGCAATCGAGGCGACCGGTGCGGTGTGGCCTTTGAAGACCTGATCCGGCTGCTGCCGGCCCGCCGTCCAGACCGCGATGGCGCCGTCTTCGCTCGCCGTGGCGATGCGACCGTCCTTGAGATAGGCGACCGCATTCACCGCGCCGTCGTGAAACCGCATAACCTGTTCGGCGATGTTGCGGTTGAGCGACCAGCGGATCGCAGAGGTATCGAAGCTGCCGGAAAGCGCGCTGTTGCCGTCGCTGGAAATCGCCAGCGCACGCACCGGCCCGCCATGGCCCCGTAATTGCGCGGCGGCTGGGCTGGCGCCAAACCAAAGCGCCAGCACCATCGCCGCGCAAAGAAATGCCGGGCGGAGGGAATGCACCATCAGCGATGTTAAATTGCATTCCGCAACGGATTCAAGACGCGGCGGCGGCGAACCGCCCCAATGATCTAGTCGGTGATGATGTCGGTGACGATGCGCGTCGCCGGGGTCACCAGCAGCACTTTGTCTTTCGCCTTGACGAACTTGTAGGGCTTGATGTCGCCGATATCGGCAAGGCTCTGCGGCCAATCGTGCATCGCCTCAAGCGCGTCCTGCGTGTCGAGTTGGCTGGCCGGCTTTAGCTTGTCGACACCGCTCACCGCGGCGGCTTTATCGGCCATCACGGCCTCGTAGATCCGGCGGCGCTGCTCATCGTTCAAGCGGATCGGCCACGCCATGGTGGGCAGGCGGTCGAGCGTGTCATTGCGCTTGGAGAACTTGGCCGGCAGCGTCTGGCCGGTCGAGCCGATCGGCATGTTCGGCGAGGTAAGCTGCGCGGCATGCTTGGCGGCATCTTGCGGCAACGCTGCTCCGGCCGTCTGATTGCCGGAGTCCGAGGGCGACTTCGGATCACCCGATTGCGCATTATTGTTGGCTTGCGCCGCCTTAGCGTCCTCGGATGGCGCATCGCCGACTGCAGATTTCGCTGAATCCGCACCACCGGCGGGCGGCGGCGCGATCTGGCCGATCGCGGCGTCGGGGGAGTCGGGTGACATCAAGGCGGCGCGGGCTTCCGCGGGCGTCGGGATTGGCGCGCCGCTCGCGGCGGTGGTGTCGACCGGCGCCGCGCGGTTCGTCACCTTGTCGCCCTCACCGCTGCTGTCATTGGCGCCCGGCGGCGAACTCGATGGTCCCTGCACCGGAACTCCGGGATTGATATTGCCATTGTTTGGATTGAAGCCCGGAGCGATCTGCTGCTGGGTGTCCTTGAGCACCTGCGCATCGGCGGCGGACAATGACAGAGCCGCGCAAAGACCGGCAGCGGCGATCGCAGCGAATAGCATCGGCGAATTATGTTTGATCACGGGAATTCTCCTCGCGGCCATCCCTTGATCCAACGCCGACGCCGCCGGCATCGTTCCCAAGCCTCACGCTGAGCCAAGTGTCTGGGTGCCGGCAGTCGCGATGAGCCCGCATCGGGTCAGAAATCGCGGTGGCACAGCGGAATTGCCTGCGGGTTGGCGGCACCGGTGCGGCTGAAGCGCGTCGGTCGCGAAATGCCGCGCGAGAGATTTTGACGGCTGCTGCCGGCGAGATGACGCGTTAAAACCGCTTCAGTCGTGAATCGGATCGTCTGCGACGTTAGGAAACGCCCGCCAATCCGCCACAAACCGGACCCCTCTGAAAGAGAAAAAATACCCCAATATTAATAGATTAGTCGCTGGCTGGCGACGCAGTGCCGTACACACCCTGTGGCCTGACGGATATTTTGTACCAGCGTCATAGAGAGACTATTGCATTTGCGTGGCCTGATCTAGCGGCGGCAGGAACGGGTTCATCGTCTGTGGTGCCGGCGGCCGATAGCCAAGCGAAGAGTGCG
>Ga0265313_10000940_pt1 | contig 28927 bp, 29 predicted proteins | sample 4123metaG_FD_203122 | JGI IMG/M metagenome (GOLD analysis project Ga0265313, IMG submission 203122) | Rhizosphere microbial communities from Carex aquatilis grown in University of Washington, Seatle, WA, United States - 4-1-23 metaG | ecosystem: Host-associated > Plants > Roots > Rhizosphere >...
GGACGGCCACCGAAGAAAGGCAAGCTAACTCAACACGTTATCTGAATTTCTGGCGGAGGGAGCGGGATTCGAACCCGCGTTACGGTTTCCCGCAAACACGCTTTCCAAGCGTGCGCCTTCAGCCACTCGGCCACCCCTCCTGGAAGGGCCGGCACTATAACTACGGGTGGTCCGGAAGCAAGCGTTCACAGCCGCCTCGCCAGGAGTTGACGGCGCCCTCGGTTGCGCCGAAAAACACCAGCCCCCACATAGGGCAAGCGCGGGAGGCGCCGAACGGCGTAACCGGAAATGTTGCTTCTTCTACCCCGATTTGTCGGGCTTTGGTTTGTTGCCGGCGCCCTCGTGGCGGCAACAATCGATGCGGCAAAATCGATTGCGGCATCGGCGTTGGTCCTGACCCCGTTCGGCTCCGCGCTGCACGCACTGGCGCCGGCGACGTTGCTGGCGGCACAGACCTTCGTGCAGCAGGGGATCGAGCCCCATATTGGCAGCTGGGTGTGGGACCCGCTGATTCAGTCGGTTCTGCTGCTGCCGACTTGGGGCATTCTGGGCGTAATCGGGTTTGCACTCACCTACGTTGGCCGGCGCCGCCGGCGGCGTGCCGCTTTTGCATGACTTTCGCCTGAATGTCCCGGAAATGGCCGGCGCTACCGGCCGAAAGGAGACTTTAGCCATGAATATTCTCGACATCCTCGGCACCGGCAGGCTCGCCATGCCCGCTGCCGACAACGCCCTGCCCGGCCGCAGCCAGGAACTACCGACCGCCGCCGAACACTTCGTCAATCACCATCCGCTGAAGGGACCGTATCCGCCTGGCACCGAGACGGCGCTCTTCGGCCTGGGCTGCTTCTGGGGCGCCGAACGCGCCTTCTGGAAGATCCCCGGCGTTTACGTGACCGCTGTCGGCTATTCCGCCGGCATTACGCCCAATCCGACCTACCGCGAGGTCTGCAGCGGCCGCACGGGCCACAACGAGGTGGTACTGGTGGCGTACGACCCGAAGGCCGTGAGTTACGCCGCCCTCGTCAAGGCCTTCTTCGAAGCCCACGATCCGACGCAGGGCATGCGCCAGGGTAACGATATCGGCACGCAGTACCGCTCTGGCATCTACGTCGCGGACGAGGCGCAGCGCCGCATCGCGACCGAAGTGCGCGACGTCTACCAGCGCCAGTTGAAGGAGCGCGGCTACGGCGAGGTCACGACCGAGATCGTCAGCCGCACGCCTTTTTACTTTGCGGAGGATTATCACCAGCAGTATCTCGCCAAGAACCCCGGCGGCTATTGCGGACTGGGCGGCACCGGCGTCTCATGTCCGGTAGGAATCGCCGCAGCCTGACGGTCACTGTGCGTCGGTACCGGGCACGGTCGCGGCCAGGCCCGGTGTCGTTCGCGGTCATCGATCCGGCGAACGCGCGGCGAAGAGGGGGCCATGGCCTATCGCATTCACAAGGGCGAGAACGTCGCCAAGGCGCTGCTGCGGCTCCTGGTCCGCGATCTCGCCGCGGCCAGGCGCGAACTCACCTCGGGCGGCACCCGGGAGGAGCGGGTGCACCGGGCTCGCCAGCGCCTGAAGCGCTGCCGCACGGTGCTGCGTGTGCTTGAGCCGGCGTTCGGCGAGCGTGCGATTGCGCTCCGCCGCAAGCTGTCGGAGGCGGCGCGTGCCTTGGCCGGCGCGCGTGATGCGGATGTGGTTGCCGCCAGCGCCCGCGAGCTGGCGATCGGTGAAGGCGGTGAAGAGGCCGGCTTCGATCGCGTCGCCACGGTGCTCGGAAGCGAGGCAGCGTTGGCCCACCGCGAGCAGATGCCGCTCCGCGACGTAAATGAATACTTCAAGGAGGCCATCGCCGAAGCGGCGACATTCCGGCCCGAGTTCGACGGGCAGGCCATTCTCGCGCAGGCGCTTCGCCGCGCCTACGCCCGCGGCCGCAAGGCGATGGCGATTGCCGATTCCACTCTTTCCACGCCCGATCTCCACCGCTGGCGAAAGGCGGTGAAGGATCTCTGGTATCTGATCCGCCTCGCCCGCAAGCGCCTGCCGAAGCGAATCAGCCATAGCGCGCCCGGCCTCGACCGGCTGGGCGAGACGCTGGGCCTGGGCAATGATGCCGCGCTGCTCGCCGAGAAGCTCGCCTTGTCGCCAAGCGGCGATCCCTCGCTGATGCGCCAGCTGGCGCTCATCGCCCGCCGGCGCAACGCGCTGGAGGCCGAAGCCTTCGCCCTTGGCCGCGACCTCTATCACCACCGCCCAAAATCATTCGCCAGGCGGGCGGCACTCATGAACCGCGATTAGGGCACCGCGCCCGTCTAGTTGCCCGCTTTGGGCGTGACTTTTGCGGGTGCCGACACCTTCGCCTCGAGCGGCACAGCCGATGCCGGCGGAGCTGCCAGCACATCGCGACATGGTGCCGGCAGGTCGGCCAGCGTCAGTTCGGGCTTCGGCTTGGGGGGAACCTTCGGCGGCGGAGGTGGCGGCTTGAACCAGGAATCGAGCTCCGCGCCACAGCCATCCCCCGGGCCGACAGGTTGCTGCACTTCGCAGCCCGCCATGCCCGGCGGGCACTCCAGCCGCACGTGGAAATGATCGTCATGGCCCCACCAGGGCCTGAGCTTCCGCAGCCAGGCGCGATCCGTCCCTGCCGACTCGCAGAGCTGTTTCTTGATTGCCGGGCTGACGAAGATGCGGGTCACCAGCGGGTCCGAAACCGCCGCCTTCAGCACCCGGGCATCGACATCTGACCATTTGGCCGGATCGACCGCGAGCTTCCCCTTCTGGAGCAACGAGCCAGCCGCCATGGTCTCGCGCTCGTCGCGCGACAGCGCGTGGGCGGGCATCGGGGTGAACCAGATATCGACGTCGAGCCCGATCTGGTGGCTGGCGTGACCGGTCACCATCGGGCCGCCACGCGGTTGCGACATGTCGCCGATCAGCAGGCCGCGCCAGCCCACCTGAGCGGCATTCGCCGAGAACCGCTCGATATACGAAACGAGTTCGGGCGTGCCCCAGTTGCGGTTGCGGGACAGCCGCATCACCTGCCAGTTCGGACCGTCGATGGGCAGCGGCACGGCGCCGGCCAGACACCCCTTGGCGTAACTGCCGATGCTGCGCGTCGGACCGGCACTGGGCGCTGCGACGCCGCCGAAGAGCTGCTTCGCCGTTGGCAGGGCCGCAAACGCGACCGCGCCGGCGGCCGCAAGAACCGCTCCCGCCACCAGCACCGTCGCGACACTCGAGCCTTTCATCGCAGCGCTCCCGTCATCATCTCGCCCGTGATTATCGCGCCAATCGATTGCGCGACAACCAGGAAGCTCGCCCCGAACACTGGCCACAATAAGATCACGATGCGGTCAACAAAGCATCGCACAGAAATTCTATCTGCAAAGCCACACGCTGGACCCAAGGAGGCGGTGGACCATGCTCAAGACGATCGCAAATCTTCCTGACGGCGCGCTCGGCTTCGAAGCGCACGGACAGGTGACCGAAACCGAACGGCGCACGGTGCTCGAACCGCATCTCGAGCACGCGCTGGAGTTGCGCAGCAAGGTGCGTCTGCTCTATGTCGCCGCGCAGGACTTCGCTGGCTACGACCGCGGCGGACTTTACGACGACGCCATCTTCGGAACCCGCCACTTCAGGGATTTCGAGAAGATCGCCTTCGTCGCCGACGACGGGCCGTACGACCGCGCCGTCAAGGCAATCGACGGGCTGATGCCGGCCGAGGTCCGCGTCTTCACCATTGCCGAGATCGGCGCCGCCAAGACTTGGCTCGCCGCCTGAGCGCCAACATCGCTTTACTGGCGACATCTGCTTAACCACGATCGCAGGTGCCGCCAGAATTAGCAGTTGACGCTTTGGCGGGCGATCAGCGCGGCTTGGGTCCGATTTCACGGCGGTGAGTGGAGCCTCTATGCGGCAACTCGCATAAATCTGCGCTGCCAGGTCGCAAATCTGCTCATGCACTGAGCACGGCGCCATGATCCCGCCTGGTGAGACTACGCTCGGTGCGCGTCTCCATCACCGGGCGATCACCCGCCTTTAATCTCCACGCACTACATCCCGCATCGACAGCAGGAGAGCGGCGGGATGATGCGCGCGGGTATTCAGGGTGCGAAGAAACTCAAGCTAAGGAAATCCGGGGAGACGCGCGGTATCCGACGCCGCGGGTCCTCGACGCTGGCGTCCGGCGCAGTCTGGGCGGTCGCCCGCGCCCGCGCCGCTGCGTCAGCCGCAGTCACCCAGGCCGAGCAGGCGCACAGCCGCCTCCGCGACGCGATCGACATCCTGCCGGAGGGCATTGTCTTCCTCGATAAGGAAGGCCGGTACATTCTCTGGAACCAGAAATACGCCGATATCTATAAGCGCAGCGCCGACCTTTTTCACGTTGGAGCGAAGCTCGAGGATACGCTCCGGGTGGGCGTCGCGCGCGGCGATTACCCGGAGGCGATCGGACGCGAGGAAGCATGGCTGACGGATCGTCTGGCTAGACTCCACGCCCTCCACAGCCGACACGAACAAGTGCTCGCCGATGGTCGCTGCATTCTGATCGAGGAACGGCAGACGCAGGACGGAGGAGTCATCGGGCTGCGCGTCGACATTACCGAAATGAAGCAGCGCGAAGCTTCGTTCCGACTGCTTTTCGAAGACAATCCCGTCCCCATGTTCGTCTATTCGCGCACCGATCTGACCATCCTCGCGGTCAACGACGCGGCTGTAGCGCACTACGGCTTCGACCGGAATTCCCTCGTTGGTGGACCGCTGGCCCGCATTCACCTGGGCGCCGACCAGGCCTCGTTCTTTCCGTTTGAGCGAGCGTCGGAGGAGGAACAGGCCGGGCGAACGTGGACCCACCGCAAGGCCTCCGGCGAGACCATTGATGTCACCGTCTTCGCCCGCCCGCTGAATTACCGGGGCGTTGAAGCCATGATGCTTGCCGCCGTTGACATCACCGAGCGCAAGCGCGCCGAAGAGCGGGTGGCCTACATGGCCCACCATGACGCACTGACCGGACTGGCCAATCGGGTTCTGCTTCATCAGCGCATGGAAGAGATGCTCGCCCGCATTGCACGCCACGGCGGCAACATGGCCGCATTGTGCATCGACCTCGACGACTTCAAATCGGTCAACGACACGCTTGGTCACCCCTTCGGAGATCTCTTGCTGCGCGCGGTGGCCAAGCGCCTCGGCGCAGCGTTGCGCAGCGACGATCTTGTGGCACGCCTCGGCGGCGACGAGTTCGCGGTGCTTCAGGGCGAAGTCACCGATCCGGCCGACGTGACCCACCTGGCAGAACGGCTGGTGGCCGCCGTCTCGGAGCCCTACGATATCGATGGTCATGCAGTCTCGATTAGCGCCAGTATCGGCGTGGCGCTGGCCCCGGGCGATAGCCTCGACGCCGACCGGCTTCTCAAGGACGCCGACATTGCGCTCTACCGGGCCAAAAGCGACGGCCGCGGAACCTTCCGCTTCTTCGAGCCTGAGATGGACGCGCGCGTTCAGGCGCGGCGCTCCATGGAACTCGACCTCAGGGCCGCAGTCCATGCCGCCGCTCTGGTCGTGAACTACCAGCCGCTGGTCAACCTCGACAGCGGCGACATCACCGGCTTCGAGGCGTTGTTGCGCTGGCCCCACGCTCAGCGCGGTCTGGTTCCACCGGCCGAGTTCATTCCGATTGCGGAAGAGACCGGACTGATCACCCAGATCGGTGCATTCGTCCTCAATCGTGCGTGCGCCGATGCAGTCGCCTGGCCGCTTCCGCTGAAAGTCGCCGTCAATTTATCGCCGCGCCAGTTCAAAGCGGGCAATCTGCTCACTATAGTCTCGGAAGCGCTGAAGGCCGCCCGCCTGCCGCCAGAGCGGCTGGAGCTCGAGATTACCGAAGCGCTGCTGCTCGACAAGACCGATCTGGTTCTGGCCACGTTGCACGCGCTTCGCGCGCTGGGCGTGCGCATCTCCATGGACGACTTCGGCACCGGCTATTCATCGCTCAGCTACCTGAGAAGTTTCCCGTTCGACAAGATCAAGATCGACCGCTCGTTCGTGGCCGATGTGGGCGCCAACGTCGACTCGCAGGCGATCGTGAAGGCGATCGTGTCGCTGGGCGCAAGCCTCGGCATCACCATCACGGCCGAGGGCATCGAAAGCGATAATGACCTCGCCCGCCTCAGGGCCGAGGGCTGCAAGGAAGGCCAAGGCTACCTGTTCAGCATGGCCAAGCCGCAGGAGGAGATTCTGGCGGCGCTGGCGGAGCTGCAGTGCCGTCAGGTGGCGTAGAGGCGCCCCACGGCCCTCAACCCGCCGGCGTCGCCTCGAGCGTCGTCAGAAATGCATCGCGCCAGCGGCCGACATCGTTGGCCATGAGATGGTCGAACATCGGCCGCCAGCGATCGATGCGTTCAGAGCGTTCCATCGCGACCGCCCGCGCAATCGCCTCGCCGGTGTTTTCCAGGTCATACGGATTGACGAGCAGCGCACCGACGAGTTCCTGCGCGGCGCCGGCAAAGCGTGACAGCACCAGGACGCCGGGATCGTCCGGGTTCTGCGCGGCGACGAATTCCTTGGCGACCAGATTCATGCCGTCGCGGAGCGGCGTCACCAGGGCAACGTTACCGAACCGGTAAAGACCGGCGAGCGTCGGGCGGCGGATCGCGCGGTTGACGTAGCGGATGGGTGTCCAGTCGACATCGCCAAAGGCTCCGTTGATCCGTCCCGCAGTTTGCGCCAGTTGCGTCTGCATGGCGGCATACTCGGGCACCTCGGAACGCGACTTCGGCGTCACCTGCAGAAAGACGACCTTCTTGCGGTAGCCCTCGTTCTTGGCGAGGAACCGCTCATACGCCAGCATGCGGTGATCGATACCCTTCGAGTAGTCGAGCCGGTCAACGCCGATGATCAGCGCCCTGCCGTCGAGAGAGGCGTGCATCCGTTTGACAGTGGTGCCGACTGCAGCCCGCTCGGCGAGCGCCGCAAATCTCTCCGTCTCGATGCCGATGGGGTACGCGCCCACCTTGAACTGGCGGTCGCCGGCAACAATTGTGTCGGGTGCGATCCGCTTCCCGGTCCCCGCCCGCTCGATCGAAGCGATGAAGTAATCCGCGTCGTAATGCGTCTGAAAACCGACGAGATCATAGGCCGTCAATGCCTCCAGCAGACGGCGATAGACCGGCAGGGCAAACCAGATATCGGGTGGCGGCCACGGGATATGCAGAAAGAAGCCGATCCGGTTGCGCAATCCAAGCGCGCGCAGTTCCGCCGCCAGGGGAATAAGGTGATAGTCCTGCACCCAGATCACGTCATCCGGCCGCACGCGTTCCGCCAGCTTGCGTGCGAACAGGGCGTTGACCCGGAAATATCCGGACGTATCGCGCCGGTCGAAATCCGTGAGATCGAGACGGTAGTGCAGCAGCGGCCACAGCGCCCGGTTGGCAAAGCCGGCGTAGTACTCGTTGATGTCGCGCTCGGTCAGGTCGAGCAGCGCGAACTCGATGCCGCCCGATCTCTGGGATCGCACGGTGTCGGCAGCCGCATCGTCGGTCGCCTTGTCGCCGGACCAGCCGAACCAGAGGCCGCCGCGTTCGCTGAGCGCCGCCTTCATCGCGACGGCAAGTCCGCCTGCGCCGGCATCCCCGCCCTGGGGGGTCGGCACACGATTGGAGACGACAACCAGTCTGCTCATTTACCTGCTACCTGCTCGTCTTTGCTTTGCTTGAGCCCGCGCGAGCGCGGAAAGACCTCCAACGATAACCATCGGCGCAGGACAAATGTTCCAAGACGCGCCGGGACCTCGCACAACCGCGAAGCCAGGGAACTATAGGCCTAACTGGCCCGCTGGAGCCACCCGCGCAGGGATGCGGGATCGTCGATGCGCGCGGAGGCCACCGTCGTCGCACTCTCCGGGCCGACGTGTACGCCGAAACCGCCGAGCGCCTTGGCGGCGGCAAACATATCCTCGTCGGTGAGATCATCACCGACAGCGATCGGTCGCCGCCCCGCGAACGGAGGGCGCTGCATGAATGCGGATAACGCCCGGCCTTTGTCGGCGTCGGCAGGCCGCAGTTCTACCACCATCTTGCCGCGCTGAACGGCGAGCGCGCCTGCCGCCTCGGAGGCGACATCCTCCGCCAGGCGAAGTGCCACGTCCGCGTACTCGGGCGCACCGCGGTAGTGCAGGCTGATGGCGAGTGACTTGTCTTCGACCCACACGCCGGGATGGTGCGCGGCAAAATGTGCGAAAGCCTCCCGCGCTCGATCGATGGCGTAGCCGCCGGTCGCCAGGAAGCGCTCGCCATCGGCAAATCGCATCTCGGCGCCGTGCACCCCCGCCACCGCCAGACGTGTCGGCGCCAGAAACTTGTCGAGTGACGCAATCGGCCGACCGCTCAGCACCGCCAGCGCGCCGTGGGCGGCGGCAGCCGCACGAGCCAGCATCGCGGCCAGATTGTCAGGAACGACGACCGCGCCCGGCTCCATCGCGATGTCTACCAGCGTGCCGTCGAAATCGAGAAAGAGCGCAGAGCCGTCGAGACGATCGGGAAGCGCCGCCGACACCGCCGGCTACTCGTCGATCTTGAGAGCGGCGATGAAGGCTTCCTGCGGAATGTCGACCTTGCCGAACTGCCGCATCTTCTTCTTGCCCTCTTTCTGCTTCTCGAGAAGCTTGCGCTTGCGGGTGGCATCGCCCCCATAGCACTTGGCAGTCACGTCCTTGCGCAGCGCGCGCACGGTCTCGCGCGCGATGATCTTGCCGCCGATCGCCGCCTGGATCGGCACCTGGAACATGTGCGGCGGGATGAGCTCCTTGAGCTTTTCGACCATCGCGCGACCGCGGAGTTCCGCGCGGGTGCGATGGACCAGCATGGAGAGCGCGTCCACCGGCTCGCCGTTCACCAGGATCTGCAGCTTGACGAGATCGGCAGCGCGATAGTCGGTGAGGTGATAGTCGAACGACGCATAGCCCTTCGACACCGATTTCAGCCGATCGTAAAAATCGAACACCACCTCGTTCAGCGGCAGCTCGTACTTCACCAGCGCGCGCGAGCCGACGTACGTCAGCTCCTTCTGGATGCCACGGCGGTCTTGGCTGAGCTTAATGACGGCACCAAGGTATTCGTCGGGCGTCAGCACCGTCGCCTCGATCCACGGCTCCTCGATCTCGGCGATCTTCACCACATCCGGCATGTCGACCGGATTGTGAATCTGGATCGTGGAGCCGTCGGTCAGCGCCATCCGGTAAATGACGCTCGGCGCCGTAGCGATGAGGTTGAGGTTGAACTCGCGCTCGAGCCGCTCCTGGATGATCTCGAGGTGCAGCAGGCCGAGGAAGCCACAACGGAAGCCGAAGCCGAGCGCCGCGCTGGTCTCGACCTCGAAGGAGAAGCTCGCGTCGTTGAGGCGCAGCTTGCCCATCGCGGCGCGCAGATCCTCGAACTGCGCGGCATCGACCGGGAAGAGACCGCAGAACACGACTGGCACGGCCGGGCGAAAGCCGGGCAGCGCCGCTTCCGTGGGCTTGCGGTCGTCGGTGATGGTATCGCCGACGCGCGTGTCGGCGACTTCCTTGATCGCGCCGGTGAGGAAGCCGATCTCGCCGGCTCCGAGCTGGTCGGTGACGGTGAGCTTCGGCGTGAACACGCCGACGCGCTCGACATCATAGGCGGCGCCCGTGCCCATCATGCGGATGCGGTCGCCCTTCTTCAGTCGGCCGTCGACGATGCGCACCAGCACCACGACACCGAGGTAGGCGTCGTACCAGGAATCGACCAGCAGCGCCTTCAGCGTCGCTTTCGGGTCGCCCTTCGGCGGCGGCAGGCGAGTGACGATCGCCTCCAGCACATCCGGGATGCCGAGCCCGGTCTTGGCGGAGATGAGCACGGCGTCGGACGCATCGATGCCGATGACGTCCTCGATCTGCTGCTTGACCTTGTCGGGCTCGGCGGCGGGCAGATCGACCTTGTTCAGGATCGGCACGATCTCGTGGTTGTTGTCGATCGCCTGATAGACGTTGGCGAGTGTCTGCGCCTCGACGCCCTGGCTGGCATCGACCACCAGCAGCGATCCCTCGCAGGCGGCCAGCGACCGCGACACCTCGTAGCCGAAGTCGACGTGGCCGGGGGTATCGATCAGGTTGAGGATATAGTCTTTGCCGTCTTTCGCCTTGTAGTTCAGACGGACGGTCTGCGCCTTGATGGTGATGCCGCGCTCGCGTTCGATGTCCATCGAATCGAGCACCTGCTCCTTCATCTCACGCGCCTGCAGGCCGCCGGTCGTCTGGATCAGCCGATCGGCGAGCGTGGATTTGCCGTGGTCGATATGCGCGATGATCGCGAAATTGCGGATGTTTGCCTGGGGGCCAGTCGTCATGCCGCGGGACTTAGCAGACCGGGGCAGAGACGGAAAGTTTGACGTAGCGCCACGGAGGCCGCCGGCGCGTTGCCGCCGCCGCGAAGCTTACTATTGCGCCGCTTCGGAGCTTTCCGCTTCGGCGGCTTCGCTCGCCTTCAGTTCCTCCAGCCGCGGCATCGCCATGATGTTGTAGCCGGAATCGACGTGGTGAATCTCGCCGGTGACCCCCGAACCGAGGTCGGAGAGCAGGTAAAGCGCCGTATTGCCGATCTCTTCGATGGAAACCGTCCGGCGAAGCGGCGAATTTCGCTTCTGGTAGTTGAACATGAGCCGCGCGTCCGAGACGCCGGCGCCGGCGAGCGTGCGCACCGGACCCGCCGAGATAGCGTTGACGCGAATATTGTCGCCACCGAAATCGGCAGCGAGGTACCGCACCGAGGCCTCCAGCGCCGCCTTGGCCACGCCCATCACGTTGTAATTGGGCATGACACGCATCGAACCGCCGTAGGTCAGCGTCAGCATGGCGCCGCCGTTCTTCATCAGCGGGGCGGCGTAGCGCGCAACCTCGGTGAACGAAAAGCACGAGATCACCATCGTATGCGTGAAATTCTCGCGCGTGGTGGCGGCGTATTTTCCCTTGAGCTCGTTCTTGTCCGAAAACGCGATCGCGTGAACGACGAAATCGATCGACTGCCAGCGCTCGGCCAGCGCCCGAAATGTCGAGGACAGCGACGTCGGGCCGGGATCGACGGGATCGACGCCGACGTCGCACGGCACCACGAAGTCCGAGCCCAGCGACTGCGCCAGCGGCCGCACGCGCTTGGCGAGCGGCTCGGTCTGGTAAGTGAAAGCCAGTGCCGCGCCCTGCCCCGCCAGCGTCTTGGCGATACCCCACGCAATGGAGTGGTCGTTAGCCACTCCCATGATGAGGCCGCGCTTGCCGGCCATGATCCCCGTCGTCATGCCTGCTGATCCCCGTTACCCGTGCGGCCTCGCTTCAGCCGTTGTAGCGCTGCAGAACCAGCGTCGCATTCGTCCCGCCGAAGCCGAACGAGTTCGACAGCACCGTGTTCACCTCGACGTTGTCCATGCGCTGGCGCACGATCGGCATGTCGGCGAAAGCCGGATCGAGCTCATCGATGTTGGCACTCTCGCAGATGAAGCCGTTATTCATCATGAGGAGCGAGTAGATCGCCTCCTGCACGCCGGTGGCGCCAAGCGAATGCCCGGTGAGCGACTTGGTCGCCGAGATCGGCGGGCATTTGTCGCCCGCGCCGAAGACGCGACGGATGGCATCGATTTCGGGCCCGTCACCGGCCGGCGTCGAGGTCGCGTGCGGATTGATGTAGTCGACCTTGTCGTGGACCGTGGACAGCGCCAGCTGCATGCAGCGCTCGGCCCCCTCGCCCGACGGCAGCACCATGTCGGCTCCGTCGGAGGTCGCGCCGTAGCCGACGATCTCGCCGTAGATGCGCGCGCCGCGCGCCCTGGCATGATCCAGTTCCTCAAGCACGACCACGCCCGCGCCGCCCGCGATCACGAACCCGTCGCGGCCGACATCGTAGGCGCGCGAAGCCTTCGCCGGCATATCGTTGAAATGGCTCGACATCGCGCCCATCGCATCGAACAGCACCGACAGCGTCCAGTCGAGTTCCTCGCAGCCGCCCGCGAACATCACGTCCTGCTTGCCCATCTGGATGATCTCGGCGGCGTTGCCGATGCAGTGACTGGACGTCGAGCATGCCGACGAGATCGAGTAGCTCAGGCCCTTGATCTTGAACCAGGTCGACAGCGTCGCCGAGGCGGTCGAGGACATCGCCTTCGGCACGGCGAACGGACCGACCCGCTTTGGGCCCTTCTCGCGGGTGATGTCAGCGGCTTCCACGATCGTGCGCGTCGATGGCCCGCCCGAACCCATGATCAGACCGGTGCGGACGTTGGAAATCTCGCTCTGCTCGAGGCCGGCATCCTGGATCGCCTGATCCATGGCCACGTGGTTCCAGGCGGTACCGCCGCCATGAAAACGCATTGCGCGGCGATCGATCATGGTCGACGGATCGAGCTGCGGTGCGCCGTGCACCTTGCAGCGAAAGCCCAGCCGGTCGTGATCGGCAGCAAACGAAATGCCCGATTTCGCCTCGCGCAGGCTTGCCGTCACCTCCTGTGTCGAATTGCCGATCGAGGAGACGATGCCCATTCCGGTAACGACGACGCGTTTCATCGCTCTAGAGAATTCCTTCGCTTCGTTGACCGCAGCACGAGAACTCCGCCGCGAGCTCCAAAAAATTCAGCCGACTGCCGGCTCCGCCGAACCCTGGAACAGCCCGACCTTGAGGTCGCTGGCCTTGTAGATGGTGGTTCCGTCCACCTTCAGCCACCCGTCGCCGATGCCGAGCACGAGCTTTTGCCGCAGCACCCGCTTCAGATCGACGCCGTACTCAACCAGTCGCGCCGTGGGCAGCACCATGCCGGAAAATTTCAGTTCCCCGACCTGCAGCGCCCGCCCCCGGCCCTTGCCGCCGAGCCAGCCGAGGAAAAAGCCCAGCATCTGCCAGAAGGCATCGAGGCCAAGACACCCGGGCATGACCGGATCGCCCTTGAAATGGCAGGCGAAAAACCAAAGGTCCGGCTTGACGTCGAGTTCGGCGCGGATGTGGCCCTTGCCGTGCTCGCCGCCATCTTCGGATATCGACGTGATGCGATCGAACATGAGCATGGGCGGAAGCGGCAACTGGGCGTTGCCCGGACCGAACAGCTCGCCACGACCGCAGGATAGGAGCGACTCGTAATCGAAGGCCGAAGGCCGCGATATGGTGCCTTCAGGCTGGGCAGTGATCATCGCCAAGGTGCAATCCTGTTCAACGGCGCTCTCCCATTGCGGCTGCGCCCTTAAACGCGACCTCTTAACACAGCGCGAAAGCCCTTGCCACACAAGGAATTGTGCCGGCCGAGGCGGCCGGCGCCACCGGCTTGGTTGCCGCCCGCCCTCGCGAAACCTATAGTCCCGCCGGTTCTCGTACGCCGGCGCCTTGAACGCCGGAAGTAGGATGAAGGATAATATGAATCACATTCCAGCGCTGAAGACGCCGCTCCGCTCTGCACTGAAGGCGATGTTGCGCAAATCGGGCCTCCGGCCCACCCGGCAGCGCATGTCGCTCGCCGGCATTCTCTATGCCCACGGACACCGCCATATCTCCGCCGAGAGTCTCCAGGCCGAGGCCATAGCGGAGAAAGTGCCGGTCTCGCTGGCAACGATCTACAACACACTCCACCAGTTCACCGAAGCCGGGTTGCTGCGCGAGGTCGCGGTAGACGGGTCGCGCACCTATTTCGACACCAACACGTCCGACCACCATCATTTCTTCGTCGAGTACAGCAACGAGGTCTTCGACGTCCCGGCAGGCGAGACTGGCGTTGCCCGTGTCCCGGAGCCGCCGCCGGGCTATGAGATCAGCCGCGTCGACGTCGTCGTCCGGCTGCGCCGTGTGCGGGCGGCCTGATCGGCAGAGGCTGCGTCTGAGCAATTCCAGGAAAAGTGGATTCCACTTTTCCGTCCGGAATTGCGCAAGGCAAAGGAAACAAGGGCATCCCGATTCAGTCAAATCGGGGAATTGCTCTAGTCGACGTTCTCGCCGGGATAGACCCCCCACAGGCGCGCTTCCTCGATCCAGCCCGAGTAGCCCTTGCCCGACAGGTTGCACCAGCCGTCGTGGCAGTGATCGATTGAAGCCAGCACGCCCGGCTGCAGATAGGCCGTGACCGCTGCTTCGGTGGTTGCGCCGGCGTGGATGGGCACCAGATCGGCCTTCTGCCACGGCGAGACGACGGCGGTCCGCCTGCTCGACAACAAACTGTGGAAGACCCAGCCGACCTGACCGTCGGAATCGCGCACGCGGCGCCACGTGTCGAACTCCGCGATGACCTCGACCGGCAGTGCCGGTTTGGTGAACACCCACGCGACCTTGTAGTCGTCACCCGGGCCCACCCTGACGTTGACGCGGCCCGCCTTGAGGCTGACGAAGCGCGGCACCGGCAGGCCGCTCTTGCCGACACTGACGCCAGAGGCCGCGTCGCCGGCATCGTCGTCCGAGGTCGAAGCGGTGGCGCGCTGCCCATGGGCGACAAGGAGCACGGCCCCGGCCACCGCCGCGACCACCGCCAGCCCCGCCGCCGCGCGCCCGAAAAAACCGAACATTCTCCCGACCGCGCGATCGCGCATCTGGATCTACTCCAACGCCACACACCCGAAGCGCCGACTATGCGAACGCAGGGTTAAGGGCGATTGAATCTGAGCCATGGCGAAGGCGATCTATTACGGCACAAACCCGCTGGCCACGCCGCTGAGCGGATTGTCCGGATCCCAACCGTACGCCAGCGTCTCGAAGCGCGCGTCGCGCGCATCGTAAAGCAGGAGGCGGCCGACCAGCCCGACCCCGACCCCGGTGATCTCCTTGAGAATCTCCAGCGCCTGCAGCGACCCGATCACGCCGACGAGCGCGCCGAGAACCCCGGCCTCGGCGCAGGTTGGCAGCAGGCCCGCCGGCGGCGGCTCGGGAAACAGGCAGCGATAGGTGGGATTGAGCCGGCCGTCGTCTTTGCGGCGGTAAGGCTTCAGCGTCGTCAGCGATCCGTCGAATTGCGCCACCGCGGCGCTCACCAGCGGCCGGCGTGCGTGGAAACAGGCATCGGACAGCGCATAGCGCGTCGCGAAATTGTCGGAGCAGTCGGCGACAAAATCGTATGGCGACACGAGTCCCGCCGCGTTGTCGTCGGTCAGCCGAACCGCGTGCGTCTCGACGCCGACGTGCGGATTTTGCCGCGCAACCCCCTCCGCCGCCACATCCGCCTTCCGCCGCCCGACCGCGGCGGCATCGAACATGACCTGCCGTTGCAGGTCGGACAGAGCCACCACGTCGTCATCGACGATGCCGATGTGTCCGACGCCGGCGGCGGCAAGATACTGGATGACGGGATTGCCCAACCCGCCGGCGCCGACCACCAGCACGCGCGCCGCGGCGAGCTTCTGCTGCCCCGGGCCGCCCACGCCGGCCAGCACGATATGGCGCGCGTAGCGCTCGATTTCGTCGGGAGAAAAGGCCATGGCCGGGAACCTAGAGCAATTACAGGAAAAGTGGACACCACTTTTCCGTCCGGAATTGCGGAAAGAGGGCCTGGCTCCGCTTGGCGAGGGGCTGATCCCGGGGAACTCTTTGCGGACCTCGGCATTAAAGCAGGCCTGCCGGTTGGTGTTAGTCTTGCAACGGGGGGAAACTAAGCCGGTTTCAGGATCCCATCATGCGCATCCACATCGGATACGATATCGCCTACGAGTGCCAGCAGCGCACGCCGATCCTCCTCAGTCTGCGGGTGCATCCATCTCGCCAGGGGGATCTCGTTACCCCCGATGACGTGCGGTCGGACCCGCCGCTGGCGATCAGCGACTACCGCGACGGCTTCGGTAACATCTGCAGCCGCGCCGTGATCCAGCCGGGGCGCACGCGCTTCTTTTCCGACGCGATCATTGAGGATCCCGGCGTGCCCGACCCCATCTATCCCGATGTCCCGCAGCACGATGTCGCCGACCTGCCCGACGAATGCCTCGTCTATCTGCTCGGCAGCCGCTATTGCGAAACCGACAAGATGAGCGAGATGGCCTGGCAGCTTTTCGGTAACACGCCGATGGGCTGGGGGCGGGTAAAGGCGATCTGCGATTACGTGCACAATCACGTGCAATTCGGCTACCAGCTGGCGCGGCCGACCAAAAGCGCCTCGGATGTCCACGTCGAACGCGGCGGCGTATGCCGCGATTTTGCCCACCTCGCCGTCACATTCTGTCGCTGCATGAATATTCCGGCCCGCTATGTGACCGGCTACCTCGGCGACATCGGCGTGCCGTACGACCCCTCGCCGATGGATTTCTCGGCATGGTTCGAGGCTTATCTCGGCGGCCGCTGGTACACCTTCGATGCCCGCCACAACAAGCCGCGCATCGGCCGCATTCTGATGGCGACTGGCCGCGACGCCGCCGACGTCGCGATCAGCAATTCGTTCGGGGTGACGACGCTGGCGAGCTTCCGCGTCTGGACCGACGAGGTCGCCTAGAGCAATTCCAGGAAAAGCGGATTCCACTTTTCCGTCCGGAATTGCGCAAAGGCAAAGGAATCGAGAGCAATTCCCGATTCAGCCAAATCGGGAATTGCTCTAGCGCTTGCCTTTGCGGCCCGTCTTGCTCCGCGCCGGCCGCTTTGCGGCCTTGCGAGCGGCAGGCTTCCTGGCTGCCGTCTTCCTGGCTGCAGTCTTCCTGGCTGCAGTCTTCTTGGCTGCCGTCTTCTTAACGGCACTCTTGCGCGCAGCGGCCTTGCCAGATGCTACCTTGCGGACGGGTGCCTTCCGCCCGGTCGTCGGAGCCCGGCTGACCTTCCCGGAACCCGCGCGTGCCGCGCTTCTGGAAGAAGCGGTCTTCCGCGCCGAGGGTTTCTTTGCAGCCGACCGGCTGGACGCCTTGCCACGCGCAGCCGTCTTTTTGCCGACAGCTTTACGGGCTGAGGTTTTTCCGATGGCGGTTTTCCCGCCCGCTGCGTTCCGGCCGGCTGGCTTGCGCGCGGTTGCCTTGGGCGACGACACCCGGCCTGTCGCAATCTTGCCGGCGCCCCGCCTGGCGACCGCACGCTTCGGCGCCACTGGCTTCCGTGCCGTGCTCCTGCGGGCGGTCTTGCGGGCCGGCGCCGGTGCGGGCACGGGTGGCACTTCCTCAGCCATCGGCGCGGCAGCCTCCTCCATGGGTGCGCCGAGCGCAGCGAAATACGCCTTCATCGGATCGAGGTAATATTTCCGCCAACCGTCGTCGTAGCCGCTCTGGCTGTCCGGAATATCGGCGTGGATCAGCGTGACCAGCGTTCCCTCCTCGACCGGATCGAGGAGGACCGTCAGCATCGAGTCGGCATCTTCGGGAGCAAAATCCATCGATCGCCACGTCTGCACGATCCGTGCGGCCGGCTCGAGCGCCACGTTGACGCCATTGGCGTAGCCATCCCACACCGTATGCGGCGCGCCGACCTGATCGGAGACTTCGGCCTTGCCGCCGCCGGTCATCGCCGCGTGCGCCATGCTGTCCAGCCACGCGGCGTAGATCGCCTCGGCCGTCGCCGGGATGATGTCTGATACCGTGATTGTCTGGGTCATCGCACCCTCCGCTTTTTCCGATGCGCCGCCGCCCTGACGGTGGCCGCGCCGATTGCTGCGATCAATACCAGATGCCGACGATCGCCCCCATGACAATCAGGCTGACCAGCGAATATCCACCGTTGATGACGACCAGCATCTGCGGCTTCTTCTCGAAGGTGAGCTGATTGGCGAGGAACGGCGCCACGAAGCCGAGCCATGCCATGAAGCCGATGAGAACGCCGTCGCCAAGGCTGTGGCCGAAGAACGCCACGAACCGCGCCAGAATGTAGGCCATGATGAGGTCCCCGATCGCCTCCGCGACCAGCCCCGGCCCCATATTCGCCGCCGCGCCGGCCGGTGGCTTCGCCGCCTCCTGCCACTGCTTCATGAAACCCATCGGCGAATACCAGAGCCATCCGATGAGGAACTTCACCACCGCTGCGATCAGAACCGCCAGCCAGCTGATTTCCATAGGCCCGGGTCTCCTCTGTGAACGCGGGCGCGACCGCCCGGCGGGCTACTCCAGCCCGTCAAAGAGTGAGGTCGACAGATAGCGCTCCGCAAACGACGGAATGATGAGAACGATGGTCTTTCCCTGCATTTCGGGGCGCTGGCCGACCGTAACCGCCGCCGCGATTGCCGCGCCTGACGAGATGCCGACGGGGATGCCTTCGACGCGGGCGCTCAGCCGCGCATAGCTGAACGCGTCGTCCGTGGGGACCTGCACGACTTCGTCGTAGACGGTGGTATCGAGCACCTGCGGCACGAATCCCGCGCCGATGCCTTGAATCTTGTGTGGCCCGGCCTTGCCACCCGAGAGCACCGGACTTTCCGCCGGCTCGACCGCGATGATGCGCACGCCCGGCTTGCGCGCCTTCAGCACCTGCCCGACGCCGGTGATCGTGCCTCCCGTGCCGACGCCCGCGATGAAGCAATCGACGTCGCCTCCGGTATCGTTCCAGATTTCCTCGGCGGTGGTGCGCCGGTGAATCTCGGGGTTAGCCGGATTCTCGAACTGGCCGACAACGACCGAACCGGGCGTTTCGCGCACGATTTCCTCGGCCCGCGCCACGGCGCCGCGCATCCCCTTGGCGCCTTCGGTGAGCACCAGCTCGGCGCCGAGCAGCCTCAGCATCTTGCGGCGCTCGATCGACATTGTCTCCGGCATGACGAGAATGAGGCGATACCCGCGCTCGGCGGCGACGAAGGCGAGCGCAATCCCCGTGTTGCCCGAGGTCGGCTCGACCAGCGTGGTGACGCCCGGCCGCAGGCGTCCCGTCGCCTCCAGCGCATCGATCATGGCAACGCCGATGCGGTCCTTGACGCTCGAAACCGGGTTGAAGAATTCAAGCTTGGCGACCAGCTTCGCGCGCACGTCGCGCATTGCCGCAATGCGGTCCAGCCTCACCAGCGGCGTGTCGCCAATCGTCTCGCTGATCGAATCGTAGATGCAGCCGCGACCGCGACCGCGCGTCTTTTCTGCTCTCGGCTCCGCCACGCGTCCGTTCCCTCCCGAATGAAGCCGGGATTGTATCTCAAAAGCCCGTGGAGCCGAACCCGCTCTCGCCGCGGGCGGTTTCGCCGAGTTCAGCCACCTCCACCATCGCCGCTGGCACGACTACGGCGATAAGGAGCTGCGCGATTCGCATCCCGCGCGTCACCGTAAAGTCCCGCTCCCCGTGATTGATCAGCGGGACTTTCACCTCGCCGCGGTAGTCGGCATCGATTGTGCCCGGCGCGTTGAGGACGGTGACGCCGTGCTCGACCGCGAGCCCCGAGCGCGGCCTGACCTGCCCTTCGTAACCGTCCGGCAGCGCGATCGCGAAGCCGGTCGGGATCAGCGCGCGCTCGCCCGGGGCAAGCGTCACCGGCGCTTGGACCGCCGCCGCGAGGTCAAACCCCGCTGCGGCGCCGGTTTTCCTGGCCGGCAGCGGCAGCCCCGCGCCGTTGGCCAGCCGCTTGATGTGAACATTCACGCGCCCGGCGTCTTCGCGGGGAGCGGTATAAACTCGGGCACTGCGTTCCATCAGCGGATGATGCCATGCGGCGCCGCATGATTGTCAGCAAGACTACAGGCCGCCACGACGTTGCCCCCGGTATTCTAGACCCGGGAAGATCGGGCCATGCGCTCACTGGATTTTTCGCTCAGTGCATCGGCGATTCGCGCAACAAGCCGCCGCGCCACTTCCGTCTTGGGCAACCGCTCCCAGTCTTCGACACCGGCCGCCGTGAGGAGGTGCACGGTATTGTCGACACCGCCCATGACGCCAGTTTCTGGCGAAACATCGTTGGCGACGATCCAGTCCGCACCCTTGGCTTTCAGCTTCCTGGCGGCGTTGGCAAGAAGATCGTCGGTCTCGGCGGCAAATCCGATAACCAGCCGCGGGCGGCCGCTCGCCAGATGGCCGACGGTGGAAAGGATGTCGGGATTCTCGGCGAGCGCAAGCGTCGGCGGGGCCCCGCGGGCCTGCTTCTTGATCTTGGCGCGCGCAACCGACGTGGCCCGCCAGTCGGCGACGGCCGCCGTCATGATCGCGACATCCGCCGGCAGCGCGCTGGTCACGGCGTCGAGCATTTCCGCGGCCGTTTCGACGTGAACGATAGTCACGCCAGCCGGATCAGGCAGCGAAACCGGCCCCGAGACCAGCGTGACCTCGGCGCCCGCCGCGCGCGCCGCCGCGGCAATCGCGTGGCCCTGCCGGCCTGACGAGCGGTTGGCGAGATACCGCACCGGGTCGATCGGCTCGTGTGTCGGGCCGGAGGTGACGATCACCTTGCGCCCGGCCAGCGCACCGGTCTCGCCGTCAAGCAGCGTCTCCAGCGCAGCGATGATCTCCAGCGGCTCGGCCATGCGACCGACGCCCGCCTCGTTTGCTTCCGCCATTTCGCCCGCGTTCGGCCCGACGAAGTGAACGCCATCCTTTGTCAAAGTCGCCACGTTGCGGCGCGTCGCCGGGCTCCCCCACATCGCCGGGTTCATCGCCGGAGCCAAAAGCACCGGCGCGCGTGTTGCGAGAAGCACCGCGGTGGCGAGATCGTCGGCGCGGCCTGACGCCATTCGCGCCATCAGGTCGGCGGTCGCCGGCACAACGATCACCGCCTCGGCTTCGCGCGCGAGCCGGATGTGGCCGACGTCGTGCTCGTCCTCGCGGTCGAACAGCTCGGTGAAAACCCGCCCGCCGGTCAGCGCGCCAACCGAGAGCGGCGTCACGAATTCCTGCGCCGCGCGGGTCATGATGCCGCGCACGGTGACGCCGCGCTCGCGCAGGCGCCGGATGAGATCGAGCGATTTGTAGGCGGAAATGCCGCCGCCGACGATCAGCACGATCGTGCGCTTGCCGGCGGGCGCAGGCGTTGCCGTGAGCAGGTCGGCGAGATCGCAGTCGAGCGCGCGCGCAACAGCCCGCAGCGTCTCGATCCCCGGGTTGGCGCTCTTGCCGGAGAGAATGTCGCTGACCACGCCTTTGCCGAGGCCCGCCCTCAGGGAAGCCGCGAGCGCGGTCGTGCCGGTTTCGGCGAGGCGCTGCTTTAACCGGCTGACAAGGGCATCTTTGTCCATATGGATGGATATATCAGTTCACAACGGATATATCCAGCGCTAATCAGGCGATGGCGATAATCTCCGCCTCGCCGCCGGCAACCTCGACGACATCGCCGATCCGCTTGCCGGTGAGCGCCAATGCCAGTGGCGCCACATAGGACAGCGCGCCTTTCGCCGGATCGGCCTCATCCTCGCCGACAATGCGCCACGTCTGGCGACGGCTGTCATCGCGCTCGATCGTCACCGTCGAGCCGAACCGCACCTCGCCCGTATCGGTCGGCGTCGGCACGAGTTCGGCCGTCGCGCGCCGCGAGCGCCAGTAGCGGAGATCGCGTTCGAGGGCGGCGCGTGCAGCGCGATCATCGCCGATATCGGCAAGCGCCGCGGTGAGGCGCGCCAGCTCCGCATCGATCAGCGCCAACCCGTTCGCGGTGACGTAGTTGGTGTGGGGCGGAATTTCCCGATCGGGGAGGCCATCGTCCTCGCCGTCGCCTTCCTTGACGAACGCGCGGCTCATCTCAGAACACCAGCTTCAGTCCGGCGATGACAACCACCACCGCAATCACGACGAGCGCAACGCGCCCCCACCGGCCTTCGCGCGCCTCTGCCGCGCCGATATCGGCAACCGTGTCGGGATCGAGGCGGATGCCGCGCTCGCCCATCTCGGCGAATTCGGCCGACAGTCGTTCGGCACGCCGGGCAAGCTCCGGCAGCTCTCCGGCGAAGCGCCCGAGCGCGCCCAGACCCTCCACCGCCATTTCGATCTGGCCCTGGGGTCCGAGGTTGCGCTCGATCCATTCCGCGATCACCGGCTCTGAGGTCGACCACATGTCGAAGCCGGGATCGAGCGAGCGCGCCACGCCTTCGACCACCATCATCGTCTTCTGCAGCAGGATGAGCTCAGGCCGCGTCTGCATCTCGAAGATCTCGGTGATCTCGAACAGGAGCGTCAGCAGCCGCGCCATCGAAATCGAGCTCGCGCTCTGCCCGTGGATGGGTTCGCCGATCGCCCGGATCGCCTGCGCGAAATCGTCGACCGCATGCGAGCGCGGCACGTAGCCGGCCTCGAAGTGTACCTCGGCCACGCGCCGGTAGTCGCGGCGGATGAAGCCATAGAGAATCTCGGCGAGGAAGCGACGCTCCTTCCGGCCGAGCCGCCCCATGATGCCAAAGTCTATCGCGACAATGTTGCCGGCCGCATCGACGAAGAAATTCCCCTGGTGCATGTCGGCATGGAAGAAACCGTCGCGGAGCGCCTGCCGGAGGAACGCCTGCATCAGCCGCCGCGCCACCGTCTTGAGGTCGTGCCCGGCCGCGACCAGACCCGCCCTGTCCGACAGCTTGATGCCATCGATCCATTCGAGCGTGAGCACGTCGCGGGTGGTGAATTCCCACTCGACCTTGGGCACGCGAAAGCCCTGGTCGCCGGCGGTAAGCTCGGCCATCTCGGAGAGCGCTGCCGCCTCGAGCCTCAGGTCCATCTCGATGGCCACGGAACGCGCCAGCGTCTCCACGACAACGACCGGCTTCAGCCGCCGCGAAGCGGGGTCCACGCGCTCGACGAGCCGCGCCGCCGCGAAAAAACTGGCGAGGTCGCGCCGGAAGCGCTGTCTGACGCCGGGCCGCAGAATTTTGACCGCAACCACACGCTGCCCACCCTCGCCACCGCCGAGTTCGGCCTTGTGCACCTGCGCGATCGACGCGGCGGCGACCGGCACGGAAAAGGACCGGAACAGGCTTTCCACCGGCTGGCCGAGGCTCTGCGCCACCAGCGCGCGCGCCTCCGCATCCGGAAACGGGGGAATTTCATCGCGCAGCCGGCCGAGCACGGACGCCGCCTCATCGCCGACGATATCGGCCCGCGTCGCCAGAAACTGTCCGAGCTTGATGTACGACGGCCCGAGTTTATGGAACGCCGTGTTGAGGCGCTCGGCGCGTTCGGTATCGGTCAGGTCGCGCGGCCCGAACAGACGCGCCAGCCGCACCGCCGCCGCCGGTCCCGCCGGCAGCATCTCGGGATCGACGAGCGAGAACATACCGGCCCGCGTCAGCCGGAAGCCCGCCTCGGCAAGGCGCAGGAGCGAGGCCGGATCGCTCATGCGGTCTACAGCTTCCAGCCGGAGTGGATGGCCGCGATGCCGCCGGAGAGATTTCGGTAGCTGACGCGCTGGAAGCCGGCGGCCGTGATCATCGCGGCAAACCGGGCCTGGTTCGGGAAGCGGCGGATGGATTCAACGAGATAGCGATAGGGCTCGCCGTCGCCGGCCACGAGCTTGCCGATCTGCGGGATGACGTTGAATGAAAAGAAATCGTAGAGGCGGTCGAGCCCGGCGACATCGACGGTGGAGAATTCGAGGCAAAGGAACCGCCCGCCCGGCCCCAGAACGCGGCGGATCTCACCGAGCGCCTTCTCGATGCGCGGAACGTTGCGGATACCGAAGGCGATCGTCACCGCCTGAAACGTATTGTCGGCAAACGGCAGTTGTTCGGCGTCGGCTTCGACAAAACGCACGCGCTCGGACAATCCCTTCGCCGCAGCGCGGCTCTCTCCCACCGCCAGCATTTCGCGGTTGATGTCGCCGACCGTCACCGCCGCCGAGCCGGAGCGCCCGGCGATGCGAAAGGCGACGTCGCCCGTGCCGCCGGCAAGGTCGAGCACGGGATAGGCCATGCCCGATCGCCGCGGCGGCGCCAGCCACGACACCATCGCGTCCTTCCACAGCCGGTGGAGCCCGCCCGACATCAGGTCGTTCATCAGGTCGTAGCGGCCGGCGACCTTGTTGAAGACGTCGTTGACCAGCCCCTGCTTTTCCGCGGTTGGCACGTCGCGGAATCCGAACGAGCTGCGGTGTTCGGCCGAAGTGGTTGTCTGGCTGCCATTCGTCATGAAAGGTGTCCGTAGGCTCTGGCTTGCGCGCGCGGACCATAGCCCATGCCCGGGCTTCCAGCTATCGTCCGCCCGCGTTGCCAAAGGGTTAGCGGATGCCGGAGCTGCCGGAAGTCGAAACGGTCCGTCGGGGCCTGGCGCCTTTCATGGAAGGCGCGACCATCGAGCGCGTCGAACTGCGCCGCGGCGACCTCCGTGCGCCTTTCCCGCGCGGCTTCGCCAGGCGCCTGGCCGGCCGCCGGGTCGTCTCCGTCGGCCGCCGCGCGAAGTATCTCGCCATCGACCTCGACGACGGCAACGTGCTGATCATACACCTCGGCATGTCGGGGTCGCTGCGCGTCGTCGCCGGCAGCCAGACCCGCGACACCTCCTCAACCCGCTATCACGCCGTGGCCAAGCTGAGCGCTCACGATCACGTCGTCTTTCATATGGCGCGCGCCGGGACGAAAGCCCCGAGCATGGTCATCTTCAACGACCCGCGGCGCTTCGGCCTCATGGATCTCGTCGCGCGCGACAAGCTTGCGGCCTCGAAACATTTCGCGGCCCTCGGCATCGAGCCCCTCGGCAACGAATTTGACGCCACCTATCTCGCCGCAAGGCTTGCCGGCCGCACCGCCCCGCTGAAGGCCTCGCTGATGGACCAGCGCATCGTTGCCGGGCTCGGCAATATATATGTATGCGAGGCGCTGTGGCGGGCGCGCCTCTCGCCCGATCGGAAGTCGGGCACGCTCGCCACCCGCGCCGGCAAGCCAACCGAAGGCGCGGCGCGCCTCGTCGCCGCCATCCGCGAAGTGCTGGAGGCCGCGATCGCCGCCGGCGGCTCTTCGCTCCGCGATCATATCCGCACCGACGGCGAACTCGGCGACTTTCAGCACGATTTTGCCGTTTACGATCGCGAGGGCGAGCCTTGCCGGCGCGGCGACGGCGGAATTATCCGGCGCAAGGTGCATTCCGGCCGTTCGACATTCTATTGTCCGGTCTGTCAGCGATAGCACGGGGGACGAGCCGCAACATGGCCCAGAAATTCATCATCGTCGCAGCCGAGGAGCGCGTCGGCCATATCATGCTGCATCGCCCGAACGCGCTGAACGCGCTGAACGGCGCGATGATCAGCGAAATCGCCGACACGGTCGCGGCGTTCGACGCCAGCCCGGACATTGGCGCCATCCTCCTGTCGGGATCCGAGAAAGCCTTCGCCGCCGGCGCCGATATCAAGGAGATGGCGTCGCTGTCGTTCGCCGACGCCTACATCGGCGACTACGCCGCCGGCATGGATCGCATTGCGGCAGCACGAAAGCCGCTCGTCGCCGCCGTTTCGGGCTATTGCCTGGGCGGCGGTGCCGAACTCGCCCTGCTTGCCGACATCATTATCGCGGCCGACAGCGCCCGCTTCGCGCAGCCGGAAATTACGCTGGGCATCATTCCCGGCATGGGCGCAACCCAGCGCCTGCCGCGCGCCATCGGCAAGGCCAAGGCGATGGATATGGTGCTCACCGGCCGCATGATCGACGCCGCCGAGGCCGAACGCGCCGGCCTCGTGTCGCGCGTTGTGCCGGCGGGCGAACTGACGGCGACGGCGCGCTCGGTCGCGGAGAAGATTGCGGCGATGCCGCTGACCGCCGTCCTCGCCGCCAAGGAGGCCGTGAGCCGCGCTTTCGCTACCCCGCTGGGCGAAGGGATCGGCTTTGAGCGCCGTCTGTTTCAGGCCCTGTTCTCCACCGATGACCAGAAGGAGGGAATGGCGGCATTCCTTGAGAAACGGGCGCCCAAATTCACCCACCGCTAGCCTGCCGGGAAACGTTGACGCGCCGCCCGGCCCGGCCTATAAGCACCGCCACTTTTGAGGCGCGCGCCTGAAGGGCAGCGGGCCTCGTGTTGTTTGAGAGCATCCAAAACCAATGGCCAATACTTCCTCCGCCAAGAAAGCCGGGCGCAAGATTGCGCGCCGCGAGGCTGTGAACGGCAAGCGCATCACCCGCGTACGCACCTTTGTGCGCAAGGTTGATGAGGCGATCGCCTCCGGCAACCAGGAGGCTGCCACGGCAGCATTCAACGCGGCGCAGCCCGAACTGATGCGGGCCGCCTCCAAGGGCGTCATTCCGAAAAAGACGGCATCGCGGAAGGTGTCGCGCCTTGCCGCCCGCGTGAAGGCCGTCGGCAAGTAGCCGGGCGGCGAGTTCCGCAAACGCTCGCAATTCACAAGTCGATTCGAAAAAAGGCCTGGCCCAACCGCCGGGCCTTTTTCATTTGCAGGCTAAGCCGCGAAGCACACGAAACCCACCGTTTCGCCGCCCCGGCGTCGCCGCATCCGGCTTCGCAATTTTTCGCTATGGAATTCAATGCGATGACGGCAAGTACCCGGCAAACCGGTTGCTCGCCACGATTTTGGTTAAGGCTCCGTGAACCCGAATCAAAAAATTTTCCGCGACGGAATTTCATATCCGAGCGGCTCCCGGCAGAAAATGAACCGTTGAATCCGCAATGACTTATCCACCGCTCTCGCACATGGGACGCGTTCGCCGCCGGCGCTAAGTGGGCGACGGCGCATGCCCTCCCGGCGCCGCAGCCATTGCGGCCGCCAGACTCGCTGTATAGCGTTCAAAAGCGGCCCCGAGAGAACAAGCAGGCGATTTAAGGGGCTCGTGCAGGTGTGGCGGTTCTGGGGGTTGCTTGGGGGTCAATTCCAGCAGCATCTCCAGAAACTAGATGCGGACTAATCTTTAGCTGACAGTGAACAATCCGCCTTTCGCGGAGGATGACTTCTATTTCCTCCAGACTTATTCGTGAGCGGCGGAATTATACATAGCGTTTGATTGCGACGCATCGCTTGCGGCGGGCAAGTGCGTGCGCGTGAGGGGCCATCTATGTCTGGAACTCAAGCTGGCGCATATGCCGGCGACATTGACGTCAAAGCTGCGTGGGGCGATCTCGCCAATTCGGCATCGGCTGTACTGGTCGATGTTCGCACGCGGGCCGAATGGGCCTACGTCGGTGTCCCGGTGCTCGACTCGATTGGCAAGGCGGCCATCTTCGTCGAGTGGGACGACTTCGCCACCGGCGCGGTCGTTCCCGACTTTACCGGCCGCCTGAAGCTCGCGCTCGATCAGCGCGGCATCGCCACGGACGCACCGATCTATTTCATCTGCCGTTCCGGAAACCGCAGCCGGCAGGCGGCGATCGCCGCCACGGCCGCAGGCTACAGCCACGCGTACAATGTTTCGCTCGGCTTCGAGGGGCGCCTCGACGCGGAGCGTCATCGGGCGACGCCCGGAAGCTGGAAGGGGGACGGATATCCGTGGGTGCAATCGTAATGCCGACAGGAACGTCGGGAGCGAGCACCTCCGGAAAGGGCGGCAGCCCTAAAAAAATCGCGGCAATGCACGACACTTTTACCGCCCGCGCGGCACGCGGCGGAAGGAAAAAAGAGGAGGCCAAACAGATGGTGGCGGCGGAAAAGTTGGCTGAAAGGCCGAACGGCGAGCAGTGGGATCGGGTCAGACAGCGCCTGAGGACCGAACTCGGCGAAGACGTTTATTCGAGCTGGTTCGCGCGGGTCGAATTCGAGGAAGCCGACGTGAGCTCGGTCTACCTGTCGGTGCCGACTCGCTTCCTGAAGTCGTGGATCTCGGCGCATTACGCCGAGAGGCTGCTCTCGCTGTGGAACGTCGAGCGCAAGGGCGTCGCGCGCGTCGAACTGATCGTGCGCAGCGCCATGCGCTTCAAGGCTCAGCCCGAGGCCGACAGGGCGCACGAAATCGCGCCGCCTGCCGGACCGACCCTCGCGCTGGCAGTCGGCGGTGCGCCGCGTCGCACCTCCGAAGCCGAACTGATCGGCGGCAGCGTCGGCGGTGCTTCCGGCGGCCTCGGCGGCTCGCCGGTCGATCCGCGCTATACCTTCGAGACCTTCTGCGAAGGCGCCGCCAACCGTGTTGCCTTTGCTGCAGCCAAGGCGGTAGCGGAAGCCGGCCCCGGCAAGTCGACGGCGTACAACCCGCTCTACATTCATGCCGGCGTTGGCCGCGGCAAGACCCATCTGCTGCATGCCATCACCCGGGCGGCGCGCCTGGCGCATCCCGGCCGCAACGTCGTCTATCTGACGGCCGAGCACTTCATGTTCCGTTTCGTGGCGGCGCTGCGCAGCCACTCCGCCATTCCCTTCAAGGAGGCGCTGCGCGAAATCGACCTTCTGCTCATCGACGACATGCAGTTCCTGCAGGGCAAGTCGGTGCAGCAGGAGTTCTGCCACATGCTGAACCAGCTCATCGACGGCGCCCGCCAGGTGGTGGTCGCCGCCGACCGCCCGCCGGCGGAACTCGAGACGCTCGACGAACGGGTGCGCTCGCGGCTGCGCGGCGGGGTCGCCTTCGAAATCGGCGCGCCGGACACGCTGCTCCGCCGTGAAATCCTCAAGGCGCGCTATATCGTGGCGAGCGCCCAGAACCCGGGTCTCGATATTCCGGAGACCATTCTGGAGTACGTCGCGCAATCGGTGGTGTCCAACGGCCGCGATCTCGAGGGCGCGTTGAACCGGCTGGTCGCCCAGTGGCAGTTCACCCGCCAGCCGGTGACGCTGAATTCGGCCGAGATCACGCTCCGCGATCTCATCGGCGCGCGCGAGCCCCGCCGCGTCAAGATCGAGGACATCCAGCGTGTGGTATCGCGGCACTACAACGTGTCGAAGGCGGACCTGCTGTCGGCCCGGCGCACCCGCACGATCGTGCGGCCGCGCCAGATCGCGATGTATCTTGCCAAGATGCTCACCCCGCGCTCGCTGCCCGAGATCGGTCGCCGTTTCGGCGGACGCGATCACACCACGGTGCTCCATGCCGTGCGCAAGATCGAGGGCATGATCGAGGGGGACCGCGCGCTCGCTGACGAGATCGAGCTGCTGAAGCGGATGATCGACGAATAGAAACGTCGTCGAGACCGCTTGCAAGAAGGACCGGGGCGGGCCAATTTGCCTGCCCCGTTTCCCGTCGCCGGCCCGCCGTACCGGGGC
>Ga0265313_10000941_pt1 | contig 28889 bp, 25 predicted proteins | sample 4123metaG_FD_203122 | JGI IMG/M metagenome (GOLD analysis project Ga0265313, IMG submission 203122) | Rhizosphere microbial communities from Carex aquatilis grown in University of Washington, Seatle, WA, United States - 4-1-23 metaG | ecosystem: Host-associated > Plants > Roots > Rhizosphere >...
TGGTCCGGCGAACCAGCGCGATCGCGATCGCCGTGCAAGAGTAGGCGACCTCTTCGGGTAGGCCGGTCGAATCCAGCGCGTAGAGGTTTGGCATCGGACGCGTTCCACTAAGGGCGTTCTTGCTCGTCGTCGCGGCGATGCTTGCGGCCGGCATCGGGTGCCCAAAAGGCGCCAGCGCGCAGGGCTTGAGCGAGGACACGCTCATGTCCGGGCTCAAGGAGATTGATGCCGCGCCGGACATCGGCATGGGCGTGAGGCCCAACGATGAGCTTGGCGTCTATGCCTTGCCGGTGCCGATCATCGACCCGACCGTCGGCAATGGCTTGGCGCTCGGCGCGCTGGCAACGTTTCGCGTCGATCCGACGGATCAGATCTCCCCTCGCGCGAGCCTGGCGATGGGGGCGGGCTATACCGATTCTCAGAGTTGGATCGCCGGGGCCAAACTCAAGATGGCTCTGGATCGCGACCTTTACCGCATTGAGGCGCTGGGCGGATATGGTTCGCTCAATGTGAAGTACTACGGCCTCGGCGAGAGCGGGCCGCTCCAAGCGAACCCCGTCGATCTCAACCTCAAGGGCGCTTTCCTCGGTGCGTCGGTCACCAGGCGAATCGCGGCAAATTGGTACGTCGGGCCGGTTTACCGGCTCCTCAACTCGACGTCCGGCTTCGGCGGGACCGGCCTTCCGCCGGGCGTCACGTCGCCTGAGGTGCAAGCGACCCTTTCGGGCCTGGGCCTCACCACGGAATACGACAGCCGCGACAGCCAGTTCGGTCCCCATGACGGCATCTATGCGACGGCGCAATTGATCGACTTCGCCAAGGGACTGGGCAGCGATTTTTCCTACCTCAATTTCGACGGCAGCGCCTCCGACTATCTGACCCTCAGGCCGAGGCTGGTGCTGGCCTCCAACCTGCGACTGGCCTCGACGGGAAATGAGGCGCCGTTCTTCGCCTTGCCTTTTCTGTCGCTGCGGGGCTTCCCGGGCGGCAAATATCTCGGCCAGGACGTCTGGCAGGCGCAGGGCGAACTCCGGTGGCGCGTGTACGGGCCTCTTGGCCTCGTCGGATTCCTTGGCGCGGGCCAGGCCGCGCAAAGCGTCAGTGATTTCGGGAGCAGCAGGCTGCTCTACGCCGGAGGCGCGGGGATCCGCTACGAAGTCTCCGAAGCCGAGCGAATCACGGTCGGGTTTGACTACGCGTACGCCAGTGATGGCGGATCGGCGGTCTATTTCCGGATCGGGGAAGCCTTCTGAAGGCAGACTCTTGAGCGGCGCAAGCGGCGGCGCGCGGAAATCTTTGGCTCCCTCCCATGTATCGATTCAGTTGCGCGGTGGAACGGCACGGACTTCTGCTTGCGCGTTTTGACGTTTCGTTTCCTGCAGCGGAAGGCCGGCGAATACGCGCTGACGCTCGTCGACTTCCCGCCGATGCGGTGCGGAGCCCGCTTCCGTCTTGAAGCGGCCAAGACTGAGATCGAAGAAGGACGAAAGGTGCTGAAGGCGTCTACCGGGTAGCCGGAACGACGTTGCTCTCGGCCGGAGCGGGAGTTCCGCGCGCCCGGGACATGTTTTCTGAATCAGGGCGTTTGCCCGGGAGGGCGCGGCCGGCCTCTTGTTCTTGCGCGACCTGCCGGCTCAGTCGACCTTCATGCCTGGCTCGGACCCTTGCGAGCTTGGACCCAATGATAGACGGTTTTGTCTGCTCCAACGGGCCATCCTTCGGCCCGGACGGCCGGATCATGTATCACACCCGCTCGCACGAGCGGACAATTGATCGCTATGATCTCGACCCGGCCACGGGGAATGTCTCGAATCGGCAAATATTTGCGACAGTCGATCCTTCGGCCGGCGTTCCGGACGGATCCACGGTCGATGCCGAAGGGTACTTGTGGTCGACCCACTGGGGCGGCTGGCGAGTCACGCGCTACGCGCCGGACGGCAGCATCGATCATGCCATTGAATTGCCGGTCGAAAAGGTCACCAGCTGCGCATTTGGCGGGCCGAACATGGACGTATTGTTTGTGACGACCGAGTCGATCGAGTTCGACAATGGCCGCTGGATTTTCATGGATGACGCCGCCTTCGATGCGGCGCCAACGATAGGCGGCATTTTCGCCATCGATGTCGGCGTCGCGGGGCTTCCGGAGCCGGGCTTGATAATTGCATGACTGGCGCCAGTCGCCGAGCCTGGTTGGCATCTTTGCTGTTGCCGGCCCAGCCGACGAAGGCGGGGAGCATCGCCTCCCATCTCCAACCGAGCCGGCCGCGCCGGATCGGTTGACCCCGGGAGAGCCGTGGCCGGACCCGCCTCAGTCCGCGGATGCCGCCGGGACGCCTTTGTGTTACACAGGATCCGATTGCGCTGTTGGGGTCGATCAGATTTCCAATGTTCGTTGATTTTTCCGGTGAGCGCGACTGGTCGCAGTACGCGTTCGTCATCGTTGGTTCCGGATTCGCTGGCCAATTCCTGGCGGAGAAGCTTGCAAAATCCGCTCGCGTGCTGCTGCTTGAAGCGGGCGGGCGCGAGGATCCGCTTGCGCTCGGCGAAGGGTACTACGAGATCGAGTCCAGCGGGATCGAAGTGCCCAGGCTGGGAAGCCGCCTGTCTTCCTTCGGGGGCACGTCCAATCATTGGACGGGTCAGTCCCATCCGTTCTCCCGGATCATCTTCAAAGACCGAGTGGTTATGGATGGCTGGCCCATCCACTATGAGGACTATGGCATCCACTTGCCGGAGGCCCAGGCATGGTTGGGTCTGCCCAAGTCCTGGCCATCCGAAGCAACCATCAGTCTGGGGGGCGGGCTCTTCGAAGACCACGAGGATCTGAGGGAGATCCGGCTCCTCACATCGAACCCGGTGCCGTTTCTGGGCGCCGCCGAGATTCAGCGCCGCTATGCCGAGCACGAAAGCATCGACGTTCTCGCAGATACGCGCGTTCTGGACATGAACCTTGACGCGGGTGCGACGGTCGTTGGGTCGGTCGATCTCATGCATCGTCCGAGCCGGGAGCGTCGCACGATCCCGGTCCGAAACCTCATTCTGTGCGCCGGCGGCATAGAGAATGCCAGGCTCATGCTCTGGGCCGGCCGCAAACACTCGCCAGGAAACCCATTTCTCGGCGGCCCCAATCATCTTACCGGCAAGTTTTTCACCGAACACCCGGTGCTCTGGCCCGTGGACATGTACGTGGACGGCCGGGCGAGCTTTTCCGATGGGGTGCTGCACGAAATCGATGGCCGACAGGAGTTTTCCGTCTGGCTGCCTTCCGATGCTTTTCTCGAACGGCATGATCTGCTGCGATTTGGAATGCTTTTCCAGGATACCTGGCAACTGGCAGCCAGCGCTCCGGAAGTCGCCGATCTGGAGCCGGCATTCCTAGCCAGCACGCCGTTGATCACCGCGACCAGACCGACGTTCAAGTTTGAACAAACCCCGCACGAGGCGAGCCGGCTCTCGCTCCTGGATGGGCTCGACCAGGACGGCGTCGGCAGGACCAGCCTGCATTGGGAAATCCTGCCGCAGGATTTGGCGAACTATCAAAAGGCGACGATGCTGATGTGTGAGCTTCTCGGCCAGAAGGGATTTGCCAGAACGAAATTGCGTCCCGACTTTTGCCAGAAGGATTGGAGCGGTGTCGAAGTCGGCCGATCGACCCACCATATCGGCACGACGCGAATGGGTCGTATGGCCGGCACTGGCGTCGTCGATACCAACTGCAAGGTATTCGGTCTTGGCAACCTGTACATCGCGGGGGCTTCCGTTTTTCCCCATGGGGACTTTATCAATCCGACGATGAATTTCCTGGCGCTCGCCGCGCGGCTGGCCTGTTTCCTGCAATCCGCGCCGGCGCCGGGGTACACATACTATCGCTACGGGGCAGGCCGATCCGAGAATTGTCACCTTGTCTCCGGCTGGTCGCACCCGGAAAAGCAGGGGGTTTGGACGGACGCGGCACAGTCCGTGCTGCGGCTGCCGCGGCAAGGAGCGCGAAGCTTGACCTTGTTTGGCCATGCCTACCGGGAGGTCGACGTGGTCCTCGCCATCAACGGCATCGAATGTTACCGCGGCCCGGCCGAAAGCCTGATGCGAATGTCGTTCGCGCTCGACGATGCGCCCGAGGCGGAACTGAGATTCGCCTTTGCACAACTGCGCTCGCCAAGCGACTATGGAGAAAGCGATGACCAGAGATCGCTCGGCTTCTTCCTCGAGCGGATCGAGGCCCGATAGGCCGTCCGGATCGCGACGCGCGTCGTCGGGCCCCGGTGCGGGCCGGATGCACAGCTTGCCGAAGGCTCATATTCGGCTGTCGCCGGCCTCGACGATCAGGGCATCGACGGCGATGGCACCCTTGCCCTCCGGGCGCAGCAGAAGCGGATTGACGTCGAGCTCCAGCAGGCGGTCCTTGTTCGCCTCCGCATAGCGTGCGATGGCGAGGATTGCGGCAACGGCCGCGGGGATATCGGCGCGCGGACGGCCGCGGAACCCATCGAACAGGGCGAAGCTCTTCAGCCGGCGCATCGCCGCCTCGATCTCGCCGGCGGAGACGGGCAACAGCAGGCTGACGCTGTCGCGCAGCAGCTCGACGAGAATTCCCCCAGCCGCGATCACCAGCACGAGGCCGAATTGCGGGTCGCGCTTCACCCCGACAAGAAGCTCGCCGACCGCATCCTGGACCATGGGTTCGATGAGGAACCGATCGACGCACACATTTGCGTCATGGGCGGCGACATTGCGGGCGATGCGCCCGGCCGCGGCGACCGCCTCCGCCGATCCCTGGACACCCAGCGCAACCGCCCCGGCCTCGGTCTTATGCGGCAGCGCAGGCGAAAGGCCTTTGATGGCCAATGGACCGTCGAAGCCGCCCGCGACGCGGGCGACGTCTGCCGCTGAAGCCACCGCACCCGCTGGCACGCCGAGGCCCATCGCTGACAATCTCGCTTTGCTCTCCCACTCGTCCAGCAGCTGCCGCGTGCCACGGTCGATCGGCGAAACCGCTAGAGGTGGTGCCGGCGGTCCGTCACGCTCCACCTTGCGGCGGAACTCAGCATAGGCGGCCCAGCGGGCCAGCACGGCGCAGGCATCGTCGAGTCCAGGCAGCGGCAACAGCCCCTGTTGCATGACGTGGCGGCGCATGGATTCGGGCATGGAAAGCGGGTCGACGCTGGCAAGCGCGCCAATGACGTTCGTGCCCCGCCTGGCCGCGCCCAGCGCCCGGACCATGGCCTCCAGGGGCTTGCGAACCTCCGGACCCAGTTCCAATCGCGGATGGTCGAGGATCAGAAGTGCGAAATCATAACCGCCTTCCTCCAGCATCGTCCGGAACATGGGCGTCAGCCGTTCTTCCGCCCCCCAATAGCCGGCCGTGAAATCCAGCGGGTTGGAGACCTGGGCATAGTCGGGGAGCATGGCCGCGATCGCGCTGCGCTGGCGCTCGCTGGGCTCTGCCAGGTCGAGGCCGGCGGCTGCGGCATTGTCGGCCGCCATCCCGTTGTCGCCGCCGGAGCTGGAGAAGACGGCGAGCCGCCGACCCTTGGGCAGCGGCGCCCGGGACGCCACCTTCAGAAGCTCCAGGAACTGGGCGACGGTCGGCACCGAAAGGATGCCCAGGCGCTCGAACAGGGCATCGTAAAGGGCGTTGCTGCCGGCGAGCGAGCTGGTATGGCTCGTGGCCAGCCTCGCGCCCAGCTCCGAAACGCCGCACCGGCAGGCGATCACCGGCACGCCGCGGGCGAGCGCCTTCAGGCAGGCTTGCGAAAAGGCCGGGACATCCCGGATGCCTTCCAGGAAGAGTCCGATGGCAGTCACGTTCGGATCGCCGGAAAGATGCTCGACGTAATCCTCGAAGCCGAGGACCGCCTGATTGCCGGCGCTGATGATGTAGCTGAACGGCACCTCGCGCTGATTCATCGAGAAGTGGATGCAGACATTGCCGCTCTGGCCGACGATGGCCGCGCCCTTCGGCCCGGCTCCCGCGACGTAGTCCGCCAGCCACATGCTGCCCTGGTTCACATAGTTCACCAGGCCGAAGCAGTTCGGCCCGACCACGGCCAGATCGCCGCTCGCCGCGACCAGGGCATCATGACGCTTGCGGCCTATGCCGCCGATCTCCGCGAAGCCCGAGGCGTAGCAGACCGCACCCGCTCCCCCGATGCGGCCGATCTGCTTCACTGCCTCGATCGTCGCATCGGCGGGGATGGCCAGGAAGCAGGCGTCGGGCGCGACCGGCAGGTCGCCGATGGCGGACAGGCAGGCGACGCCCTCGATCTCCTGGCGCTTGGGATTGACGGCGAATATATCGCCCCGATAGCCCGCCTTGCGGCAGATGCGGATGGCGCTCGCCACCGTCTCGCCGCCCACGAAGGCAATCTGGCGCGGATTGAGCAACCGGCCGAGATTGGCCTGGCGCCGGCTTCGTATCTCGGCGATGGAGGATTCCACTTCCGTGCTGCTCCCGGGCAAAGCGGATGGATGCTCAGCGGCCGACGAAGCGCGGCGCCCGGCGCTCGTTGGCGGCCGCCAATCCTTCCTTGTGGTCCGCGGTGGCGAGGCAGAGCTTGCCGAACCGCCGCTCTTCGGCGAGCTGATCGGCGAGGCCGCGCTGGTTGGCGGAATCGATCAGCAGCTTGGCAAACCCGTTGGCGACCGTGGGGCCCGAGGCCAGCTTTTCGGCGAAGGCCAGTGCTGCTTCCTCCAGGCGCTCCGTCTCGATCACTTCCGTGACCATGCCGACGGATTTGGCCTTGGCGGCGTCCCAGAGATCGCCGGTATAGGCGAAGAGCTTGGCGGCCTCGATGCCGATGAGACGGGGCAGCAGCCAGGAGCCGCCGCAATCCGGCGGAAAGCCGACGCGGGTATAGGCACAGATGAATTTGGCCCGTGCGGACGCGTAGCGGAAATCACAGGCAAGCGCCATGTCGAGTCCGGCGCCCACCGCCGCGCCGTCGATCATGGCGAGCGTCGGCTTGGGCAGGCGCGCCACGTCGAGCACGAGCTGGCAAGCCTCCTCGACCCAGTCATGGTCCGGATGGGGATTGATGCCGCGCGCGAGATCGGCCCATTCCTTCACGTCGGCCCCGGCCGAGAACGCTCCGCCCCGCCCGGTGATCACCAGTGCTCGCAGCGCTTCGGCCTTTGCCGCCTCGCGGATCGCCTTGCGCAGCGCGATCAGCATGCCGAGGTTGATTGCATTGCGCGATTCCGGACGATTGATCGCAACGATGCGCACCGCGCCGCGATCCTCGACTTGCACGACATCCGACATGGCTTCACCCCTCAACCGATATTCCCCAGCGGGCGACCGATAGGCCCGAACAATAGCATTCTGACGGATAGTTGCCCCGAGAGTCCGAGTTCCAGCGGCTTCCGGCGCGAGAATCCTGGCGGCCGTCCGGCTTCCCTGCTTCCGGCGAATCACGGTCGCGAGCGAGGTGAGAAGCGATCCAGATTTCCCCCTCGTCGCCCGCGCCGATGCGGCACTGCCCTGGGGCTGGACGAGGTTTCGCGACGCGGCGAAGCCTATGTCAAAGCCGGCGCGGACGTCCTCTTCATCGAATCCCCGGAAAGCGAAAGCGAGATGACCCAAATCGGCTGCAGAAACGGCCGGCGAACCTGCCGCCGGCCGTTTCTCTCATTCGACGTCCGTCAGGCTAGTCAGGGATTCGAAATCGTGGCTTCCCCGAAGCCGGCCCCGCTCGCCTGACCCACGAGCTTGGCGGGGTCGGTGGGCGAAGTTCCGGCGCTGGCGCTATTGGTGCTCGTCACGCCGGCCTGCAGCGGTCCTTGGCTGGGAGAGACGTCGCCCCCGGCCATGGCGTTGCTGGAGCCGGATACGCCGATGGGCGACTCGCTGGCGCCGGGGATGGAGCCGGTGGCCGCGCTGCCGATCTTGACGCTCGCTTCCGGGTTGCTGGGATCGGTGCCAAGCATGCCGGAAGCATCACCGCCAGAGGTGAACGAGGCGGTTCCGCCGCCATCGGCCGACAGGCTGCCGGTGGAAAGAGAATTTCCGGCGAGCGTGGTCGAGCCGTTGGCGTTGTTCATCACCGCCGCGACCGATCCATTCGCGGACTGGGAGGTATCCGTTCCGGCACCGGCCACGCTGGCGTTGGAACCGGCGTTGGAATCGGTGTTGATCGAGGTGCCCGGAGACGACTGCGAGGCAGCCGCCGCGGCGTCGGATGCTCCGGCGGCCGCTGCGTTGCCGGTCGCGGACGCGATGGACCCGCTGCTTGTGTTCGAGTTGACCGAGTTGGACTGGGAGGCATTGGCGTTGGCCGATGCGTTCTCAGTCGCGCTTCCCGTCCCGTCGCCGGACGAGGCCGCAGCCGTGTCCGCCGCGCCGGCAGCCGCGGCGGAATTGCCAGCCGCCGTGTTGTTGGCCGAGCTCGTGGCGCCGGCATTGGTTACGCCGCTACCGCTGCCAGTGCTGCTGGCGGTCGAGTTGGTGTGATCCGACGTGCTGACGCTGCCGTTCGCCGCCTGAGATGCGGAGCCGGTAGCCGATGAGCCGGTGTTGGACGTACCGGTGCCTGAAACGCTCGAGCTGCCGCCGGCGCCCATGCTCACGGAGAGCATGCCAGCCGCAGCCTGCTGCGTCACGGAGTAGAAACCCACCGGCAAGGCAGCCAGGGCGAAGGCGAACGCACTCGCTGTGGCCAACAGGGCCAGTCTCGATCGGGACTTCGTCATTGCTCTGTCCTTTCACTGTTGTCGACATCGGCGCGCGAACGGCGCGGAGACCGTCCATCGCCACAGGATTGGACCTTCCCGAACCACCCGTGTTTCGTGACGCGCCGAATCACAAATGGGGCGGGAGACGTGACCGGAGTGGGGCGCGCACACGAAACATTCAAGCAACGCGTAACAACGCGTAACAAGGCGAAGAATCTGAGGCGGAAAATCATGGATCTTTCGCGGCCGATGCAAACTCCGACTGGAGGCGGGACCGCTACGCTCGAGCGCAAGGCAATCTCAAGGCAAAGCCTGGGCATTTCCGAGACACGATCTTCAGAAAGGGACAATCGACTGGGATTCGTCTATATCCCAACGGGAGCGAGAGGCACGGCGGGAGCGACCATTGCGCAGGCCGCCAAGGGGCCTCGCAACCATTCTTGGCGCAGGTCCACTGTCCGGCCGCACTGTGGTGGTGCGGTTGACACAAATCTAACCTGCCTCGCCGAACGCGCTAAGGGCTATGGATGGAAGGTGAATCGTGGGAGCCGGGCCCGCGATTGGAGATCGTCTCAAACCGGCCATGAATGGAGTGCGATGAGCGTTTTCCAATACGGGGCCGAGGCCTACAGGCTTCTGCTCACTCTAGTCGGCCTGATCATCAATGCGCTGTTCGGGCCACTGCGCTTTATGACGATTTCCGCGCTGCTGATCTGCATCGGCGCCGGGGTCTGGTTCATCTCGGTTTGGATGCGCAGGCGCAGCCGGCCCACATGATCCGACGGTGCCTGGACCCGGTCATCTTTTGCGCCGGCGTGCGATCGGAAGTGCAGTCCTAGAGCTTTGGCAGAGCGCCCAATGGCGCAACGGTTCCACGGGTGACCGGCCATGGCCGCCAATCTCGGTACCTCACGGCGCCCCCCTTTGTGCCGGGAGCCACACCCAAGTTCCGTCCGCCGGCGGCAATCAAGTGATCGCTCCGATCAGCTTTTCCTCTGGCCGGCGATGGGAAGGAGGATCGAGGACGGCGCATTCGCCGCATGATGGATCGCCTGTTCGGCGACTATCGTCTCGACGGCGTAGCCGAATTTATCGCCCGTGTTGGGATTGCGGTCATAGCGATCGAAGCAGCTGGACGAGATGTCGACGCGGATGCGATGGCCCGCCTTCACCAGATAGCTCGTGGCCGCGAGGTCGATCGCGTATTCGTAGACCCGCCCGGGGACGATGGGAGAGGCCCTGTAGGGATCGCTGCGATAGGCGGCACGGACGATCCCGTCCTGGATCTGGTTCGCCGTTCCGTCCTCGAAGACGTCCACCAAGGTCACGGTGAAGTCGGTATCGACGGTGCTCGAGGCGGCATAAAGCGCGGCCGTGATCGGGCCGGTCAGTTCGCAGTCCTTTTCCAGCGGCGCGGTCGTGTATGAAATGACGTCGCTTCGCTTTTCGATCTCGCGCCGGTCGCCGAGCTCCGTGCACAGCGCCCAGCAGTTGCGGCCCACGGTCTCGGCCACCGGGTCTATCGGATCGTAGCGATAACGGTCCGGCGCTTCGGGCCCCTCTGGCGCGTGGCGCGACAGAAGCCCGCCGGCGCGGAGGTAAAAGCGGGTCGGTTCAGTGCCCGCCGGCGGCCAGGAGGCCGAGCGCTGCCAGCGGTTGGCGCCGATGGTGAAGTATTCGACCTTGCCCGCGGCGCCGAACCCGTTTTCGATGCCCATCAGGTAACGGTCGAAGAATGCCTGATAGCTGTCCCAGCGATGCGCCCCCGTGGGCGGCAGCTTGACGCAGATCGCGCGATCTGTGCGCTCCGCGCTGCTCTCGTGGTCCCAGGGGCCGACGAGGAGATGGATGCGCTCCGGGCGAGGGCTGCTTCGCTCCAGCGCCACGAAGTCCGCGAGCAGGCCGCTCGTGTAGTTGTCGTACCAGCCGGACCAGAACAAAACCGGGATCTTGATCCGATCAAGCCGGTCCCGTAGTCCGCGCCTGGCCCACCAGGCCGGATCATGGGCATGGTCGATAAGGCTGCGGAAATATCGGCCCTCATGTCCGGCGGCAAGCGCCATGTCCTTGAGCGGAAGATGCCAGGGATCGATACGGCTGATGTCGGCGTATTCAGGCGCGTCCATGGCGATCGCCCAGGGGCCGATCGTATTCAGGAGAAAGGCCCCCTGGCGGAACCAGATGCTGCGCCGGTCGCTGCCGATGTCGCCGGGTGCGATGCAGGCCAGCGCCGGCGGGCCGGCGACCGCGGCGGCGAGCGAGGTGAAGCCGTAGTAGGATTCGCCCCACATGCCGACGCGCCCCTGGCACCAGGGCTGCCGGCTCACCCATTCGACCGTGTCGAACCCGTCCTCGACCTCATGGACCATGGGATCGAAGCTGCCGCCCGAGGAGAACTTTCCCCGCACGTCCTGCACGACGCAGACATAGCCCTTGCGGGCCCAGAAGTCGCCGGTCTGCCGGAAGGCCATTTCGGGCGTGGCCCGGCCATAGGGTTGACGGATCAAGATGACCGGTGCCCGTTCGCAGCCCACCGGCATGTAGAGGTCGGACCTGAGAACGACGCCATCGCGCATCGGGGTCTCGATCTCGCCAGCGTGCCGCGAGGATGTGAACCGGTCGGGCGTGGTGGACGGAAACGCGGCCGGCGGTTCGCCGTGTGTGGCCGAGGGATGGTAGCTCAAGGGTCGTCCTCGCAGGCGGTGGAGGGTCTATTCGGCGGCGGCTTCGATATTGGTCTAGTCGAATAGAGTGGATGGCCCCGTCAGAACGCGCAAGCCCGCCCACTAAGGCCGGATGACACCGGCTTCGGGAAAGTCGGAAGTTGTGCTAACATGCGCGTGAGCACGTAAGGGGAGCAAGGCGGTGCGGACGCACGTTCCACTCTTGGCTTGCATTGTTGGCGCTGGCTTGGTGTCGGGTCAACCGTCGTACGCTCTGGCTGGGCAGCCATTGTCGGCACCAACTCCGTCGAAGCCCGGTTTAGGCGGCCCTGTAGCGCCGCCGCCCGATTCGCCAGGGAACACTCTGCTACAATGGCAGCGCGGAGTGATTGCGCGCCTATTCTCACTGCACTATCTGCCTAGCAAAATTTCAGCCGTTACGACAGCCGATGTAATGTTCGCTGTCGATCAAGAGGGGCATATTATCTACTACAAGATCATCAGATCTTCAGACGATCCCACTTTGGATCGCGCCGTCAGAACATTGATGGCCCATGCCGACCCGTTGCCTCCGCCTCCCCCATTCCACAGTGACCCGCCCGGCTCACCGCTATCGTTTGTGATTACCATCGGGTACTATAGCAAGCCCGATTGAGTGGCCCATCTCACCTAGCGCCGACCTTCCTCGTATTGTTTCCTGATGTCCCGGTCCGCCCTGACGAAGTGGCGATAGTCGTCTTCGATCCGGACGTCCTTAGCGCCTCCTGTCGCAATCAGGGCACAGACCTTGGCGAAGGCATTCGACTCGGCGGCAAAGCTCTCGTGGTGCCACTGGGTGGCTTCCCCGGAACCTTCGCGATAGATGAGGACATACCGCATTCCGTGCGCCTACTCCGCCGCCTTTCTGTGCGCGGCGCGCTGATAGTTGCGTTCAGCGAACTTCCAATTGGCGAGCTTGGCGAGAAAGGCCGCGACGTGATCGGAGCGGTGATTCTGGTAGTCGAGGTAGTAGGCGTGCTCCCACAGGTCGAGCGTGAGGAGTGGCACCTTGCCATGGGCCATCGGGGTGTCGGCATTGGACGTGGTGACGACTCTCAGCCGGCCGCCGTCCAGAATGAGCCAGGCCCAACCGCTGCCGAAATGGCCAACGGCGGCCGCGTGGAAGGCTTCCTTGAAGGCGTTGAAGCTCATGAAATCCGCCTCGATGCGCTTGCCAAGGTCGCCGAAGGCTTCGCCGCCCCCATCGGGGGACATCGAGTTCCAGTAGAAGCCATGGTTCCACGCCTGGGCCGCGTTGTTGAACAAGGCGGCCTTTCGATGCCGCGGTGCGACCAGGGCGATGAGTTCCTCCAGCGGGGTCTCGGCTAGGTGAGTCCCCGCCACGAGCTGGTTGGTCTTTTCAACGTAGGCGCGGTGATGCCGGCCGTGGTGGATCTCCAGCGTCGTCGCGCTGATATGCGGCTCTAAGGCGTTAACCGCGTAAGGAAGCTTCGGCAGTTCGAAGGGCATGGCATGCTCCTGTGTTTGCTGCGGCGAGTTCGAGAATTCGAATTCATCGGGCACCTCGCACCGCGGGCCGCAGCGGGGCGGCCCGTTCGCGCTCCTCGGCCTGGGCGCGCGCGCGGACGCGAAGGAGGTCCTTGCGTGCCACGATTCCCACCAGGCGCCCGTCGTGGCGCGAGACGATCGGTACGCGTCCGACGTCCCGTTCCGACATGCGATCGGCGAGGTCGCCGACAAGCTCGTCCGGGTAGCCGACGAGCGGTTCGATCCGAGGCAGACTCTTGGAAAGGGTCAACCCTTCATGCAGGCCCTCGATCATCCAGCGCAGGATGTCGGCGCGGGCGACGATGCCGACGACCTTGTCGTCTTCGTCCACCACGGGGTAGCTCTTGTGGCGCGGCTCGGTGGTGCTGAAAAACGTGACCGCCTCGTCGATCGGCAAGGCGGCCGGCAATCTGTCGACGGTCCGGACCATCACTTCGGCGACGCGCGCCATGGCGAAGGCGTCGACGCTGTATTCGCGCAACACGTGGTGGCCGCGGCGCGCGACCTTCTCGGTCAGGATCGAACGTTTCATCAGGAACACGGTCACGAGGTAGGCGGCGGTGGTGGCGGCAAGCAACGACAACAAGGGTTGGACGTCGCCGGTGAGCTCGACCGCGAACAGGGTTGCGGTCAGCGGCGAACGCATGGTGCCCCCCATCATCGCGGCCATGCCGATCAGCGCCCAGTAGCCAGCGTTGCCGCCTGGCAGGAAATGGGCCTCCAGTGCACCCAGCGCCCCGCCCATGATGAGCAGCGGAGCCAGCACGCCGCCCGACGTGCCGGAGCCGAGCGCAATCGACCAGATGATGCCCTTGACCAGGAGAAGGACCAGCAGCGCATGGAAGGTCATGTTGCCCTGGAGCAATGCCCGGATATTGTCGTAGCCGACGCCGAGCGCGGACGGTTCGATGAGCCCGCCAAGTCCGATGGCGAGCCCTCCAATTGCCGGCCACCACATCCAGTGCAGCGGCAATTTCTGGAACAGGTCCTCGGCGCAATACACCATGCCGGTCAGCAGGCCGGAACCGAGGCCGGCAACCAGACCGACGCCGGCGCTGACACCGATTCCCCACCAGGGCAGATTCGGGCTCGCGGAAAAGGGAAACAGCGGCCCGGCCCCGAACATCATCGGCCGCCAGGCCGCGGCGACCACGGCCGCCGTCACGACCGGGATGAAGCTGCGGGGCTTCCATTCGAACAGCAGCAACTCCACCGCCAGCAGCACGGCGGCCACCGGGGTGCCGAAGATCCCAGTCATGCCCGCGGCCGCGCCGGCCACGAGAAGCGTCTTGCGCTCCGCCGCGCTCAGGTGAAACAGCTGGGCGAACAGCGATCCCAAGGCGGCTCCAGTCATGATGATGGGGCCTTCGGCGCCGAAGGGTCCGCCGGTTCCGATCGATACGGCCGAGGAAAGGGGCTTCAGGAGAGCCACCTTGGGCTGGATCCGGCTGCTGCCGATGAGGATCGCCTCCATGGCTTCGGGGATCCCGTGGCCACGGATCTTTTCCGAGCCGAAACGGGCCATCAACCCGACGAGGAGACAGCCGACGATCGGCACGAAGACGTCGAATGGACCCAGTGGCGTTCCTGCTATCGGAAGAGCCGTCGCTACGAAGCGGCCGTAATAGGCCAGGTTGGTAACGAGGATGATCAGCCTGAGGAGAAGCCACGCCGCTCCGGCGCCCATGGAACCGACGACGAGCGACATGCCGATCAGCAGCAATACCCGGGGATCGATGGTGAAGTCCCCCAGCGTCGGCGCGGGCGACGCGGGCGAGGCCGGTGCCGGCTCCGAGAAGCGGGCGCGCCGGGCGATCGACGCGGCGAGCTGAGCTAAGGCCATGTTTCTCCTTTGCAAACCTCCGGCGGCGGCCGGAAGATGCCGGCGAAACCGATGTCGCTTTCGCGGGCGGCGGAGGTTATATATCGCTGTACGATGTATTTTTCAACCAGGGGCGTGAGGGGCCATGGGCACCAGAGCAACACCCGCAAAGTCTCTCGCCGGCCCGAGCGCACAGTCAGCGCCCAAACGCCCTCGGCCCATCGCCAAGGCCGACTATGTCGCGCTGGCGGAATTCCGCTTCGCATTGCGCAAGTTCCTGGATTTCAGCCAGGCGGCGGCGCAGAAGGCGGGGCTGACGCCCCAACAGCATCAGGCCTTGCTAGCAATCAAGGGTTTCGCCGGCGCCGACGAGGTCACGGTCAGCGAATTGGCGGAGCGGCTGATCCTGCGCCATCACAGCGTGGTCGAGCTGGTCGACCGGCTGGCGCGCCTGGGGCTGGTCCGCCGGACGTCCGATCCGGAGGATCATCGGCGCGTGCTGGTTTCCCTGACGACGAAGGCGGAGCGCCTCCTGAACGGCCTTTCGGCGACGCATCTCGAGGAAATCCACCGGCTCGGGCCCTATCTGGCCTCGCTGCTCAGCCGTTTCGGCCAAGACTAGTTGACGTTCGTCGCCTCGCCCGCACTCTGGCGCCTCGCGCCGCCGCTCGTCCGATCCCATGAGCCGCGTTTGGGCTTCGACATGATCGAGGGCGTCTGCAAGAATAAAGCCTCCGCCATCGATTGAGGCCTCCAAATAAGGACCGTTTCCTTCACCAAGTTGAGCGATGCCACGCCGGCCGATTTCGAGTTCCGGCGCCTCGCCAACGCGCCGTTTGTCTCGGCGACCCCGGAGCGCGTGCTCGCCGCGCTCGAAACCGTGGCGGAGGTTTTTGTCGGGCACCAGATCAGTATCCTGGACCACATGCTGCAGGCCGCCACGCGCGCCGCGCGGGACGGGGCCGACGACGACCTTGTCGTCGGCGCCCTGCTGCACGACTTTGGCAACCTGTTCGCGCCGCATAATCACGCGGAGTTTGCCGCGGCCCTGCTGCGCCCCTATGTGCGCGAAGAAGTGCATTGGGTCCTTCGCCATCACGGAATATTCCAGCTCTACCATCGCGGCGTTAAGCCGGATCGGGACCCGAACCGGCGCGAGCGCTATCGCGCAAGCCCCCATTACGAGACCTGCATAAGATTCTGCGAACGCTGGGATCAGACTTCCTTCGATCCCGCTTACAGGAGTTTTTCCCTGGCCGATTTCGCCCCGATCGTTCGCCGGGTTTTCACCCGGCCTCCCCATGCCGTCGACCTGCTGGGCTGGGGCGAATGAGGCAGGCGATGAAAGACGCCGCCGTCCCTCGTGAGGAACGCGAATTGGAACGACGCACCGCGGGCTGGCCGTAGCGCCTGTCCCGCGCAGCGCTGTCAGGCCAGCGCGCCCAGCCGCCGCCAGCCGCCCCAGGCCTCGGGCCGGTGGCTCACCAGCTCTTCCAGGCCTTCGAGATAGGCGCCGGTGGCGGCCAGAATCGCCTCCGTCGCCGGCAGATCCCGGGACAGCGGCAGGGGCGGGTCGAGGATGATCTCGAAGCGGCGTGGGTCCCTGCGGTCGCGAAGGGCATGAACCGCAATGAGCGCCGCGCCGCTCAGCAACGCCGCTTTCGGGGCACCGATCGCCAGACCGAGGCGACCCCCCAGCAACCGACCTTCGGCCAGCTGCCGGCCCTCATGGGTACTCGCGGTGATGGACACGACGCCGTTTTCCGCCAGGCAGGCCATCATGCGGCCCAGCGCCCGTTTCGGACTGCCGCGGTCGTAGACCAGGCGCTCCTTCAGATAGCCGCGCTCGAACCGAATCCTGATCGGGTTCAGGAAGCGGATGGCAAAACGCGTCTTAGAGAAGCCGTGCTCCGGACGGCTCAGGTGGCTGACTCCATAGCGGGCGAGGGCGACCTTGACCGCGTCGCCGGCGCCGACGAAATCCGAAATCCAGAGAACGGCGCCATGGCCCTCAGCCAGCGCCGCGTCCAAGCGCTCGAGGCCATGGCACTCGTAGACGAGGTCTGGACTCGCGGCGAGCCCGCGCAGGAGATCGAGCTGGGATGCGAGCCGGCCGGCATAGACCAGGCGGACGATGCGTCGCGCCGCGGCGTCTTCAACCTTCACCATGCGGCGGATCGCCTGGCTGGCGCCTTGGGCGCGATTGCCCAAGAGCGCCGGACCGGCAAGCGCCCGGCAGAGACCCCAGCGCAGGCGGCAGGGAAGGAACGATAACGGCAAGCCTGCCAGCAACCAGAACAGGATCGCAAGATCGCCTGCCGCAATGAGCGGACGGGCTGGCGGTTCGACGGCGCGCCTCAAAAGCCGCAAATCGCGCCCGGCGCGAATTTGGCCCATCGGATCTGTCGTCGCCCGCTCTGCCGGTCGTGACGAGGCGGGCTTCATGAAGGCCGGGCGTACTCGGGGTAGATGAGGCCGACCGCCCGGCCGGCTCTTCCCAAGGCCTCCGCCGCCAGCAGCAGACAAGCGAAGGCGCGGGCCCGCGATCGGCCAATTGCGAGCAGCGCCAATCCCAGGTGGCGTGCCGCCAAGACCAGGGCGCCAATGCCATAGCGCAGTCGCGCCGCCCGGCCCAGGCCCCGCCATTCGATGTCGGCAGTGGTGCCGCCGATACGAAAACTCCGGCGGAGCAGCCACCGGGCGTTGGCCCGCGCCGCCGGCCGGCGATCCTGGATCACGGGCGAGGCGATCGAGATCAGCCTGGCGCCGCCGCGGATCATACGGTCGAACAGGTCCACGTCCTCGCCGCCGGTGAACGCCAGGCGAGGATCGAAGGGCGCGGGGCCGGGCAGGGCCGCCCGCCGCAGGCAGCAGTTCGCGGTCCTGGTCCGATACCAGGGTATCGGAGCACCAGGAACGAGCGGCTGATAGGTGAAGAATCCGGCCGAGCGAACCCATGCCGGAAGCTCGCCCTCGACGTTCATGTTGACCGGCCCGAAGACCCCATCGGCTGCCGATCCAACGGCGGCGGCATGAAGGCCGGCAAGCCAATCCGGCCCGACCTCATGATCGTCATCCACATAGGCGATGTAGCGCCCGCGGCTCGCTGCCACGGACCGGTTGCGCGCATGGGAAATGCCGCGCCTGGGCTCCACCACGTAGCGGATCGGCAGGGAACCCTCGAACTGCCGGCAAACGCCGGCCGCGGTTCCTTCGGCGTCGTTGTCCACGACCAGAATCTCGAAGGCCGGCAGGGCACCCTCCTGGCGGCCCAAGGATCGCAACAGCCTGGCGAGCGAATCGGGGCGGCGATACGTGACGACGCATACGGAAATGTCAGGCTCTGGCTGCATCGACGTGAAGGCGGATCCCCTCGAAACACCGATACTTCGCCGTAAGATCCCGAGACGGCCGACCGGAGCCGCGAACTGTATCACGCCATGCGGCTGTCGCCAGCGGTGGGCGCGCGCCGTGCGCCGGCCGACCGACAATCCCCTGGACGCGGCGCCGTCACTCGCAAGGCCCGACGACATGAACTAGAGTCCCGCCGAGTTCCCAATCGAGCTGTACTGAACGCGGGCAATGCTTTTCAGCGTCGTCGTTCCGGTCTTCAATCGCGAGAACCTGATCGGTCGCTGCATCGCGAGCGTGCTGGCCGAGAGAAATGTCGAGTTTGAACTGGTCCTGGTCGACGACGGCTCGACCGACGCTTCGCTGGCATGCATGCGGGAGTTCGACGATCCGCGCCTGCGCATCATCGCCGAGGAGCGCAATCGAGGCGCAAGCCCTGCCCGCAACATCGCCATCGATGCGGCGCGGGGCGACTGGGTCGTTTCCCTGGACAGCGACGACGAACTGGCCCCGGGGGCGCTTGGCCGCATCGCCAGCCTCGCCGCCGGCCAGCCTGACGATATCGACGCCCTGTGGTTTCGCTGCCGGATGGATGACGGCCAAGTCAGTCCCGGCCGCCTCACGGCGATGCAGGAATGGGACTATGCAGGCTTCGTCGGGTTCTGGCAGGCGACGGTCGGCGAATGGCGCGACATGCTCTATTGTAGCCGCCGCCGCTGCCATGATGTCTTGCGCCAGCCGGCGGGGCGCATGGACGAGGCCAAATACCTGCTGGACTTTGCCAAGCGCTTCCGCATCCGAGCATACCCGGACGTACTGCGCCTCTATCACCAGGATGCCGACAACCAGCTCGTCGATCGATTGCGCCGCCTCGATCCGCTGCGGGACCGGGACATCGTCCTCGACCGCGCCGCGTGCTTCCGCGATCTCCTGCGCGAGCACGGCGCCTTCGTCGCCAGGCAGGCGCCGAAGCTCTATCGCGATTATCTCGAATCGGCGGCCACCACCGCCACCATGGCCAATCTGCGCGGCGAGGCCTTGGCCCGTGCCGGCGAACTCGTACGCCTCGCGCCCGGCCGCTCAAGGTCCTGGGTCCTTCTCGGCGCGAGCCTCATGGGGTTGCCGGCGGTGCATCTGCGCCGGTGGATGACGCGCCAGCGGTGAGGGTGCCGGAAAGTCCGGCGCAGTCAGCCGCCTACCAGAGCCCCATCCTGCTCAAGGGCCTCGAAGGCGTCGACCCGACCCGACACGGCTCGTGTCACTGCGGCCTCGGCCGTGAGCCACTCCATGATGACCGGCTTGCGGAAAGGCCAGGGCATGGCGAGCCTGCTTGCCGTGTCGCTCGCGACAAGAATCCGGTTGATGAGTTCGATGAACCGGCACCGGTCGCGATCCAGCCGCTGCAGGGTCCGTTCGCGGACATAGCCGCGCGGGATCTCTTTGGCCTTCATTGCGGCGACGGCTTCGGCGATGGATCGCGGGTCGGGCGGGACGGTCAGGCAATACTCCGGGTCGAAGTGGATGTGCCGGCCGCCGGTGCTGGGCGTGGTGACGACGGGAAGCCCCGCAAGCAGGTATTCGGTGCTGGCGAACATGGCACCCTCCCTGGCGGAAAGGCACAGGCCGACGGCAGCCCGGCCAAGCTGCCGGTTGACGTCGGCCGGCAGGAAACGGACCGGCGCTCCGCCCTCATCGACGGCGTTGAGGAAGACATGGCCCGGGGCCAGCCGAGCGTGGCGGGCGAAAAGCTCGGTCTCGAACGCCTGCCTTTCCGGCCTGGTTTCGGCGCGGTAGCAAATGAAGGCACAGCGCTCGATCCCCAGCGTGAGCTCGTGGCGCTTCCAGGGGGCCAGCTGGGCGTTGTAGATCGCGTCGAATTCCACTGACACCCCCTCGATCGGCCGGAAAATCGCTTCCGGCACGCTCAGGGTCTTGTTGAGAAACACCGCCGCTTCGCCCTGCTCCCGGAGCAGTCTCTGCTCTTCGGGCGTGTTGCAAAGGAAGATCAGCCGGTGATGGGAATGCCGCAGCCGATGAACGGCAGCATGCCGGCGGAGCATTCTGACCGTGGCAGGCTCCTCGGTCGACCAAGTGGGAGAAATCAGGAACCAGGCATCGCGCTTGCCGGGAGGCGCGAGGCTGGCGAGGCCCAGTGGTGCGCGCGGCACCATGCCGGAATAGGAAATCAACGGGTCGGCGCTCAAAATGGCGGCCGGCAGCATGAAACTGCCCTTGGCCTGAAAGTGGCGCCGCGAGCGGGCGACGGCATGCCGCAATGCCATTCTGAGGAATTCCGCAGCCGAAGGCGGACGATATCCCAGCTCTCGCATCAATGCGGGCTTGCTCCGGTCGCTCGAATTTGCCCTGGTCGCCCCGACATGCTCCATCTGCCGGCGATTTTCCTAACGCCCGTCGCCCGAGCGGCGCGGCCGCAGGACCGGCAGCAGAAGACCCACCAACCGCAAAACCAACCTTTGACGCGGCGTCGCCCAGTCCTCAAGAAGGAGCCTGGCGCCAGGATTCGAATCGCGAAGTTCCAGCGCACCGGCCCATCCGGCTTGGGCAATGAGCGCGCGCCGCAGGGCGTCGCGCTCGATCGCGGACTCGAGCCTGGGCGCTACCTCGCAGAAGCGCTTCAGCAGCGCCGTTCGGATCGCTTTATTGACGCCCGGCGGCGCTTGGCCCGACCGGGTTCCCCCGCCGAAGAACCGGCTGTTGGCCCAGGAATTTCCGTCGTGAAGACGATAGAACCCGAGCGCGCGCTCCAACCGGACAGTGCCTCCCAGCATGTGTGCGGCGCGCGCCAGATATCCATCGGCACAAATCCGCAGTTCTTCCGGGTTCGGCGGCCGCATCGTCTCGACCGCAATCCGGCGGAAGACCATTCCGGAGGTTGCCGACCACGGCCAGCCGCCCAGTCGGCGATCGATGAAGACCAATCTGTCTTGGCCTTCGCCCTCGATCCGCAGGGCCCTGGCCGGCGCGCCGGCGCGGAGCGGATCGCCGTTGCGGAAGTTGGGAAGGCCTCCCGCCAGGATTCTCCCGTCCCGATCGACAAATGCCATGTCCGACGTGGAGATGGCGGCCGCCCCCGCTCGGCTGAGGTGAGCCGCGATGTGACGATCGAGGAACTCGGGGCTCCAGTAGTCGTCGCCGTCGAGAAATGCCACGAACTGCGCCGAGGTGGCATCGAAGCCGGTCAGCATGGCCGCCATCTGGCCGCCGTTGGTCTCGCGGTGGATGAACCGGAACCGGGCATCGCCAAGCTCGGTCAGGCAGGCCGAAATTCGCCCCGGCGATCCATCGGTCGACAAATCGTCGACCACCACGCACTCGAAATCCCGGAAGGATTGGCCGGCGACGGACCGGATTGCCTGCTCGATGAACGAGGCCTGGTTGAAATTGCCGACAACGACCGAGGCGAGCGGCCGCCTTGCTCCGAGGAGAGCGCCTTCGAGCTCAGATTGACTCATGTCGGTCGGTCTTTATCGCAGGCAATTGAAGGCAACCGGACCATGTCTAGCAGCAGAATGATTGCTTGGGCCAGCCGGACGGTGGCTCGGACCATGTTCAAGTCTTGCGCGCGTTCTCACTCGCCCAGGCAAGCGCGTAGTCGGCGACTTCCTCCCAACCGGGCGCAGCGATAAGCCAGTGGGTGCGGCCGGTGAAGACTTTGATCTCCGTCACGGCCTGGGATCGAAGATGCTTTCGATAGGCCGCCTGGACCGCCGAGGGTTGGACCGTCCGGTCTCGATCGCCGGCGATGAGGAGCAGGGGAGCGCGCTTTGCATTCGTGAAATCGACCCGGTTGCCGATACCCAGGGCGAGGTCGAAGTAGATCCGTCCGGGCGTGGGCACGATCTGGCGCTCGTAGGCGGCCCGCTGCTCATCGCCCGAAGAAAGCTGCATGAAGCTCCGGGCGAAATGGCCGAAGCTCATGGTCGCGGGCCGCCGCCACGCTTGCCAGGCCAGGAACACGGGCAGTGCCGCCCAAATCGTCGCCAGACCCGGGAACACGCCGCGCACAGGCGCGGGATCGATGGCCACGCCCGCCGCGCCCAATCCCCGGTCCAGCAAGAGCTGCACGAACAGCCCTCCGAAGGAATGGCCGATCAAGATCGGCGGGGCCGGCAAGCCCCGGATCACGCCTTCATGGTGGTTGACGATTTCCGAGACCGTCAGCCTGCCCAGGTCCGGATGAGGCGAAACACGGAGGTCTTCGATCGCGCGGTCCTGGAGCGGCCATTCGGGCACCAGGCAGCGGAATCCTCGGGCCTCATAGCGGCGGCGAAAGGGATCCCACGAGGCAGAGGTGAGCCAAGCGCCGTGGATGAGTACCACGTCATGAGGCGCCACGGATTTCCCCCTTGGGGTCCTCGGGCGCCCCACCCCCTCTCGTCATTCCCGCGAAAGCGGGAATCCAGGGCCGCAAGAAGTCCATCAGCCTCCTGGACCCCCGCTTCCGCGGGAGTGACGCATGTTGCGGTTGTGCCTCATCGGAACCCGTCCTACCGCCGGCTGCCGCCGACGACGAAGAGATCGTGCAGCGCGTGGATGGAAACAATCAGGATCAGCAGGGAGCGCAGGGCAGCCCCCCCGCCCAAGCGCGGCGACGACAGTTTCAGGACCACCCTCAGCGCCTGCAAACGCGTCCAGCTGAAGATCCCGACCGCTTCGGTCACCTCCCGGGACAGCAGGTGGTGGGCCCATTCGGATCGGAGAATTTCGTCGGCGGCCCGTGGCGGCGCGAAAAAGATCTTCTTGCGCGAAGCGAGGGTCGCCTGGGGCAGCCGATCGGCGAAGGCCTTTCTGATCAGCCGCTTTCCGCCCCATTCCCCGATGAGCGACTCCTCGCCGAGGGCGCTCGCGAACGCGAAGACCTTGTCGTCGAGAAAGGGGACGCGCCCCTCTATGGAGTGGGCCATTTCCTGCCTGTCCGCCAGAAAATTCAAGATGTAGGCAGGCAGATCGTATCTCAAGGCAAGATAGCGGTCGGCATTGGTCGATGTCATGGGCTCGGCTTGGGCCGACGTCAGATCCTCGGCGAGAGTTCTGAGCGCGCCGACGGGAGAGAAGTGAGGCCTGAACTCCCGGCTCAGATGGGCGCGAATGAAACGGGCGTAGAAGAGGGCTCGCTGCCCCAGGTGAGGCGCGGAGCCGAACAGGCGGTTCAGCGCGGCAATGTCTGCGGCGCGCGGGATCGACAGGAAACCCGTGCCGAACTGCCGCGACCAAAACAAGCGGGACCAGTCGGCGAGCTGCCTCGCCATGCCCCGATGCTGCCCGCCTGCCGCGCCCGCGCCAAAATAGGGATAGCCGGCGAACAGCTCGTCGGCGCCTTCGCCGGTCATGATCGCCTTCACATGGGGCGATGCGGCGCGCGACAGCAGGAACTTGGCGGTGCCGTGGGCGTTGATGACCGGGATCTCGCTGTGCCAGAGCGACTGCCGGAAGTTCTCGGCTATGTCCCTGTCCCGCACCCTGAGGACGTGATGCTCGACGCCGAGGCGCTGGGCGGTGGCGAGCGCGGCCCGGCTTTCGTCGAGCGCCTTGTCGTCGAAGGCGATCGTGAAGGCCTTCAGCGATCGGACGCCGCCATGCACCATGGAAGCGAGCACGGAGGAGGAATCGATCCCGCCAGACAGATAAACGCCAACCGGAAAATCACCGTGCAGGCGGACGCGCACGGCCTCATCGAACAGGTCCCGGAATTCCCGCGAGAGAGTTTCCCCGTCCGCCCGGCGCGCAGGCGTCGTCCATCTGACGGACCAGTATGGCTGCTCAGAAAACCTGGTCTCGGTCGCTTCCACATAGGACCCCGGCTTGACCTCCAGAACCTTGGCGAACGCGGTGCTTCCGGGAAGGGTTATGCCGACCAGCTTCGTGGCCAGGGAATCATGGTCGAGCATGCGTGGAACGCGCGGATCGACGAACAGCGCCTTGGCTTCGGAGGCGAACAGCAGGAGGTTGCCGGCCGCGTGGTAGTAGAGCGGCTTGATGCCGAACCGGTCTCTTACCAGGTAGAGGGCCCGGTCCCGGCTGTCATAGAGGGCAAAGGCGAATTCGCCGCGCAGCAGCGCAAAGCTGTCGACGCCGCGGAGTTCGAAGAGATAGGGAATGATCTCCACGTCGGATTGGATGTCGCATTCGATGCCCGCCTCGCGCACCAGGCCGGCAAGTTCCCGGTGGTTATAGATCTCGCCGTTGCAGACCGCGAATATCGTGCCGCGACGATTGCGGACGGGCTGTGCCTCGCCTCCCTTGAAGAAGGAGAGCCGGGCGTGACCCAAGGCCAGTATGCCGTCGGGACTGAACCAGCAGGTTCGGCCCTCCGGCCCGCGGTGCGCGAGCGATTCGATCATCGCCGCAATGACGCTTCCTTCGCGCTGTACGCCCCGCCAATCCAGCTCCCCGGCAATGCCGCACATCGATCTTCTCGCTCCTCGGAAGCCTACGAGCCGGTCGGGCCGGCGACGTCCGCCGATGGCAATCGGCTCACCTCGCGCGGCGATGGAACGCGCGCGGAACGCCTGCCGCCGCCTGCCGGAGGACTTGCGATGTTGTCACGCCTCACCACCATCGCGACACCACGCGATTGACCCATCCCGCCAGGTCCGGCGACAGCCTCGTCGCCCACCAGCCCAAGCGGGCAGTCGCGGTCATCACGACCAGGCTCTTGTTGCGGCGAATCGCCTGCACCGTCTTCGCCGCGACCTTCTCGGGCGTCGTGCGGCCGACCCAGGCCGGAAACCGCGACAGCCAGGGTGCAATCATTTCCGTATCGACGAAGCCCGGACAGACCGCGGTTACCCCGAACCGGCGCCGGCCGAATTCGCCATGCAACGCCTGGGTGAATCCGACGAGGCCGAACTTGCTGGTCTGATAGGCCGCGGCGTTGCGGAAGGGGACAAGGCCGAGAGCGCTGCAGATATTGACGATGTGGGCCTCGTCCTGGGCCAACAGCGTGTCGATCAGCTCCCGGACGAGCTGAATTGGGGCCAGGAGATTGACCGCCATCAGACGCGACCATTGCGCCTCGGTCATATCCCGGGTCGGTCCGAAATAGGCGATTCCGGCGTTGTTCACCAGAATATCGAGCTTGTTCCAGCGGGCGAGAAGCTGCCGCACCGCCGAAGTAATCTCGGACGGCTCGGCAAGATCGCAGATCCATTCCACGACCTCCGCGCCGTGGCGCCCCGCCGCACCGGCGGTTGCCGACAGCTCTAAGGGATCGATATCGATCAGCCACAGGCCGACACCTTCCCTGGCGAGCGCAATCGCGATCGCCCGCCCGATGCCGCGGGCAGCACCAGTTACGAGTGCTTTCTTGCCGCGCAGGTCGTGCATGAGGATCGATGGAGTTCGGATATCATGTCTATTGTTTATGTCAGAGAGCGAACGGCTCGCAATTCGGCGACCAGCTGCTTGCGGTAGAGATGGTAGTCGACCTCGATGGAATGGCGCGGCGATCTCGCCCAACTGTAGAGCGGCCGTTCGGCCTGTTGCAGGATTCTTGCCTCGATGTCCTGCGGCCGCTGCCATCGGCCACGGATTTCCCGGGCGACGAGCCGCGCCTGGAGATCCGACAAGGGCCAGATGCAGCCGATGGGCTGGACCAGGCCGATGAAGTACAGGTCGCGGCGAGACGGCGGGAAGACGAGCAAATAGAGCGGTGGCCGGTCGGCCTCCTTCCAGTCGACCAGGCTGCGCTCCAGGAAGGGAAAGCTGATGCGGTAGCCGGTCGCGGCGATGACCACGTCGAATTCTTCCCGGGCGCCGTCGGCAAAGGATACCTGCAGGCCGTCGAACCCGGTCACGTCGGGGCGAGGATGAATCCGCCCCTCGCGAATGGCGGTGAAAATATGGGAATTCAGGTTCGGATGATGTTCCAAGGGCTCGTGGTCGGGCCTCTGGAGCCCATGACTCTGATTGCGGCCTTGAATCACCCACAGATAGAGCTTGGCCAGATCCTGCATCACCCGTCGCGGCAGCCGCCGCAGGAGCCGGTACATGACGTCGGTCGGCAGGCCCAGGATGAACTTGGGAAAAAAATAATAGCCGCGCCGCATGCTCATCGTGGTGCGGGCCGAGACCTTGGCGGTCTCAAGGGCGATATCGCAGGCCGTATTGCCGCCGCCGATCACCAGCACGCGCTTGGCGGCAAAGGCCGCGGCCTGCTTGTAGGCGTGGGAATGCAGGAAGCTGCCCGTGAAGCGGCCGGCGAACGGGGGTACTCTCGGTTCCCAGTGATGGCCGTTGGCGACCAGCAGGTAGTCGAATTTCTCGCTGGCCGAACCGCCGGGGCCCGACGTCTCGATCAGCCAGCCGTGCTCGCCCGCCGGGGTCGCGCGCACGACCTCGGTGTTGAAGCGAATGAAGGCGGTGACGCCGAAATGCTCGGCGTAGCCCTGGAAATAGCGGAGCAGCTGAACGTGGGACGGGTAGTGGGGGTAGTCCTTCGGCATGGGGTAGCCGTCATACTGCGAAAGCCGGCGCGAGCTGATGGCGTGGGTCGTCTCGTAAATGCTGGAGTGGGACGCCGTGGGGCTGTAAATCCAGTTGCCTCCGACCGCGGCGTTGCGCTCGTAGATCACGAGATTGGTCAGGCCCTCGGCGATCAGGTTCCTGCCCGCGGTGATCCCGCTCGGGCCCGCGCCGATGACGCAGATGCGAGGGCCTCGTCCCGACGGGCCGGAAGATCCTTCGGTTACCAACGTCCCCACCCTGCCTTTGCCTTCGATTGCCCTGGCCGATGACTGATACCATGCCGGCCCGAAAAACGGACACCCGCTTCGCCTCCGCGACCATGGAGTTGCCAGGCCGGTGGATTTTTGCTCCAGTTGCGCCATCGATCGGGCGCGGCGTGGGCGCGAGGCCTCTTGCGTCGGGACGCGGCTGGTCCACAATTGGAGCGGGCATTCGCCATTGAACTTTGCCGAAAGGCAGCTTTTGACCTAGGCCCAAACATCAGAGGGAGATTGGGAGATGCGTAGATCGATAGGAATCGCGGCCGGTAGTGTGGCCTTGGCCGGCTGCCTGGCGCTCTCGGCCTGCAATTCGGAGGGCGGACTCGGCGACATGACTTCCGGCGAGACGGCCGGCACGGGCCTCGGCGCAGTCGGCGGCGGGCTTATCGGCTATGCCATCACGGGCGGGCCAGTCGGCGTCATCCTGGGTGCCGCGGCCGGCGGCCTCGTCGGCAATCGTCTGGGCAACGTCCTGGATGGGAACGAGCAGTCGGCGGCGGGGAACGCCGCAGCTCGCGCCGCGGAAGCCAATGTGGGCACGGTGGTCACCTGGCGGAAGACCGATGCCCTGTGGCAGACCGAGGCCCAAGGCACGGCGACGCCCAAGGGCGGCTTCTTCACCGACAGCAGCGGGCGCACGTGCCGCTATGTCTACGAGACCATGATCAAGAACCAGCAGCAGACCGACGATACGGTGAAGCTCTGCAAAGGCTCCTCGGGCTGGGTCACAGGCTGAGGCAGGGTAGCCGCTCCGGGCCTCGTCCCGGCGCGGAGACCGAATCTTCGAGCCGGCGCCGGCGGCGATAGCTCGGCGCCGGTTTCGGCGGGAGGAACGCCATGGCGCCCGAGCGGATCGAGGCCGCCTGCTGCGTTGCCGGGGGCGGTCCAGCGGGCATGATGCTGGGATTGCTTCTGGCGCGCGGCGGCGTCGATGTGCTGGTGCTGGAGAAGCACGGCGATTTCCTCAGGGATTTTCGCGGCGACACGATCCATCCCTCCACGCTCGAGGTGATGCATGAGCTGGGCTTGCTCGATGCCTTCCTCAGGCTGCCGCATGAGCAGATCACGACGCTTTCCGGCCAGGTCGGCGCCGAGATGCTGCAGATCGCCGATTTCCGCCATCTGCCGACCCGCTGCAAATTCGTCGCCTTGATGCCGCAATGGGATTTCCTCGCCTTCCTGGCCGGAGCGGCGAAGCCTTATCCCGGCTTCCGCCTTCGGATGCGGAGCGAGGCGACAGAACTGATCGAGGCCGACGGCCGAGTCGCCGGCGTGCGAGCGAAGACGCCGGATGGGATGCTGGAGATACGCGCGCGCCTGGTGGTAGCAGCCGATGGGCGCCACTCCATCTTGCGCGGATTGGCCGGCCTGAAGGTGATGGACCTGGGCGCGCCCATGGACGTGCTGTGGCTTCGCCTGTCGCGCCGGGCAAGCGATCCGGCGCAGACCCTGGGGCGTTTCGACGGTGGGCGAATCATGGTCATGCTGAACCGCGGCAGCTATTGGCAATGCGCCTTCGTCATTCCCAAGGGCGGCATCGAGGCGGTTCGCGCCGCCGGGCTCCCGGCGTTCCGCGAGGCGGTCGCCCGGATGGCACCCTATCTTGCCGACCGGGTCGGCGAGCTGGCGAGCTGGGACGACGTGAAGCTGCTGACCGTGGCGGTGGACCGCCTGCGGCGCTGGCACCGTCCGGGGCTGCTCTGCATCGGCGATGCCGCCCACGCCATGTCGCCCATCGGCGGGGTAGGCATCAACCTCGCCATCCAGGACGCGGTGGCGGCGGCGAACCTGCTGGGCCCGTCCCTGCTGCGGGGCGCGCCCGGCGACGACGTGCTGGCGGCGGTTCAGCGCCGGCGGATTTTCCCCACCGCCATGACCCAGCGCCTGCAGGTGATGGTGCAGAACCGGGTGATCAGCCCGGTGCTGGCCGGAGCGTCGACCACGACCCTCCCCCTGCCGCTGCGGCTCATCCGGAGGCTCCCGATCTTGACGCGGTTGCCGGCGCGCCTGCTCGGCCTGGGCTTTCTGCCGGAACATGTGCGCTTCCATCGCGCCTGACCCGCCGGCGCCTGATGCGAGAATTCGATC
>Ga0265313_10000942_pt1 | contig 28866 bp, 29 predicted proteins | sample 4123metaG_FD_203122 | JGI IMG/M metagenome (GOLD analysis project Ga0265313, IMG submission 203122) | Rhizosphere microbial communities from Carex aquatilis grown in University of Washington, Seatle, WA, United States - 4-1-23 metaG | ecosystem: Host-associated > Plants > Roots > Rhizosphere >...
TGAGTTCCAGCGGCCTCGCCAACTCCACGCTCTATCTGCGCCGCCGCATCGCCAACGGCGTCTTCATCGTGCTGTCGCTGGGCGCCGCGGTCTTCGGCCTGATCTGGCTGACCTTCATTCTCTATGCCCTGCTGAAGAACGGCCTGGCCGCGCTCTCGCCCACCCTCTTCACCGAGGCGACGCCCCCGCCCGGCAGCAAGGGCGGTCTGTCCAACGCCATCCTGGGCAGCGCCATCATGAGCCTGGGCGCGGTGGCGCTGGGCACGCCCATCGGCCTTTTTGCCGGCACCTATCTGGCCGAATATGCCCGCTATGGCCGGCTCGCCTTCGTGGTGCGCTTCGTCAACGACATCCTGCTTTCCACGCCCTCGATCATCACCGGCCTTTTCATCTATGAGCTGGTGGTGGCGCCGTTCCACCGCTTCTCCGGCATCGCGGGCGCCCTGGCGCTGACGGTGATCGTCATCCCGGTGGTGGTGCGCACGACGGAGAACATGCTGCTGCTGGTCCCCAATGGCCTGCGCGAAGCCGCCTTCGCCCTGGGGGCGCCGCAGAACTTCGTCATCAAGTCGGTGACCTGGAAGGCGGCCCAGGCCGGCATCGTCACCGGCATCCTGCTGGCGGTGGCCCGCATCCTGGGCGAGACCGCGCCCCTGCTCTTCACCGCCCTGACCAACAACTTCATGTCCTGGGACGTCACCAAGCCGATCGCCAGCCTGCCCTATGTGATCTACCAGTTCGCCACCGGCCCCTATGAGGACCTGCACACCCTGGCCTGGGGCGGCGCCATTCTCGTGACCGCGACCGTGCTGGTGCTCTCCATTTTCGCGCGCATGCTTGAAAAGAAACAACGGAACTGACCATGGACGCCGCCGCCCTGCACATGACGCCCGCCCATCATGCCGAGAACGGCAAGGACAAGGCCAAGATCGACATCCGCGATCTCTGCTTCTTCTACGGCGAGAACAAGTCGCTGAAGGGCATCACCCTGCCGATTCTGGAGCGCAAGGTGACGGCCTTTATCGGCCCCTCCGGCTGCGGCAAGTCCACGCTGTTGCGCGCCATCAACCGCATCTTCGAGCTCTATCCGGGCCAGCGGGCCGAGGGCGAGATCATCATGGACGGGGAGAACATCCTCAAGGCCAAGGACAAGAACCTGCTGCGCGCCCGCATCGGCATGGTGTTCCAGAAGCCGACGCCCTTCCCGATGTCGATCTATGACAACATCGCCTTCGGCATCAAACTGTATGAACGCATCCCCAAGTCGGAGATGGACGGCCGGGTCGAAAGCGCGCTCACCCGCGCCGCGCTGTGGGGCGAGGTCAAGGACAAGCTGGATGCCTCCGGCCTGTCACTCTCCGGCGGCCAGCAGCAGCGCCTCTGCATCGCCCGTTCGGTGGCGACGCGCCCGGAAGTGATCCTGATGGACGAGCCCTGCTCGGCGCTTGACCCGATTTCGACCGCCAAGGTCGAGGAGCTGATCGAGGAGCTGTCGAACGACTACACCATCGTCATCGTCACTCACAACATGCAGCAGGCCAGCCGCTCCTCCGACTACACCGCCTTCATGTATCTGGGCGAACTGATCGAGTATGGCCCGACCGAGAAAATCTTCACCGCGCCGGACAAGAAACAGACGGAACAATATATCACCGGCCGCTTCGGCTGAGCAGCGCGTCAGATTTCAAAAGCGTGTTTCCCCACGCGAAAACTTGAAGGCCGCTGCACAAAACAGTGGCCTTCTTTTTTGCGGCGCGGCGGCTAGTGCGCGGCGGGCGCCGCCGCGGCCGGCGGGCGCGGCTTGCCGCTCTCGTCCACCTGGACGCTGTTCACCGGCCCGATGCCCGCCAGCAGGATGACGCCCGGCTCCTTCTCGCCCTTGCGGGCGCCGTCATAATGGATCGCGCCCGCTTCATCGATCGAGGTGGCGCCGGCATGCAGCGGATAGGTGTTCCTGACATCGAAGACGCTGGACGAGCTCACCCACCAGGTGCCGGACACGACATAGATCCAGCGCGTCTTGTCATGGGTGTGGGGCCGCGAGAAATTGCCCGGATACCATTTGATCAGGACGGCGTAGGGCCCGGGCTGATTGGGATTGCCATAGAGATTGGCGGTTTCCGACTGGCCCGGCGTGCCGGTCCATTTGATGTCCTTGGGCAGCACGAAGGGGATATTGGCCGGATTGGGCGGCGGTCCCGGCGGGTCATTGACGGTGACGACATCCGGCGAGCCCGGACCGCCGCTGGCCGGCTGGCTCTGAACGGCAGTCTGGGCATGAAGCTGCGGCGCATAGGCGATGGCGGCGCCGGCGGCGATGGCCAGGGCGGGAAAAAGGATTTGGAAGATCGGCTTCAAGGGCGCCTCCTGGGTTCTGTTCACCGCCCTTGCCCGGGCGTTGCAGCGATGATTCCGCTCCGCCGGCCGCCCGTCAAATCCAAGAAAAAGGCCGCCACAATGGCGGCCTCTCTCCTTCTCGCTAAGCGCCGGTTCAGGCGAGATAATCGGCAGGAACCGTCTCGTCGGTCCGGTTGGGACTGACCGCGTTCATCACCAGCGTCACCACCACCGTCACGGCGAGATTGAGCAGCAGCGCCAGCACGGCAGCGTAGCAGGGAATGGTGAGGCCAAAGAGGTGCAGTGGATAGACGTTGCTTGCCAGCCCCAGTTGCCAGGCCATCACCGAGCCACTGACCGTTCCCGCGGCCCATCCGGCCAGAAGGCCCACCGGATGAAACCAGCGGGTGTAAAGCGCCAGCAGTACCGAGGGCAGGGTCTGGCAAATCCAGACGCCGCCGAGAAGCTGCAGCTGGATTGCCGCCTTGGTCGGGAAGACCAGAACGAAGACCAGCGCAAACAGCTTCACCGCCAGCGAGGCCAGCTTGGCGGCGCGCGCCTCCTGCCTGGGGCTGCAATCGGGCGCGATGAAAGCCTTGTAGATGTTGCGGGTGAAGAGATTGCCGCTGGCGATGGCCATGATCGAGGCCGGCACCAGCGCCCCGATGGCGATGGCGGCGAAGGCTAGGCCCACGAACCAGGACGGGAACATGTGCAGGAACAGGGCGGGGATGGCGAAATTGTTGCCGAAGGCGCCGAAGCCCGAAGCGTATTCGGGCATGGCCTTGATGCCGGCGGCGATTGCCATGAAGCCAAGCAGCGCCAGCAGCGCCAGCGCCAGCGAATAGGTCGGCAGCAGGATGGCGTTCTTGCGGATCGCGCTGCTGGACGATGACGACAGGATGCCGGTCAGCGAGTGGGGATAGAGGAACAGCGCCAGCGCCGAGCCCAGCGCGAGGCTAGCATAGGTGAAAGTCGCGCCCAGGCTGGTGTCGGAACCGTGGGGCAGCACCAGCATCTTAGGGGCGATGCTGCCGAAGACCTTGCCATAGCCGCCCAGCTGGGCCGGAATCACGACGATGGCGGTCAGCACCGTGGCATAGATCAGCAGATCCTTGACCACCGCGGTCAGCGCCGTGCCGCGCAAGCCGCTGGAATAGGTGTAGGCCGCCAGCACGGCGAAGGCGATGATCACCGGCAGGTTTGGAATGCCGGCGAAGGTCGAAGGAATGCCCAGGCCCGCGAACACCACCTGCATGCCCACCAGCTGCAGCGCCACATAGGGAATGATGGCCGCGATGCCGGTCAGCGCGATGGCCAGCGACAGCGTTCTGGAGCCAAAGCGGCCCTTCACGAAATCGGCGGCGGTGACATAGCCGTGGCGGTGCGCCACGGCCCAGAGACGGGGAAAGCAGAGAAAGAGAATGGGATAGATCAGGATAGTGAACGGCACGGCGAAAAAGCCGATCGCACCCGTACCGAAGATCGCCGCCGGAACGGCGATGAAGGTGTAGGCGGTATACAGGTCGCCGCCCAGCAGGAACCAGGTGATGATGGTGCCGAAGCTGCGTCCGCCCAGGCCCCATTCATGGACGGAATGCAGATCGGCCTTGCGCCAGCGCGTGGCGACAAAGCCCAGGCACGACACCAGCACGAAAAGAACGAGAAAGATGGCGATGGCGATGGGATGGGCGCTCATTTGCCCGCTTCCTTCTGCCGCGCGCGCTCCTCATGCCGGTACACCGGCCAGGTGCAGGCCGCGCCCAGCAGCGTCCAGGCCATCTGGTACCAGTAGAAGAAGGGGATGCCCATCAGGCTGGGTTCAGCGCGGTCATAGAACGGCACCCAGAGCAGCGCCACGAATGGCACCAGCAGCAGCAGATAGACCGGATGGAATTTCATGGCGCCCCCTCTGATACAGCAGCGCCGCCCGCACCGAAGCGCGGGCGGCGCCGTTACGCATTATTCCACTCAGCGGCCGGCAGCCGGCGCGCCGCCCGCGGCAGCGGCAGCGCCGCCGCGTCCGCCGCGGCCGGCGTTCATGACTTCCTTGCCGTCCTCGTCCACGGCCTGGTTGCTCGCCGGTGCGACGCCGCTGATATAAAGCCGCGTGGTCTGCGGATCGTTGAGACGGTTGCCGTCCCAATGGATACCGTGGGGCAGATCCTGGACGAAGCTGCCGGCCGGGACCGGATAGGTCAGCCGCGTGTCATGATAGGTGCTGGAGCTGACCCACCATGTGCCCGTCAGGACATAGATATAACGCGGATGCGGATGGTAGTGCGGCGAGGAATAGCGCCCCGGCGTCCAGGTCTGGATGACTCCATAAGGCGTACCCTCCGTCTGGGCCTGCTGACCGCCGCCATAGAGGTTCTGGTTGCCGGTGGTGGAAACCTCGGCGATGGTCATGTGCGAGGCGTCCGGCTTGGCGCCCGCCGGGTCGCTCACCTTGACGGCGGTGGTCTGCGCATAGTCGCTCATGATGCGATTGTCCGGCGAGCCGACGCCGGTGATCACAAGCACGGTGGGCTCTGTCGCGCCGGCGCGGTTGCCGTCCACAAAGGTGGTGTGGGCGAGATTGGTGATGAAGTTGTCGGCCTTGACCGGATAGCTGGATTTGGCGTCGCTGTCGCTGACCCAGAGGGTGCCGGACGCGACATAGACCCAGCGGTCGTTGGCCAGCGTGTGCGGCTGGGAAAACTGCCCCGGCGCCAGTTTCACCAGGACGCCGTAGGGATCGCCCGGTTTGGTGGGATCGCCATAGACAAGGGCCTTGTTGCCCGTCCATTTGATCTGGTCGGGCAGCTTGATGATGATGCGCGAGGGATCGGGCATCGCGCCCTTCGGGTCGCTGATGGACGCCTGCATGAACTCATGGGGACCATGAGGCGGGGCATTCTGATACTGGGCAAAGACTTGCGGCGCGAAGGCCATGGCGGCGCCGGCAGCGATGGCAAGCGCGGGCAGGCCAACCTTGACGAAGGTTTTCATGAGCGTCTCCCTTGAAAACGGTTGTTTGTTTTTGTTGGCCGCGAAGGCGCGGCATTGGCGCCATGATTCCGGGCGGTTTCCGCCAATGTCAACGTGGTAATGGCCTTCGCACCTGCGAAGGCGCGGGCCGGGCGGCTTCTATCTCAGGGGGTGAGCGCTCGCCCCGGCCGGATGACGGAATCTTGACGGGATCAGGCCGATTTGCGGCCCGCGATGACCAGGCCAAGCCCGGCGATCACGGCCAGGATGCCCGCTGCCGTCGGCACCCAGACGCTATGGTCTTCTTCGGAATTGATATGGATGGGGCCGATATTGGCGACGTTCCTGGTCTCGGTCCAATGCACGTTGCGCAAGACGAGGCCGCCAATGCCCAGGACAATAAGGACCACGCCCAGAATAACGATGGGTTTCATGACAAGCCTCCCGTGTTGCCTGCGATAACGGGCAGGAGGGAACCCGGGTTCCATGACCCCATGCGCGAAATGGCCACGGCTTCAGCCGGTAGCGGCCATATTAGCTTCCGCCCTTCCCGACCCGGAGATGTCATGCGTATCGCCCTTGCTGTCCCTTTGGCCGCCCTTGTGCTGGCCGCCGCGCTGCCCGCCGCCGCGCTTGCCGCTGTCGCCCCGGCCATCCCGAAAACGGCGGTGAAGCCGGATGGCACCCATGCCACCTTCATCCTGCCCAAGGATTTGAAATGGAAGAAGGAAAGCCTGGGCCAGCTGCAGGCGCCGCTCTATGGCGACCCCGACAAGCCCGGGCCTTACGGCATCCTGATCAAATGGCCCAAGGGGCAGATGAGCCATCCGCATTTCCACACCACCGACCGCTGGGCCTATGTGGTCGCGGGCACCTGGTGGATTTCCACCAGCGACCATTGGGACCCCAAGACCACCTGGCCGCTGCCGGTGGGAAGCTTCGCCACCGATCTCGCCAACAAGGTGCATTGGGACGGCGCCAAGGATGAAGACCTGATCCTGCTGGTGACGGGCATCGGGCCGATGAAGACCGTCACCGTGCCGGAGCAGCCGGCGAAGAAATGACGCCTTCTATTGGGGCGCCGGGTCGCAGTTGCGATGGTTGGCGGCGTAGCAATCCATCGTTTCGTTGCTTTTCTTGAAGGCGATCAGCGCCCAGATGCTGAGCGCGACCAGCAGGATGGCGGCTACCGCCACCGCCAGGTTCTGGCGCTGTCGCTGGTCATCGTCCATGGCGGCGGAGCCTATCCCGGGTTTGCCGGTTCGGCACGTTACAGCAGCGCGATACGGCGATAGGACAGCGCCTCGGGGACATGGGGCTTGCTCAGGGCTTCCGCCCCGGCCAGGTCGGCGATGGTGCGCGCCACCTTCAGCACCCTGGTATAGCCGCGCGCCGAAAGCTGCATCCGCTCCGCCGCCTCGGTGAGCAGCTTGCGCCCCGCCGAGTCGGGCGCGGCAAGATTGTCCAGCAATTCGCCTTCCATTTCGGCATTGGTGCGAAGACCATGGGAGGAAAGGCGTTCGCGCTGCAGACCGCGTGCCGCCGCCACGCGGAGCCCCACCTCGGCGCTGCCTTCCGCCGGCGGCGGCAGCGACAGGTCGGCGGCCGAAACGGCGGCGACGTCGATATGCAGGTCGATGCGGTCGAACAGCGGACCGGAAATGCGCGACTGATAGTCGAGCGCGCATTTGGGCGCCCGGCCGCAGCCGCGCGAAGGATCGCTCAAATAGCCGCAGCGGCAGGGATTCATCGCCGCCACCAGCTGGAAGCGCGCCGGATATTTCACATGGGCGTTGGCCCGCGCCACCACCGCCTCGCCGGTCTCGATCGGCTGGCGCAGGGAATCGAGCACGGCGCGCGCGAACTCGGGCAATTCGTCCAGGAACAGGACCCCCAGATGCGCCAGCGAGACTTCGCCGGGCTTGACCTTGAGCCCGCCGCCCACCAGCGCCGCCATCGAGGCGGAGTGGTGCGGATTGCGAAAGGGGCGGTTGCGACTGATGGCGCCGCCTTCCAGCATCCCCGCCAGGGATTGAATGAGGGAAATCTCCAGCGCCTCGCGCGCGTCCAGCGGCGGCAACAGGCCGGGCAGCCGCGCCGCCAGCATGGATTTGCCCGCGCCGGGCGGGCCGATCATCAGCAGATTGTGGCCGCCCGCCGCCGTGATCTCCAGCGCGCGCTTGGCGCTTTCCTGGCCCTTGACGTCGCGCAGGTCGGGCGGCGCCTTCGCCGACGCCGCCAGCTTCGGCATGGGCGGCGTCAGCACCGTCGCGCCTTTCATGTGATTGACCAGCGCGATCAGCGATGGCGCGGCCAGGATCTCGATCTCGCCGGCAAAGGCGGCTTCCGGGCCGCAGGCTTCGGGGCAGATCAGGCCGCGCCGCTGTTCGCTGGCCGCCAGCGCCGCGGGCAGCACGCCCGGCACCGCGGTCACCGCCGCATCCAGCGACAGTTCGCCCAGCGCCACATAATTCGCCATCTCGCTGGCAGGCAGCACGCCCATCGCCGCCAGGAGGCCCAGCGCGATGGGCAGGTCGTAATGCGAGCCTTCCTTGGGCAGGTCGGCGGGGGCGAGATTCACCGTCACCCGCTGGAACGGCATGGCCAGGCCGATGGCCGACAATGCCGAGCGCACCCGTTCACGGCTTTCGCCCACCGCTTTGTCGGCCAATCCGACAATATTGAACTGGCCGCTGCCGCCGTCGGCGACATGCACCTGCACATCGACGTCGCGGGCCTCGATGCCCTGAAACGCAACCGTATGGATATGGGCGACAGCCATGAGACCTGTTGCGAAAGCGGATGGGCACGCACACGCAACACAGTCCGAAATCAGCCGGCGGAGACGGCGTTACTTGTAATAGCCGACCAGGCAGCCTTCGTTGCCCACCCGCGTCACATAGGAGCGCTTGGGGACATGGGCGCTGCCGCCGGGGGCGTAATATTCATAATCCACGGTGGCGATGCGCCCCGGCTTGGCGGCGTCGAAAAGCTTCTTGCCGAACGCCGTGCCGTCGAGCTGCTTCAGGGTGCGAACGTCCACGCCAAGCTGCCTGGGATCGACATGGGACTGAACCTTGCCGCTGCGGGCGTCGAAGCAGGCGACATAAAGATCGCGGTCGCGGAAGCCGCCATCGGTCTTGTTGAATTCGGCGATGGCGGCGACCGGATCGACCTTCAGCGCGGCAGCGGCGCGCTCCAGCATGGCGCGGGCCTCCGCGGCGGTGCCGCGCGCCGGCGCGGCGGCAACGGAAGCGATGCAGGCCAGCAGGGCGATGCCGGTGCAGATTTTGCGCATGGCGTATCCTCCTCTTGCTGCGGCGCTCAGGATTTCGCCCCGCCGATATATCTGTCCACCACCCCGTCCAGCAGCTTCAGCGGCATGGCGCCGCTCAGCAGCACGGCGTCGTGGAATTTGCGGATGTCGAACTTGGCGCCCAGCGCCTTTTGCGCCCGTGTCCGGTTGGCCAGGATCGCCAGCTTGCCCAGCATGTAGCTGCAGGCCTGGCCCGGCCAGACGGCATAGCGCTCGATCTCGGTGATGGCCGACGCCTCCAGGTCGCCCAGGGTATCGACATAGTATTTCACCGCCCGCTCGCGACTCCATTTCATGGCATGCATGCCGCTGTCCACCACCAGGCGCACGCCGCGGAACATGGAATCGTGCAACTGCCCGATCTCGCCCAGGGGATCGCCGGCGAACTCGCCCATCTCCACCGCCAGCTGCTCGGAATAAAGCGCCCAGCCTTCCTCATAGGCCGAGAAGCCCATCATCTTGCGCAAGGTCGGCAGCGCGGCCTCGTTCTGGATGGCAAGCTGGAGGTGATGGCCGGGAATGCCTTCATGATGGGTCAGGGTGCCCAGGGTCCATTTCGGAATCTCGGCGGTGTCGCGCAGATTGATCCAGTAGATGCCGGGGCGCGAGCCGTCGAGCGCCGGCGGATAGTAATAGCCGCCGGGCTGGCCGGCCTCGATGTTCTTGGGGACGCGGCGGATTTCCAGCCCGGCCTTGGGCAGGGCGCCGAAATACTTCGGCAGCGCGGCGCGCACCTGCCTCACATGGACGTTGAGGTCGGCGATCAGCCCGTCCTTGGCCGCGTCGGTGTTGGGATAGAGATAGCGCTTGTCCTGGTACATGGCGCGCAGCCGCTCCCCGACCGTGCCGCGCGTCAGCCCCTGCTTCTTCATCAGCGCGTCCAGCCGCGCGGTGTGATCGGCGACGATGTCGAGGCCGAGCTGGTGAATCTCCTCCGGCTTCTTGTCGGTGGTCGCCCAGGCGGCGAGCGAGGCGCGGTAGTAATCGCCGCCCTTGGGCAGCGCCCAGACCCCGGCGTCATGGCGGGTGCGCAACTGCATCTGCCGCACCAGCGCGATCTGGCGGTTCAGCGCCGGATAGACTTTGTCCGCCACGATCTTGGCGGCGGGCGCGGCCCAGTCGCCGGCGATCTTCTTCGCCCTGGCGCGGTTCACCAGCGACATCACCAAGTTTGAGGTCGCGGGCTTCTCGGCCCGCAACTGGCCCATCTGCAGCGCCGTCTTGGCCAGCGCGAAATCGGGCGGCGTCACGTGCATGGCCATGTCGTGGCGGGCGACTTCGATCTCCTGGTCCAGGGCGCGGGCAAAGCCTTCCAGCCGCGACAGATAGGCGTCGGCATCGGCCTTGTTCTCGATGGGATGCTGGCTGTCGAGGAAGGAGGGCAGGTTGCAATAGCTGCCGGTAAGCTGGGACAGGATATAGGGCTGGCCGGCGCCGGCGGGGCCATAGCTGAATTCGGCGTTGGCGGCTTCGGTGTTGCCGAGTTCATAGGCGACGATGTCGTAGTTGAGCTGGTCGGCGCCCGTCAGCCCGGCGCGGCCGATCGCGGAAAGCCGCTTGAGCTGGCTGCTGTTCAGCGCCTTGGCTTTTGCGATGCCCGCCAGAGAGGAGTCGTCTATCTCCGCGCGCTGGTGCGCCCGCCTGCCCTTGTCCAGTCCCAGTTCCGTGGCTTCGATGGGCGAAAGATCGAGGTCTTCCTGCACAAAGACGTCGAACAGCGCGGCCAGTTTGGCGTCGGCGGCGCGCGCGCCGGGCGCGGCGGCGACCGCCAGGGCGGCGGCGCCGGATTTCAGGGCGGTGCGGCGGGTAAGCATGACGGCGATCCTTCTCTGCGGGGGAAGGATAGAAACCACCCCTGCGGCATACAATGAAAAAGGGGCCTTTCGGCCCCTTTTCCCATTCGATGCCGGCGGGGTCAGTCGCCGCCGTTGCCCGGCGCCGGGCCGCGCCCGCCCGGCGCGCCCGCCCCGCCCGGAGGCGCGCCACGGCCGCCGCCGCGCCCGCCCCGGCCGCCGCCGGGCGCATTGGCGCCGGGCAGGCTGTAGCAGATGTATTCCGCGCCATTGAGGCCGCCGCTGGCGACCACGATGTATTGGCGGCCGTTCAGCATGTAGGTCATGGGCGAGCCGGTCTGGGCCTGGTCCATGAAGACAGCGCCCACTTCCTTGCCGGTCATCTTGTCATAGGCGCGCAAGCGCGCGGCCTTGCGCCCCTGCTCGTCGGTGAACTGGCCGGTGTCGCCGCAGATCACCAGGCTCTTGGTGGCCAGCACGCCCGCCACGCCCGACTGGCCGGTGCGCGGAATGGTGACGCCTTTCAGCAACGGGCTGTTCTTGATGTAGTCCGGGGTTTCGCCATGGGCGACCTGCCACATCTTGGTGCCGGTCTTCAGGTCGATGGCGGTGATGCGGCCGTAAGGCGGCTTGAGGATGGACATGCCGCCGATGGTGAGCTGCAGCGGGAAGACGGGATCGGCGATGCCGTCCTTGGTGCCCGGCCGGACAGGTCCGCCCAGGCCGCCGGCGCGGCCGCCCGGATTGGCCGAGCCGCCAAAGCCGCCGCCCATGTTGTCATTGGTGCCCTGGCCGGTGCTGCCGGCGGGACTGGCGTTGCCATCGGCGCCCTGGCGGATGGCGTAAACCTGCGGCGTCGACTTGGAATAGATGTAGAAGACGCCGCTTTCCGGATCGAGTGAGCCGCCCGGCCAGTTGGAGCCGCCCTGGTTCTCCGGCGTGGTGATCGTGCCCCAGATGTCGGGCGTCGACAGGATCGGCGGCGTGTAGATCGGGCCGAGATGATAGTGGTTGAGGATCTCCTGCGCCTTGGCCTTGATCTCCGGCGTCCAGTCGATGGCATCGTCCCGGGTGAAGCCCTGATGGTCGAAAGGCGGCGGCCTGGTGGGGAAGGGCTGGGTCGGCGCGTAATATTCGCCGGGCACATTGCCGGCCTCCACCTTGCGCTCCTCGATCGGCCAGATCGGCTGGCCGGTTTCGCGATTGAGCACGAAAAGGAAAGCCTGCTTGGTGGGCTGGGCCAGCGCCTTCACCATCCGGCCGTTGTAGGGCAGGTCGTAAAGGATCGCGGCGGCGCAGATATCGCGGTCCCACAACCCGTGATGCTCGGTCTGGTAGTGCCATTTGCGCTTGCCGGTTTCGATATCCAGCGCCACCAGCGTCTCGGTGAAAAGCGCATTGCCGGTGCGGGTCTTGCCGATCCAGTCGGCCTGGGGCAGCTCGACGCCGCAATAGACGGTGCCCAACTCCTCGTCGGCGGTCATCGGCGCCCAGACGCCGGTGTTGGTCGCGGTTTCGGCCTGGCCCGGCTGCCAGGTGTCGTAGCCGAACTCGCCCTTCTGCGGCACGGTATGGAAAATCCATTTGCGCTTGCCGGTGAGGACATCGAAGCCGCGGATATGGCCGGGCCCGGTGGAGGCGGACGCGGCGCCCACCACCACGGTGTTGCGCACCACGGTCGGCGCGGCATGCAGGCCGACAATCGGCGCGCGCGGATCGACGCTGTGATCCCAGTCCAGGCGCAGATCGACTTCCTTGCCATTGCCGAATTTGGGATCGGGCAGGCCGGTCTTGGCGTCGATCGAGATCAGTTGATAGCTGATGGTGACATAGAGGATGCGCTCCTCCTTGCCGTCGGTCCAATAGGCCACGCCCCAGCCCGAGCCGCCGCGCGCGCCCAGCCGGCCATTCTCGTCATGGCGGTAGGTCCAGAGCAGTTGCCCGTTGGCCGGATCGATGCAGACCAGGTAGCGCTGCAGGCCGACGGTGGCGTACATGCGGCCCTTCACCACCAGCGGCGTCGAGTTGAAGAAGGCGTCGGGATGGTTGCCGAAATTGTCGGTCTTGAAGCGCCAGGCCACTTCCATGGTGTTGAAGTTGGAGGCGTTGATCTGGTCCAGCGGCGCATAGCGGGTGGCGCGGTTGGTGGCGCTGGGCGCGGTCCAGTCGGTGTTGGCCGGGGCCGTGCCGCCAAGACCATTGGAAGCGGGCCCGGCCGGCGCGGCGGGCGCCTGCGCCAGCGCCTCGCCCAGCGGCGCCCCGGCCAGCGCGATGGCGGCGGCGGAGGTGTTCAGCACCGTGCGCCGGGTGAGCGGCGTTCCTGACGTCTTCATGGCGGGCGTCTTTCCCTGAAAAGCAAGCAAAAGCATATGGTTGCGCGGTTCCGAGGCCGCGCCCATAAATTGGTCTTATCGAATGGAAGGGGGAAAGAACAGGCCTGTCAACACGACACAGGGACTGCCGTCTTCAGTCGTCGCCGGCCGGACCGCGGCCGCCGCCGCCGCCACCGGCAGCGCCACCCCGGCCGCCGCCGCGGCCGCCGCGGCCGCCCGCCGCCCGTGGCTGGGGCAGGCGGAAGCAGATCAGATCGGCGCCGTCGAAGCCGCCGACGGCCACCACGATGTGCTGATGGCCGTTCAGCATGTAGGTCATGGGCGAGCCGGTCTGCGGCCCATGGATGAACACGGCGCCGACTTCCTGGCCGGTCATCTTGTCATAGGCCCGCAGCCGCGCGGCCTTGCGGCCCTGCTCGTCGGTGAACCCGCCGCTGTCGCCGCAGATCACCAGGCTCTTGGTGGTCAAGACGCCCAGGATGCCGGACTGTCCGGTGCGCGGGATGGAAATGCCCTTCATCAGGGGATTGTTCTTGATGAAGTCGGGCGTCTCGCCATGGGCGACCTGCCACAGCTGGGTGCCGTGTTTCAGGTCGATGGCGGTGATGCGGCCGTAAGGCGGCTTGAGGATCGACATGCCGTTGATCGTCAGCAGGCCCGGCGTGATGGGGTCGTTGAGGCCATCCTTGTAGCCGGCGGGCACGGGGCCGCCGATGCGTCCGGGCGTGCCGCCGGGGTTGGCGCTGCCGCCGAAACCGCCGCCCATATTGTCGTTGGTGCCCATCGAGGTCGGGGCCGGGTTCGACTTGGAATAGACATAGAAGACGCCGCTGTCCGGATCATAGGACCCGCCCGGCCAGTTCGCGCCGCCCTGGGATTCCGGCAGGTTGAGCGTGCCGAACATGCCCTGGTCCGGATGGCGCACGGTGGGCGGCGTGTAGGTCGTCGGGCCGATATGATAATGGCTGATGATGTCGTGGCTGCGCGCCTTGAGTTCGGGCGTCCAGTCGATCCCGAAGTCCAGGGAAAAGCCCTGGCGGTCGAACGGCGGCGGCTTGCTGGGAACCGGCTGGGTCGGCGCATAGAATTCGCCGGGGACATCGCCGGCCTCGACCTTCACTTCATTGATCGGCCAGATCGGCTTGCCGTTGGTGCGGTCAAGCACGAAGAGGTAGGCCTGCTTGGTGGGCTGGGCCAGGGCCTTGACCATCCGGCCGTCGATCTGCAGGTCGAACAGCGTCGCCGGGGCGCAGACATCGCGATCCCAAAGACCGTGATGCTCCATCTGGTAATGCCATTTGCGCTGGCCGGTCTCGATGTCCAGCGCCACCAGGGTTTCGGAAAACAGCGTGCCGCTGCCAATGCGCGTCGTGCCCACGCTATCGGCCTGCGGCAGCTCGACGCCCGCATAGACCAGGCCCAGTTCCGGGTCCGCCGACATCATCGCCCAGACGCCGGTGTTGGTGGCGGTTTCCGCCTGGCCGGGCTGCCAGGTGTCATAGCCGAACTCGCCTTTCTTCGGCACGGTGTGGAAGATCCATTTGCGCTTGCCGGTGCGCACGTCATAGGCGCGCAGATAGCCCGGCCCGGTGCCGGCCGAGGCGTTGCCGACCACGGCGACGTCGCGCACCACCAGCGGCGGGGCATGGATACCCACGATGGGCGCCATGGGATCGACGTCATGATCCCAGTCCTTGCGCAGGTCTACTTCCGTGCCGTCGCCGAATTTCGGATCGGGCAGGCCGGTCTTGGCGTTGATCGAGATCAGCTGGTAGCTGATGGTGCAATAGAGGATGCGTTCCTCCTTGCCGTCGGTCCAGTAGGCGCAGCCCCAGCCCGAGCCGCCGCGGGCGCCGCGACGGCCCTTTTCGTCATGGCGATAGCTCCACAACAGCTCGCCCGTCGCCGGATCGATGCAGACCAGATCGCGGTTGAGGCCGACCGTGCAGTACATGCGGCCATTCGCCAGGATCGGCGTGGCATTGAAATAGGAGTCGGCACGGTTGCCGAAATCCCTTGTGTCGAAGCGCCAGGCTTCTTCCAGCCGGTTGAAGTTGCCGGCGTTGATCTCGTCCAGCGGCGCATAGCGCGTGGCGGAGAGGCCGTTGGCGTTGGCGATCCAGTTGGTGTCAGGCGCGGGCGGCGCGGCCGGGGCGGCGGCGGGCGCCTGGGCCATGGCCTGGCCCAGCGGCGTGGCGGCCAGCGCCATGGCGGCGGCGGAACTGCCCAGCACCCTGCGCCGCGTGACCGGCGTTCCTGATTTCTTCATGAGCGGATTCTTCCCTGAAATGCGCGGTTCTGACGCCGCGCCCCCGGGAAAGGGGCGGTGAAAACGCCGTGACTGTCAACGTGAGGGGGCGGGACAGCCTCTCAACCTGCGAGAGCGGCTATTCCGGCGCGCCCCTACTCAGGAGCAACCGTGACCTGGATGCCGTCGGTCGTCTCCGAGCAGATGATCTGGCAGGACAGGCGCGAGGAGCCCGGCTCCACCGCCAGCGCCATGTCCAGCATGTCGATCTCGGCCTCGGACGGGGCGGGCAGCTTCTCGTACCAGCCGCCGGTGACATAGACATGGCAGGTGGCGCAGGCGCAGGCGCCGCCGCATTCGGCGGCGATGTCGAAGCCGGCGTCGCGCAGGATTTCCATCACGCTCCAGCCGTCGCGGCCTTCGACGTCCTTGGTGTTGCCCTGCCGGTCGGTGCCGATGATCTTCATTACGAAACGCCCAGCTTCTTCTGCAGGTTGGACGAGGAGGTGGTGTATTGGAAGCGCAGTTTCTCGTTCGGCCTGGCGATATGGAAGGCGGCCTGGCTCATCAGCGCCGCCTCATGGAAGCCGGACAATATCAGCTTCAGCTTGCCGGGATAGGTGTTGATGTCGCCGATGGCGAAGATGCCCGGCGTCTGGCTCTCGAAGCGCGCCGTATCCACCGGGATGAGGTTCTCGTGCAGGTTGATGCCGAATTCGGCGATCGGCCCCAGCTTGATGGTCAGGCCGAAGAAGGGAAGGAAGGCGTCGGTTTCATGCCGCCATTCGCTCTTGTCGGCGCCCGCCAGCGTCACGCCGGAAAGCTTGCCCGGCTCGCCATGCACCGCCTTCACCGAGGCGACATGGAACTTGACCTTGCCCGCAGCTTCCAGCTCACGCATCTGGTTGACGCTGTGGGCGGCGGCGCGGAAGCCGTCGCGGTGATGCACCAGGGTCAGCGACTTGGCCAGCGGGGCGAGGTTGATCACCCAGTCCAGCGCGCTGTCGCCGCCGCCGGCGATCAGGATGTTCTTGCCGCGGAAGGTCTCCATCTTGCGCACGGCGTAATGCACACCGATGCCGTCGCCGGCATTCTCGAAATGCTCGATGCCCGGCACCGGCGGCCGCTTGGGCTGGAAGGAGCCGGCGCCCGCCGCCACCACCACGGCATGGGCGACGATCTCGGTGCCCGCATCGGTCTTCAGCTTCCACTTGCCGTCGGCCTGCCGCTCCAGCCCGGTGGCCATCTCGCCGAAATGGAATTGCGGGGCGAAGGGCTTGACCTGCTCCATCAGCCGGCCCACCAGCTCCTGGCCGGTGACGATGGGCAGGCCCGGAATGTCGTAGATCGGTTTTTCCGGATAGAGCTCGGTGCACTGGCCGCCCGGCCGGTCGAGAATGTCCACCAGATGGCATTTGAGGTCGAGCAGCCCCAACTCGAACACGGCGAACAGGCCGATGGGGCCTGCGCCGATGATGACGACGTCGGTTTCTACGGGGGCAGCAGTCATTCTTGTCCTCGAAGGTGCATTTCACACCTAAACTGATGTAATGCTTGGGAAACTGGCGTTCTTATATGTAAAAATGGCTGGGGCAACAACCCCTGCTATAAACAGTGCTGCGATGCAAGATGACGCCCCCCTGAAATCCCCGGAAGACTGCGCCGACATGGCCCAGCTCAGGGCCGCGATTGACGGGCTGGACGGGCGGCTGGTGCGGCTGCTGGCGCAGCGCCAGGCCTATGTCGAGCGGGCGGCGGCGCTGAAGACCGACCGCGCCACCATCCGTGACGAAAGCCGCATCGAGGAGGTGGTGGAGAAGGTGATGGCCGAGGCGAAGAAGGCCGGCCTGTCGCCGGCCATCGCCGAATCGATCTGGCGCGTCCTGATCGAGCGCTCCATCGCGCACGAATTCGCCGCCTTCGACGCAAAGCGTCTTTGACCAAAGACGAAGTGAGGCGCGCCTTTGCGGCGCGCCTCACGCCGGCAGGCTAGTTCTGCGCGATCTGCGCGGCGCGCGCCGCCTCGATCTTGCTCACGACGCTGCGCGTGACCAGGCGGACGCAGGTCTCATGCTCGGCCTTGTAGCTCATCGGGTAGAAGAGATGACGCGGGCCGTCGCCCTCATAGACCTGTAGCGGGCAGGCCTTTTCCGCGGCGGCGCTGATGCGCGCCACCAGGGCTTCGTCGGCGGCCAGGGCCGGAGCGGCGAAGAACGTCAAACTGAGGGAAACGAGGGGGAGGATGTTGCGAACCATGGTGATCTCCTTTGGGGTTAAGGTTGATCAATCCCGGTTCCGCCCTGTGCGGCATGTCATGTTCTAAGCGGCTGAAGCGGCGTAAAAATCACCGCAGATCAAACTTGACCTTAAAGTAAGCTTGCTGCATCTGCGAACAAAATACAAGGGGAAAATCAAGGTTCCACTGCGAATATTTTGCAACGCAGCAATTCTCAGGGCGCGCTTCTGCGCGGGGGATCAGGCGCTCACGGCACCGGTGTGGTGACGCCGCCGGCCTTCCATACCGAGGCCGCTTCGGGGCTGGTCAGATAGGCGAGGAATTGCGCCGCCAGTTGCGGCTGGGCGGCCTTGGCCAGCACCCCGCCGCCGAAATCGATCTTCAGGCCCAGGGCGGGCGGCACTTCGCCCACCAGCTTCATGCTGGTCTGCGTGACTTCTTCGGGCAGCACGGTGATGACGTAGTCGGCGTCGCTCTTGGCCAGCGAGGCCGCCGCGCTGTAGATGCTCTGCAGCTTCACGGTCTCAAAGCCCGGGCCGGCCAGCATCGCCTTGACCATCCGGCCGTTCAGGCTGGTGGCGGGATCGTTGATCAGCACGGTCCTGCCGGCCAGCGCGGCCTTGAACTCGGCCTCTGTGGCGATGCGCGGCGCCGGCAGATTCAGCTTGGCGCCAAGGCCGAACAGCACACGGCCGATGGGCCGTGTCGTGCGGGGCGCAAATTGCGCGGCCTGCCCCGGCATCTCGCTCATCGGCAGCAGCACGGCGTCCGCGCCTTGCGTCTTCATCGCTTCCAGCACCTGGTCCAGCGCCGAGGGCGGGATCACCAGCGTGACGGTATTGCCGGTCCTGGCGCTCCAGGCCGCGATCAGCTTCTGGAAGCTGGCGGGGCCCACCAGGCCGACGGTCATCACGCGCAGTTCGGCGGCGGTGGCGGGCCCGCAGGCCAGCATGAAGATCAGTGCGGCAATGAGCTTGCGCATGGGCGCCATCCGGAGAGGGCCTCCAGGATAGCCCGTCTTTGTCTCAGGCGGCGAGGTACTGGCGGATGAAGTCGTGCACCGCCATGGCTTCTTCCGAAAGACGCGCGATCGCCTGGGCGGCGCGTTCGCCATTGGCGGGATCCACCGGCTCGGCCGCGGCCGCCGCCTCGCCAAAGGCGAAGGCGCCCACGCCCCGGGCGGCGCCCTTGATGGTGTGGGTGATCTCCTTCCAGCGCTTGGCGTCGCGGGTGGCGATGATGCTGCGCAACTGGCCGACCATCTCGCCGATCTGGCCGTCGAACAGCCGGAGGATTTCGGCGTTCACGGCCTTTTCCCCGCCGGTGTAGCGGGCCAGATGCTCAAGATCGATGGTGCCGGACATGGCCCCATATTGCCCCGGACACGGCTAAGGTGCCGTTAATGCGTGCCTTTCCGAGTGGAATAGGGTTAAATGCCGCCCTTAAGGCATTGAGACCGGCCAATGAGGAATTTTTCCCAGCAGAATCCGCCGCTTGCGGCGAATGAAGGCCAGGCTGAGATCAAGCCCGGCCCGGCCGACAGGCCGCTGCCTGGTCCAGCGCAGCCTGTGCCCGAACTGCCCCGCCGCCATCACACCCTGGTGTCGGTGCTGCTGGCGCTGGTCGCCTCCTTCTTCTGGACCGGCATCGGCGTCGCCTTCCTGTCGGGCTATCTCGGCCCCGACCGGCTGCTCGCCCTGCCGCTGACGCAGATCGCGCCCATCGCCGCCGCGCTGCTGCTGCCGCCGCTGCTTTTCATCGCCATCGCGATCCTGATCGCCCGCACCCTTTCGCTTTCCGACACCGCCGAGCATCTGCTCGTCGCCAGCGACCGCCTGCTGGCGGTGGACGATGTCGCCGCCCGCAGCGCCGCGCGCCTGGGCCGCGCCGTGCGCCGCGAACTCGACGGCTTGAACACGGGTCTCGACGGCGCCTTCCAGCGCCTGCGCGCCCTGGAGACGGTGCTGGAAAACCAGATCGCGGCGCTTGACGAGGCGGGCGCCCGCGCCGAGGTGCGGGGCGAAAGCGTCGCCGCCCGCCTTGGCGCCGAACGCGACCGGCTGGAGCTGTTGTCCAGCAGCCTCACCGACACCGCGGTGCGCGCCAGCGAGACCGTGGCCGGGCGCGCCGCCCAGATCAAATCCGGCATCGAGGCGGCGGAGTCTTCGCTCAAGATGGCGACCCAGACGCTGGACGTGCAGGCCGCGGCCTTCCGCTCCGCCGCCACCCAGGCCGCCGAGTCGCCGCATGCCGCGGCGCTGGAGCTCGACGCCCAGGCCAAGCGGATCGAGGACGTTTCCGACACCGCCCTGCAGCGGGCCGAATTCGTGCTGGCGCGGCAGGAAAAGCAGCGCGGCATGATGGCCGAGATGCTGGAGACGCTGAAGCGCGAAGGCGCGGTGCTGGAAATCGCCCTGGCGCGCCAGCAGGCGGGCATGGAAAACGCCGTCGCCGCCGTGCGCGCCGAAGCCGGCAAGTTCGAGGATGTCACCGGCGACGCCCAGCGCCATCTGGAAATGCTGATGGCCAACGCGGCGGCGCGCGCCGCCACCCTCACCGGCAATTTCGCCCGCGAGGCGGAGAAGCTGAAGGACGCGACCGACACCGCCAACGCCCTCCTGGCCAATCTGATGAACGGGCTGAAGGACGCGGGCGAAGGCGCGCGCGACCTGATTTCGCAAAGCGCCGCCCAGGCGCGCCATGACTCCCACGCGCTGGTGGGCGAGGCGATGGGCGAATGCGAGCGGCTGCTGCGCGTGGCGGGCGAACTCTCCGCCGAAGCCAACAAGATCCGCACCAGCCTGGCCAAGTCGGCCGAGGAATTGGAGCGCCACCTGATCCGCCTGCCCGGCCTGGCCCAGGACGAAGCCCGGCGCGTGCGCCTGGTGGTGCAGGGCGAGACCGAGCAGATTCTCGATCTTTCCGCCCGCACCATGTCGGCCCTGCATGCCCGCGGCCGCAAGCCCGCGCCCGATGCGCCCCAGGCCGCCACCTTGCCGGCGCCGGAAGATGACGGCCTGAAGGGCCTGGCGCGGCGGCTGACCCAGCGCCGCCCGCGCAAGGATGGCGTGACGCCCAACTGGGAAATGAAGCAATTGCTGGCGGCGGTGGAGCATGACGAACCGCGGGCGCTCAGGCCCTCCAACGCCCAGGCGCTGGCGGCGCTGGAAACCGCGCTGGCCGATATGGCGCTGGATTTGTCGGCGCTGGCGCCGTCCGAGCCGACCGATGGGGAATGGAAATCCTATCTCGCCGGCGACCGCGCCATCTTCGCCCGCACCTTGGCCGAAACCATTGATGTCGATGCGGTGGACCGCATCGCCGCGCTCTATCGCGACGATGAGCGCTTCCACGCCGCCGCCGACGCCTATCTGGGCGAGTTCGAGACGTTGCTGGACAAGGCGCGCGAAGGCGACCCCGATGGGCTGCTGGTTTCGACCCTGCTTTCGGCCGACACCGGCAAGGTCTATCTGGCGATCGCGTATGCTTTAGGGCGCCTCTGACCTTCTGAGCCGCGCCGCGTAGAACCCGTCCATGCCGCCCTCGAGATGGAAGGGCAGGGTGCGCAGCGCGCCCTCCGGCGTGATCCAGTCGGCATGGCCGAAGATTTCTTCCGCCGTGATCGGGTCACGGGTGAATTCGGGGTGCGCGGCGAGAAAGGCGGCGATCTGCTCCTCGCCTTCCTCGCGCTCCAGGGAACAGACGGCAAAGACCAGCCGGCCGCCCGGCGCCACCCTCGCTGCGCCGCTTTCCAATATCTCGTAAGCCATCGCCGCCGTCTGGGTCACATCGGCGGCGCCCTTGATCCAGGGGAGTTCGGGATGGCGGCGGATGGTGCCGGTGGCGGTGCAGGGCGCGTCGATCAGCACCAGCGGCGCGGTTCCTTCGTAATCGCGGGCGTCGCTGTCTGTCAGTGTCGCCGTCAGCCCGGTGCGCGCCAGGTTTTCGGTGATGCGCGCCAGGCGCGGCGCATGTTTCTCCACCGCCGTCACCCGCGCGCCGGCCGCCGCAAGCTGCAGGGTCTTGCCGCCCGGCGCGGCGCAGAGGTCGATCACATCTTTGCCGTTCACATCGCCCAGCAGCAGCGCGGGCAAGGTGGCGGCGGCGTCCTGCACCCACCATTGTCCTTCGGCAAAGCCCGGCAATTCTTCCACCCGCTCGCCTTGCGTCACCCGGCGCGACAGTCCGAACAGCGCCACGCTTTCGGGATGGGCCGCATCGGGGCTTCGCAGTGTGATGTCCAGCGGCGCTTCGCTCTGATGCGCCCGCGCGATCCGCCGCGCCACGTCCGCGCCATACTGCAGGGTCCAGCGCTGATAGAGCCAGTCGGGCGTTGACAGGCGCTCCCGATCCAGGCTGGACAGCGCAGCAGCGCCTTCGCTCGCCAGCTTGCGCAGCACGGCGTTGATCAGCGGCTTGAAATGCACCGCCTTGGCATCGGCGGCCGCCAGATTGTTGGCGGCATCGACGGCGGCATGGGCGGGCACATTCATCACCAGCAGCTCACAGGCCCCCAGCAGCAATATCTCCATCGCCGCGCCGGATTTGTGCGGCGCCAGCGGTTTGGCGAGGAATTTGCGCAGCACCGCCTCCAGCGCGCCGAGATGGCGCAGGGTCTGGCTGGCCAGGGCGCGGGCGAAACCGGCGTCGCGCGGCGGCAGGGATTTCAACTGGGGAAGATCGGGGTCCAGTTGCTTGCGCCGCGTCAGCACGCCGGAGAGCAGGGCGAGCGCGGCTTTGCGAGCGGGAAGACCTTCAATGTTCATGCAGGGTGTTTAAATGGGCCGATGCCTGGCGGCAACCAGCTCTCCGGCCGCTCGCTTGTGCTCGCGGCGTTCGGCGCTCAAATCGGTCGTCGCACTACGCTGTCGCTAGCGACGGACCGATTTGCCCCGCTTCGCGGGTCGCGCTTCACCCCCAGGGGCCACGCTGCGTCGCCCGCGCAATCTTCGGCACGCTCTCGACCTCATCCGGCAGCGCGATCTGTGCGCCGCCCGCCATGGCGCGCAGCCGGGCGATGCGCTCCTCGGTCGGCGGATGACTGGCGAACAATCCGCTGACGCCGCCATGCAGCGGATTGACGATGAACATGTGCGCCGTGGCGGGATTGGCGTCGGCCTCGGGATTGTCGGTGCCGCGCGCGGCGCGGTCGATCTTCTCCAGCGCCCCGGCCAGCCAGAGCGGGCGGCCGGTGATCTCGGCTCCGGCGCGGTCGGCTTCGTATTCGCGGCTACGGCTGATCGCCATCTGCACCAGGATGGCGGCGAAGGGCGCCAGCATGGTCACCAGCAGGATGCCGACCAGGCCCAGCGGATTGTTGCGGCGGCCGCCGCCCATGAAGAAGGCGAAATTGGCCAGCATGCCGATGGCCCCCGCCATCACCGCCACGATGGTCATGGTCAGGGTATCGCGGTTGCGCACATGGCCCAGTTCATGCGCCAGCACGCCCGCCAGTTCCTCCTGGCCGACGCGGTCCAGCAATCCCTGCGTGACGCAGACGGCGGCGTGCTGGGGATTGCGCCCGGTGGCGAAGGCGTTGGGCTGCGGATTGTCGGAAATGAAAACCTTGGGCATGGGCAGATGCGCCGCTTGCGCCAGCCGCTGCACCAGGCGGTAAAGTTCCGGCGCGGAATTCTCGTCCACCTGCCGCGCGCCATACATGGAGAGCAGCATCCGGTCGGAATTCCAGTAGGCGAACAGGTTCATCCCCGCCGCCATGACAAAGGCGATCATCATGCCGGCCTGGCCGCCGACAATCGCGCCCACCACCAGGAACAGCCCCATCAGCAGGGACATCAGGATGCCGGTTTTCAGCGTGTTCATGCTTTCCTCTACCTTAGACCCTGATGTAATCTCGACTTATGTCCAGTCAAGATGACAACAAAGGGGCCGGGATCGCCGCCCGCATTGCCGAAGCCGGCAAGCGCGCCGCCGCCGAAGCCGAGCAGCGCCGCGCCAAGGAGCATGCAGGCAGATTGCCGCCGGAATTGGGCGGCCCCAAGGGCCCCGAGCCGACACGATTCGGCGACTGGGAACGCAAGGGCATTGCGGTAGACTTTTAGCTACGCGTCGTCATCCGCGAACACCGGCGCCGCCATCTGCTCCAGATGGGCGCGCACATCCGGCGGCCAGGTTTCCAGATGGCGGCGGAATTTCTTGCGCTTGCCGGCATAGAGCGCCCGCATCGCTTCCTCGAAACCGGTTTCGTCGCCGCCCATGGCGGAGGCGAAGTGATAGGCGGCATCGCGGGCCGCGATCCGTTCGGCCTTGGGGTCGCGCATGGCCGCTTCCACCAGCTTGCGCAGCGCCACCGAAGCGCCGCCCGGCTGTGCCGCCAGCCAGTCCCAGTGCCGGGGCAGCAGGGTCACTTCCCGCGCCGTGACGCCCAGTTTCGGGCGGCCCGGACCTCTGCTTTCCGGGTTGCGGGCATCATAAAGCACGGTGGTCCCCGGCAGCTTGGCCGGATCGATATCGATGACCTGGCTGGCCGGACCGCCCGGGCCGTAGATCAGAGCGCTGGTGGGGTCGATATCGACCACCCGCCCATCCGGGCCGAAGATCAGCGCGCCAGGGTTATGCAGGGCGTGATACGTCGCCACCGGGAGGGGGCCTCCACCGAGACGCCGTTTATTGAGAAAAGTGACATAGGACATTGTTTTATCCGGGTATAACAATATTATTATCCGGGTATATTTGTGATCTGTCAATATTATCCGGGTAATAATCACGCGCTTGAACCGCCACCCCCTTGGGTCCATGTACGAAGGGCAATTGCTGGCGCTCCCCCATGTTCATCCAGACCGAATCCACCCCCAATCCCGCCACTCTCAAATTCCTGCCCGGCCGCGAGGTGATGGGCGAAGGCGCGGTGGCCGACTTTCCCAGCGCCGAGACCGCCGGGCGCTCGCCTCTGGCCGCGGCCCTGTTCGCCATTCCGGATGTCTCCCGGGTCTTTTTCGGCGCGGACTTTATTTCCGTCACCAAGCGCGACGGCGACTGGAAGCATCTCAAGCCCGCCATCCTGGGCGCGGTGATGGAGCATTTCACCCGCGGCCTGCCGCTGATGACCGGCAGCGCTACGGAAAGCGATGAAGCCGAGAGCTATGACGCCGAAGACGCCGAAGTGGTGGATCAGATCAAGGAACTGATCGAAACCCGCGTCCGCCCGGCGGTGGCGCAGGATGGCGGCGACATCATCTTCAAGCGCTTCGACAGCGACACCGGCATCGTCTCCCTGCACCTGCAGGGCTCCTGCGCCGGCTGCCCCTCCTCGACCATGACGCTGAAGAACGGCATCGAGAACATGCTGCGCCACTATGTGCCGGAAGTGACGGCGGTCGAAGCGGTGTGATGGCAGACGAGCTTCCGCCGGCGCATTTCGATCATGCCATCGGCGACGCGGCGCTGGACCAGATTTTCCGCGAAGCCCGCACCTTGCGCAAATGGCGCGACAAGGAGGTGCCGCCGGCGCTGCTGATGGCGATCTATGACCTGATGCGCTGGGGGCCGACCGAATCCAACATCACCCCGGCGCGGTTTCATTTCGTGGTTTCGCCCGGAGCCAAGGCGCGGCTGAAGCCGCTGCTGGACGAAGGCAATGTCGCCCAGACCATGGCGGCGCCCGCCACCGCCATCGTCGCCTATGACCTGGATTTTGCCCGCACCCTGCCGCTGCTGGCGCCGCATGCCAAAAGCCTGCCGGAGAAACTGGCCCATGATCCGGAGCGCGCGCAGTTCATGGCGATCCGCAGCGCCGGCCTGCAAGGCGGCTATTTCATGGTCGCGGCGCGGGCGCTGGGGCTGGATTGCGGACCGATGTCCGGCTTCGACCGCGACGGCGTGGACAGGGAATTCTTCGCCGGCACCGCCCTCAAATCCTGCTTTCTCTGCAATCTCGGCTATGGCGACCGCGAGGGGCTGCGCCCGCGCGGCGCGCGCCTGGCCTTCGACGACGCCTGCAGAATTCTGTGAAAATATTCGCCGTCGAAACCTGTTTGGGCGCCTGCTCGGTGGCGCTGCTCGAAGGCGAGAACATTCTCGCCCATCGCTTTGCGGCGATGGAGCGCGGCCATGCCGAGGCGCTGGCGCCCATGGCCGTGGACGCGATGCGCGGCCATGACTTTGCTTCGCTGGACCGTCTTGCCGTGACGGTGGGGCCGGGCACCTTCACCGGCCAGCGCGTCGGACTTGCCTTCATGCGCGGCCTGAAGCTGGCGCTGGGAAAGCCGCTGGTCGGCGTCACCAGCCTGGAAGCGATGGCCGCCGCTGTTTGCGCCGAAAGCGGCCCGCTTCAATCAATAAAGGCGCGCGCCGCCGCCATTCACGACGCCCGCCGCGACGAAGCCTTTCTCTGCCTGGTGGAAAACGGCGCCGCGACGCCGCCCCGCGTGCTGCCTTTCGCCGAGGCGGTCGAAGCGATCCGTGCTTTCGGTCCCTGCGCCCTGGCCGGAACCGGCGCGTCTGCGGCGAAGGAAAAGCTGGGCGAAGAGTTCACACTCTCCACCATACGCCAGCCGGATGCTTTGTTCGTGGCGCGGCTGGCCGCGACGCGGCCCGCGCCGTCACAGACACCCGCCCCGCTTTATCTGCGCGCGCCCGACGCCAAGCTGCCCGGCGGACGCGAACTGGTGTCGGCGTTCGAAGGCGCCGCCGCCGATCTTGCCCTGCTGCATGCCGCCGCTTTCGCCAAGCCCTGGGATGCGCCGGCGTTCCAGGATCTTCTGGCCGGTTCCGGCGTCTTCGCTTTCGCCGCGCCATCGGGTTTTGTGCTGGCGCGCGCCGCCGCGAATGAAGCGGAAATCCTCACCCTGGCGGTCAAGCCTGCGGCGCGCGGCCGGGGCCTGGGGCGCGCGCTGATGCAGGCCGCCGCCGCCCGCGCCGCCACACTGGGGGCCGAAAGCCTCTTTCTGGAAGTCGGCGCGGACAATCCGGCGGCGCTGGCGCTTTACACCGGCCTGGGCTTTGCCCGCGTCGGCGCCCGCAAGGGTTATTATGAGAGCGGGTCGCAGGGCGATGCGCTGGTGTTCAAGGCCGCGCTTCCGCTCAAGACCGATTTGGCCTAACCTCGCCGCCTCATTGGCAAGGAAGTGTCCGCGTGACCCGTATCGAGAAGCTCTGCGTTGACAAGGGCTTGCGCATGACCGAGCAGCGCCGGGTGATCGCCCGGGTGCTGTCCGACGCCGCCGACCATCCCGATGCGGAGGAGCTTTATCGCCGCGCCGCCGCCATCGATCCGCACATCTCCATCGCCACGGTCTACCGCACCGTCAAGCTGTTCGAGGATGCCGGCATCCTGGAGCGCCACGATTTCCGCGACGGCCGCTCGCGCTATGAAGAGGCGCCGGAAAGCCATCATGACCATCTGATCGACGTGCAGACCGGCAGCGTGATCGAATTCCGCAACGAGGATATCGAAAAGCTGCAGCGCCGCGTCGCCGAGGAGCTGGGGTTCGAGCTGATCGACCACCGGCTGGAGCTCTATGGCGTCCCCAAGGCCAAGCGGCCCACCTGACCTGCCGCTCTTTCCCTTGATCGCCCGCCTGCGCGCGGGCGCGATCCTTGCCGCCTTTCTGGCGGTGACGTTCGCATGCATGCCGTGGCAATGGCTGCTGCTGCGCCTGGCGCCGCAGGCGGCGCGGCGCTTCCCCAACCGCTATCACCGCTTCGTCGCCCGGCTGTTCGGATTGAAGCTGCGGATCATCGGCGCGCCGGTGACGGGCGAAGGCGTGCTGCTGCTGGCCAACCACACCAGCTGGCTGGACATTGTGCTGTTCTCGGCGGCGACGCCGCTGTCCTTCGTCGCCAAGGCCGAGATCGCGCGCTGGCCCTTTTTCGGCACCCTGGCGCGGCTGCAGCGCACCGTCTTTGTCGCCCGCGAGCGCCGCGCCCAGACCGGCGCGGTGGCGCATGAGATCGGCGCCCGGCTTGCCGCCGGCGACTGCCTGGTGCTGTTTCCGGAAGGCACCTCCAATGACGGCAACCGCGTCGGCCCCTTCAAGAGCGCGCTGCTGGGCGCGGCCGAGGCGCGGCGGGCCGACGGGCGGCATGTCACGGTGCAGCCGGTTTCCGCCGCCTTCACCGCCTGTCACGGCATGCCGATGGGGCGGGAAATGCGGCCTTTCTACGCCTGGTTCGGCGACATGGAGATGGTGCCGCATCTGTGGGAAGCGCTGAAGGCGGGGCCGCTGGATGTGACGATGGAGTTCCATCCGCCCACCACCCTGGACAAGGTCAGCCGCAAGGAACTGGCGGTGCTGGCCCGCGACCAGATTCAGGCCGGTTTGAGCCGGGCACTGGCGGGAAGGGCCTGAAGGCGGTAAATCGCGCCCCGATGAAGAAGCTTTTCGTCAAAACCTATGGCTGCCAGATGAATGCGTATGACAGCGCGCGCATCGCCGATCTTCTGGCGCCGCTGGGCTATGGCGCGGCCACAGGTCCGCAAGAGGCCGACATGGTGGTGCTCAACACCTGCCATATCCGCGAGAAGGCGGCGGAGAAGGTCTATTCCGAACTGGGCGCCCTGCGCGTGCTGAAAGAGCAGAAGGCGGCGCGCGGCGAAAGCATGCTGGTGGCGGTGGCGGGCTGCGTCGCCCAGGCCGAAGGCGAGCTGATGCTGGCGCGCGCGCCGGTGATTGACCTGCTGGTGGGGCCGCAGACCTATCACCGCCTGCCGGAAATGATCGCCCGGATCTCCCGCGCCGGCGGCAAGGCGCTGGAGGCCGATTTCCCGGCGCTGGAAAAATTCGATGCGCTGCCCGATGCCGGCGCGCGCGGCCTCAGCGCCTTTCTCACCGTGCAGGAAGGCTGCGACAAGTTCTGCAGCTTCTGCGTCGTGCCCTATACCCGCGGCGCCGAACATTCGCGCCCGCCGCAGGCGGTGATCGCCGAGGCCAGGGCGCTGGTTGCCGGCGGGGTGCGCGAGATCGTGCTGCTGGGCCAGAACGTCAACGCCTATCGCGGCGAAGGCGCTGAGGCAAAGCCTTGGTCGCTGGCGCGGCTGTGCGATGCTCTGGCGCAGATCGAAGGCCTGGCGCGCATCCGCTACACCACCAGCCATCCCCGCGACATGGCGGACGATCTGATCGCCGCCCATCGCGACAACGAAAAGCTGATGCCCTTCCTGCACCTGCCGGTGCAGTCCGGCTCCGACACCGTGCTGGCGGCGATGAACCGTCAGCACAAGGCTGAGGATTATCTGCGCATCGTCGAACGCGTCCGCGCCGCGCGGCCCGACATCGCCCTGTCGTCGGATTTCATTGTCGGCTTTCCCGGCGAAAGCGACGCCGATTTCGAAGCGACCATGGCGCTGGTGCGGGACGTGAAATTCGCCCAGACCTTCTCCTTCAAATATTCCAGGCGCCCCGGTACGCCCGCCGCCGCCGCGCCGAAGCAGATTTCGGAAAAGGTGAAAGACGAACGGCTGCAGGCGCTGCAAAAGCTGCTGCTTGGGCAGCAGGACGCATTCAACGACGCCGCCATCGGCTGCACCATGGATGTGCTGTTCGAAAAGCCGGGGCGCGGCCCGCGCCAGTTCGTCGGCCGCTCGCCCTGGCTGCATCCGGTCCATGCCGAAGGCGAAGACCTGATCGGCCGGATCCTGCCGGTGAAGATCGCCGCCCGCACCGCCAACTCGC
>Ga0265313_10000943_pt1 | contig 28857 bp, 28 predicted proteins | sample 4123metaG_FD_203122 | JGI IMG/M metagenome (GOLD analysis project Ga0265313, IMG submission 203122) | Rhizosphere microbial communities from Carex aquatilis grown in University of Washington, Seatle, WA, United States - 4-1-23 metaG | ecosystem: Host-associated > Plants > Roots > Rhizosphere >...
CCGCGCGAGGTTCATGATTGGACTCGGTCCAAGGGCGTGACCATCCTTTCGGCAGAGGATGTCCATGATCTTGGCCCCGCCCGGGTCGCGGAACAGATCGTCTCGGTCCTGGGCCGGGGAGCGTCCTATCTCTCCTTCGATATTGATGTCATCGATCCCGGTCAGGCGCCCGGCACAGGCACGCCGGAGGTGGGGGGGCTGTTCACTTGGCAGGTGATGGCGATCCTCCGGCGGCTGGGCGCGGTGCGCTTTGCCGGGATGGACGTGGTCGAGGTGGCGCCGGCTTATGATGTCAGCGAAATCACCGCCCTGGCCGCCGCCTCGATCCTCTGGCAATACCTCTGCCTGCAACCATCTGAATCTAAAGGCGGATTCTCCGAAAAAATTGTAACAACATAGGACTTGCGATAGGGGGGCGTGGGGGGTATAAACCGGTGCAGTGACGCACACGCACGTGCCTATGGCCCGGTTGGGTTATGCTACGACGAACGCGTCCTTTTTGGAGGAGCCGGCCATGAATGTGGGCCGGTACCCGAAAGGGAGGTGGACATGGTCGTGACCCGTTGGAAGGGCCTCTTCCACAAAGTCAGCCAGAAGATCAGTACGAGTATGTGACGGCGGCTCCGTGACCGTTTGACCGGTCGCATGCCGCCGTTGCCGCCGCCAGCGCGACCCCCGCAGTCGGGGAATCGCGCTCGACTCGTCTTGCTTTTCGGGAGTGACTCCCATGAACGTTTCCCGTATCCGCCCGGTGGTTTCGCCCCACTTCCGTCGTGACCTTGCCGCTCAGTCGCTGCCCTCGGTGGCCTCGGCGGTGCTGGCCCGTCGTCCGGATGTTCCTATGGCCTGCCTGCGGCCGGCGGTGGTCGCCGCCGAGGCCCGGCGCTTCGTCCGGGCCTTTCCCGGTCGCGTGCTCTATGCCGTCAAGTGCAATCCGGACGAGGCGGTGCTCAAGGCCCTGGCCGCCGGCGGCATCCGTCATTTCGACGCCGCCTCGCTGGCGGAGGTGCGGCTGGTCCGCCGGCTGTTCCCCGATGTCGGCATCCACTTCATGCATCCGTTCAAGGCGCGCTCAGCCATCCGCGAATCCTATGCCGAGCTGGGAGTGCGCGATTTTGTGATCGACACCCCGGAAGAACTGACCAAGATCGTCGAGGAGACCGACGGCGCCACCGATCTCGGTCTGGTCGTGCGGCTGGCCCTGGATAAGGGCGAGGCCCGCCTCGACCTGTCCGGCAAGTTCGGCGCCTCTCCAGCCGAGGCTGTGGTGCTGCTGCGTCTCGCGGCGGAGCGGAGCGGTCGGCTGGGGCTCAGCTTTCACGTGGGCTCGCAATGCTGCGATCCCGCCGCTTGGGAGCGGGCGCTGACGGTGGCCGGCGAGGTGATCGACCAGTCCGGCGTCACTCTGGCGGTGCTTGACGTGGGCGGTGGCTTTCCCGTCGCCTATCCCGATCAGGTGCCGCCTCCGCTTGGCGCCTTCATGGCCGCCATCCGCCGGGGCGTCACCCGCCTGGGCCTGCCGGCTGATTGCCGGTTGTGGTGCGAGCCGGGCCGGGCTCTGGTGGCTTCCGGCCAGTCGGTTGTGGTGCGGGTGGTGGGGCGCCGGGGCAATGCGCTTTACCTTAACGATGGCGTCTACGGCAGCCTGTCCGATGCCGGCGCGCTGGGCTTTCGCTATCCCTGCCGGCTGATCCGCGACACCGGTCCCAGCGAGGCGCCCCTGGTGGGGTTCAGCCTGTTCGGGCCAACCTGCGACAGTCTTGACCGCATGGACGGGCCGTTCCTGCTGCCTGCCGATATCATGGAGGGCGATTGGATTGAGATTGGGCAGTTGGGCGCCTATGGCACCTGCCTGCGCACTGGGTTCAACGGCTTTGACGAGATTATCCGTGTAGACGTGGATGAATCTCCACTTTTGCAGACGTCTGGATATACTGCGGCCGCCGCAAGGGCCGCATGACCAGACCTCTTGCCGTACTTGTTGTTTGAGGGAGCTTAGTGGAATGAAGCATATCGCCTTCTCCGGCCGGATGGTCATGGTCGGCTTTGGCAGCATTGGCCAAGGTGTTCTGCCCCTGATTTTGCGTCATATCGAGATTGAGCCGGCGCAGATCACCATCATCACCGCCGAGGAACGCGGACACGACGAAGCCAATGAATACGGCATCAAGTTCGTCAACGACGCCCTGACCCGTGAGAATTACCGTGACCGCCTGACCCCCGAACTGGGCAAGGGCGACGTCCTGCTCAATCTGGCCGTGGACGTATGTTCGGTCGATCTGGTGCGGTTGTGCCGCGAACTGGGCGCGCTTTACCTCGATACCTGCATCGAGCCCTGGCCGGGCGGCTATACCGACACGACGCTGTCGCCGGCCTTGCGCACCAATTATGCCCTGCGCGAGAAGATGCTGACGCTCCGTACCGAGGACCCGGCGCCGACGGCGCTGATCACCCACGGCGCCAATCCCGGCTTGGTCTCGCACTTCGTCAAGCAGGCGCTGCTCAACATCGCCGCCGATACGGGTCACCGGGGCGAGGCGCCCAAGGACCGTGCCGGCTGGGCCGATCTGGCGGCGGCGCTGGGGATCAAGGTGATCCATATTGCGGAGCGCGACACCCAGGTTTCCGCCGGCCAGCCCAAAGTGGTGGGCGAGTTTGTCAATACCTGGTCCATCGACGGATTCGTCGGCGAGGGCTGCCAGCCGGCCGAACTGGGCTGGGGGTCTCATGAAAAGGAAATGCCGGCCGACGGGCGCGGTTTCGAGACCGGACCCGGCTGCGCCATCTACCTGATGCGGCCGGGCGCCAGCCAGCGGGTGCGGACCTGGACGCCCAAGGAAGGGCCGTTCCAGGGCTTCCTCATCACCCATAGCGAGGCGATCTCGCTGACCGATTATCTGACGGTCAAGCGCGACGGCAAGGTGACCTACCGCCCCACCTGCCACTATGCCTATCACCCCTGCGACGACGCGGTGCTGTCGTTGCACGAATTCGCAGGTAAGGCCTGGACCATGCAGCCGACCAAGCGGCTGATGATGGAGGAGATCACCAGCGGGATCGACGAATTGGGCGTGCTGCTGGCCGGCCATGCCAAGGGCGCCTATTGGTTCGGTTCGCAATTGTCGGTACGGGAGGCGCGCGAACTGGCTCCCCACAACAATGCCACCAGCCTGCAAGTGACGGTGGCGGTGCTGGCCGGGCTTGTCTGGGTTCTGGAGAATCCCACGCGAGGGGTAATCGAGCCCGACGAGATCGATTACAAGCGCATCCTGGACCTTTGCCGCCCCTATCTCGGGCCGGTGGTGGGGGCCTATACCGACTGGACCCCGTTGCAGGATCGCGGCCGTTTGTTCCCCGAGGAGTTGGACCGTGACGATCCCTGGCAGTTCAAGAACGTCCGGGTGATTTGATTTCCGGACGAATAAAAAGGGCCGGCCGATCCCTCGGCCGCCCCTTTTCCGTTCCGGCGTTTCAGCGCCCTATCAGCCGGTTGGTGCGGGCGACAGCTTCGCGGGCGGCATCCAGCAGGCCAGTCTTGGTGATGATGGCTGCAGCGGTAAGGCAGCTCACCTCATGGGCGCGGTCGAGATAGTCGAAAGCCATCGCGAGTTCACGTCCGGCTTCAATCAGCTTATTCCAGTCGGTCATGGCAGCCTCCCCTAATTCTGCGGGCCCTTTTTACGGTACCCGGCCTTGTGTATGGCCTTTTTCAGGTCGTCCCAGGCGGTGAAGATTTCCGCCGCCAACCGGGCGGCATCGGGATCGTGTTGGGTTCGAAAATAGGACTCGGCCAGCCGCATATGGCGGGCCAAACCGGTAACGGAGTCGCGGACGGCGCCTTCCGAGAGCATGGCGGTGCGGGCCTCGAGGAATTCCTCGATTTCCTGAATTTCCTCCTCGCTGCAGGCCTGACGCAATTCGGCGTCGATTTCCGGCACGTCCCTGTCCATCCGGCCCACCATCTCGGAACGGCCCCGTTTGATCTCTGGATCATAGACGGTCCGAATGAGCTGAATGACCTGGCGGCGTTCGCGGAACTGCATCTCGCCCTCCTGCCGGAAATGTGTCCGTATGCGGACCATATATCGTCCGCATACGCTACGCCCGCTCCGGCTGTAATGCAAGTAAAACCGATGCCTGTTACATCTGGGCACAATCGGTTGCGTCAATGCCGGGATATGATGCGGGCGTGAACCTTTTGTGTCGCACCGCCATCATGCGTGTATCGACCCTCCCGGCGGCGCTATACATGCATAGGTCGCTTTCGGCGGCCTTGAAATGCCTCTGGCTGGTGAGTGGGATCGTTTCGCCATGACCCAGGATTTATGTTGGACGGGGACCGAGGGACTGCGGTTCGCGCTTCAGCCCATCGTCAACGTCCATTCCGGCCAGTGCTTCGGTCACGAAGTGCTGTTGCGCGGCGTCGCCGGGACCGAGGCTTCGGGGCCCCTGGAAATTCTCGATACCGCCTACGACGAGGGCGGTCTGACGGCGCTGGAGATCTCCATCCGGCGGGCGGTGGGGCGGGCGGTCCAGGCGGTGCCGCAGGTGGCGGCGGGAGCTTTGTTCCTCAACATTGATCCTCGGGTCGGCAATGCGCTGGACGCGGTGATGGCCGCGACCCGCGAGGCGTTGTACAGCCAAGTCTCCCATGTGGTGACGGAAATTCAGGCCAGGTTGGGTGGCGATCCGGCGAGCGGCTATTCCGCCGCGACCATGCGGCGCAATGGCGGCATGGTCGCGGTGGATCAGTTTGGCGGTACCGCCGATTCCCTTGGGCTGCTGGTCTCCTCCGACCCGGATTTCATCAAGATCGACCGCTCCATCATTCTCGGGATCGCCGAGGATGCGCGCCGTCGGGTGGTGCTGGCGCAATTGATCACCATGGCCCATACCCTGGGCATCGAGGTGATCGCCGTCGGGGTGGAAAGCGGGCGGGAGCTCAATGTCTGCCGGGAATTAGGCCTGGACTTGGTTCAGGGCTTCTTCATCTGCCCGCCTCAGGAGGACCTCTCCCGGCTGGAAGCGGCCTATCCCCATGTGGAGGTTTTGGCGCGGGAGGATCGTCGTCGGCGCCAGATCGATCAGAAATGGGTGGTGCAGCAGATGGATGCGGTGCCGGCGCTGATGGTGGACGCCTCGGTGAGCGAGATGTTCAATCGCTTCGCCCGCGACGCCGCCAGTTATGTGCCGGTGGTCGATCAGGCCGGCCGGCCGTTGGGGATCATCCGCGAAAGCGACATGAAGAATTACGCCTATTCCGCCTATGGTAAGGAATTGATCGCCAATAAGGCGCTGGGGAGGCGGCTGCAGGACTTCGTGGTGCGGTGCCCGATTGCCGATATCGCTATGCCCCTCGATCAGATGCTGGCCACCTATTCGGCGGTGGAGGCGGCCGAGGGCATTCTGGTCAGCGAGCAGATGGTCTATCGTGGCTTCCTTTCGGCGCGTTCGCTGATCCGGGCCATGCATGAAAAGACCCTGGCCCGGGCGCGCGACGAGAATCCCCTGAGCAAGTTACCCGGCAATGTGGTCATCAATGAATACGTCGCCGATTGCATCGCCGGGGGGTGGGGGGCGGTGCTCTGCTACATCGATTTCGACAATTTCAAGCCGTTCAATGACACCTACGGCTTCCGCCAGGGGGACCGCGCCATTCTGCTCTTTGCCGAGCAGTGCCGGAAGGAGGCGGTGCCCGAGACTTGGTTCGTCGGCCATATCGGCGGTGACGACTTCTTTATCGGCCTGAAGGAAGCCTCTGGAGAGGAGGCCGTCAGGGTGATCGGGGACCTCATCGCCCGTTTCGCCTCGGACGCGGAAAGTTTCTATGATGCCGAGGCCCGGCGCCGCCGCTGCATTACCGCCCAGGATCGCGAAGGCCACGTCAAGACCTTCCCCCTGCTGTCGGCCAGCGCCGTTCTCGTGGTGCTGCCGCAGGGGTGCAGCGACGTGACCGTCGACGAAATCTCCTCGGCCATCGCGTCGCGGAAAAAGGAGGCCAAGTCGGCTCCAGGCAAGCTGGCTCTGGTCGAGTTCGGCGGCGCGGAGACGCGGCGATAACGGAAAGTTAACACCCGGCGTCGGCTGTCTTGGCTATGGTGCACCGCGAAGAACGGTTTTCAGCCTGGAGAGCGCGATCATGGCGGTCCTGCGCGACATTGGGAGTCATTGTCTCCGGGCCTTGGCCGTAGCGGCCCTCATCGCTACGGTGCTGGTTGGAAGTCCGGGTCGGGCACCGGCCGAGGAAAATGGTCGCCCCCTGGCCATGGCCCTGATGGCGTCCGAATCCCAGCATGAAATCGAGGCGCGGTGGAGCCCGCTGCTGCAGGATCTGGGGCGGCGGCTGGGAACTTCGGTGGTCGCCGATATCCATGCCGATTATTCCCGGGCTGTGTGGGGGCTGCGTAGCGGTCAGGATCAGCTGGCTTGGCTGGGCAACGAGGCGGCCATCAAGGCGGTGGATCATGCCGGCGCCGAGGTCTTCGCCCAGCAATCCCTGAGTTCCGCCGGTGGTGACTACTTTTCCTGTCTGGTGGTCAATGCCGACTCGCCGTTCCACTCGGCGGAAGAGGTGATCGACCGTGCGGCCGGGCTGACCTTGGCTCGAGGCGACGCCAATTCCACCTCTGGGACGGTGATTCCAGATTATTACCTGTTCGCTCGCCGCGGGACCGACGCAGGCCACCTCTTTCGACGGCTGGTCCAGGGCACCCATGAGGCGAACATCTTCGCCGTGGCCGAGGGGCGCGCCGATGCTGCCACCATTTCCAGCCGTATCCTGGATATGGTGCGGCGTGATCATCCCGAGACCGCCGCCAGGGTCCGAGTCGTCTGGCGCTCCCCGGTCATTCCGGGAAATCCCCTGCTCTGGCGCAAGGACTTGCCCGAGGCGGTCAAGACGAGTATTCGCGCCTTTTTCGTGGATTACGGCAAGGCCACCCCAGGAAAAAGTCCGGCCCGGCTGGCCGAAGAGCAGGCCAATCTCGACCGTCTGGGCTTTTTCGGCTTTGCGGCTTCCGATGACAGGCAGTTGCTGCCGGTGCGCCGCGTGGAGGTCGGGCTAAAGCTGGAACCGGCGCCGCCGCCATGAATGGGAAAAATCAACCATGATGGCCCAGATTTCACGACACATGCCTCGCGGCATCGGCTCAAGGCTGCTGCTGATCCTGCTGCCGGCCATGATGATCGGCGCCGCCGTCATGCTGCTGCTGTTCGAGGGGCAGAGCGAGCGGGCGGCCCGGCTGGCGCTTGAAGCGCGGCTGGACAGTTTCGCGGTGACACAGGGCGCTTCCCTGGTCAAGCCCATGTGGGAGTTTGACGCGTCATCTGTGGAGCGGATGTTCCACTCCTACCGGGACGTGCCGGAATTGCGAGAAGCCAGACTGTTCGATGCCAATGGTAATCAGGTGGCGTCGGCGCTCGGTCGCCGTGGGGATGAGGAGGTCTCGCTGCTGTCCAAGGTGGTGCCGCTGGTGCAGCGGAGTTCGGGCGTCGAATACGATGTCGGCCGCCTGGAGGTGGTCTTTCATGACGGTCAGGTCCGCCGCGAGCTGGAAAACCAGCGAGCCGGCGGATTTTCCGTTCTGGGCGGGGCACTGCTTCTGTTGGTAGGGCTGACTCTGGCCTCGGTGCGCCACTTGGTCTCCGAGCCTCTGCGCAAGCTGCGGGAATCCCTATGCCGGAATGCCTCGATCCTTGCGCGGGAGCCTTTGGTGTGGAGCGGCAAGGACGAGGTAGGCGAAGTGGTCTATGCCTATAACCAGCTTCTGGCCGAGATCGATCAGCGGACCCAGGATATCCATCACCTTGCATATCATGATTCACTGACCGGCCTGCCCAACCGCCGGCTGGTGGAGGACCGCCTGGGCCATGCGGTGGCGGTGGCCGAACGTCAGGGGCGGATGGTCGCGGTGTTGTTCGCCGATATCGACAATTTCAAGGTGGTCAATGACACACTCGGCCACAAGCTGGGCGACGCCCTTCTCAAGGTGATCGCCGACCGTATGGCCGGCACGGTGCGGACCATGGATACTGTCGCCCGGTGGGGGGGCGACGAATTCGTCATCGTAATCGAGAATGTCGGCTCGCCCGGCGAGGCGTCCAGCGTGGCGGATAAGCTGATCGAAGTGGTGGGGGTTCCGGTCAGTCTGAACAACAACCTGCTGCGGATCGGCACCTCCATCGGCATCAGCCTGTACCCCCAGGACGGACAGGATGTCACCGCCCTGATCAAAAACGCCGATATGGCCCTGTTTGAGGCCAAGGGACGAGGGCGCAACACGTTCCACTTCTTCGACCAGGCCATGAATGTTCGGGCGATCCGGCGCCTCGACATCGAGATGGCCTTGCGCCACGCCATTACCCAGGGACAACTGGAACTGCACTACCAACCCAAGATCGCCACGGAAACCGGTCACATCGCGGGGGTCGAGGCGCTGGTCCGCTGGCGCCGGCCCGGCGAGGGGCTGATTCCTCCAGACGAGTTCATTCCTCTCGCCGAGGAGAGCGACCTGATCCTCGCCGTCGGCGATTGGGTCCTGAAGACCGCCTGCGCCCAGATTCGCGCTTGGCAGGCCAAGGGTTTCGGTGACGTGCATGTGGCCGTCAACCTGTCGCCCCGGCATTTCCGGCATGACCGGGATATCGACGGCATCATCGACATGGTCGAGGCTGCGGGAGTCTCTCCCTCGCTGATCGAAATCGAACTGACCGAATCCACGGTAATGGAGGACGGAGAGAGGGCCATCGCCCTGCTGAACCGCCTTCGGGACAAGGGATTCGGTATTGCCATCGATGATTTCGGCAGCGGCTATTCCAATCTGGCCTATCTGCGGCGCCTGCCGATCACCACCCTGAAGATCGACCGGGCTTTCGTCATGGATATCGAGCACAACGCCGACAACGTGGAGATCATCCGCGCCATCATCGCCATGGCCAATGCCCTTGGATTGGCGCTGGTAGCCGAAGGCGTGGAGACCGAGCACCAATTCGACTTCCTGCGCAGCACCAATTGCGGAGTGGTGCAGGGGTTCTATTTTTCCAAGCCGCTGCTTCCCGCAGATCTGGAAGAAATGATGGCCAAGCCGGAAAGCCGGCCAGCCGCAGCGCTTCCGGGCATGGTTCCGCTGGGAGCTCTGGGAATGGCCTGATCGGCCTTACCGGCAGGCGAACAGATCGCTGTTCCGGCCGGCGCTGGGGCAGACCTTCTCCGGCTGGTTGGCTACGCGGCGCTCTTCGTTGGCCTCGTTGCAGCGGGTCAGGGCGAAGTCCGGATTGGCGGGGTCGGTGATTCGGAGATCGACCTTGGTGTATCCCGCCGGGCAGGTCCGCAACGCGGCGCTCCGGCAGCTCTCGAATAGCCGCAGGGTGCTCTTGCAGTCCACGTAATAGACGCTGCTCCCATCGGATCGCTGGAAACGGGTGACCTCGGCGCATGCCGTCAGCGCCATCACCAAGGCCAGTGCCGCGAGCTTATTCATGGGGAATCCAGACAGAGGAGGGGCGGGCCGCGTATTGTTCCGACCCGAGGATAATGGCGAAGCCCGCGGGATGCAAACCTGGAGCGTGACAGGGCCACGCCGCCTCTCAGGCCAGGGTGGCGTTCCCTGCCTTGTCCTTGCCGGAGACGGCGCTGCTGAGCACGAAAACCCGGACGGAAGAGGTCAGGCTGCCTGCATCGAACCGTCTGCGGGCGGCCTCGCACAGGTCGTCAACGGTGCAATGCGCCTCGTCGGCCATGATTTCCAGAGCATTCCAGAATTCGCTTTCCAGCTTGACGCTGGTTCGTTTGCCCCTGAGACGGATGTTGCGGCAGATCAAGGCGACGGGCCGTCGGCGAGGCGCCTCGCCGACTGTATAGGCGGTAGGGTCTGCGATGCGCTCGTCGAGGGTACTGATGGCGACCTCAAGGATCGCCGCCAGTGGGCCGTTATCGAGATGGGACGCCTTATCGGCCAGGCGCTTCAATTCAATGCGGAGGTTGATGTCGGCGATCATCCCCTGGCGGTCGTCCCAGTTCATGGTCGTTCTACTCCGCCGCCTCGAGATGGAGAGGCGCGTCCTTGATTGCGCTGAAGTCCCAACTGCCTTCGGTCTGGACGATCAGGTTCTCGAAGGCAGGGTCGCCGAAGCGGCCGATGGCCTCGACGGCACCAAGATCAGGGCGGCGCGGCAGGTCCTGGACGAAGGGCACCAGAACGCCCCGATACATCTCGATGGGGGCTCCCGTGGGGCGGGCACCAAACCGCTTCCAGAAATTGACGGTCTCCATGCGGGCGCGGCCGGCGGCGAGGCGGTAGCCCTTCTGACGGGCGAGATCCAGCCCCGCCCGGGCGAGGGAGGCCAGTACGCGATAGGAACGATAGCGTTTGCGGATGCCGATGCGCTCCAGCAGGGCGAAATCGGCGAACCAGCGCAGGCGGATGACACCGGCGGGATCGCCGTTCACATAGGCGATCAGGTGGGTGGCGACGAAATCATTGCCGTTGAATTCGTCGAAATAGGTGATGTTGTCCTCTTCGGCCAGGAAAACGGCTGCGCGGATCGCCATGGCCATGGCGAACTCATCGGGGGTACGGGCCATTTTGACGGTTACGGAGTTGGAGCTGGTACTTACGCTCGTTGAGTGCGGGTGGGACATTTGTGCGGCTCCCTGCGAGATAATGTGGCTGGGGCTATCATGCAGGGGTGCGTCTCGGTTCGGTATGCCGTATGATGTGAATACCGCAGTGGTGTGCCATAAGGACCGATGAGCCCTTTTCGCCTTCATGACTGGAACGATGTGCGCCTGATCATCGCCTGTGCCGAGCAGGGGGGGTTTGCCGGCGCGGCGACGGCGCTTGGGATCGACCAGACCACGGTCAGTCGGCGGATTTCCCATATGGAAAAGGCGATCGGGCGGCCTCTGTTCACTCGGCGGCGCTCGGGCGCGAGCCCCACCCCAGCCGGCGAGGCCCTGCTTGAACGGGCGCGGGCCATGGCCGCGGCGGCCGATGGCTTCGAGGGCGCCATGCGGGGGCTGACTTGCTTTCCGTCGCCGAAGGTTACGGTTTCTGCCAGCGAGGGCCTGCTTACCTATACCCTGATTCCGGCGCTGCTCGGGCGCAAGACGCTGGAATTGCCGCTTGATCCCACCCTGATCAAGGCGCCGCTGCCCGATCTGTCCTTCACCACGGCGGCGACCAAGGCCGATATTTCGGTGATGGCGACGTCACCCGGCGATATTCCTCAGGTCAAGGGCGCGGTTCATGTGCGCCGGATTGGAACCATGAGTTTCGCCCCCATGGCGTCGCGGCTCTATCTCGATCAAGCCCCCCACATCGCCAGCTTCGATGATTTGGCCCACCATCCCCTGATCGATATCGGCATCTATCGGGCCATTCGCGGCCTGGACGCCTGGAATGGAATCGTTGCCGGCAAGGCGGGCGAGGGGGTTTTGACCGTTTCGACCACGCCCAAGCTGCATGTACCACTCAGCGGTGGCGAGGGGGTGGCGATCCTGCCGGACTATTCGGCGATTTATGAGGATTCGCTGGTTCGCCTCGACGTAAAGAGCCCGCCGCTGGCGGTATCGCTGTGGCTGGTCTCCCATGAGGATGCCCTGCGGGAGCCGTCGGTGCGTGACCTTTACGACCTTTTGGCCACTATGTTCATGACTTCGCCCTGCTATCGGGGAGGCTGAGTCGAATCGGCTCGGCATATCCGGGTATGCAGCTGCATACTAAAAACGGTTGCGTTGCGTGGCGCGGTCGTTAGAATGGCCTTAGGAAAATCACTCAATTCAGGAGTGCGGTTTTGGATAAGAAGAATGTTTCGACCCGTGGACGTCTCGAAAGTGGCGCCCCCAATCCGGTGGATGTGCATGTGGGGGCGCGGATGCGCCTGCGTCGTACCCTGCTGGGCATGAGTCAGGAAAAGTTGGGCGAGGCCATCGGTCTCACCTTCCAGCAGGTTCAAAAATACGAGCGGGGCGCCAACCGTATCGGCGCGTCGCGCCTGTTCGATCTGTCGCGGGTGCTGGACGTGCCGGTGTCCTATTTCTTTGACGACATGTCGGACAATGTTCAGTCCCAGAGTCCCGTGAACATCATCAAGGGATCTACGGGGCTACTGGACGAACCGGCGACCTTCGAGGTCGATCCCATGACCAAGCGCGAGACCCTGGAACTGGTGCGTGCCTACTACAACATCACCGACCCCCAGGTCCGCAAGCGAGTTTACGAGCTGGCGAAGGCCCTGGCCTCGGTGTCAGTCGCCGACTAGGTCGGCGTTTGACAGTTCAGATAAAGCGATGGCCGGGGCTTGTCCTCGGCCTTTGCCTATTCAGCACGGGGTGCGTGTGATCGGCTTTCACCTGTCGTGGCTTCTGATACACTGCTTCCTTGTCATCTGCGTCCCTTCGGGCCGTTCCTTGTTTTTGACGAGAAGATTCGATCGAGAATGGAAGTTCAAAGCGACTTTCCCGAGATGATGGATACCCATCAGGTGGCCCGATACCTGCGCATCAAGGAGCGCAAGGTTTACGAACTGCTGAAGGATCGTCGCATTCCCTGCACCCGGGTGACCGGGAAGTGGTTGTTTCCCAAGGTGGAGATCGATGCTTGGCTGAAGCGGAACAGCGCATCTACCTCGGGCAGCGGGCGCGCGGCGCCGGTTCCCATGGTGGTGGCGGGCAGCCATGATCCTTTGCTGGAATGGTGTCTGCGCGAAGCCGGTGGCGGGCTGGCCCTGCTGCCGGGCAGTTCGGTCGAAGGCTTGGACCGTATGGTGGCGGGGGAGGCGGCCCTGGCCGGTATCCATCTGCTTGACCAGGACACCGGTGACTACAACACCCCTCAGGTGCGCGCAGCCCTTGCCGATCAGAATGTGGTGGTGATCGAATGGGCTTGGCGGCAGCAGGGGCTGGTGGTCAAGGCCGGCAATCCGCTGGGTATTGCGGCGTTGGGCGATCTGATTGTGGCCAAGGCTCGGGTGGTCTCGCGTCAGGAGGGATCGGGCAGTCGGGTGCTGTTCCTGCGCCTGCTGGCCGAAGCCGGTCTGGATGACGGCCAATTGCTGACTCAATCGGGTTCCGTTCGCAGCGAGACCGATGTGGGGCTGGCCATTCTGGACGGCACCGCCGATGTGGGATTGGCGGTGGCGTCGGTGGCGCAGAGTCTGAAACTCGGCTTTGTGCCGTTGCGGCGTGAGCGTTTCGACCTTGTCATCGACAGGCGCGCCTATTTTGATCCGCCGGTTCAGGCCCTGCTCGCTTTCGCGAAGACCCGTGAATTCGCCGCCCGGGCCGAGGCATTGGGCGGTTATGATATTTCCGGGCTTGGCACTATCCGCTGGAACGCGCCTTAGTCGTCGGGGTAACGTGCGGCGCGCGTCGCGCGCGGGGGGGCTTTGGGCCTGACTCCTTCCCACCACCGCATCAACCCGCCACAGGTAGGCGATAGTTCGTGAGCGAGGCCGCCACTGAAATCGCGCCAGCGCTCCAGCAGGGGCGTTTCCACCGTGGTGACCACGGGGGTGCCGCTGGCCATGATAGTCAGGAGTTCGTCGGCCAATCCCTTAGCCTCCGCTTCCAGTTTGCCGAATTTGTTGACGACGATCAGGTCGGCCTTTTCCGCCAGCGCCTGACGCAGCACACCGCTGGCTTCCGCCATCTGAGCGGTATCGACGCGGCAGCCTTCGGAATGAGGGCCGAGATCCTGGCTGATCTTGAATTCCCGTCTGCTTTCCACGTCGATCAGATTCATGGTGCAGGCGCAACCACCCTCGGGCGGGAGGTCGTTACGCTGAATCAGCCCTCGGACCACATAGCCCTGTCCCTGAAGAATACGGATAAACCCTTCGAGACACTCCACCGGTCCGGTGGAATGCGGCCGAATGATCGCCGCAGCCCTGATCGGACCCGTTCCATCCACTTCGGCCATCGACGCTCCCCTTGCGATGACGCTTAACTGCTTTGTCATACCATAGCGGGTGCCAGGGGGATATCGGCCATCGGTGTAGGATTGGCGCTACTTCTTCTTCTGGCGAATCTGCGCCGCCGGCCGCAGCTCTTCGGCGGTGAGGCCGCGCCCCAGCTGCGCCTCTACGTGTGGCAGCAGTTGCGGAAAGAACTTGAGCGGTGCCAGCAGCTTGATGGCGGCAGCGGCACCGGCGGTATCGTCCCCGGCCTCTCGCCGGCAGCGCAACAGGACTGATGCCACCAGCCAATCATCCCAGTCGTCCTGGTCGTGGCCCTTGGGTGGTGGCAGGCCGGCGAAGCGCGCCAGCATATCCATCAGTTCCGTCCGCGACATTTCCTGGACGGTCTTCGCGTTCTCGTTCATCCCCGAACACCTGTGCCCTTCTTCCCGCCGGAGATTCTACTCCAGGGAGAGAGCGGGGGGAACGTGTTTCAGGCCGGTGACAGGCGATTGCCGTCCCAGCCCGTCACCAACCACCAGGCCAGGATCGCCGATCCTGCCGACAGTGCTGCCATTGCCAGGAAGGCGAAGCCGCCGAAATGGTCGAACAGGGCACCGCTGAGCGGGGTCATCAGGCCAGGCAGCAGCCCCACCGCCAGGGCGGCGTAGAGGCCTTGCGCGCGTACCGACAACGACGGCGGCACCGCCTTCTGGATGAAATGCATGGCGCCGAGATGGGCGCAGCCGAAGGTCGCTGCGTGCAGGACCTGGACAGCGGTGATGGCGGCGAGGTCTGTGGTCAGCCCCAGGACTGCCCAACGGATGGCTCCGGCAACACCGGCCGCCACCAGCAGACGCGCCGGCCCTACCCGGGCGACCACCCGGCCGCTGACCGCGAACAGGATGATCTCCGCCACCACGCCTTCCGACCACAATAGGCCGATGGTGGCATCCGAGAGTCCTGACTCCCGCCAGTGGAGGGTGGCGAAAGCGTAATAGACCGTATGGGCGGCTTGGTTGAGGGCGGCGGCGGCCAGGAACAGCAGGAAGGGGCGGCTGGACAGCAGAGGTCGCAACGGCGCCGGCGGCCCCGCCTCGTGTGGGCAGCGGAGATCGGGCAAGGCGGCGCAACTGACGGCGGTCAGCACCAGGCTGGCTCCGATCAACCAGGGCAGCACCGCAGGCGGCCAGTCGGTCAGAGCACGGCCCATCAGGGTGGCGGCGGCGATGAATCCTAGCGAGCCCCACAGCCGCATCCGGCCGTAATCAAGCCGGTGCCGGCCAGCGACCATCATGGCCAGGGAATCGCCCACCGGCATCAGGCTGGTGAAGGGGAAGATCGCCAGGATGGTGACGACCAGGATGGCGGTGAAGCCGTGCACCAGGGGAAAAGCCAACCACAGCAGGGCGGCGGCCAGGGCCAGGACCAGCATGGGGCGCTTGCGGTCACCGCGATGATCGACCACATGGCCGACCAGCGGATTGGCCACCAACCGAACCAGATAGCCGGCGGCCACCAGCAGGCCGATCTCGGTGGCGGACAGGCCGCGCTCCTTGAGCCAGAGCGGCCAGAACGGAATCTGGATGCCGACGGCGACGAAGATGGCGGCGTAGAACGCGGCCAGCCGGGCGGCGGCGCTGGCGCGGGTCATCCCCGGGGGAGTGGCGCGAAGGTCAGGCCGCGATCCGCCAGGGAGAACGGGCAGGCATCGGAGGCGAGGAAGCGGTACTCCACCTCGCGCTGGTCTGTCAGCCATTCACAGGCCCGCAGCGGCTCGTCTACCTCGCCGGGATGACACATCATCAGGGTGGCGGGGCCGGGGGCCTGGGTGAAGCGGCGGAACAACTCGGCATAAGGGACCCGGCCGGAGAAGTCGTAGACCCCGCGGAATCCGCCATTGGTGGGGATGGCCTCGTCCAGCAGGCTCCGGCGGAATCGCCAGCCCAGAAGGGCGATAATGACGGCGCGGATCGGATCGACGCCGCGCCGCAGAATCATCAAGGGATTGTCCCAGCAATTGCGGACCCAGCCCTTGCCGGGCGCGAGGCGACGATGGGCCAGGTCGAGCACTGCGTCGCGGATCACCGGCAGCTGATGAACATGGTGGTGACCATCGAGGAAATCGGGTCGGCGGCCCATGGCTGTCTCGAAGGCATCTACCTGACGTTCCAATTCGGCGGCGATCTCGGCGCGGTCGAGGCTGCGCAGCATGGCGCGCTTGAGCAGGGCTCCGATGCTGGGCAACCGGCCGTCGGGAGCGAGGGAGGGCATGGCGCCCAGCGGCTGATGGTCGGTCAGGGTCAGGTGCACGCCGATCTCGGCCCGACCTTCCAGCGGCTTGAGCAGTTGCGCTTCCTCGCTCCAAAAGGGCGAGCCGGTCATGCAGCCGGTGGCCTGCAGCCGGCCAGCCTCGATCAGGGTGCGAATGGCGCGACCCACGCCGGGGGCAAGGCCGTAATCGTCAGCGCAGAGGGTGATACTCGGGCGGGTCATGGCGGGAGGATAGGCCGGGCGGGGCGTGGGTGCAAGGCGGCTTGACTCTATAATCCCTATAGTCTACGGATTAGTGGATTGATGTTGGGAGGTCTGAATGGCGTGGTTTCGTGATGATGAGGTTCAGCGGCTGATCCTGGCTGGCTTGTTGGTTCTGGCTCTGGTCTTCGGATTGGCGGCTGCCATTCCCGGTGCCCGGGCCGCAGAAGGCAAAACCTTGCTCAATGTCTCCTACGACCCCACGCGCGAGCTGTATCAGGCGGTGAATGACGCTTTCATCAAACAATGGAAGGCCAGGACCGGCGAGGAATTGAAGATCAACCAGTCTCATGGCGGTTCGGGCAAGCAGGCCCGGTCGGTGATTGATGGGCTGGAGGCCGATGTGGTTACCCTGGCCCTGGCCTATGACGTCGATGCCATTGCCGACAAGGCCAAGCTGCTCGACCCCAAATGGCAGGTTCGTCTGCCCTACAACAGCGCGCCCTATACCTCCACCATCGTCTTCCTGGTGCGCAAGGGTAATCCCAAGCATATCAAGGACTGGGACGATCTGGTGAAGTCCGGGGTCCAGGTCATCACCCCCAACCCCAAGACCTCGGGTGGCGCCCGCTGGAACTACCTCGCCGCCTGGGGCTACGAGCTGAACCGCACCAATGGCGATCAGGCCAAGGCCGAGGATTTCGTCACCCGGCTTTACAAGAACGTGCCGGTCCTGGATTCCGGCGCCCGCGGTTCCACCGTGACCTTCGCCCAACGTGGCCTGGGGGACGTGTTGCTGGCCTGGGAGAACGAGGCTTATCTCGCCCTGCAGGAATTCGGCGGCGGCTTCGAGATCGTCACCCCGTCGCTGTCGATTCTCGCCGAGCCGCCGGTGGCGGTGGTGGACAAGGTGGTGGACAAGCACGGCACCCGTGCCCAGGCCGAGGCCTATCTCCAGTTCCTCTATACCCCCGAGGCGCAGGAAATCATTGCCAAGAACTTCTACCGCCCGCGTGATTCCTCCGTGGTCAAAAAGACCCAGGGCAGTTTCGCTCCGGTCAAGCTGTTCACCATCGATGACGTCTTCGGGGGGTGGACCAAGGCCCAGAATACCCATTTCGCCGATGGCGGGGTCTTCGACCGCTTTATCGCCAAGAAGTAGGAGACGTCATTGACTACGCTGGCATTACCCCTGTCGCGTCGTCGCTCCGTGGCCTCCAGCGTCATCCCGGGTTTCGGGCCGACGCTGGGGTTCACCCTGTTCTACCTGTCGCTGATCGTGCTGCTTCCTCTGGCTGCGCTATTGCTCAAGGCGGCGGGAACCACCTGGGCGCAATGGGCGGCGCTGCTGGGCGACAGCCGGGTGCTGGCGGCGTTGCGGCTGTCCTTCGGCGGCGCCTTCATCGCCGCGCTGATCAATGCGGTGTTCGGCCTGCTGGTGGCTTGGGTGCTGGTGCGCTATCCCTTCCCTGGGCGCAAGATCATCGACGCCTTCGTCGATCTGCCCTTCGCCCTGCCTACGGCGGTGGCCGGCATCGCGCTCACCGCGCTTTATGCCCCCAACGGGTGGATCGGCAAGCTGTTGCTGCCCCTGGGCATCAAGGTGGCCTTCACCCCGTTGGGCGTTATCGTCGCCATGGTGTTCATTGGCCTGCCCTTCGTGGTGCGTACCGTCGAACCGGTGCTGCACGACGTGGATTTGGAGTTGGAGGAGGCGGCGGCGTCGCTGGGCGCCACCCGGCTTCAGACCTTTATCCGCGTCATCCTGCCTGCAGTCGGGCCGTCGTTGCTCACCGGCTTTTCCCTGGCCCTGGCCCGGGCGGTGGGCGAATACGGCTCGGTGATCTTCATCGCCGGTAATCTGCCCGGCGTGTCCGAGATCGCGCCGCTGCTGATCATCACCAAGCTGGAGCAGTACGATTATGTGGGGGCGACGGCGCTGGCCGCCATTATGCTCAGCATCTCCTTCGCGCTGCTGCTGACCGTCAACCTGTTGCAGAAATGGCGCCGCCAGCGCCTGGGATGGTGAGCATGGGCAATCTTGCCATCCGGGATCCGCTGGTGGTCCGCATTCTGCTCACCGTCATGGCGCTGGGATTCCTGGCGTTGTTCCTGGTTTTGCCGTTGGTGGCGGTGCTGGTGGAGGCCTTTGCCAAGGGGGTGGACGCCTATGGCCACGCCCTGGCCACCCCCGACAGTCTGGCCGCCATCCGCCTCACCGGTCTGGTGGCGGTGATCGCGGTCCCCCTCAATGTGGTGTTCGGCCTTGCCGCCAGCTGGGCCATCGCCAAATTCGACTTTGGCGGCAAGAGTCTGCTGATCTCCCTGATCGAGCTGCCGTTCTCGGTCTCGCCGGTGATCTCGGGGCTGATCTATGTCCTGCTGTTCGGATTGCAGGGCCTGCTGGGACCCTGGCTGGCCGAGCATGACTTCAGGCTGATCTTCGCAGTGCCCGGCATCGTGCTGGCCACCATCTTCGTCACCTTCCCCTTCGTCGCGCGGGAGCTGATCCCGCTGATGGAAGAGCAAGGGCGCGAGGAGGAAGAGGCGGCGTTGACTCTGGGGGCCAGCGGGTTGCGCACCTTCTGGCTGGTGACGCTGCCCAATGTCCGGTGGGGTCTGTTCTATGGGGTGCTGCTGTGCAATGCCCGGGCGATGGGTGAGTTCGGCGCCGTCTCGGTGGTGTCTGGGCATATCAGGGGGCTGACCAATACCATGCCCTTGCATGTGGAGATTCTCTACAATGAGTACGATTTCGTCGGCGCTTTCGCGGTCGCCTCTATTCTGGCCCTCCTGGCCCTGGTCACCCTCGCGGCCAAGTCGGCCCTCGAATGGTGGCACGCCGACGAAATCCACGCATCCGGGCACTGAGGGGGCAGCCATGATCGAGGTGGACGGGGTCTCCAAGACCTTCGGCAGCTTCGCGGCGCTGGATCAGGTGTCGCTGCGGGTCAACCAGGGCAAGCTGGTGGCGCTGCTTGGGCCGTCGGGCTCGGGCAAGACCACCTTGCTGCGCATCCTTGCCGGCCTCGAACAGCCCGACAGCGGCCGTATCCGGCTGGACGGCGTCGATGCCACCGGACTGGGCACTCGCGACCGCCGCATCGGCTTTGTCTTCCAGCATTACGCCCTGTTCCGCCATATGAGCGTGGCCGAGAACATCGCTTTCGGGCTCAAGGTGCGCAAGGGTGCCCACCGCCCCTCCAAGGCCCAGATCGCCGAGCGGGTCGAGACCCTGCTGGGGCTGGTACAGCTGGCCGGCCTCGCCGACCGCTATCCCAGCCAGCTTTCCGGCGGTCAGCGCCAGCGAGTCGCCCTGGCCCGCGCCCTGGCGGTGGAGCCGCGCCTGCTGCTGCTAGACGAGCCTTTCGGAGCCCTGGACGCCCAGGTGCGCAAGGACCTTCGCCGCTGGCTGCGCCGGTTGCACGACGATATGGGCCTGACCGGCGTCTTCGTCACCCATGACCAGGAGGAGGCGCTGGAAGTCGCTGACGAGGTCGTGGTGATGAACAAGGGCCGCATCGAACAGATCGGCTCACCGTCGGAAATCTACGACAGCCCGGCGACGCCCTTCGTCTATCGTTTTCTCGGCAATGTGAACACCATTCCATGCGCCATCAGCGGTGGCCGTGCCGCCATCGGCGGCCTGCATATCGGCGAAGGCAGCGTCGATGGCGGCGGAATCGCCTATGTGCGGCCGCACGACGTGGAACTGCTGGAGCTGTCACCCGACCTCCCCCAGGCCACCATCCGTCAGGTGGTGGTGCTGGGACCGCTGGTCCGCGCCGAGGTGGAACTGCCTGGTGGCGTGGTGGTTGAGGCGGAACTGACCCGCGACCAGCGCGAACGCCTTAACCTCCGCCCGGGCCTCGAGGTGTCGGTCTTTCTGCGCAAGGCCAAGGTGTTCGTAGGCTAAGCGGCCGGCAGGCGGATGGTGAAGCGGGCGCCGCCGCCGGGGCGGTTGGCGGCTTCCAGGGCACCGCCGTGGTCGCGGATGATGCCGTAGGAGATCCACAGGCCCAGCCCTGTGCCCTTGCCCACCGGCTTGGTGGTGAAGAAGGGGTCGAAGACCTTGGTCATGATGGTGTCGGGGATGCCGGGGCCATTATCGTCGATGACCAGCACCACCTCGCCGGCCTCGACCGTGCCGCTGACCGAAAGGTGACCGCCGGGGCGGGCGGCCACCGCGTCGATGGCGTTTTCCACCAGATTGACGATGACCTGATGCAGTTGGCCAGCATTGCCGCGCACCGGCAGTGGGGTGGTCAGTTCGGTGCCGATGGCGGCTCCGCCGCGCTGGCCCGAAGCTGACCACTGCACGGCCTTGCCCACCACCTCGCCGAGGTCGAAGGCCTCGGCCTTGGCGCTGCCGGAGAAAGAGAGGCGTTTCAGGCTGCGCACGATATCGGCGACCCGCTGGGCACCCTCGGCCGTGCCCTCGATCAGGGCCGGCAGGTCTCCCAGCGTCTCGTCGATACGCAAGCTTCGCCGAAGTTCCTCGCGCCGGCCATCGTCGCAGCCCCGGTGGATGGCCTCGAGATAAGCGGAAATGCGCTCGGAATACTTGGAGAGGGCGTGGACGTTGCCGTAGACGAAGCTGATAGGATTGTTCAACTCGTGGGCGACACCGGCGATCAGGCGACCCAGCGAGGCCATCTTCTCCTGCTGTACCAGTTGGGCCTGGGCGGTCTTCAGCGCCTCGTAGGCACGACGCAAATCTCCCACCGGCCGGCCGGTGAGCACGATGCCGGCGGGCAGGCCTCGATGGTCGAAACGAGTGGCACAATTGAGTGCCACCGGATCGGTGAGACAGCCTTCGGCCGATCGGAAGCGGACCTCGCGGTCGCGGCCGGCATCGGCATCGACCCAGTGATGGAGGCGGACGGTCTCGCCGGCCGCCGCCAGTACATCGTCGAGCCGGCGTTCCAGCAGGTCGGACTCGGCGAAACCGGTGAGGCGGAGAAAGGCCAGATTGACCTGCTGGATGTGGCCCTTCTGGTCGCAGACGATCAGGATGTCCGAGACCGCAGATAGCACCGAATTGATGAAGCGCTGAGCCTCCTCGAGGGCGGAGTTCTTCTCCTCCAGCTCGACCTCGTATTGGATGAGGTCGGAATAGACCTCCTCCATCTTGCGAATGACCTCGATCCAGGCGGTTTCCTGGGCGCTGGCTAGGTCTTGGCTGGTGCCGCCGGCGAAGTCGTAAGCCGAGGCCGGCCGAGGATCGCTGTAGGTGGCCATCAGCGTGTCCGCTCCAGGCTGTAGCGGTTCAGCTTGGCCCGCAGTCCCACCCGCGATAGTCCCAACTCCTCGGCCACGTGGCTGATGTTGCCACGGTGGCGGCCCATGGCCTCGGCCAGCACCTCTGCCTCCAGGGTCTCCACCCGCTCCTTGAGCGACAGGACACGGCCGTCGCGGGCTGCGGCCCGGCCGGCTGGGCAGGCGCGGGCGCGGAGCGCGGCGCTGATCAGCGTAGGCTCCAGCAGCGGGGAATCGGCCAGGGCCACCATGCGCTGAATCTCGTTCTGAAGCTCGCGGACATTGCCCGGCCAATCGTAGTTCTTGAGGATGGCGACGGCCTCGTCGGCGAAGGCGAGATGGGGACGTCGGAATCCTCTGCCGATTTCCGCGAGCAGCCGGTTGGCCAGAAGCGGCACGTCCATGGGGCGGTCGCGCAACGGCGGCAGATGGATAGGGAAGGCGGCCAGACGATAGAACAGGTCGCGGCGGAAATGCTTTTCGCGCACCTCTTCCTCAAGGTTGCGATTGGTGGCGGCAATAACCCGGACATTGACCTTGCGGGTCAGGCGCGCGCCCAGCGGCCGGATTTCGCCCTCCTGCAACACACGCAGCAGCTTGACCTGGAAGGCGGGCGAGGTCTCGCCGATTTCGTCGAGGAAGATGGTGCCGCCATTGGCCTGCTCGAACAGGCCGATGCGATCCTCATAGGCGCCGGTGAAGGCACCCTTCTTACAGCCGAACAGTTCCGATTCCAGCAACTGGTCGGGCAGGGCGCCGCAATTCTCCACCACGAAGGGCTTGTTGCCGCGTGGGCTGTTGTAATGGATGGCGCGGGCCAACAGTTCCTTGCCGGTGCCGGATTCACCGGTGATAAGGACCGAGATGTCGAAGGCCGAGACCCGCCCGGCCATCTCGATGACCTCGGTCAGCGGCGAGGTGGGGGCGTGGATGATGGCGTCGAAATGGTGCAAGCGCCGGAGAGCGCCGGTCTTACGGGCGATGGCCCGTTCCAGGGTGGCTGGCGGGACTTTGAGATCGAGGCTGGCCTGGGCGTTCTCGCGTTGGAGGCGGTAGAGGTCCAGGGCGCCATGCAGGGTGCGGACCAGTTCCTCCGGCTCCCACGGTTTGGTGATATATTGGAATATGCCGGCCTCGTTGACCCCGGCGATAATGTCCTCGGCCTCGGAATAGCCCGAGATGATCATGCGCACCGGGTCGGGCCAGCGGGCGCGCACGGTCTTGAGAAAATCCACCCCCTGAGTACCCGGCATGCGCTGGTCGCACAGGATGGCATTGACCATCTCGTGCTCCAGAAGGCCTTCCGCCTCCTCGGCGGTCGAGGCAGTGAGGACGTGGAACTCGTCCGAGAGCACGCGGCGCAACGCCTCCTGCGATTGCTTCTCGTCGTCAACAACCAAGATGATCGGCAGATTGGTCACGCGCGGTTTCCATGCTGCGGGAAAGGGGAGTATTCTTGGCGGTAACGGTCCGTGGGTCAACAGCGACCGAACCCCAGAACTAGCCGAGGCGGCCATGAGCGAACTGATGCGCGAGATCGCCGAAACCCGGGTCGAAACCGACACCCTGGCGGTGTGGTTTCTCGGCCAGAACGGTTGGGTGATCAAGTCTCCCGGTGGGGCCGTGATTACCGTCGATCCTTATCTGTCGGATTCGTGCAATCCGTCCCGGCGGGGGCTGGATTTGGCGCGTCGCGTGCCGATTCCGGTGGCGGCCGAGGACCTGACCGCCGATCTGCTGGTTTGCACCCATTCGCACAAGGATCACGCCGATCCCGAGACTCTGTGTCCCTGCGCCCGTTCGGGCCGCATCAAGGGCTTTCTCGGTCCGGGTGACACCCAGGCGGTCTTCCAGGAGGCCGGGGTGGTGGAAAGCGAGTGCGAGCTGACTTGGCCCAACCGCATGACCGAAGTGGGTGACATCCTGCTCACCGGGACCTTCGCCTTGGCCACCGATGCCGGGGATCTAACTCATATGGGGTTCATCATTCAGGCCGGCGGTGGGCCCAAGCTTTGGATCACCGGCGATACCGCCTGGTGCGACCTTCTGGCCGAGGCGGGGCTCAAGCATTTGCCAGACGCGATCATTCTTCCCATCAATGGCGGCTATGGCAATCTGTCCCATTGGGAGGCGGCGGAACTGGTGCGCCGAGTCGACCCCGCCCAGGCCATTCCCTGCCACTGGGATATGTTCGGTGACAATTCCTGCTCGCCGCACATGTTCCAGGCATCGCTCACCGTCAAGGGAGTGGGCGAGAAGTACCGGCTTCCCGTTCACTGCCGCAAGATGGTGATCGAGACGCGGTGAAAGCCGGCGCGACCCCCATACAGGGCCGCGCCGCACTTACCTTTCTCCGCCCCTTCAGGCCAGCTGGCAGGCCTCGGCCGGATGCTTGGGGGCATGGCCAGACCTTGTTTCAACGGCTTCCGGCTCGGTCTCGGGCCAGACCGGCAGGCTAGCGCCCAGCGGAATAGTTTCCCGCGACCAGAATGACGGCGTCTTGTCGTAGTGGAGCACCGGTCCAAGATAGGACAGTGGCCCCAGGGCCGAATCGTGGGCCTGCATATAACGGGCGAGATAGGCCGGTGGGATCGGCGGCGGCGGCAGCTTGCCGGCATCGACCTTCCCCTGGTCCTGAATCCACATGGAGGTGCGGCACAGCGAGACCCGGACCATCCAGCTTCCGCCTTCCTCGGCGCGGCGGAGCAGGGCGGTAAGCACCCCGGCGGCGGCCAGGAAGCCGGTGCTATAATCATTGGGATAGGTAGGCTGGGTTGCCGGGAAGTCGGGGGTGCCCTGGGCCTCGGTCATGCCGGTGACCACCTGGGCCAGCTGCTCCCAGCCCGGGCGATACTGCCAAGGTCCGGCCCAGCCATAGCAATTCACCGACAGATAGACGATGCCCGGCCGCAGCTCCGCCACCGCCTCGGGGGAGAAGCCAAGGCCGGCGAGGCTGCCGGGGCGATAGCTTTCGGCGAAGACGTCGGCTTTGCGGCACAGTCCCTGAAGGGTGGCCTTATCGGCGGCGTTGGTCAGGGTCAGCAGCGCCGATAGCTTGCCGTGGCCGGTGTCGTAATCGAAGGGCGGCAGGCCGGGGAGGGTGGGAGAGGTGATATGCATCACCGTCGCGCCCTGTTCGGCCAGGGTCTTGCCGCAAGTGGGGCCGGCGATGACGTGAGTGAGGTCGAGGGCTTTGATCCCCGACAGCGGCCGGAGCGCGGGCTGGAACGGCTCGGGCGGGGCGTCGCCGATGCGGATGATCTCCACCAGCGGCGTCCCGGCGATGGCCGCGCCCTGAGGATGGGTCAGCCATTCCTCGCGCGAGCGGGCGACGCCGCCGCAAAGCCCCCTGGTGGCGATGGCCTCTTCCAGCTCGATGGCGTTCCAGCCGGCCACGGCATTGGTGATGGAGGCCGTTTCCATGGAGCAGCCCAGGAGGTCGAGCAGACCATTGCGCAGCAGGGGAAAAGCGCCATGCAGGAAGAACCAGCGGCCGTCCTTGGTGGGATAGAATTGGACCAGGGGATAGCTGGGCTCCGGCTGCGGAATGGCATAGCCGTGCTGCGACTGATAGTTGACGCTGTAGGTGGCCAGGGCGCCGGCAGCCGCTTCCAACAGGATGCGCTGGCGCTGGCCGCTGCGTTGGCGCCAGATTTCCGCCACCAAGGCGGCCTGGACGCCCAGTGCGGCGCTGGCGCATTCGCCTATGCGGAACACCGAGTTAACGTGGGGATCGCTGCCGGTCAGCTCCACGTCCTTGGCTGTGGGCAGATGCTCCAGGCCCATGCTTTTCAGCAAATTATTGTAAATGGCATTGCTCATGATGATTCACCCTGTCTCGGCAATCAAAAGGTGAGGCGCTGCCGTAGTGTGCCATTATAAGACTGGTTTGCAAGCAAACAAAAGTTATGCTGCGATTGCAAAAATGAATGGGAGCCAGCCAAGGGCGAAGGCTGTGCTCAGCGCCACCGCCATGGCCGCCGTCTCGGGGTGGATGTTGCGCAGGCTGGCATGCACCACGGTGACGGCTGCCAACGGCGTCAGAGATTGGATCAGCAGCACTTGGTGGGTGAGATGGCTCATCCCGTGCAGCCAATGGCGATCCAGCCAGACGGCGCCCATTGCCAGCGCCGGCCACAGGGCGAACTTGACGGCGAAGGTGAAGGCGGTGAAGGCGAGATCAATACGGAAGCTGCGCAACTGCGCAAGGCCAAGCCCGATGATCATCATCCCCACCGGAACGAAGGCGCCGGTGAGCAGGTCCACCGATTGGGTGATCATGACCGGCAGGCGGGTGCCGGTGGCGCTGATCAGCAGCCCCAGCCAGCAGGCATGCAGGCCGGGATATTTCAGGACACGAAAAATGGACCGGCCGATGCCGGATTCGGCCCGGGCGACGGTATAGAAGCCCAGCGTGTTCTCGTAGGCGGTCGCGGCGAAAGAAACCATCACCACCACGGGAAGGGCGTCTGCCCCCACCAGAGACAGGCAGGCGGGAATGCCGAAAAAGCCGGTGTTGCCGGTGCCGGCGGTGAAGGCGGCGATGCGTTCGCGTCCGTCGCGCCAGAACTTGCCGGCCGGCCAACGCATGGCGAGGCTAACGGCGGAGCATAGTCCGAACACTGCCAGCGGTAAAAGCAGGCTGCTGCTTATCTTGGCTCCGGCGAACCCTTTGAACACCACTGCCGGCGACAGGATATAGAGCGCCAGCTTTCCAAGTTCCTGGCCGCGTACCTCCAGCCAGCGGCCAAGGATAAAACCGGCCGCCACCAACAGGTAAAGCGGGAGAAGCTTGAGCGCCAATGCGGTGTCGAAGCTCACCCGGTTCTCCTGCGGCAGGGGGACAACGGAAGCCATGCTGGCGCCGGAACCGATAAAGCGCAAGGGAGCTCTTGACCTTCCGTGGGCGGGAAGGTTCACACTATCCCTTCAGTCCTTGCACAGGAGAGAACCATGGCCAATACCTACCGGGTGACCGGCATGACCTGCGGCGGTTGTGCCCGTTCGGTCACAAACGCCATCAAGGAGGCGGCGCCTGCGGCCAGCGTCGAGATCGACCTGGGCAAGGCCGCGGTCACCGTCGAAGGCGCCAGCGACGATCAAGTCAGGCAGGCGGTGGATGCCGCCGGCTTCGGCTTCGAGGGGCGGGTCTAGGATTCGCCGTCGCAGCGGGCCAGATCCCGCAGCAGGGTGAGGGAGTCCTCCAACCCCTCCATCTGACCGTCCAGCCATTGGCGGCCATAGCTGCCGCTAAGGGGCCAGGCGTGGCAGTGGCGGTTCCGGCCGGCGATCTCGCAATCGTAGGCGCGGATCAGCGCCCCGATCTGGTGCCGCCGCATGGGGGGCGGCAGCAGGTCGAGGAAGGCGAGTTTGAGCCGGACGCCCACTTGGCCGAAGGCGGTCAGCGGGCCGGGAATATGAAGTGCCAGCAGGTGGTGCAGGCGGCGGTGTCCGCTCGGCCTCAGGGTCAGGCGCAGATGCTCGCTGTCGGCGGCCTTGGTCGTCCCCAACTGGCCATCGACCACCATTTCGTCCATGGCGTCGTGAATCAACGGGTGAACCGGGCTCCATAGCGGGCCGGCCAGACCGGAGATCAGGGCGGGAACCTCGTCGATGGCCAGGGGGCCGCGCGCGGCGCTGCCAAGGATCGCCAGGGCGAGGTAGTCCCTGGTATTGAGCGGGCGGACCAGGACGGCGGGGGAACGGTCGACGAAGCCCATGAACTCCTCCTTGATGCGACTGCGAACCATTCTCAATATCCATCAAAGCCAATGGAGGAGCAAGTTCTTTCTTCGCCCTGGTGGGGGCGACGGGCGGCTACTGCTTGGATAGGGTGTAGTCGATGGCGTCCTCGGCGGCGCGCACCAGGGCGCGGGCCTTGTTCAGGCATTCCTCGTGCTCACTCATGGGTACCGAATCGGCGACAATGCCTGCGCCGGTCTGCACGTACATGGTGCCGTCCTTGACCAGGGCTGTCCGCAACGCAATGCAGGTGTCCATGTTGCCGTTGCCGTCGAAATAGCCGATGGCGCCGGCATAGAACGAGCGGCGTTCGGTCTCCAGTTCGTCAATAATCTCCATAGCCCGGATCTTGGGGGCGCCCGAGGTGGTTCCGGCGGGGAAGCCGGCCATCAGGGCGTCCATGGCGTCGCAGCCCTCGCGGATTTGGCCTTCGACGTTGGAGACGATGTGCATGACATGGGAATAATACTCTACCGCCATTTTCTTGGTGACCGAGACCGAACCGATGGCGGCGACGCGGCCGACATCATTGCGGCCGAGGTCCAGCAGCATGAGGTGCTCGGCCAACTCCTTGGGATCGGCCAGCAGGTCGGCAGCCAATTCTTCGTCCTCGGCGGGGGTCTTGCCCCGGCGTCGCGTTCCGGCGATGGGACGGATGGTGATCTTGCCGTCACGCAGGCGAACCAGGATTTCCGGGCTGGACCCCACCAGTTGGAAGCCGCCGAAATCAAGAAAGAACAGGAATGGGCTGGGATTGAGCCGCCGCAGAGAGCGGTAAAGAGAGAAGGGCGGCAGATTGAACGGCAGCGCCAGACGCTGTGACAGAACCACTTGGAAGATGTCGCCGGCAGCGATGTAGTCCTGGGCCTTGCGCACCATGTCGCAATACTGCTCCGGTGAGACGCCTGGAACTGGAACCGGCTGATGCTCGTCGCGCGACGGACCGATATAGCCGTGGGGCAGCGGGCTTTCCAGCGCCTCGACAACATGCTCCATGCGCTCGCACACCAGATCCCACGCGGCCTGGGCATCCAGGCCATCCCGCGGCCAGACCGGCGCCACGGCGGTCAGGGTGCCGTTGACGTTGTCGAACACCGCCATCACCGTGGGGCGCATGAAGATGCCGTCGGGGATGCCGATGGTATCGGGATTGGCATCGGGCAGTGTCTCCGCCAGCCGCACCGTGTCATAGGCCATGTAGCCGATCAGCCCCGCCGACATGGGCGGCAGATGGATGGGAATCTCGATCTTGCTTTCCGCCACCAGGGCACGGAGTGAGTCCAGGGCGCCCGAGGCCTCGGCGACCGGGCAGGGACGGAATTCACTGGTCTTGGCGCGGGCGTTGCGGTTGATCCAGGCCCGGTTGCCTTCGCATTTCCAGATCAGGTCGGGTTTCATGCCAAGGATGGAATAGCGGCCACGCACCGCCCCGCCCTCGACCGATTCCAGCAGGAAGGTGTTGGTCTGGTTGTGGGCCAGCTTGAG
>Ga0265313_10000946_pt1 | contig 28813 bp, 23 predicted proteins | sample 4123metaG_FD_203122 | JGI IMG/M metagenome (GOLD analysis project Ga0265313, IMG submission 203122) | Rhizosphere microbial communities from Carex aquatilis grown in University of Washington, Seatle, WA, United States - 4-1-23 metaG | ecosystem: Host-associated > Plants > Roots > Rhizosphere >...
CTTGGGGTTGATACCGTAATCACCGGGGCCGTCGGTGAACTCGACCGGGACGACGAAAGGCACGTTGGCAATCTCGTTCTTCTCGCCCAGTTCTTTGGCCTTGGATTCAAGGGCTTCTTCATCCTCGCCGAGCAGGTTCACGAAAGCGGCGAGCTTCTTCGACGAATTCTTGGTGACCTGTTCGTCGAGCTGCTTGGCCAAGGAAACCAGCTTTTCGTCGGCCTTGCGCGAGAATACCATCACCATCGGACGGCTGCCGTACTTGCAGCGATAACAGAGCTTCGCACCGATATCGACTCCGTCGTCGACGGCGCCCGCGCACTTGACCACGTCGAAGGGACCAATGCCCTCGCCAGCCTGAATGCCGCTTTTCAGTTCAACCGCGCGAGCCGGTGACGTGCCGACCGCCAGCGCCAGAGCGACGCTGAAGCATGCCAGCCCAATTTTAACGAGCACTTTCATGGAATTCCTCACTTGTGTTAAATGAACGGACTACAGCAAACACGACACTCAAAGTTTCCACACAAACTGGCGTCCGGGCATGGGTTGCCCGACAATATGAGCCCGCCAGGCTTTCAACTGATTACGCTCGCCCGCCAAGGTTGGTTCGCGGCGGCCCTTCCGCCGCGGTAGTGGCAGGACGCCAACCTCAGGTTACTCCGTCAACACGCTGGCGTTCGAGCACCTAAACTCCACGCGCCGTCAGGCGGCGGCGGGATTGATTATGCGCCATTTCACACCAATTGCAACCCTTCCGAACGAGCGGCTTTGCCGATCAGCCGTACAGCTTGTTGGCTTCTTCGTATTCCAGCCGCCTTGCGCGCACCAAACCTCCATCAATCTCTTCGCCGTTGGGATCGACGTACAAACGCCCCGTTGGCTTCTGGCTTCCGGGGGTCACGTCGAGCAGGTGCAAATTGAAAATATAGGCGGACTCGGTGAGTGCCTTGAACCAATGGATGTTATCTTTGTAGTCGGAGACGGTTGAGCATTCGCCCGGCTTGAATGTGCGATCGATCGTGGGTTTGATCAAAAAATGATCGGGTTCGTCAGCCACGCGGTCGTAGTGGCGGCCTTGCAAGTCGCCCTTGAGGATCAAAAAGGCAGTCGCCATATTATTGTGGCCGTGCGGCACAACCGAGCGGTCACGCTTCAAGGCGAAGATCTGTTTGCCGAAGACCAACGACTTTGGCAGGCCCTCGACCTCGGGGAACTTGAACCGCAGACTCAACGCCCCCTCGTCGACCAGCTTGATGTCCTTGGTCAGCTTGTCGAAGTCGATCAGCCTCAGGAGGTTAGTCAGATCGACTTTCGCAAACAGCTCTTCGATCTTCGTTTGCCACTCCGTCTGCTTGAGCTTCTCGTCTTTGAGGTCCAAGCCCAGTTGATGCACGTCGATTAGCCAGCGCGTGGTCAGCGGCTTGACCTCGTCGGCGAACAAGTCGTGCCGACATAGAGTTTCAAGCATTGAGAACGTAACCAGCGAACCGAGCGCCTGTTTGTGAAATTCGCGCCGTGACGGCATTTGCATGGCGGGACTCCAGTGGGGGGAGCGAGCGGCATTTATTGTACGCCGGGACAATGCAAAGTGGAAAGGGGGTTGACAACCGTCGCAGTGTCGTCAGGCTGGGCCGTATCGGGGTGATCAGACAGAGTGGGAGACCGGACGATGCGACTTTGCCGCTTTCGGCATCAGGGAAAAATACAAGCGGGCTTTTACGATGAACAGCGGATCGTCTCGCTGACCGCCGCCGCAGCAGCCTATGCGTCCGCGACTCATCAGACACTTGGTTTATCCGCGGGCGACGACTTGCTTTCCTTCCTGCCGCCCGACGGCAAGGATCTCGCGGCAATGCATACCTTGTCCGAATGGATCGGCCGCGTGGGCGAAAGCCCGCCCGCGGCCACGACGGTTGAAACGTCGGCGGTCGAATTGTTGGTGCCCGTGCCGCGCCCCAACAAACTGTTCCTCCTGGCCGGCAATTATGCGGACCATATTCAGGAAGGAGGCGAGATAGCGGCCCAACGCGCTGAAACCTTTCCCTATGTCTTCATGAAGCCACCGACGACCACGCTCTCTCATCCCAATCAGCCGGTGCGAATTCCCAAGATCTCGCCCGGCGCCATCGACTGGGAGCTGGAATTGGCCGTGGTGATCGGCCGCGCATGCAAGGGGGTGAGCGAGGCCGAGGCGTTGAAGTACGTCGCCGGTTACACCGTGATCAACGACATTTCGAACCGCAAGTTCCGCCCCAACCCCAACCGCAAGAAGCGTGAAAAGGATTCTTTCTTCGACTGGCTCCACGGCAAGTGGCACGACAGTTTCTGCCCCTGCGGACCCTGCATCACCTCGGCCGATGCGATCGCCGATCCGCAAAGTCTTGAAATGACCTTGAAGCTCAACGGCGAAACCCGGCAGCACGGTTCGACGGGCCAACAGATTTTTCCCGTCGCCGCGCTGATCGAGTTCATCTCCGGGATCGTCACGTTGGAGCCGGGAGATATCATCTCCACGGGAACATTGGGAGGAGTAGGCAGCAGCACTGGTACCTATTTGAAACCAGGAGACGAGCTCAAAGCGAGCATCGAAGGTATTGGAACACTGGCGTCGCCGGTTGTGGCGGAGAAGTAGGGGCAATGCTCCCTTCCCCACCACTTCCCCTCCTGATCACGGGTATCGCCGGGTTGGCGGGATACAACGCGCTGCCGTACTTTCAGTCGCGCTATCCTGGGAAAGTGATCGGAATCCGCCAGAGCGACAACGTTCGCCTTATGGGCGAAGGCATTATGGCCTGTGACGCGGAAGACCACGACGGGCTGAAGCGGCTGTTCGACAGGTTCCAATTCAAGAGCGTGTTGAATTGCGCCGGCAACTGTGCGCTGCGTGCCTGCGAGCTCGACCCGAAGTTGGCCTGGCGGATCAACGTCGAGGGAGTAAGGAACCTGCTCTCGGTCATTGGCACGGCCGACGTAAGGCTGGTTCACCTCTCGGTCGATCTGGTCTTTTCGGGCAACGGGAAGGGAGCATACCTCGAGACCGATCCGACCGACCCCGTAACAGTTTACGGAAAGACCATGGTCGCGGCAGAGGAACTTTTACAATCCGGGTTTACGGCGGGATGTGTGCTGCGCATCTCGCTACCTATGGGGCCGAGCTTCAACGGCCACGCCGGTGCGATCGATTGGATTCAGTCGCGCTTCAGAAAAGCGAAACCCGCCACGCTCTATCTCGACGAGTTCCGCACCCCCACCTACACCGATTGTCTTAACGAGTTATGCGAGGTCGTGCTGGGCAACCGGATTGCCGGGCTGTATCACGCGGGAGGACCGAGGCGCTTGAGCCTCTACCAGATCGCCCAAATCATCAATCGTGTTGGTGGCTATCGTCCGGAGCACCTCATGGGGTGCCTACGGGCAGCGGCCGGGCCGGTGCCTCCGCGGGCCGGCGATGTTTCGATGTTATCAGGGAAGCTGGCAGCCGCGTTGGGATACCAGCCGCTCTTTGGTTGGCCATCGGACGACAATCTCGTTCCCACACATTGCGACTGGCACCGCGAGCGATTGCCGGGCGAATGCGGTTCGCCGGCCCGTCTGGCTGAAGTGCTCTACCGGAACCCATTACGCCATGCACCCCGCATTGCGTGAGCAACCGGGAGTGTCCGGGGAGCGCGCGAACGGCGTCCCTTGCGATTTACCGCGCCAGCACGACCGCCGCCGACTGACCCATCGGGGCGCGGTTCACGAGCAGGGCTGTTGGCGTGGCGCCGATTAGCGGTTTGCCATGAATCACGTTCACGGGGCATTCGGGGTCGGGGTACTCGTAGTTTAAAGTCGACGGCACGAGGTCATGCTCGAAGGCCAAGAGGCTGGCGGCCATTTCGACTGCCCCTCCTCCCGCCCCCAAGTTTCCGAACAGGCTCTTCGGCGCCGTTACTGGCACGTCGCCCAATACGGCGCGAATCGCCCGGGCTTCGGCGCGGTCGTCGGCCACCGTGCTCAGCCCATGCGCGTTGACGTGTCCGATTTCACCGGGTTTCAATCCGGAGCTGCGCAGCGCCCCGGAAATCACGGCGCGGATCGCCGCGCCCTCGACCGGTCGGCCGGCCCGCGGTGCCTCGAAGGCGTTCGCTTGTCCGATGACGCGCGCCAAGACACGTGCCCCGCGCGCCTGGGCGTGCTGAAGGCTCTCGAAAATGAAGACCGCCGCGCCTTCGCCGTTGACAAAACCGTCACGGTGGGCATCGAAGGGACGCGACACGGCGGCAGGGTCGTCGTCGCGGGCCGAGACTTCGGCTAAGGCGTTGCGGACCCAGGTGGTGGGATGGATCCTCGAACTCGTGCCACCGACCAGCATCACATCCGCCCGGTTGCGTTCAATCGTGCGCGTCGCTTCGGCAACCGCCAGCAAGCTCGACACCTCGCTCAACGAGTGCGTGTTGTTCGGACCGCGCGCGTCGTAGGCGATGGCGATATGACAAGCCGGCATGTTGGGGAGGTATTTGAGCATCCAAAGCGGAAACACTTCCGGCAGCGCTCCTTGACCCCAGCGGCGAAAGTCGAACCGGCCTTCGACCATGCAGTGGCGAAAGGCGGCCGCCACGTCCTCCGGCTGGCATTGGATCATGTCCGCTCCGAATTCGACTCCCATCCGTTCGGGATCGATCGTCGCACCGCTGAGACACGCATCCTGGTAGGCCATTTCAGCCGCGGCGACGGCGAAGAGGATGTCGCGGGCCATGACTTTCAGGCTCTTGCGCTGTTTGATATACTCCTTGGGTTCGAACTCGACCACTTCGGCGCCCAACCTCACCGGCGAACCCGACGTGTCGAATGCCGACACCGGGCGCACGCCGCTTCGGCCGGCGCAAAGTGAATTCCAGAAAGCCGTTTTGCCGATGCCAATGGGGCTGATGACGCCAAGCCCCGTGATGACGACTTCCCGCGTGGACGATATGCTCTTGGACAAATCGTGCAAAATATCGCCCTTCTCAGCGTGATCGAAGCTACTTCAAGTATAGGTTCAACCCGAAGTCGTTTTTCAACCGCCCCCCAGGCGACGGAAAGCATTACCTCCCAACGACCTAGGTGTTTATACTAGCTTGCCCAGGAGTGCGCGGCAAGCCGCCCGATTGGACACGAAAATAGTTATCGGCGGCAGTGCAGGCAGTCGAATAGGCAGACTAGGTGAACACGGGCAACTTGATTTTTTGGCGGTCGGAAAATAACCTCAGGTTTCGCCTATAATGCAAGGAGGGTCGCTTAACCTACGACCTGTGCAATTACGCTAGACCGTAAGATCCTACTTCGCCCCCTTTCCGCACAATACTCCACGATGATGGGTTCCATGTTGCCAGGCGCGCATTGCTCGAAGGACTTTTCCATCCGCGAGGCGCGGGAAATCGTGAAGGATCTCTTCGTTCCTAACGCGGCGATCTACTGGTGCGATTTTCTGCTGTCGATGGGGATCGGGATGTTCTGTTTTCGGCGGGTTCGCCTCAGTGCGCTTTTTTCTCCAGTGCAAATAGTCTGCTTCATTGTTTCGTGCCTGGCGATCTACCGCGCTTCGTTGTTCATTCACGAGCTGGTACACCTTCGCAGCGGCACATTCGGTGTGTTCCGAGTAGTCTGGAACACGCTGTTCGGCGTTCCCTTTTTCATGCCTTCGTTTCTGTACTACACGCACATGGCGCACCACGCGCGAAAGCACTATGCTACACGGGAAGACGGAGAGTACCTGCCGCTTGGCGCCGGTCCGCCGCGCGACATTTTACTCTACCTTTGCCAACCGTTCGTGATTCCGGTATTGGCTATACTGCGGTTCGCGGTCTTCACCCCGATCGCATGGATCAGCCCGGGTTTTCGCCGTTTCGTCCACCAGCGCGCCTCGTCGATGGTAATGGACCCGAGCTACGTGCGACCGTTGCCGACAAGACCGGAACTGCGGTTCTGGCGGGTGCAAGAGGCGGCCTGTTTCATCTTCGCCGTCGGCGTGGTGGTGCTGATACTACAAGGCCGTTTGCCGTGGACGTTGCCATTGCAGGGCTATCTGACCGCCGTAGTCGTGATCATGCTCAATAACGTGCGGACGCTTGGAGCGCACCGCTTCCGCCATCAGGGAGAAGAACTGACCTTCGTCGAACAGTTGCTTGACTCGGTCAACTTTCCGAATCATCCGCTGGTCGCCGGCCTATGGGGTCCGGTCGGCCTGCGGTTCCACGCACTGCACCACCTCTTCCCCTCGATGCCGTATCACTCGTTGGCCAAAGCGCACCACCGTCTGATGCGCGAGCTTCCGGCCGACTCGCCGTATCGTCAAACCGTGAGCCCAAGCCTGAGTGCGGCACTCATCGAGCTTTGGCGAAGTTCGCGGCAAGCGCATGCCCAAGCATGCAATTCACATAGGTCGGAAAAAGTCCCCACGCCGACCGGCTAACTCGACCGACGGGGTCTTTACTTGCCGGAGCTGCTGTTTGCCGCCAGGTCCAGGTCGTACATCCGGTACGTCTTGTAGTGCCGCGCGCCGCCTTTCTCGAGCCCCAGCCGGGCCATCGTGTTGTCTTCGGAGACCCAGGAAAACTCGCTCTCCTGAATTCCGATTTCCAACGCCTTGGGCACGAGGCTCTTCATCAGTACCAGCCCCAGCCCCCAGCGCTGGAACTCCGGCACGACATTGATGCTCAACACGCGAATGCATTTCATTCCCTTGCGGTTCCGCAACAGGTGGAACCAGCCGAACGGGAGCAGCCTCCCGTCAATGCGTTTGATCCGTGGGTTATAGTCGGGCAAACCCACCACGGCCCCGACCGCCACACCATCGACCTCCGCAAACATCGTCAACTCGGGCACGAGCAGAAAGCGGAGCGAAAACGCCAGGCTTTTCATTTCGTCGGGTGGCAACGGTACGAAGCCCCACATGGCGATTAGCGAGCGATTGTAAAGGTCGACAAACAGGTCGACGTCGTCGCGGAAATGCGCGGTGTTCAACGGCCGCACGATTGCGTTACAGCGCTCCTGGGCTTGATCGGCCAACGGTCCTAGTTGGGATTCGATTTGCGGAAGCTGCTCTCGGTGGCCGATATAGGCCAGCAGGTCGTGCGTTTTGCGAAACCCGTAGGCCTCGAATAAGCCCTCGTACCAGGGCGGGTTGTAGGTCATCATGAAGACGGGAGGGCTGTCGAACCCGTTAATCAATAGACCGCACTCATAATTCATCGTGGGGTTGGTTGGCCCGCGAATGTCGCTAATGCCGCGCTGGGCGAGCCATTGTTTGACCGTATCGAACAGCGCATCGCTCACGCGCCGGTCGTCGACTGACTCGAAAAAACCGAAAAACCCCCGGTTCTCCCCATAGACACGGTTGTGCTCGTGGTTGACGATGCCTGCAATCCGACCGCACACTTCTCCGTCACGCCAGGCCAGGAAGGTCTGCATGTCGGCATACTTGTGGAACGGGTGGCGCCGGTAGCCGAGCAGCTCCTCCTGGTTCATACGCAATGGCGGCATCCAATTCGGATCGCCGCGGTAGAGCGTCCAGGGCAAATCGACGAACAACCGGCGGTCGCGCCTCGACATTACCGGCTTGACGACGACGTCCGACATGAGATCTCACCAGGCCATCGAACACTCCTCAACCTTTGGCTTGCTAGTCTAGTCGGTGATTCACCAATAGGTCAACAGCGTTATTTCGCCGCCATTCGCAGCGCGCCATCGATCCGGAGCACGGTGCCATTGAGCATGCGATTCTCGATCACGTGCTGGACGAGAGCGGCGAATTCGTCGGGCCGGCCGAGCCGCGACGGGAAGGGGGCTTGTCGGCCGAGTGATTCGCGCACAGCCTCCGGCAGACCCGCCATCAAGGGCGTGTCGAAAATGCCCGGCGCAATGGTTACGACTCGAATCCCCAGCGAAGCCAGCTCACGCGCGATCGGCAATGTCATGCCGGCCACGCCCGCCTTCGACGCCGAATAGGCCGCCTGCCCGATCTGTCCCTCGAAGGCAGAGATCGATGAAGTGTTGACGATCACGCCTCGTTCCCCGTCCGCGTCGGGTGCGGCGACGGAAAGCCGTGCCGCTGCCAGCCGCAGAACGTTGAACGTACCGACCAGATTGACCTCGATTACCTTGGCGAAAAGTGCCAACGGGTGCGGCCCGTCGCGACCAACCACCCGATTGCCCGCGACGATGCCCGCACACTGCACGACTCCGGCCAGGCCCTCCGCTCCCTCCGAGGCGGCGGCAACCGCTCTTTCGGCGCTTGCCTCATTGGCGACGTTGGTTTCAACGAATCGGGCCGCGGCGCCCAACTCCGCCACAAGCGATTCACCCAGCGCGCGGTCAAGGTCGGCGATCACCACCTTCCCTCCCACGGCCGCCAATCTCCTGGCGCACGCGGCGCCCAGTCCCGAGCTGCCACCGGTGACAAGAAAGGTACGGCCTGAAATGTTCATCGCGACCTACTCACGACAATACCTCCTTGACCACCCGCGCCTCGAAGATGCTCGTCAACTTCTCCCTCAGTCCGTGCTGGTCGAAGTACAGGGCATCGTGCTTCAATCCGAGCAAATGCAGGATCGTGGCGTGCCAGTCGGGCACACTGACGGGGTTCTCGGCCGCGGCCATCCCCAGTTCGTCGGTAGCGCCATGCGCGACGCCTTCCTTCACGCCCGCTCCGGCGAGCCAGGTGCAGAAGGCGTTCTTGTTGTGGTCGCGACCGGCCTGGCTCTCGTTCTTGTCGCCAGGCAACTGGGCGATGGGCAGGCGTCCAAACTCGCCACCCCAAACGACCAGAGTGCTGTCGAATAGCCCGCGCTGCTTCAAATCGGCAAGCAAACCGGCCACGGGCAGGTCGGTGCGATCGCACGCGCTCTTGAGGCCTGTGAAGAGGGAGGTGTGGTTGTCCCAAATCTGGCCGTTGATGTACAGTTGCACGAACCGCACGCCGCGTTCCACCAAGCGCCGCGCGAAGAGACACCGCTTCCCGTAGGAATCGGTCGGCTCGCTCCCGATGCCGTACAACGCCAAGGTCGCGGCGCTTTCTTGCGAGAGGTCCAAAGCGTCGGTTGCCGACATCTGCATCCGGGCGGCCAGTTCATAACTGGCAATCCTCGCCGCAAGCCGTGGTTGCCCGGCGCGAATCCGTTGGTGCCGTTGGTCGAGCTCCGATCGCAGCGAGCGTTCGACAGTCACGACACCTTCCGGTTCGGCCACAGCGGGTGCAAGGTTCAAAACGGGCGAACCGGTCGAACGGAAACGTGTGCCCTGAAATGTCGGTGGCAGGAAACCGGCCTGCCAGTTTTCGACACCGTTGATCGGCAGGCCCTGCGGATCGTCGAGCACCACATAGGCGGGCAAGTTCTGGTTTTCGCTTCCCAGACCGTATACCACCCACGAACCGAGCGACGGGTGCCCCGGTCCCATGCGCCCCGTTTGTATCAGGTACAAGGCCGGCTCGTGTGTCAGGTTGGTGGTGTGCATCGAGCGAATCAGGGCGAGGTTGTCCGCCTGGCGAGCAATGTGCGGCAGGGCATCCGAGACCCACAGCCCCGATTGACCGTGCTGAGCGAATTTGAATGGGCTGCGCAACAAGGCGCCGGCGTTTTGGATGTTCTCGACGTCGCCGGCGATTTTGTCGAAATAGGGTTCACCGTGGTGTTTGTCGAGCACGGGCTTGGGATCGAATAGGTCCATCTGGCTCGGACCACCGTTCATGAACAGGTGGATTACGGCCTTGGCCCGTGGCTCGAAATGCGACGCGCGCGGCCTGGCATCGTCGATGGGTGGCATGTTTTGTTCCACCACCTCGCCTGCAAGCAGGTTCGAATCGCGGGCCAAGAGCCAGGCCAACGCAGCCCCCTGGAGACCGCCCCCAACACGGCCAAAAAAATCGCGACGATCCAGGACGTGATCGTCGGACAATGGTTGGGTTTGGTAGGCGGAGGAATTCATATCGTCTTCGACTCGTCGTAAGGCGGTCTCATAAAACCCTGTGCTCCAAAGCGATTGATGAGTCGGCCCAACTAATAGGTGTTCAATCAATATACATGAATTCCGCCGAATTCAGGATCGCATGGCAATAACTCGCCACTGCTCGTTTTGCCGCTTCGGCCTCGGCTTCCTGCTTTCGCCATTCCGCCGCCAAACGCTCCATTGTCTCCAAACCAAGCTGCAATTCCTCGGCGTTCGGCCGCCGCCCAAGCGCCACCAGGTAAACCCGCTCGATCTGCCGCTGGCGGTCGTCGCCCGCCTCGCCGCGAACGCGCTCGGCGAACCGCTGGGCCAGTTCACGGATGGTGGCGTCGTTCAACAAATGAAGCGCCTGCGGCGCCACGATCGACGTGGGCCGTTCGATGCAGTTGGGGTTCATCAGGGGAAGGTCGAAGGCTTCGAGCAGGGTCGGAATCTGTTTGCGATACTGCGCTACGTACGTGCTTCGACGCCAACCACCGGAATCGTGCTTGCCGACCGTCACCAGGCCGTCCGGGTGCGCCTCCACCGGATCGGGCGGCCCAAAAGGACGAACGACCAGTGAGTTCGAAACCAAGAGCAGCGAATCGCGCAGCGCCTCGGCGTCCAACCGCACTAGCGGCATTCGCGACCATAGTCGGTTGTCGGGGTCGAGCTTCGTATGACCCTCCGTCACCGCCGATGACTGCCGGTAGGCATTCGAGGTCATCATCAACCGGTGCATCGCCTTCAGGCTCCATCCCTGTCGCACGAATTCGATCGCCAGCCAATCGAGCAGCTCGGGATGGCTCGGTCCCGTGCCGGTCTTGCCGAAATTCCCCAGGCTGCGGACGATACCGGCGCCGAAATGGTGCTTCCAAATGCGGTTTACCATCACCCTCGCGGTGAGCGGTTGTTCGGGCCGCGTGAGCCATCGAGCGAAGGCCAATCGGCGGCCGGTCTGCTTCGCGCCCGGCCAAGGGGGCTCGATCGTCAGTGGTGTGCGGCCATCGGTCAAGACAGAGGGCACGCCCGGCTCGACCCGCGCGCCAGGGTCCAAGTAGTTGCCTCTGCGATAGACAAACGAGGGCGATGGCTCACCACGGTCCCAGAGCGCACGGATCGTCGGTTCCGGCCGTCGGCGGGCTTCGAGCGTCGCGATTTGTGCCATGGTTTCATCGGCCGACTGCTTGAAAGCACTGTCGGCCTGGTTCAGAGCCGCTGCGTCGATTTGCAATTGCGCCTCGAACTTCCCAGCCAGGTAACGCTGGACTTCGTTTCGCTCGGCGGGAGGCGTCGCGAGCACTTTTCGCAGGTCGTCGCGTAGAACTTCAGGCAACTGCGCCAGCCTTTCGTCGAGCAGCCGCTGTCGCAGTGGCGCCGCGTTGGCGTCGAGCGCGGCGCGCAGGGCGTCGATCGCCTGCCGCACGTTCGCTTCGTTTCGTTCCCACGCTTGGCGTTCGGCGGTCGTCACCTGCGGCAACTGCCGCTTGCCCTGGTCGCCGTAGCTGAGAAAGTCATGATCGGGCTTGAGCCAGTCGTGCTCGTCGAGCGCCCCTTTGAAAATCGCGGCCAGGCGATAGTAGTCGCGTTGCGGGATCGGGTCGAACTTATGGCTGTGACAACGGGCGCACTTGAGTGTGAGCCCCATCACCGACGAGGCCAATATGTCAAGCTCGTCGGCAATCAGCTCCAGCCGGTCCGGCACGAAACAGGTGATGTTGGCCCAAGTGGGGTCGGGCGCCATCCGCAGGAAGCCGGTCGCCACCAAGTTGTCGTAAATCTCCTGGGTGATTTCGGGTGCGTGTTCGTAATCGACTAACTCGTCCCCCGCAATTTGCTCCACCAGGAACCGGTCGTAGGGTTTGTCAGCGTTGATGGACCGAATCACATAATCGCGATAACGGTAGGCCGCCTTGCGCGGCAGGTCCTGCTCGCGCTTTCCCTCCGAGTCGGAGTAGCCCGCCAGGTCGAGCCAGTGCCGGCCCCATCGTTCGCCGTAGCGTGGCGAGGCCAGTAGGCGGTCGATCTGCGTTTCATACGCCTGCGGGTCGGAGTCGGCCAGGAATGCCTCGACTTCCTCGGGTGTCGGGGGCAGACCGGTCAAGTCGAATGACGCGCGCCGCAGCAGAATCTCGCGCGGCGCCTCGGGCGCCAACGAGAGACCCTGCGATTCGAGGCGCTGGATGATGAAAGCGTCGATCGGGTTTCCGATGCGCTGAGAGTCTTGAACATTGGGGGCGGGCGCGGGTTGTGGCGGGCGGAACGACCAGAACTGCCGATCCTCGTCGCTCACCGCCTTGTCGCCTTCGACCGAACCGTTCGGCGCGGACGCCCCGGCTGGGTCGGTCGTCGCTGTTAGTGCGCCGGCGGCAATCCACCTGGCGAGCTTTTCGACCTCGCCCGGCTCCATGGGTTTGACGCTGGCTTCGACTAGCCGTGTGCGTGGCGGCATCTCCCCGGCATTGATCCGCCGCAGGAGCAAACTCTCGTCGGCGTTGCCAGGAAGGATCGCTGCTCCCGATTTGCCTCCCTTAAGCATCGCCGCTTTCGAGCGCAGGTCGAGCCCCCCCTCTTGCTTTCGCGCCCCGTGACAAATGGCGCAGCGCAAGAGCATCATGGGGACGATATCGTCCTCGGTCACCTGCTCGGCGATTCCCCCCCCCGCCTCGGCCACGTCGAGCGCCAGCCCTTCGGCGATCCAACGGCGGACAAGGTCGATTTCGGCTGAGGAAAGCGGGTTCTGCTTGTCGGAGGGCATGGCGCCCTCCAGCACCAAGTCATAGAGCGGGCTTTCGTCCGGCATTCCTGCAATGACAACCGCACCGGATTCGCCCCCCTGGAGCACGAGGGGCAGGCGGCTGAGATCGAGCTCTCCCTTCTTCACATCGCCACCATGGCAACGAAAGCATTTGGTTTCGAGAATGGGGCGCACGTCGCTCGCGTAACGTGGCGGCCCATCAAGCGGTGCGGCCAAGGTCGTCGCCGCGACTCCGAAACAAAGCGACACAGTTACCGCCGAAATGAGACCGGCTCGGCGAAAGGCGATGGCTGAGGTGTGGGCGGGTCTCACGCGGTAAAAAGCCGTTGGGGGGGATCGCCGGGCGGGAACTCGGGACGATTCCCATTGTACATACGTGCGGTCAATGGGCCGAGAGGCTTTCGTGGTCAATTCCTGAACTTAGGCAAATCAAGGGGATGTAAGTCATCCCCTATTCGGCCGCCGATTCCTGCTCGATCCACAGCAAGCGGTCGATCTCGACGTCCTTGACCTCTTGCACCGAACCATCGGGCCAGCGGACGACGAGCCTGTCGACCTCAGTGGCGCCACCCAGGCCAAATGTGACGGGCAACTCGACTTGTGACAGGTAACTGCGAGTCGGCATCACCTGGCGTGAGAGGACCTCACCACCGACGTGGGCCTCGACCCAGGCGCCGATCGCGTCGAGGTTCGATTGCTTACCTTTGAGCCGCACCCGCAGCCAATGCCGGCCAAGTTGCTGATCATTGCGCAAAAGACGAGGCCGCGAGCGAACGGCCGTCACGAGCACGTCGAGGTCACCGTCGCCGTCGATGTCGGCGTAGGCCGCGCCGCGTCCAACCAAGGGCATTCGGAAATCGGCCCCGCAGTCGTCCTCGGGCACAAGCACGAATTCAGAATCCGATGTAGGTCCGGCGTTCCAATAGAGCTGTGGCGGCTGCTCGTATCGCTGGCTTTGTTGCACCTTGGAAATATCGTCTTCCAGGTGGCCGTTGGCGGTGAATATGTCGAGCCGGCCGTCGCAATCGTAGTCGAAGAAAAACACGCCAAACTTCAGTAATAGTCGCGAAGGAGGTCCGAGCCCGGTCGCGATCGCTTCGTCGGCGAATTGCAGCCGATCGCCTTGTGAAACATAGAGCGCTGTCAGTTCATTGGCGAAATTTCCGATCACGATCCCCAGCGTCTGGTCGTTGCGGAAACGCCCCGTGTCGGCACCCATCGCGCCGCGTGCCTTTCCCTCCGGGTCGAAGGCGATATTGCAGTTCAATCCCCATTCCTTGAACGTGCCGTTGCCCTGGTTAAGGAATACGAGGTTTTGCACCGTATCGTTGGCCACGACCAGGTCGATCCAGCCGTCGCGGTCAAGATCGACCGGAGCCACTCCCAGTGACTTCGCCAGGGGAACGTCAGTGTGGACGTTTCGCACCTGCACGCCGGAGGGTGCCGAGACATCGGTAAATTTGCCGCCGCCATCGTTGCGATATAGGTACGGAAACGTCCCTTCGAATGCGTCGGGGCGGCAGTACGCCCGCCGTGTGCCGTCGAGCGTGCAGTGCAGCGACAGATCGATCTCTTTGGTCCACTTGACGTAGTTACCGACGAATAAATCGAGATCGCCGTCATTGTCGTAATCGAGCCAACCACAACTTGTACTCCACTCGTTCACGTCGCCCGCCACGCCCGCCTCCGACGTCACGTCGCGGAATTTGCCTTGCTCGTTGCGGAACAGCAAGTTCGGCCCGACGGTCGAGATGAACACATCCACCCAACCGTCGTTGTCGTAGTCGCCGACCGCCACGCCCATGCCGTAGCAAGTCACATCCAATCCGCTTGCGGAGGTCACGTCGTCGAATTGCCCCGCGCCATCGTTGCGGTAAAGGCACATTGTCGGCGCCGGCTCTCCGTTGGGCTGGTGAGACGGCCAATTGCAGGAATTGATCAACAACAGGTCCGGATCGCCGTCGTTGTCAAAATCGAAGAAGGCGCAGCCACTTCCCATGGTTTCGGGTAAGAGCTTGTCGCCATACGCACCATTGACGTGCGTGAAGCGGATGCCGGCAGCTTCCGTGACGTCGTGGAACACGACCTTGGGAAATTTCGCCCGCGAGCGATTGCGCTTCTGAGGCAATCCGACCGGCCCGGCCGCGCCAAGCTCGAGGACCGGTTTTCGAGTAATCCAAAAAATGCCGCCGCCGACTGTGACCGCTACCAGGGCGAACACCGCCAGCGACCAGCGAAAGGCCTTGCCGATCACCGCGTCGTCACGTTCGAGCTCATCAGGAACCGATGGCACGCGGTCGCGCTCTGCGGGCCGCTTCGGTTTCGATCGGTCGCTCATCGTGCGCCCCCTGTCTGTCTCTCACCTGGTCTCTCGTCCCTTTCGTCCGCGGGCAAGCCCGGCGCGCCGGGACGATGGAGCGAATAAATCACCACCGCCTCAGCCGCATGATTGGCCCAAGGATATTTTTTTCGGGCGAGTTTGATAGCCCGGTCGCCGGCGTTGTCATCCGCCTTGTAACGCTGGTGCAAACGGTGGTGCTCGCGAGCCCTTTCCTTGTCGCCTAACACGTCGTAAATCGATGCCAGTGCGAAGTGGGCCAAGACGTTCTCCGAGTCGAGCTGGAGCGTTTTCTGGAACTGCTCGATGGCCCGGCGGTAGAGGCGCTCGCGCTCGTCGTCGTGGTCGGCACCCTTGGCCTGCTTGGCGAGGTCCCAGAGCGTTTGTCCGTACAGGTTGATCACCTCGAAGTCCAGGCTGAAATCAAAGCCGCGTTCGACTGTTTCGGCCGTGCGGTACTCGAGCACACTACGGAAGTTGTCCTCGGCTTCGACGAGGTGCCCCTGCTGGCGGTTGATCCGGCCCGACAGCCATGCCAGGGTCCAAGGCGGGGCGGCAGGCTGAGTGTGCTTGCCGGCGCGGCTAAGTGCCTCGACCGCTTCGTCAATGCGTCCCTCCTTGTCGTAGACCCTTGCCAGGTTCAGTGGCCCATCGTAGCGGCCGAGCGCTTCGACTTCGGCAAATGCCTCGGCCGCCTGGCGCAACTCCCCTTTGAGTCCGCTGTTTTCGCCTTCGAGCAAAAGGCCAATGCCGTAGTCGTTCCAGCGCTGCCATTCATCCTTCGCTTCAGGAATGGGCGATGGCTGTTCCGGCGCCGATTCGCCGACTCCGGCCACCGCGAGCGTAACGCGGTCGACGGCAAGCGTGACGATCGGTAATTCGTTGCGAAATGGCTCACCAGGTGTATAGCCGCGGATCGGGTTATCACCCGGTTTGGCCGACCTTGTGATGTAGTCCATGTACCGCTTGTCGAATTTGCGGTATTGGAGCCTGGCCTCGATCGTGATCGGGCCGTCGAGCTTGTCGGGCAGTTCCAAGCCATAGTGGACCACCTGAGCCGCGCCCGGCGGAATCTGGTGATTGTAGAGAGGCGTAAAGATGTCCTGCGGATTGCGACGGTCGATCCGATTGCCGTTGCGGTCGAGCATGAAAATGTTGACAAAGTGCGACCAGGGGTCGACCTCGCTCTCCTCACTGATGCCGCCGCTGCGCCCGATCACGCGGCCTCCACTGGTTACCGTAACGTCAACCCAGATTTCGTTCGAGTCGGCGGTGCCTTGGGAGAAAACGTGCCCCATTTTCATGGTCCGTAGCACCGTCTCGAGCAAGTACTTTTGGCCCCGCCGGACCGTCGGCAACTCAGGCCGTAAAGGGGCCAAGAGTTTGCCCTCGATCGTCCCCCCCTCGCGCAGACCGAAGATGTCGAGACGCATCACTCCATCCAGGAATTTCTTGTGTGCGGCGATCGTTTCGTCACGCTCTCGAAACCAACCCAAGGCGGTGTTGGCGGCTGGAAAGAAGTGGTTGTGGATACTCCTTTCCTTGGCGCCCGCGAAGTGCTTCGCTCCAAAGTCGTCGGAGGGAGCGAACGGCATGTGGCAACTGGAACAGTTCTGCTTGGCCTTTTCAGGGTAATAGAAACTGCGGGCACCGTGACCCGAGGCCCCGCTCAACAGGAAATTGTCGTAATGGTTCTGCCCTCGAAGAAAGTCCTTGTAGTGCGTTACCTCTTTCGGCAGACTCACCTTATGGCAGACCGAGCAGAACTCGGCGTTCTTGTGCAGGTCCTTGAGAAACGTCTTTTTGTGCATCGCAGGCTTGGACTTGACCAGCAAGTTGTTGATCCACTGCAAGATGGCGTTATCGCTGAAGGCGAAGGGGTAATGCTCGGGCTCCTCGATCGTGTAATCGGCGTTGCCGATCGTGCTGTTGACGTTCGTGATCGCGTGGCACACCGTACAGGTGATACCGGCCTGCGACGTGGGGTCCTTCACCAGGTCGTAATCCTTGTTGTCGAAGGCGCCGCTGAAGAACGGCACCGGGTCGTGACAGCCAGCGCACCATCGCGATGCCTGCACGCTGTCGTCGCGTTTCAGCGCCACCTCGCGCGTTTCACGGATGCTTGCCAGGTAGGCCGGATTATTAAACGAACTGAGGTGGTGCGCGCTGTGGAACCAGCCTTGGTAAGCATCGGCGTGGCACTTGAGACAGTAGTCGTCCATCATCAAGACGTTCTTGTCGATGAAATTGCCCGTCGCGGTCCTTGCCTCCGAAGGATGGTAGTATTTCTCACCCTCCTTCGGCCCGGCCACGTTCCATTTCCGCGGGTCTTGCGAATGCATTGCCACCATCGCCACCACGACCGCGCTTACGGCGCCGGCGTAGCCCAACCCCAACCGCCATTTGATGCGCGGCCCGGCAAGCCGGTGGAGCCAGTAGAGCCAGCCGGCCGCCAAGGGACACGCGATGTGCAGCCAGTAGGCCACTGCTCGGGTCGTCTCCTGTTTCAGCTCAAACCATTTGATGCCGCGCAACAGGAGCACACCCGTAATCAAGACGACGACGCACACGACGAACAGCGCATAGCCGACGCGGACCGCGCGGCGATTACGGCGGCCGCGTGAATTGAGCATGTGGATCAAGCCGAACAGGAGGAAGGGCACAATCAGGAGCAGCCCCAGCAGCAGGTGACCCAGGTTCATGAATTGATAGAAGTAGTTCTGGTAGGTCTTCTTGGTCACGAATTCGAGGAAAGTGATGCTCGCGAGGTAAAGCGAATTGGCGCCCAGCACGGCCACCAGCCCAAACAGGAAGTACAACAGCTTGCGCAGCCGCGGTCCCACAGCTCGAACGTATTTTTTGGGACTCGGCCCGGACGCCGGCAGCGGAGGTGATGAGCTAGTCATGGGTCAGTTGTCTATGGTCCTTTCCGCGCCATCCATCAGCAACATCACCAGCGCTTGCTCCATTTCGCCCGGCTTGAAACCGAAAGGTCCTCGCCCCCCCTTGTAGACAACGCGTCCACTGCGATCGATCACATACAACCGGTCGGGCATGCCGCTATAGGCGTGGCCAACGCGATCATTTATATCATCCACCAATAACGGCATGTTGATTTCCAACTTCGAGCAGCATTCGCCGGCGATCGATGCCCGCTCGTCATGACGCTTTGGCTGTTCGAACGAGATCCCCACGGCGTCGTTTCCTGGCTCGCGCCAACCGTCGGTCGGGTGTGCTTCGCGAACATAGACGGCCACGAACTCGGCCACGTCGCCATAGCGAGTGTGCAAATCTTCCAGGACCCCAAACTGGGATCGAAACGGGCCTCACGTGAAACTTCCGAAAATCAAGACCACCGGCTTGTTCGGGTACAATTCCGAAAGCCGCAATCGTTCGCGGCCATCGACGCTTGGCAGTTCGAAATCCGGCGCCCGGCCGCCGACGGCCGGGCCTTCGTGGATCGATCCCAGTTCGCCAGTCCAGAGGCCTTTGAGGACCGTCCATGTCGATGGTCCCTCGTCCGATGAGTTGGGCTGTCTCGGCGGGTTGAGCGCCGCGCGCAGGTCCTCCGGCGTGATCTCGTCGCGGCCTTGCGCCGCCTTCTCAAAGAAGGCCTCCCACTCCGCACGCGAGATTCGTCCATTGCTTTCCGGATCGATCCGGCGGAAAACCTGCCGTGCCTGTTGCGACTGGCGCACGAATTGTGAATCGTCCGACCAGTCGAAGTCGTCCGCCTTGATGGCTCCATCGTGGTCGCGATCGAGCCGGTCGAACCAAACGGCCGGTCCGAAAAACTCGTCGCGGTCGACGGTACCGTCTCCATCAGCATCCTCACGGTCGGCAAGCCAGTTCCAGCCGTAACGTCCTTGGCCGCCGTGGAACCAACCTGCACTCGGACCCATCTCCGACAATGGACCTTGCGAGATGGCCATGAGTTGCTCGACGATCTCCGGCCGCCGAAACGACTCGATCTGGTTGCGAATGCGGTTAATTGCGCGGCGCGGATCGTACCAACGTCGGCGGGGCGGCGTTGACTCCTCGACCGCGGTGGTGCGGGCTGTTTTTGTAGCCGCTGCGTCCTCCGCCGAGACCCCGGTGAACGGTGCCAGTGCGAGGCAGCAGGCCAGCAAGCCAATGTGGCCTGAATTCAATCGAACGGTTGAGCGCATCGCTTAGTCCCTTTGGTTCGTTTGCCACTAACTCTCGTTGGTGTGTATTGGTTGCCATAACCGCCAGCTAAAGCGGATGGCAAAAAAAGAGCGATCAATTTTAAGTGTGTCGACGGGGCGCGTAGCGACGCACGCGATGACACACCCAAAGTCAGCCGGCAAGCCGCGGTGGGCGCTCAAGTCGCCAGGATTGGCCTGCTGCGATCAAAAGGGGAGCCTCGTCGAAAGCTAGTCGACGCACAGAATCGGAGAAATGAATTGTGATGAGCCAACAAGCCCAATGTTCTACTCGCAGGTTCGACCCTTGGGGCGCCGGCGGCACGGGAACCAACGGCTGCCGGTGGCAATTCTGGCCATGACAAGGCGCTATTGGCGGAAGGGGTTCGGTGGTGAGCGGTCGCGCGACAGGGGCGAATGTCCTATCTTTGGTCATCGGCTGGAGGGTCGCGTCCTGGGAGTGGGAATCGCCGACGAAGATGTGACCACCAACCATGACGTAATCACCGCAGCTCGCTCGCACGAGGCGGGGTTGGGCGCCCCAAATCAGCACCGCCGCCAAGCCCGCGGCCAGCAAGCCTAATCGGGTTTGGGCTGCCGAAGAGCGGCAAGGGCCGGACAGGCCTACTGATTTCAACGGTTGCATTGAGACATTCTGCTCGCGACGATGTGATGTTGGAAAAAGGATTCGTGTCGCGAATTCTTCGAGCAAACGTCCCTATTCTAGGCCGTCAAAATGGCGGAGTCAATCATTGCATAGAGGCGAATAGGGCACATCTCTCGGCAGTTCTATCCAGCAACAGCGGGCGGCTGAATCAGTTACGCGCGGCCTCGACCGCTTCGGCCGCCTGGAGAATGAACAAGTTCGAATCGAGCTGAATCAGCTCGCCTTGGCTTATGTTGCGCTCCAGCACGACTCCATCAACGGGGGCGCGAACCTTGACCTGACCCCAAGGCAGCCGGGCGTCGCCGGTCTCGGCGATGGAGTCATTCGGGGCGTTCCGCTGCGCTTGCTCGCGAATGGCCGCTAGATCGGCTTCGTCGACATGCCATGCGTGCAGCGTCCGTTCCAACCTGCGGATCTCGCCCTGATCGACCTCGACGATTCGTGTTTGATCGCTGAACTCGCGTTCGGTCAGCGCCCCGGCCTGGTACACTTTTCTGAATTCCTCCAGAGTCCGCTGGTCGGCGGACAGGGTCGCGATGGCCTCGACGAGCTCGTGTTGCATCTCGCCGATCTGGTCGCAACATACGACGGCCAGCACCTGCCCCTTGCATACAAGGTCGCCGGCCCGGATCGAGCGGACTTCGCTCGCGTCACCTTCAATCGTTCCAAGTCTTACGATCTCCCCAGCCACGCGGGAACGGATGTGACACAAGTCTTCCCGCCGCAAAGCGCGGGAGGCACTCTCGTTTGCGGCGGGTCGCGCTTCCAGCATCCTCCTTAGCCCCTGTACTTCGTCGCGTAGCTGTCGCACTTCCTCGCGAAGCTCTACGATGGCGCGGTGGACGCCCTCGGAAACCGCGGCTTCCTTACGCATCGCATTCGCCAGCCGCCGAGGTCCCTGGTCAAGCGTGATTCCCCATTCGTGTGCTTGGGCCTCGATCCGATTGGCTTCTTCACTGCGTCCCAAAGCGCGTAGTTTCTGCAGGATTTCGGCCAGCTTCCTTTCCTCCTCCGCGCGTTCCAGGGCCTCAGAAGCGGCGTTGAACAAGACATGCCGGCCCCCGCGCTCGTCGCGACTGCCCGGACCGCCAGTTTGCGCTTGCGCTTCGGCCGAGTTGGGGTCATGTTTCGACTGCACGGCAAAGTGCTCGAGGCGCCGCCGCGCCGCATCCTGAGCTGCTCTGGTCTGGTGCTTTGCGGCGGCAGCCCGGTCGCGTTCCCGGGCCAGTTCGACGGCGTTCTGCTTCAGCTCCAACAGCGCCTGCTCCAGCTTCCGGCGCTGGCTCTCGGCCTCTGCACGCGTTTGATCGGCTTCCGCACGTGCGGCTTGCAATTGTTCCTTCAACTCGGCCGTTTGCTCTTGGCCGTCCCGCTGTTCAAGCGCCTGCTGCACTTCGTCTTGAGCCTGCTGGAGCTTCGCCTGCAACTCAGTGACCGCCGCTTTGATTTGGGCGGATTCGGCGGCCCTGGCCTGCTCCGCTGCTTGCATCTCGTCCTCAGTCTTGGCCTGGACCTCATCCTGCGCCGGCGCCTCAAGCTGCACGGCAAGCGAAATGCAGACGCAAAGCAACCCGCGCAAGAAAATGCCATTCATCTTGTTGCTCCTATTGCTGATGAGAAGGGAATCAATTCCGATTCGTAACGCAGTTTATCGGCGGTCATTTTCGCGCTCCCGTTGCCGAATCAGTTGCTTGAGTCTCGACAATTCGTCGGCCGTTACGTCGCACTCCTCCAAGAGGTGGCTGACCAGTTCCGTGACGTCGCCGGCGAACAGCCGTTCGAGCAGATCGGCCACCATCGATCCACGAACCTGGTTCCGCTTGACCAGAGGACGATAGATGAAAGTCCGCCCGTCACGGTGATGGTCGACCAGGCCCTTGCGTTCCATTTTGGTGAGCATCGTCGCGATGGTGGTGTAGGCCAGCGACCGGCCGGGCTCGAGCTCCTGCCGCACCTCGGCGACCGTCGACTGGCCGCGACGCCAGAGGGCCTGCATGATCGCGAGTTGTAGTGTGGGGAGCTTGGGCATGGTGCCATCTTGATTGAACTACCATGGCAATACTAATTAGGTAATATTTTGTCAATGGCCATTCAGGCGGCCCTGGTTTCGAGTTCCGCGACGGCAGCCATCAACTCGCCGAGAATCATGGCGGTGGCGCCCCAGATGCGGTGACGCCCCCATTGTATGTGGGGGGCCGTGAATTCGACGCCGTGCTGGCGGCGCGCATGCCGGCCGTGGTGCCCCGGATCGCAAACGAGTGCCAAAGGAACCTCAAGTAGCTCTGCAACTTCGTCGCGATTGGCTTTCCAGTCGGGCCGTTGGCTCACGGCCGCCACCCAAGGGAAGATTAGGAATTCAGTCACGAATACGTAGAGCGGCGTCAGTTGGCCCAACAACTGAATGCCGTTGGCTGATATACCCAACTCTTCTTCCAATTCACGCAGGGCGGCTTGAGGCACTGATTCTGCGGGCTCGATCAAGCCACCAGGCAGACTGATCTGGCCGGCGTGCGTCGCCATATCGGCCCTGCGCACCGTGAGCGGAACGTACCACTGCCCCTCGTGTGGATAGAGCAGCGCCAGCACTGCGGCCGACCTTGCCCGGTCCGTAGGAGGGCCTGCGTGTCGGCCATAGCAACATTCCGGTTCGAACCGCCGCTGCGCGGTGCGTCCAGGTAGCGGCGGCACGGCTAGTCGTGCGGCAAGCAGTTCCGGCAAGTCGGCGCTGATCATCGCACGGAACCCGTCATTCGTCAGAGACGTCAAGGGCCTCCTTCCCTGCGCGCGTCGTCAAGGCGGTGTAAACGTTCACGGCAATTTCGTTCTTGATGAAGCGGACCGATCCGTCACCCAGCAAGTGCATCGCCCCTCCAGGGTGCATGCTCGAGGGTCCCCAGAGACAATCGATCCCCTGTCCGCCGGAGGGATAGTATGGCGTGTAGTTGAGTGAGGTCACAAGATCGGAAAAGGTCGACGAGTTGGGGTCATAAATCAGAGCCGAAATTGCGGCCGTGCCACCGTCGATCCAGGCGGAGGCGTCCTGCTCTTTAGTCTCGGCGAGAAAGAACGTGTGTGATGAACCATCGCGAAGATCGCGCGGCCGCGTATTGGATTGCCAGTAAATGGCTCCGTCAGGCGCAAGCCATAGCTTGTCGATCGTCGTCGCGCCTAAAGCCACGTAATTCCGAATGGCAAACGTTCCAAACGCCGCGTAACGCGGCTGCAGGCTGAACTCTCCGCCCGAGAACGAAGGACAGCGATAGACCGGAATCCGTGCAATCGCCGCCGCCTGGTTCTCAGGGGCCAGCGACGAGACGTCGTAATTCACCAGGTCGTGGAGTGCCGTCTGCTCCAAATCGGGCAAGATCAAGCTGGCCCAACTGTGCAAGTGGTCGATGAGCGGATTGGCGCTCCACACGCCTTCCATGATGTTGCTGGTCGAGCTGGGCGGATAGACAAGTTGATGATTCTCATATTCGTGCAGCGCCAAGCCGATTTGTTTGAGGTTGTTGCGACAGGCGGAGTTCCGTGCCGATTCGCGGGCCGATTGTACGGCCGGCAGCAGTATCGCGACGAGCATTCCGATGATGGCGATCACCACCAGCAACTCGACCACCGTAAACCCAACGCGTCCGCGATGAATCGCCGACATGGCAATCGCTCCTTCTCGATTCAGTGGTGCACGACTAAACCAGGCATCGATTCCTCGAGTTGGCGGGTTCCCTCGCGAGTGGTCCGCGCACCGTGCAGATTGACGCTTCTCAAACTCGCCAGGCCCTTGAGTGGCGTCAGCCCGGCATCGGTGACTTGGGTGTCGCTCAGCCCAAGCGTTTTGAGCTTCGCGAGACCGCCCAGGTGCACCAGGCCCTCATCAGAGATCTTTGTGCGGCCGAGGTAGAGCGTACGCAGTTCGGTACAATCTTTCAAACGGACCAAACCCTCGTCGCCGATGGAGGAGTCGAAAAGCGCAACGGTTTCCAGCTCCGGGAAGCGCGCCAGGTACGCGAGGTCTCCGTCAGCGACGCGCGTGCCGCCAAGGGCAATCTCGACGACAGGACTGCCGTGGCGGCGGTCGTCGCGCTTCACCTGGCCGCCGAGCCGCTCGATCGCGGCGATTGCCTCGGCTTCTTCAGAAGTCACATGGGGCGCGCAGCCGAACTGGCTGCAGCCGAGCACCAGGCCCAACAATGAAGGTAAATGAGCGCGCATGGCTGGTTAGCGCCAATGCCCCCTTTTCACGGTAACAGAAACTGCGGAAATGGAAAGAAGCGGGCGCACAAAATGTTCAGGGCCCATCGGATCACGCAGACACGACTTGGCGAAAGATCCCGGGATCAGCAAGTTTCGCAAAAACCCCGCCGCGATCGATGACCTTTTTGAAATTGACCGTAATTCGCTCGCCGCCACCCTACAGCAGCGTCAAGCAGTTTTCTGCTCCGACTTCAATGCTTTCGATGACGTGAAACATGGCTCATAACGCCTCAGTTCAGCGGGGGAATAGGGTCGAGTGTTTCACCTCGACGTGCCTTTCCCCAGTTTTCCAGCAAGGCCGCCTGGTGCAGTTCCGCCCACTCGATCGTCACATTTTGCGAATCAACTCCTGGCAGATTTCCTTGACTCGGGCCGGGTTGACGTTGGGGTTCTTTTTCTTTGCCTGGCCGATAAACGCCCCGACGGCTTGTTCCTTGCCCCCCTGCACGTCGGCCACCAGCTTGGGATTCGTCGCCACCAGTTGCCGGCAAAGCTCGATGAGCGCCGATTCATCAACCTTTTCGATCCCCAATACACCCATTGCCGCTGCAACGGATTTGCCTGAGCCGATCATTTCCATCAACACTTCGCGCCCGCGCGTGGTGTCGACCTCACCGGCTCGAACTCGAGCGAGCAGTTCGGCCAGCGCCGAAGGACGCACGGGGAACTGCTCAATCTCGGTTCCCCGTTCCTTTAGCTCACGCAGTACGTCCTGCTGCACCCAGTTGCTCGCCAACTTGCCGTCGCCGCAAAGCTGCGCCAGCTCGGTGTAGTAATCGACCAACGCCCGACCCTTGTTGACAATCACGTCGCTGTCATAGGGGCTGATCTTGTACGTCAACTCCAGACGGCGCCGCAGATCGGCGGGCAGTTCACCCAAGCCCGCGTGGACCGCATCGATGCGCTCTTTCGTCACCGTGACAGGCACCAGGTCGGGATCGGGAAAGTAGCGGTAGTCGCTCGACTCTTCCTTGTGCCGTTGGCCGCGGGTGACCAGCTCGACGTCATCCCAGCCGCGGGTCTGCTTTGGTACGTCGCCTAAGCGTTGGCCTGTTTCCTTCCAGACTTCGAATTGCCGCTGGGATTCGTAAACCAGTGCTCGCTCGACCGCCCGGAAGCTGTTCATGTTCTTGATCTCGACGATCGGCGTCGGGATCCGTTGGTCGTCATCGGAATACACGTGCAAATTGACGTTCGCATCAACCCGCAGGCTCCCCTCCTGCATGTTGCAGTCGCTCACGCCCAGGTACGTCAAAAGCAGCTTCAGCTCATTGAGGTAGGCTCCAGCCTCCTGCGGCGATCGCAGGTCGGGTTGCGAAACGATTTCCAAGAGCGGAGTGCCTGCACGGTTCAGATCGATCTTGCTGTCGGCGGCGCCGGCTTGTTCATCGTGCATGCTCTTGCCGGCGTCTTCCTCCAAATGGGCCCTTATGATGCCCACGCGCTTTGGCTCGAAACGTCCCTTGGGATCGGTGATTTCGAGGTAGCCGTTGGAGCTTAAGGGGAGATCGAACTGGCTGATCTGGTAACCTTTGGGCAGATCGGGGTAGTAATACTGCTTGCGGTCCCACTTGGTGAACCTGGCGATCTCGCAATTCAGCGCCACCGCCGTGCGCAGGGCCAACTCGAACGCCCGGCGGTTCGTCACCGGCAACGTGCCGGGCATGCCGGTGCAAACGGGACAAGTTTGCGTGTTCGCGGGCGCGCCAAACTTGGTACTGCACCCGCAGAATAGTTTGGTCCGGGTCAAGAGCTGGACATGCACCTCCAGGCCGATGATCGTTTCGAACTCCCTCACAACCCCGGCCTCCGCTTGTGCCAATCAGTCGCCTGCTGGAACATGTGCGCACCGCGCAGCAGCCGTTCTTCCTCGAACGCTGGCGCTTGTAACTGTAGTCCGATTGGTAGATCTCCCGCGCCGAACCCGCACGGAAACGCGATGCCACCGATTCCCGCCAGGTTGGCGCTGACGGTATAGAGATCGACCAGATACATTGCCAATGGATCGTTCGACTTTTCGCCCAGCTTGAAGGCTGGGCAGGTGGTCACCGGACCAACGATCAGATCGACTTGCTGGAAGGCGAGGTCGTAATCTTGTCGGATGAGCCGACGGACCTTGAGCGCCTTGAGGTAAAACTTGTCACTGTAGCCGGCGCTGAGGGCGTAAGTGCCGAGGATGATCCGTCGTTTCACCTCAGGACCGAAGCCCTCGGCGCGGCTGCGGCGGTAAAGGCGAACCAGGGGCGTGTCGAGCTGCGCGATGGCCTGGTGGCCTCCGGCTGACTCCAGCGCCGCGGCCTCGGCGGCAAGTTCAGTCAGCAATGCGCGCTCGTCGGTGCGGTGGCCGTAGTGGACGCCGTCGTAGCGGGCAAGGTTGCTGCTGGCTTCGCTCGGCGCGATAATGTAATAGGCTGCCACGCCATACTTGGCGTGGGGGAGTGAAATCTCCTTGATTGTCGCGCCCAGCGACTGGTAGACCTTCAACGCTTCGCGAACCGAAGCTTCAACTTGGGCTTCCAGCCCTTGACCGAAATGCTCGCGGGCCAGTCCGAGCGTCAGGCCCGCCAGCGGTCGCGTTACGGTCTCGGTGTACCTGGGCGCCGGCCGGTCCACAGAAGTCGAATCGAACGGGTCGTGCCCAGCCAGCACCTCCATGGCCAGCGCGCAATCCTCGGCGGTATGGGCCAAGGGGCCGATCTGGTCGAGGCTGCTGGCGAAGGCCACCAGGCCGTATCGGCTGACGCGGCCGTAGGTCGGCTTCAAGCCGGTGACGCCGCACAGCGCGGCAGGTTGCCGAATCGAACCGCCAGTATCAGTGCCGATCGACAAAGGCGCCATCGACGCGGCGACACAAGCAGCCGCCCCGCCGCTGGAACCGCCCGGGGTTCGCTCGAGGTCCCAGGGATTGCGGGTTGTTTGAAAGGCGGAATTCTCGGTCGAGCCGCCCATGGCAAATTCATCAAGGTTCGTGCGGCCGATCAGGACGGCATCAGCCGATTTGAGCCGCGCGACCACGGTCGAGTCGTAGGGGGCAACGAAGTTCTCAAGCATCCGCGAGCCGCAAGTGGTCAATTCACCCTTGCTCGTGAGGAGATCCTTAATCGCTACTGGCAACCCACCCAGACGGCCGAGTCGCTCGCCGCGTTGCCGTCGCTCGTCGACCCGTCTGGCCTGGTCCAAGGCGCTTTGCTGGTCAACTCGCAAGAATGCACCCACACGCGGATCGTGCGCGGCAATGCGGTCGAGGTGCGCTTGAGTAACCTCCACCGAGGTGACCTTGCCGGCCTCCATTTGGGCCAAGAGTTCGGTGGCGCTGGAGTCAATTAATGACATGGCCTAATCCCCGAGCACCGCCGGCACCAAATAAAACTCGCCGTCGGTGTGAGGGGCATTGGCCAGCATCTGCGCGCGGTCGAGGCTGGGCCGAGGCTCGTCGTCGCGGAAGACATTGGAAATCTGCACCGCGTGGGCCATGGGCTCGACGTTCTCGGTTTCGAGTTCGTTCAAGAGCTCAATGTAGCCGACAACCTGCCCTAGCTGCGTCGTCAAAGTCTCCAGTTCCGCTTCGGTCAGCCTGAGGCGAGCCAGGAGCGAGACTTTCTCGACTTCAACACGGGTAAGGCTCATTTCTTGGTGCCGGCCTTGGTCTTGCTCTTGCCTTTCGACGAGGAATCGTCGCCGGAGGGGAGCTTGAAGGGTGCGGCTTTGACCAGCTTGGTCACAGCGCCGCTCCGCAGGCACTGGGTGCAAACCCTCGCGGTTTTGTTCGTTCCTCGAACCGTGATCCGCACCCGTTGCAAGTTGGGCTTGAATTGCCGTCGGCTGATACCGGTGACTTTCGTCCCCACCCCGCCCAGGTACTTGGCCTTGCCGCGGGTCGTGATCGAATTACCAATCTGGGGCGCCTTGCCGCACACGTCGCATGCCTTAGGCATGAAAAAGCTCCGCAAAACCACTGTGATTTCGAAACCGCCAGTATAGCGGCCGGCTGAAATCACGCAACCCGTCGTCGCCAGGGGTCGAAGCGCTAGTTCTACGGTTCGGCGGCGATTCCCCGCCCTTCAACGACACGCACGATTTGATCGGCCGACACGTCGCGCAACTCCTCCACACTTCCCGAAGGCCAGCGGATCGTGACCGTTTCCAGCGATGTATGCTTACCTAACCCGAAGTGGATTCGTGGATCGCTCGAAGACAGATAGCTCGAAGCAGGCGATACCTCGCTGATCCAGATCTCCTCGCCCGCGCGCGCCGTAATCCGAGCGCCGTAGGCAAACGTGTTTGGACCAGTCCCCCGCAAGTCGAATTTGATCCAATGGTTTTCCGTTAGCGAGCGGTTCTCGAACAAGAGCGGTGGGCCCTCGTAGTCGACGATCAGCACGTCAACCCGCCCGTCATTGTCGAAGTCAGCCGTGGCCGACCCCCGGCCGACGATTAGTTTGGCCAACGTCGGATCGAGCACGGGCACGAGATCGCTGAAATGATGTCCCGCTTCGTTGCGGAAAAGCATTGTCGCCTGCCGCAAGCTCTCTCCCGCCTTGAGATCGCCCGCATTATCGTAGACGTGGCCGTTCACATAGCAGATGTCAGGCCATCCATCATTGTCCATATCAATCCACTTGGCTCCGAAGCCAAGTCGGTTGCAAGTGGCCAGCGAAATACCGGTTTGATTGCCGACCTCCGTAAAG
>Ga0265313_10000949_pt1 | contig 28777 bp, 22 predicted proteins | sample 4123metaG_FD_203122 | JGI IMG/M metagenome (GOLD analysis project Ga0265313, IMG submission 203122) | Rhizosphere microbial communities from Carex aquatilis grown in University of Washington, Seatle, WA, United States - 4-1-23 metaG | ecosystem: Host-associated > Plants > Roots > Rhizosphere >...
CCCTTCATGTTGCCCCTGGACACGCCGTCGCGACCGCCAACTTGCAGGTTCTGATGCGCGCCGGCGCTGAGCCAAAGAGTGAGCCGGCCCCGCTTGCGGAAACGGCCGCCCAGCCGACGCCCGTTCGAGAGAGCGCCGCCGACGAAATTGAATTGAGCGCTTGGCGCCCGCGACATCCGGCGATGGCGCTTGGTCTCGCCGTCGAATATCTGCGAAAGAAGCCGGCCTTCGCCAGACTGGCATTCGGCGAGTGGTCACAGGTGCTCGTCGGTCAAATCAATCGCGGTCATTATTATTTCATCGTCGATCAGCATCAGCAGGTCCAAGGATTTTTTGGATGGGCGCTGACACAGGAGCGTCTGGCGGAGGAGTGGGTGCAAGGCCGCTCCGGGCTGCGTGACGAGCAATGCCGGGCGGGGGACTGTGTGATCTTCAACGTATGGGCGGCCGAGTCGTCGCGCGTCCATCGATTCATGGTCGACACCGGCCGCAAAATCATCGAAGGCAAGCGCACGCTCTATTTCAAGCGGCACTATCCCGATGGGCGGACGCGGCCGGTACGGCTTGCGGCAACGGAGTTCGTGACGAGCCATCTGACGCGTGCGGCTGGCCGACGGCGTCCCGGTGTCAGCGCGAGCTCCGAATAGGCGCCTCGATGTGCTTTGCAGTGGCACAACCTAGCAACGGATTGGTATTCCCGGCGATAAGCTTATCAGGGTAGGCTTGTCTCTTCGGGTATAAACACCTGTGGCCATGCCTTCCGCCGGCAGTGGCCATCCAATAAAATCGCTTCTCAGTTCACTCTAGACATAGTCAATTCACTCTGTACCTGGACAGAAACAGGTTCCCTCGATAACTCTGCCCTCGGTTGCAACGATATTTTGGCACCGCGAGGGAGCGACATGACCCTGAAAAATTTCAACCAAACTGGGATTCAGAGCTTTGCAGTTGCCGGCAATTGGACGCCAAACGGCATTCCCGGCAGCACCGACGACGCCGAGATAAATTCCAGCGCATTCGTGAACAGCACCGTGAGCGAAACGGTGAACAGCGTCGGACTGGGGGTTGGCAATGTTCTCAATATTCAAGGTTCGATTTTCGATACCGAGAATGGCACAGGATCGACCGCAAACAGCGGAGTAATCAGCGTAGGCGGCACTGCCGTTTTCGATATTGTGGCCGGGACCTTCGACAACCCCGGCACGATCAAGCTCATGGGCGGCGGCTCGGGCAATGTTGCCAACCTACAGGTCGGCTCGACCGTGACCCTCGACGGCGGCGGTGCAATCGCGATGACGATCGGCGGCGGCTTCGGCGCCAACACCGTCGAAAGCGATGATCCCTTAACGACCCCTCACCTGATCAATATGGACAATACCATTTCCGGTGACGGAACCGTCGGCGGGGGCCTCGATTTCACCAATGATGGCACCATCGAAACCAACAACAGCACCAGCAGTCACGGCGGGACGATTGACATTGGCCTCGTGGTAAATCCGCCCATGGCCCCTATTGGCAGTTTCGTCAATAACGGCACCGTGCGCGCCGATGACAGCGGCACCGTGGTTTTCGGTCAAGACGGCATGGGTGAAAGCTTCACCAATCAAGGCAGCATCGATGTCGCAAGTACCGGCGACTTCACCAAAATGGAAATTGCCGGTACTGTGACCATCAACGGCTTTCTCGGCGGCGGCAACATCAATCTGGGAGGATCCGGCGCGCAGTCCGGCGATGAGCTTGTCAGCGACGGCAAGACCGCCACCCTCACGCTGATCGAACAGACGCTCAAGGGCGCCGGTACAATCGGCGACACCAATCTCACCATCGACAATACGTCGGGAACGATCATTGCGGACCTCACCGGCGAGACGCTGTCGCTCGGCGGCAGCTCCACTACGCCGATACTCACCAATGGCAGCAGCGGCACGCTCGAAGCCACCGGCGGCGGAATTTTATCTGCGGTTAATGCTCCGATCGCCAATAGCGGCACGATTGCGGCCCTCAACGGCGGCATCGTGAAATTAGGCACGGTGCTGTCCACCGGCGCGATCGATATCGGCGCCAACAGCGTCATCAGCCTATTGTCCGAAGTGATCGGCAGCATCACCTTCACGGGCGACGGGGCAAAGCTGATCGTCAACAGCTCCGGAAATGGCGGTGTCGACGGAGAAATTCTGGGAGCAGTCGCCACCGACTCCATCGATGTCGCTTCCACTGTCACGCCTTATTCAACAAACAATCATTTAAGCTGGCAGCAGACGTCGGCCAGCGGCGGCGTGCTGTCGCTGATCAACAGTTCGGGTCAGTCAATCGACGCGCTTGCCTTGGCCGGCGCATTCACCCAGGCGAACTTCACCATGACGTCCGACGGAAGCCAGGGCACCCTCATCGAAGTCGGCAATCCGCCGCCAGCCGCCACGACGGCCGACATGATCATGGACGACACCAGCGGCGACTATGAAATCTACGACCTCGGCGGCAACACCATCCAGGCGGCCTATGCGCTCGATCAGATCAGCACGTCGTGGCAGGCGGCAGGCCTCGGCAGCTTCGCGGGGACCGACACGACCGACATGCTGATGCGCGACCCCGGCAACGGGCAATTGGAAATCTACGACGTCAGTAACAATAACATCAGCGGCCCATACTCGATCGGCCAGGTCGGCACGTCCTGGGTGGTCTCAGGTTTCGGCGATTTTTCCGGCCACGCCAACGAAACCGACATGCTGATGCGCAACGGTACGACCGGCCAATTCGAAGTGTACGACATCAGCAACAACAAGATCGCCTTCGCGGCACCGATGGGCCAGGTCGGCGCGCCATGGGTGGTCTCGGGCTTCGGCGATTTCTCCGGCCATGCCGGCGAGACCGGCGACATGCTGATGCGCAACGCCAGCACCGGACAGTTCGAGGTCTACGACATCAGCAACAACCAGATCAACTTTGCGGCCGGCATGGGTCAGGTCGGATTGGAATGGCAGGTGGCGGGCTTTGGCGACTTTTCCGGCCATGCCAATGAAACCGACATGCTGATGCGCAACTCAAATACCGGCGCGTTCGAGATCTACGACATTGGCAACAATACGATCACCAACGCCGCCTCCATGGGTCAAGTCGGCCTCGAGTGGCAGGTGGCCGGCTTCGGTCCGATTAACGGCGCCGGCACCAGCGACATGCTGATGCGCAACACCAACACAGGCGCCTTCGAAATCTACGACATCGCCAACAACCAGATCACCAGCGCGACCGCGATGGGACAGGTCGGCTTGGCATGGTCGGTCGCCGGAATTGCGGTCGATCCGCCGGGCGGCTCGGTCCCTGCGGACGCGCAGATCGTTCAAGCGATGGCATCGTATACACCATCTGGCGGAACGCTCAATGCAGGTGTCCCGACCGTCGACTTGGCGATGCAGGCGGGGTCATCTCCTCTATTTGCCGTGCCAGTGCCACACGCCAATTCGGCCTAAAAGGCTTTCTCATGGATCAAGAGTGTTGGGTCCTGTCATCGACGAAATGCCGCCCATGTTCGACATGCCGGAGACGCTGGAGATCACCAGCACGTCACCGTCCTCGGCGAGGTTATGTGCCTCGAACTCGGCCATGCGGTTCATGTGGGTTGTGGCATTGAGCGCATCGGAGCGCTGCCTGATGTTGCGCACGGTGAGTGCCGGGCCGACAATCAACTTGCCGGGCAACGTCGGTTTCAGCACGCTGGCACCGATGGCGCCGTTGGAAATGCCGAGGTCGTCCATCACATCGGAAATCAGACTGCTGGACTCGCCAAGCGCGACGAAACGTTCGACAGCGCCGGCTGGCGGCTTTGGCGTCGATTGCATGCGGATACGATCAGCGGCAATCCGGCCGGTCAGTTTTTTCTCACTCATCATGGGCGCTCCTATCCGTCATCGAGCACAGTACTCAAGCGGGAGGATTTCGCTACCAGGCGGGCGGCACTAATTCGGCTTGATGTGGGCGAAGGCGACCACCTTCGCCCATTTGTCGGTTTCGGCCGCGATGAATTTGCCGAAATCGGCAGCCGCCATAGGCGTCGGTTCAACGCCCATTGCAGCGAACCGGACTCCGATGGCCGGATCGGCGATGGCGGCGTTGATTTCGCCGTTGAGCCTTTCGACGATGCCGTTGGGCGTGTTCCTGGGCGCACCGATACCGAGCCATCCGGTCGCCTCATAGCCAGGTAGAAATTCGGCAATGGTGGGCAGGTCTGGCAACTGCGCGAAGCGGTTCGCGGTGGTCACGGCGAGAGCCCGCATACGGCCGCCTTTGACGTACCCGATCGCGTCCGCAATGGCGAAGAACGCGACCTGGACTCGTCCGCCAAGCAGATCGGCCGTGTAATCGCCCCGGTAGGGAACGTGCACGAGGTTGACGCCGGCCATCATCTTGAACAATTCGCCGAACACATGAGTCAACGACCCGATGCCGCGCGACGCTATGTTGAGCTTTCCCGGATTAGCCTTCGCGTAGGCGATCAGTTCGGGGATGGTCTTGGCCGGCACCGTGGGATTGACACCCATCAGAAAGATAACGCCGCCGATATTGGCCACCGCCGCGATGTCGCGGTTGAAATTGAAATTGAGATTTGAATAGAGCGAGGTATTGATGGTGTTCGCTGCCGCGGCAAGCAGCAACGTGTAACCGTCGGGCTGTGCTCGGACAACTTCTTCAGCAGCTATGCTGGTCCCGGCACCCGGCTTGTTCTCGACGATAAACGGCTGGCCAAGCCGTGCCGACAGCCGTTGCGCGACAAGCCGCGCCACAATATCGGGGGTGATTCCGGCCGGATAGCCGACGACGACTCGTACCGGGCGCGCTGGCCATGATTGCGCAAGCGCGACGCGGGTTGCGGCGAGTGGCGCGGCGGCGCTTGCTGCGAAATACAAGAACTTGCGGCGGGAAAAGGTCATGGCCTGCGCTTGAGCCTCCGTCTTTTTCGGTCGCCGAGGCAAATGCCGTGCGCCGTTCATCCGGCGGCTATTGTGTTTCGGCGCCCAAGGCGCACAATACCAAGGTCTTGCAATAAGCGAGATACGACACTGTGTCTCGCGCGTCGGGAGAAAACGCAGAGGGAAGCCCATGCCGGACATCAAAGGCGTCGCGCATTTCAGCATTCCGGTGAGCGATGTCGACCGTAGCGTCAAGTTCTATACCGAGATCGTGGGCTGCAAATACCTCACGCAACGGCCGGACAAGGGCATCACCTTTCTCGATGCGGGCGGGGTGTGCGTGCTCCTGATCAAGCGCGACCCGCCGATCATCAAGGGCGCGCTCGATATGTCGGACGGCGTGCATCATGCGTTCATGCTCGGGGCCGACGAATATCAAGCTGCGGTCGACGGCTTGCGTGCCAAGGGCGTTGATGTGTTTTTTGAGGAGGACCGCCGCGGCGGCACGATCGATGGGCCGCGTGCCTATTTCCGCGATCCCGACGGCACGGCCTTGGAATTCATCAATCGCACGGCCTACTCCGTTCCCAGGTAGCGGCGTGCAGGCGGGCGACGAGTGCGACCATGATGAAGCTTGGTATGTTCCTGGAAGGTACCGGGCACCATGTGGCGGCATGGCGCGATCCGGATGTCGATCCGCACGGCCGGCAGTCGCTGCAGCATTATCTCGACATTGCGCGCCTGGCCGAACGCGGCAAGTTCGATCTGCTGTTCATGGCGGACACCAACGCAACGTTCGGCGCTGACGACGTGGACTCGTGGACGCGCACGACGGCGGCCTCGCGGCTCGAGCCGATTACACTGCTTGGCGCCATCGCTGCCGTCACCGAGCGGATCGGCCTCGTTGCCACCGCAACCACGACCTATTTCGAGCCATTCCACGTCGCGCGTTTCTTCGCCTCGCTCGATCAGATCAGCGGTGGACGTGCCGGATGGAATTTGGTGACATCGCTCGCCATCGCCGAGGCCTATAATTTTGGCCGGCAGACGCACCCCCATCACGGCGACCGTTACGCGCGGGCGCGTGAGTTTGCCAAAGTGGTGCTCGGACTCTGGGACAGCTGGGAAGAGGGCGCCGTCATCGCCGACCGGGAGAGCGGCCTCTATCTCGATCGCGAGAAGCTGCATTTTCTCAATCACACCGGCAGGCACTTTTCGGTGCGTGGGCCGCTCACCGTCCACCGCTCGCCGCAGGGCCATCCGGTGATCGTGCAGGCCGGCCAGTCCGACGATGGCCGCGATCTTGCCGGTGAAACCGCGGAGGTCACCTTCACGGTACAGCAGGATCTGGCGGCCGGCCGGGCCTTCTATGCCGACATCAAGCGGCGCGCCGCAGCCTATGGCCGCCCGCCCCACGCCATCAAGGTGCTACCCGGGGTAATGACCGTGATCGGTCATACTCGCTCCGAAGCCGCCGACAAATATGAGCGGCTGCAAGCGCTGCTGTCGCCTGAGCTGGCGATCAAGGACCTATCGTCCTATTTCGGCATCGACCTGACGGCGTACCCGCTCGACGGCCCCGTGCCCGATCCAAGCCCTGCGATCGAACAAAAGGGCCGGGTCAAGATGATGGTCGAGCTGGCGCGGCGCGAAAGCCTCTCCATCCGCCAGCTCTACAAGCGCGTTTACGGCCAGCGCGGCCACCGCGTCGTCATCGGCACGCCGTCCGAAGTCGCCGATGCGCTCGAAGCCTGGTTCCGCGGCGGCGCGGCCGACGGCTTCAATCTCATGCCCTTGACCTTTCCACGCGGGCTGGAGGACATCGTTGACCTGCTCATCCCGGAGCTGCAGCGCCGCGGATTGTTCCGCAAGGACTATGAAGGCAAGACGCTGCGCGAAAATCTGGGGCTGCCGTATCCGGAGAATCGCTGGGCAGTCGAGCGGGCGCAGAAAGATGCCGGCTGAGGATGAACGGCCCACCGTCGGACTTGGTTATGCCCTGTCGCATCCAGGTTGCTGGAACTTTTCGGCTCACAGCTCATTATGATGTGTGAGTACTCCAGCCAGAGAGATTCGGGTGATTTGGGGGGTTCTTTCCGGCGCGCGCTGGCGCAATCCAGCCGCGACCTGTCTGGGGTAGGGAGGGTAGGGCATGTTGACGACCAACCTTCCCAGGAATGGCGTGGTTCATGACACTGCGGAAAAGCCGTTAGCCGGCCGCCGTATCCTTCTTGCCGAGGACGAAGGGCTCATCGCTCTCGAGTTGGAACGGATATTGGAGGAGTTCGGCTGCGAGGTGGTGGGTCCGCTGGCGAGCGTCGACGAGGTGCTTGAAAACGCCCAGCGTGGCAACTTCGACGGTGCGCTCCTTGACGTAAACCTGCGCGGCCGGCAGATATTTGAGATTCTGCCGGCGCTGCAAAACCTTGGATTACGGCTCATTATCACGTCGGGTTATGACGACGTGACGCTTTTTCCCGCCCCATTCCGCACGATGCCCCGCGTTGCCAAACCGTTTGACGAAAGAGAGCTGCGCCGGATTTGCGAAAGAGTATTCGCCAGTCCGGTTATGCGATAACTGGACCGGACGCCATTTCTCGAAGCCCGGCGAATCCGCCAGTTGAGAATGTAATCGTCCAGCGCACGCCGGCTGGATCGAAATCGATTTTGGTGCGCCCGTCGAGATCGTGGCTGATAGCGCGATCGATCAATTTTGTGCCGAAACCCGCCGACGCTCCCGGTTTGACCACCGGCCCACGACGCTCCTGCCAGACCAGCTCGACCGACCTGTCGCCGCTGTCGCTCACCTGCCAAGTAATGTCGATGGTGCCGCGACGCGTCGACAGCGCGCCGTATTTTGCGGCGTTCGTCGTCATCTCGTGCAACACCATGGACAACGGCACCACAGCCCGGGCAGGTAACAGAATCGCCGGGCCAGAGATGGTCACGCGGCTCTCGCCGGCCGATCGATAGGGCGCCAGCACGGCCGCCAGAAGCTCGTTCAGTCCAATTCCGATCCACCGGGTCTGTGTCAGCAGGTCGTGCGCAATCGCCAGCGCCTTGAGGCGCCCGGTAAAGGCGTCGGCGAAGTCTTCGAGCGATCCCGATGAGCGCACGGTCTGCGCCGCTACCGACTGAACGATCGCGAGGATGTTCTTCACGCGATGATTGAGTTCGGCGACCATTATGGTCAACTGTTCTTCAGCGCGCTTGCGTTCGGTTATGTCGGTCAGGGTGACGATCGAGCCGACATTGTGCCTGCCTTCGTCGACCAGCGGTCCGGCGCTGAGCAGGAAGGCAGATCTGGCATTACACTCGCCACGCAGCTTCACCTCGACGCCGTGAAACGGCCTGGTTGCCAGCATGGTGTCGAGGCTTTCGGCGGAAAACTGCTCCAGTGCCAGCGTTCCCGCCTCGTCCGTGCGCTGCGCTTCGAGGGGAAATGCCTCGGAAAACGTGCGGCCGACCGGGGATTTTTCAGCGAGTTGCTCGGCTCGCCAGCTGGCATGGGTGATGTGGCCGTCCGGCGACAGCACGACAACGGCCTCTGTGGCCTGTTCGAGGACGGAGCGCGCGAAGCGCTCGGCGGCGGCGATCTGCTCAGCGCGCCGATGGACTGAAAGGTCAGTCAGCCGGACCAGCGTCGCCGTGGTGCTGGCGATCGAGATCGGCCGCGACCACACCGCCACCGGCATGGCGTCATCGCCGTTGCGCAGGAGACTAGCCTCAGCCGTGATCTCTGGAACCAGTCTCGGCCGCTCGCCTTCGAACAGCGAGCCCAGCTGGCGGCCGACCAACTCCACGGCCGAATAGCCGGTCTGTTCGCAGAGCCGATCATTGACATAGAGGATCACGCCATCCGGTCCCGCGGTCAACGCACCGTCGCTCATCCGCTCGACCAGGACACGATAAGGCTCTTCGGCGCCGTGCAGCAGGATAACTTGCGGACCGTCCAGGGCGCGCATCACCACGACGGCGTCGATGTCGCCCTGATGGATAGCCTGAACCGTCTCGTCGGCGTCGGGGAAGAGCGGCAGCTTGGGCTCGCGTTCGGACATGGTGCGTGTGCTCAGTTCGGCCGGATGTCCAGGCCAATCAGCACCTTTTCGGTATTGGACAGATCGCCGATGATGCGCTTGAGCGGCTCCGGCAATTGTCGGATCAGCGTCGGGATGGCAACGATCTGGTGGCGCATGGCGAGCGCCGGATCCTTCATCAGGTCGATGATTTCAATTTCATAGCGGCCAGGCAGATGCTGCTCGCAGATTTTCTTCAAGTTGGCGATGGCCGCGATCGACTTCGGCGTCTGACCTGCCACATAGAGCCGAAGATTGTACCCGTCGTGTTCCGTCATTTTCCGTCCAATCATTTCTTCGGCTTATTGGCGGGCTTCGGCGCCGGCTGGTACGGCCTCGCACCGGTCTGGCGGCTCATTCCTATGGCAACTCGGTCGGCGGTCAGTTGATCCGCATGCGCGGAGCCTTCGCTATTGAGAAGACCTACCTCTGCCTCTTCGCTGGCGAGTTGGGCCCGCAGAATCTCGATCTGCGCCGCGATTTCGCGGCGCTTGCGCTCCAGTTCGCGGCGGCGCCGCTCGATCTCCTGCGCACGGAGGAGGCCCGCTGCCTTGTCCTTGGTCTCCTGGGTAAGCCGTGCCGAACCGGTCAGCACGCCATCCGGCCCCACGTAGACTTCGCGCAGCTTGATGCCGTCGGAAGACATGATGAACTCTCGGACCTGGTTCGAATGGGCCATGCCACGCGATTTCAGCAGGTAGAGCTGCCGATTGTGCTCGCCGTTGCTCTCGCGATTGTAGAGCAACAGCCACACATCCATCAGCGATGAGATCTGAATCTCGGTCGTAACGGTCTCGCTCGAAACGCCAAGGTTGGTGAACAGCGCCGTGATGCCATCGGCCTTAAGGAAATCGACCAGGCGAAGCACCATGGAATGCACGTCACCGGTTTCGCCCGCGCCGAGCAATGCGGACATCGGATCGATGACGACCGCGCCGGGAACGAAATCGCTCACTTCGCGGTACATGGTCGCGAGGTGCGTCTCGAGGCCGAACAGGCTCGGGCGGCGCGCACTGAACCGCAGCAGCTTTTTGTCAACCCACCTTTGCAGGTCGATACCGACCGAGCCCATGTTGCGGATGATCTGAGATGGTGATTCTTCCATCGCAAAATAAATGCAACGAACACCCGAGGCGCAGGCGGCATCGGCAAAATGCGCGGCAATTGTCGACTTGCCGCTGCCGGCCATACCGGAGACCAGGATGCTGGAACCCTTGAAGTAGCCTTTACCTTCCAACATCTGGTCGAGATCGGGAATGCCGCTCGGCAGCCGCTCGGTCGAGGCCACATGAGCGAGGCCGCTTGACGTAATTGGCATCACGGTGATGCCCTTGTCATCGATGATGAACGGGTATTCGTTGGTGCCGTGGGCGGAGCCGCGATATTTGACAATGCGCAGACGCCGCGTCGAAAGCTGATCGTGGATGCGGTTGTCGAGCAGGATCACGCAGTCGGCGACGTATTCTTCCAGGCCATAACGCGTCAGCGTGCCTTCGCCACGCTCGCCTGTGATGATCGCGGTGACGCCCTTTGCCTTAAGCCACTCGAACAGCCGGCGCAGTTCGGAGCGCAGCAGGTGTTCGTTTTCGAGCCCGCTAAACAGCGTCTCGATGGTATCGATAACGACGCGCTTGGCGCCGATGGAGTCGATCGCAAAGCCGAGCCGGATAAAGAGACCTTCGAGATCATACTCGCCGGATTCCTCGATCTTCGTGCGCTCGATTTCGACGTGATCGATGGCGAGCTTCTTCTCGGCGATCAGCCTCTCGATGTCGTAGTTGAGCGATCCGACGTTCTTGATGAGGTCTTCGGACCGCTCTTCGAAGGCGAGGAATACGCCGGGCTCGCCGTATTCGACGACGCCGTTATAAAGGAAGGTCATGGCGAACAGGGTCTTGCCGCAGCCGGCCGAGCCGCAAAGGAGCGTCGGGCGGCCTTGCGGTAGGCCTCCCAGGGTGACTTCATCCAGTCCGCGAATGCCGGTTGCCGATTTGCCCACTGCGGGTAAATCGCGAGATTTCGCACGCGCCTTTTCCGCCATTAAAAACGTCCTGAAACACCAGAGAGAGTGTACCGAAGGAGCGAGCCACCCTAAATGCCTGCCACACTCGCGCCAAAGTGGCAAATAACTCCCGGAGCTCAAAGTTCCGTCGAAGCTGGAGCATCCAATAGCAAGAAGAATACGCCTGCCGGTATCATGTTGTGGCAGCGTCGGAGCTTTTATCGCGCTTAATGTCGGAAAAGCCGCCCGTTACTGCACGCCGCCTTTGTTCACGACCGGGCCGGTATAGCCCTCGAAGCGCTTGCGCATTTCCGCGATTTGTTTTTCGTCGGTCACGAATTCCCGGTAACCGTTGGCGATTTTGTAGGATGATAGCGGCTTAAGGCCTGGCGGCGGAGGCACATCCGTGCGCGGCGAGAACACGCCGAGCCGGCTCTGCTGTTCCTTCGCCATATACCAGGTCAGAAACAGCTTGGCCGCGTTGGGATGCGGCGCGCCCTTGAAAATGCCGGCTGTGAGCGTGAATAGCGGCGTCGCATCCTCCTGCGAAAATACCGATTTAATCGGTTTCCCGCTGCGCGCGACCGCGTCCGCGGTCGAGGTGCCGTCAAACGTTGCCGCATTCGCGCCGTCGCCGACGCTGCGCGCCACGCTGAGATGGCCCTGCACAAAGTTAGGCTTGTTGGCCATGTACTTGTCCATGTAGCCCCAGCCGTATTTCTGCACGATCGTATAAAACAAATAGAGCGTGGCGTCGTCATCCGCAGGATAGCAGGTGATGAGCTTGCCGGCGAACCGGGGTTTCAGGAAATCAAGCGCTGATTTCGGCACGTCTGCCGGCGCCACCAGCGTGGTGTTGTAGGCGTAGGTGATGGCACTGACCTTCACAGTCGTGTAGGCGCCATCGGGATCGCGAAATGCCGGCGCGATGTGATCATAACCGTCGGGCTTGAAATCCAACAGAATGCCATCGCGCTTCCAGGCGACAAAATCCTGCACCGTCTGGAAGAACGCCATGTCGACGGCGAGCTTCTTGGCGCGCAGCTGGTCATTGATCTTGGCGTTGAGGACGTTGCTGAAGCCGCCGGTGATCTGCACCGTGAGCCCCGGAAAGCGCTGTTTGAAGTCATTGATGAAGCGCTCATAGGGCGCGATTGGTCCTCCGGAGTAGAACTCGATGGTGCCCTCCGTTTTGGCCTTGGCGTAAAGGTCGTCCATGGACTGCGCTGCGGCGGGCGCCGCGATGCTGAGAGCAGTCAGCGGAGCAAAGGCCATCTGGATGAGGCTACGGCGTTGCCAGATCATGACGCTTATCCTTGCGGCGCTGAACTTTTCGAGGGCTGCGGAGAAGGTAGTTCGAAGAAAGGCAATCCGGGTCTAACGCACGAACTTGTAGTGGAAGCGTTCACCGTCCGGCTCGATCAACCCGGCGGTCGGATGCGGGAAATGGATCGGCAGCACGAAGCGGCCGGTACCAGCGGTTTCGGTGAGGAACTTGCGGCGGGAGCGCGCCGCTTGCTTGGAGTCCCAGTCAAATACGGTCGACCAGTCAGGCTCGCGGCACTGCAAGGCATGGTGCATCAGGTCGCCGATGACGACGGCGTGCTGGCCGCGCGAGCGGATGTTGACGCAGCAATGGCACGGTGAATGACCGGGCGTCGGTGTCAGCCACAGCGTATCGTCGAGTTGGAAATCGTCGTCGACGAGGAGGGCCTGGCCGGCGGCCACCACCGGTTCGCAATTGTAGCCCCAGACATTGCCGCCGCCGCCCGGCCGGTTCTCGCCGCGTTTGTTCGACTCTTCCCACGCGGCGTATTCGCCTTTGTGAAAAATATATTTGGCGTTCGGAAAAGTCGGCACCCAACGGCCGTTGCGCAGCACGGTGTTCCAGCCGGTATGGTCGATATGCAGGTGCGTGCAGAACACGAAGTCGATGTCTTCGAAGCGCAGGCCTTCGGCGGCAAAACGGTCGAGCCAGGGCTTCTTGGGAAAATCCATGGGCGGCGGGTACCCCTTGTCCTCGCCGGTGCAGGTGTCGATCAGGATGGTGTGTTTGGGCGTGCGTACCACGTAAGTCTGATAGGTGATGACCAGGAGACCCGAAGCTGGATCGAACACTTCGCGGTCGAGTTCGGCGAGATGACGTTTGCCGATCTCGGGATCATACGGGGAGAACATGTCTTGTGGCTTCCGCCACGGCCCGTCGCGTTCGATGATGCTGGTAATGGTGACGTCGCCGATTGCGAGTTTCTTCATGGCGTTTCCGTTTGCAGGAGGATGATGGTGCGGCGCCCTGCCGCCGCCGTCTATTGGCCGACCGGAAGCTGATAGTGGATGCCGCCGCGCAAGATGTTGCTCTTGCTTGGCTCACTTGGGGCGGCGTCGAACAGCGAAAGCTGCGTGCCGGTGGGAACGGCGTAGAGGTATTCGACCTTGGCCGACACGTTGTGGTCGAGCGCCATTTCCATTCCGCCTCCGATCGCCCAGTTGATGTTGCCGGCTGAGAGATCGACGAAATTGGGCGTCGTGCCATAGGTATCGGCATTGAGGTTGTCGGCCGTGCCGAAGGTTGCGAAGCCGCCGGTGCCGTAGACAAAAACCCGATCGAAGGATTTTCCGGCGCGCGCCCGCAGCGTCCCCATCCACGGCACCTTCACCCGGTCGTTCAGGCTGCATCCCATGCCGCAGGCGGTGACCGGACCGGACGTTTGCCCCATCCATTGCATATCGCCTTCAAAGCCGAACACCGTGCTGCCATTTTGCCAATTGGCGCCGACCACCCCGCTGTCGATGCCGCTCTGATCGGTAGATACTGGGTTCGCGATGCCCGGCAAGCCGGTGATCGCGTTAGCGCCGCCGGGAGCTCCTCCCAGTGCCAGATTGGAGCTGCCGCGGAGATAAGTCCCTGCCCAGCTGTAAGGCAGACTGGACGCCGGCGGTGGCGCCGCCACATTGCTCGGCGGGGAAATTGGCTGCTGCGAATCCGCTCCCCAGGCGAGACCTGTGGCCGCCAACAGCACGCAAGTTGCGATCAACGTCCGCAACTTCCGACCCCTCAAATTAACCACCCTGGCCACGCCATATAGCGCCGAGCTGCCATTATCCTACAAGAATTTACAAAATCTGCATATTGGGCCTGTGCAGACGCCTCAACCAGAAGGCGAATCGCCGGATATCGGCGCTGGCGTGCCTGAAGCGTCAGCCGCGCTCGACCGGGACGTCCGGACGCGACCCCCATTCCGACCACGAGCCGTCGTAAAGGCGCAACGCGCTTTTGCCGATCGAGTCGAGCGCCAGCGTGAGGATCGCGGCAGTAACGCCCGAGCCGCACGAGGTAATGATCGGCTGGTCCAGGTCGACGCCGGCCGCCGAGAACGCCGCCTCAATGCGCTCGCGCGAGACCAGCCGGCCGTTTTCCAGCACAGCCTGAAACGGCACGTTGAAGGAACCCGGCATATGGCCCGAGCGCAAGCCCGGGCGGGGTTCGGGTGCCGTGCCGGCAAAGCGCTCGGCCGAGCGGGCATCGACGATCTGCGCGCTGCGGTCGGTCAGCGCCATGCGTACATCGGCCAGCATCGCAACCGGCCCGATATCCATTTCGGCATGAAACTGCTTTGGCGGCCGCTGCGTATCGCCCGTCTCGATCGGCCGCCCTTCGGCTTTCCATTTCGGCAGGCCGCCATCGAGAATGAAAACGCTCTTGGCGCCGAAGATGCGAAACGTCCACCACACCCGCGCCGCCGAATAAAGGCCCTGGCAGTCGTAGACGACGATGGTGTCGCCATCGCTGATTCCGAGGGCGCCGGCGGCTTCGCCGAACTGTGTCGAGCCCGGCAGCATGTGCGGCAGATCGGTCGAATCATCGCACACCGCTTCGATGTCGAAGAACACCGCGCCTGGAATGTGACCGTTGCGGTATTCGGCGTGTCCGTCGCGCTTTTGCGTCGGCAGGAAATACGAGGCGTCGACGGCAACGACGTCGCGGTCGCGCAAGTGTTCGGCCAGCCATTCGGTTGACTTGAGCCAGCGGTTGGCCGGGGAGGGTGGAGGATCGCTTTCAGTTCTCAACATGAGTCTTGCCTCATGATTCCGCGGAACGAATGGGCGTTCAGTGTGTCAACGCATGTGCCTCGGGGGAAGTTCATTCATAAGGCACCTCAATGGTCGATCGGCGCACGAGCCATTCCGGCACCGGCAGGTTTTTCTCACGCAGAAAGGCCGGGTTGAACAGCTTCGACTCATAACGTGTGCCGTAATCGGCGAGGATCGTCACGATGGTGTGGCCGGGCCCAAGCTCTTTGGCGAGCCGGACGGCACCCGCGATATTGATGCCGGACGACCCCCCCAGGCAGAGACCTTCATGCTCCAAAAGATCAAAGATGATCGGCACCGCTTCGGCGTCCGGAATCTGATAAGCGGTATCGATCGGCGCGCCTTCAAGGTTCTTGGTAATGCGGCCTTGGCCGATGCCCTCGGTGATCGAGGACCCTTCGGATTTCAGAACGCCGGTCGTGTAGTAGCTGTAAAGCGCGGCGCCCATCGGATCGGCGAGCGCGATGCGTACGGCCTTGTTGTGCGCCTTCAGCGCAATGGCAATTCCGGCGAGCGTGCCGCCGGTGCCTACGGCGCAGGAGAAGCCATCGACCTTGCCATCGGTCTGGCGCCAGATTTCCTGGCCCGTCGTTTCGATGTGGCCTTGGCGGTTGGCTACGTTATCAAATTGGTTGGCCCAGATCGCTCCGTTCTTTTCGCTCTTTGCCAAACGCGCAGCGAGCCGACCCGAAATTTTTACGTAGTTGTTCGGGTTCGAATACGGCACGGCCGGCACTTCGATCAACTCCGCGCCGCAAAGCCGGAGCGTATCCTTCTTCTCCTTGCTCTGCGTTTCCGGAATGACGATGACGCTGCGAAAGCCCATGGCATTGCCGACCAGCGCAAGGCCTATTCCGGTGTTGCCGGCGGTGCCTTCGACGATGAGCCCCCCTGGCCGCAGCGCGCCTTTCTTGATTGCATCCTGGATAATGAAGAGGGCGGCGCGGTCCTTGACCGATTGCCCCGGATTCATGAACTCGGCCTTGCCGAGGATATTGCAGCCGGTCGCAGCCGAGACGCGGTTAAGGCGGATTAACGGCGTATTGCCAATAGCTTCGATAATTCCGTTACAAACCTGCATGATCGCCAATTCCACCGTAGATCGAGCCTAGATGACGTAATCCCCCGAAGCAATGCAAGGTCAAATCCGATTGGATGCGGCAAGATTATCGAAACCATAGGGCGGCAAGCCGTCGCGGCGCCTAGCTGCATTCACCTATTGTTTGGGGGCACCGGGTTAATCGGACTGGGACGGTACTTGCCCCCAACGGCAGCCCTTATTCCGCCCACGGTCGAACGAGATGACTCTCGACGTCAACACGCTCTTCCTCGTTACGATCTACGTGGAAGTGATCCTCGGATTGCTGCTGTTGTTCGTGTGGGTGCAGAACACCGCCATCACGGCCGTGGCATGGTGGGGTTTCGCGCACTTGCTGCGCGCCGCATCGGTTGTGCTGTTCGGCATGTACGGTTCGGCGCCTGACGTCATCACTATCGACCTCGCCAACGTGCTGCTGTTTACGGCGTTTGCGCTGACCTGGACGGGCGCGCGCGTGTTCGATCATTTGCGGCCGCAGCCAATCCTGATGTTCGGCGGTGCCGCGCTGTGGCTGGTCGTCTGCCGTCTCCCGGCGGTGGAAGCGTCGTTTGGCGTGCGCGTGCTGTTGTCGTCCGGCATCATCACCGCCTACACCTGGGCAACGGCGTACGAATTCTGGCGCGGGCGCGGCGAACCGCTCGTGTCGCGCTGGCCGGCGATCTTCATGCTGTTTGCCCACGGCGCGCTTTATCTGCTGCGCACGCCGTTCAGCGCCATGCTGCTGTGGTCGCCGACTGGAAACCAGGTTTTCGAGAGCGTTTGGCTCACGGTGCTGAGTTTCGAGGCGCTGCTGTTCACGATCTCGATCGCGTTCATTCTGCTGGCCATGGCCAAAGAGCGCACCGAGCACCGACATAAGACGGCCGCCCTTGTCGATCCGCTCACCGGCATCGCTAACCGCCGCGCGTTCCTGCAGGACGGTGAAACGCAGCTGAAACGGCAGTCGAGCAACCCGCGTCCGATTGCGGTGATGCTGCTCGATCTCGACAATTTTAAATCGATCAACGATCGTTTCGGCCACGCGACCGGCGATCATGTGCTGGAGCTGTTTGCCGAAATCGGTAACCGTTTCATGCGACGGCACGACCTGTTTGGCCGCCTGGGCGGCGAGGAATTTGCCGCGATGCTGTTCGACACCGGGCGGGATCGGGCGCTCGCCGTCGCCGAAGAGATTCGGGCGGCCTTTGCCGAGGTAACCCGCGAAGTGGAGGGGCGCTCCGTCGTGGCCACCGTGAGCATCGGCATCGTCATCAGTCACGACGCCGTGCTCGATCTTTCGGCGCTGCTCGCGCAGGCCGACCACGCGCTCTATCGCGCCAAGGACAATGGCCGCAACCGTATCGAAGTTGCTTCGATCGATCTCGTGCTTGACCGTATCAAGCGCGCGACGGCCGAGCGTCCGGTCGCGCGCGGCAACAGCGCCACGGCCAAATCCGCGGCCTGAGCTGCGTTACTTGACCTCGGCAGGCGTCGACGTTCCCGGTCCCTCTCCGACAATGAGCAGAACGGCATCCTCTTCCTTGGCGCCGTCGAAATGCACATGCTTCCCGAAATGCGTGACGAACGTGCCGGAAGGCATCGGCACGGTCGCGCGGGGGTCGAACTTGGTGCCGGTGCCGACCCACCAGGTTCCTTTGAGCACGGTGATAAAACGATCATGCGGATGGAAATGCGGATGGCTGAAATGGTTGCCGGCGAGCCATTTGACCATTTGCACATAGAGGCCTTCCTTGGACGGGTCGCCGGCCAGTACCGCATTTTGCGCACCGGTTGGGCTCGGCGGCGACCACTTGATTTGATCCGGCAACAGATAGGTTACGGCAGCCGTGTCGAGGCCGGCCGCGCGCGCGGAACCGCCGGACAGGGCAACGGCGGCGAACGACAAAAAGCTCAGTTCGCGGCGTGTGAGCGATGACATGAACTCCTCCTCGGCGTGACGCGCTGCTGCGAGCGCGCAGTCGACAGGGTATGCCGCTCCGGTTATCGAGGCGAGATGGGATTGTGCCCATTTCCCTTCGGTTTGCCGCCTTGCTCTAATCCTGTATTAGCTTGCCGGCCGCAAACGCCACCCGGTGTGACGATGCACAAGGAACTCAAATGAAGCGTAGCAGCAGCCGTATTCTCACCACCCACGTTGGCAGTCTCATTCGTCCGCCGGCGCTGCAGGAGTTTCTGCGGGCGAAACAAGCCGGCAAACCGTACGATCAGGCCGCCTACCAAAAGTGTCTGGCGGATTCGGTCGCGGAGGTCGTACACAAACAGGCCGAAACCGGCATCGATGTGATCAGTGACGGCGAGTTCGGCAAATCGATTTCCTGGTCGCAATATGTGCTGGAGCGGTTGAGCGGCTTTGAACGGCGGCCGATCGCTGCGGCCAGCAAAAATCCGTTCACGCGCGGCGTCGACCGTGAAGCCTTTGCCGAGTTTTATGCCGAACTCGATGCGCGCGAAGGCATGGCAACGACTACCGAGGCGGTCTGCGTCGGACCAATCGCCTACACGGGCCAGGCAGAGCTCAAGCGCGACATCGATAATTTCAAATCCGCGCTCAAGAACACAAAGGTTGAGGAAGCATTCCTGCCAGTGGCTGCTCCGGCCAGCGTCATCCCCGATCGCAAGAATGAATTCTACAAAACCGATGAGGAATTGATCCGTGCGATTGGCGCTGCGATGCGCACCGAATATCGCATGATCATCGACGCGGGTTTTGTCCTGCAGCTCGACGACGCGCGCGCCGCTGTTACCTATGATCGCATGGTGCCGCCGAAATCGTTTGCCGACTACCGCAAATGGCTGGGGCTCCAGGTTGACGTGCTCAACGAGGCCATTGCCGGTCTGCCGCCCGAGCGAATCCGCTATCACGTCTGCTGGGGCAGCTGGCCCGGTCCGCACACCAGCGATGTCCCACTCAAGGATATCGTTGATCTGATCCTCGGCATGAAGGTCGGCGCATTTGTCATCGAAGGCGCGAATCCGCGTCACGAGCACGAGTGGCGCGTGTGGGAAACCGCGAAACTTCCTGAGGGCAGGGTGCTCATTCCCGGCGTTATCAGCCACGCCACCAATGTGGTCGAGCATCCCGAGCTGGTAGCGGAGCGCATCGTGCGCCTGGCGCGTCTCGTCGGCCGTGAGAACGTCATCGCGGGGACAGATTGCGGATTCGCCCAGGGGCCGTTCTACCGGCGCGTCCATCCATCCATCATGTGGGCGAAGCTGTCATCGCTGGTCGAGGGCGCGCGGATAGCCAGCGCAGAACTTTGGAAATAAGCCAGGGCGGTGTGGCGCTACTCGGCGGCGACCGCGTGCACGGGCGCGGTCTCTTCGTCGATTGGTCCGCGCCTTCCGCCGAACAACCATGCCTGCAGCCGGTCGAGATAGAGATAAACCACCGGTGTGGTGTAGAGCGTGAGCACTTGGCTCAGCGCTAATCCGCCAACCATCGCATAGCCGAGCGGCTGACGCATTTCGGAGCCGGCGCCGTTACCCAGTGCCAGCGGGATGCCGGCCAGCATGGCCGCAGCGGTCGTCATCAGAATTGGGCGGAAGCGTAACAGGCAGGCTTGGCGGATAGCCTCATGAGGCGCCATGTGCTGCTGGCGCTCGGCGCCGATGGCAAAATCCACCAGCATGATGCCGTTCTTTTTGACGATACCGATCAAGAGAATGATGCCGATGATGCCGATGACCGACAGGTCCATGTGACCGAGCCGAAGCGCGAGCAGGGCGCCAATGCCGGCCGATGGCAGGGTTGAAAGAATGGTCAGCGGGTGAATGAAGCTTTCGTAGAGAATGCCAAGGATAATGTAGACCACGATCAGCGCCGCCGCGATCAAAGCCGGTTCGCTTCTGAGCGATGCTTGAAAGGCTTGCGCGTTGCCCTGGAAGGTCGGGATGATCGCCTCTGGCATGCTGATCTGGGTTGACGCCCGATCGACGGCGTCTACGGCCTGCCCGAGCGAGACGCCGGGCCGCAAGTTGAATGTGATCGTCACGGCTGGAAATTGCCCCTGGTGCGAAATCAGAAGTGGCCCCACGCCGTTACTGTCGACATCGACGAGCGCGGAAAGCGGTACCGCGCCGCCGGTCAGTGGCGATTTCACATAAAGACGGTCGAGTGTGGACAAATCTTTCTGCAGGTCGGGCAGAATTTCGAGGACCACGTAATAGGTCTTGAGCTGAGTAAAATACTGCGTGATCTGGCGCTGGCCGAAGGCGTCGTTGAGCGTCTCGTCGATCGCTTGCGGTGAAATGCCGAAGCGTGAGGCCTGATCGCGATTGATGGTAATCTGGAGTCTAGGCGCATTGGCGAGCAGGTCGCTGGTAACGTCAGCAAGCTCAGGCAGTGTGCGCAGCTTATCGGTCAGTTTCTGCGACCACTCGTTCAGTTCGGCGATATTTGTGTCCTGCAGAGTGTATTGGAAGGAACCGCGGGTGATGCGCGTGCCGACGCTGATGTCTTGCGCCGGCTGCAGGAACAGATTGGCGCCCTCGACCTTTGCGAGTTGCGGGCGCAAGCGGTCGATGATTTGCGAGGCGGTTAGCTTGCGTTCGTCGCGCGGTTTAAGCGCCAGAAAATAACGGCCGGTATTGGCGGTCTGCGCGCTGCCGGTCGAGCCGGTCTGAGAGCCGAAACTCTCGACGTCGGGATCGTGCAAGATTACGTCGCCGAGCGTGTGCATCAGACGCATCATCTCTTTGGGCGAAGTCTGCTGCGCCGCCTCAGCGAAGCCGGTGATGATGCCGGTGTCCTGGATCGGGAAAAACCCCTTCGGGATATCGATTGCCATAATCACCGTCAGCGCCATGGTGGCGAAAAACACGCCAAGCGTGATTGCCTGATGGCGGAGGACGATATCGAGCGTGCGCCGGTAGAAGGACAGCATGGCGTTGAAGCCGCCTTCAATGACCCGATAGGCGCGCCCGTGCGTTTCAGCTTCGCGCTTCATAAAGCGCGAGCACATCATCGGCGCGAGCGTCAGCGATACTATGGCCGAAACACAGATCGACGCTGTCACCGTCAACGCAAATTCGCGGAACAGCCGGCCGATGATCCCGCTCATGAGCAGGAGCGGAATGAACACCGCGATCAGCGAGCAGGAGATTGACAACACGGTGAAGCCGATTTCGCGCGAGCCCTTTAGAGCCGCTGTGAACGCCGGCTCGCCGTGTTCGACATGGCGATAGATATTCTCCACCACCACAATGGCGTCGTCGACGACGAACCCGACCGCGATAGTCAGCGCCATGAGCGACAGGTTATCGAGGGAAAAGTGCATGAGGTACATCGCCGCGAACGCTCCGGCGAGCGCGAGCGGAACGGTGACGCTCGGGATGAGCGTCGCCCAGAAATTACGCAGGAACAGCAGGATCACCATCACGACAAGGCAAATCGTGAGCGCCAGCGTGAACTCGACGTCGGCGACGGAGGCGCGGATGGTGACCGTACGGTCGAGAATCGTTTCGGTCTTCACCGCCGGCGGGATGCGTGCCGTGAGCTGCGGCAGTTCCGCTTTGATGCGGTCGATGGTGCCGATGACGTTGGCGCCTGGCTGCTTGAAAACGGCGAGGATGACGCCGTCCCGGTTGTTTTGATAGCCGGCGACGTTGCGGTCGACGGCCGCCGAGATCGCTTGCCCGACGTCGCGAACCCGGATCGGAGCGCCGTTGCGATAAGCGATCACCACGTCGTTGAATTTGGCGGCGTCGGTGATCTGGTCGTTGGCGGCGATCGAAAAGCTGATCTTGTCGCTGTTGATCACGCCCTTGGCTGCATTACTCGTTGCGCTGGCGAGCGTGCCTCGGATGTCTTCAAGCGTAATGCCGGTAGCGGCCAGCTTGGCGGGATCGACTTGAATGCGAATGGAAGGCGCGCGGTCGCCGAACACCAGCACCTGCGCCACGCCCGGAACCTGGGAAATCTGCTGTGCCAGAAAGATGTTGGCGTATTCGTCCACCTGGATGAGCGGCACGGTGTCGGAATGCACCGAGAATAGGAGAATTGATACGTCGGCCGGATTGACCTTTTTGTAGGCCGGCGGCGTGCTGAGCGACTGCGGCAAGGTCTTGCTGGCGACGGTGATCGCGGCCTGCACGTCCTGCGCGGCGGAATCGATGTTCCGTTCGAGTTCGAACTGGATGACGATCGTCGAAGCCCCCAGCGTGCTTTGCGACGTCATCTGGGTGATTCCAGCAATCTGACCGAATTGCTGCTCAAGCGGGGCTGCGACCGACGTCGCCATCGTGTCGGCGCTGGCGCCGGCCCAGGTTGTGGTGATCTGGATGGTGGGAAAATCTACCTGCGGCAGCGGCGCGACCGGCAGAAACGGGAACGACACGATGCCGACGAACGCGAATGCAGCCATCAGCAGCGTCGTCGCGATCGGCCGCCGGATGAAGGGCTCCGACAGGTTCACGTCTGGTCGTCCTGTTTGGCCGTGCCGTGCGGGTCAACGACAACAACAGATGCGCCCTTTTGCAGCTTGTATTGGCCGTCGGTCACGACCCGCTGGCCAACCTGCAGACCCGAGATGACGATGGTGCGATTGCCGGTCGTGGTGCCGGTTTTGATCGGCAGCGCCTCCACTGTGTTGTCGGTTTTCACCACCCATGCAAACAGCCCGTTCGGACCGCGCTGCACGGCAAGTGACGGTATCACTACGACGTTCTTCCTGATTTCGAGGAGGAGCCGTGCGTTGACGAACTCGCCCGGCCACAGCTTCTCGTCGTTATTGGCGAAGGTGGCCTTGAGGCGATAGCTCGCGGTCGTTTGATCGATGAGATTGTCAATCGTTGATAGCTGGCCCTCGCTCAACAGGCGCACGTTGTCGCGATCGAAAGCCGCAACCTCGACCGAGCCGCGTGCAGTTGAAGCGCGCACGTCATCAAGAGTCTGAGCCGGCAGCGTGAACAATACGGCCGCTGGCTGGGTCTGCGTCAGGACGGCGATCGCGCCTGAATCGTTGGCATGCACGATGTTGCCGGGATCGACCATACGCACACCCATGCGGCCCGCTATCGAGGCCACGATATTGGTGTAGTCGAGGTTGGTCTGGGCGGTTTCGATCGCGGCCCGGTCGGCGGCGATCGACGCCTTGGTCTGGTCGACCTTGGATTGCTGCAGGTCCAGGTTTTGCTGGGTTTCGGCGTTTTTGCGCACCAGGGTTCGGAACCGTTCCAGATCCTTCTCCGCCGCTACAAGTGTGGCTTCATCCATGGCCTTGCGCGCCTTCGCCTGGTCGAGCGCGGCCTGGTAGAGGCGAGGATCGATTTTTGCGAGCACGTCGCCTTTATTGACGCGCTGGCCTTCCTTGAAGAACACATCCTGGAGTTTGCCGTCGACCTGCGCGTGGATCGCGACGGTGTAGAGCGCCTGGACGGTGCCGAGCCCGGTTAGATAGATAGGCACGTCCTGCAGCGTCGCAGCGCTGACACTGACCGGTACAGCTTGACGTGGGGATTTGCGGGCGGCCTGAGCCGTATCGGGACCGCCCGACCATGCCCTGTAGCCCACCCCTACTGCCGCAACTATCGCGCAACAGACAACGATAAGCACTATTCGGCGACGGCGCCGGCCCGCGTCGCTGGCATTGGTATCCAAGGGCATCCCTCAGCAGCGCCGTCTTGAACTCGCGGCGCGCTCCACCTGTGGCTCACTAGCCCGGCTCTTCTATAGCTTCGGGAAAATGCGACTGGAAGCCAAAAGCGTATGATGCTGCGTTGCGATATGATAAATTTCGGGGTCGCAGGTATATCCATCGCATAACTTCGGGCGTGCGCCTGCACGGCGCGGTTGTTCCGGCGCTGGCGGCCCCTTGGATTGCGACCGCGATGTTGGCAGGCGCCGCGGGTTCATTCGTCTATGTGGATTTGCTAGGCTCGCATACAGCCGCGGGCCACTAATGCCGGGAGATCGCTCATGCTGGACGTAACCAAGCGCGAAGGAAAAGCCCCGTTCGATACGGCGCGACTTGATCGATTGATGGACGAAGCGGGTATCGATGTGCTCGTCACCACCTCAAAGCACAATGTGCAGTATCTGCTTGGCGGTCATCGGGCGTTCTTCTTCGAATCCATGGATGCGATGGGCCTGAGCCGCTATCTGCCGGTGTTCGTCTACGCGAAGGGCGCCCCGGACAAAGCTGGCTTTTTCGGTCATCGCATGGAGAATTTTCAGAACGAGGTGAAGCCGTTCTGGGTCGCGGAAATCGATGTCAAAAACTCCGGGTCGGTCGACGTCATGGAAAAGGCCGTCGACTACATCCGCAGACTCGGCCCTAAGCCGAAGCGTCTCGGGGCGGAGCTTGCCTTCATCCCCGCGGATTCCATGGCGGTTCTGCGCAAAGCGTTTCCCGACAGTGAAATCAAGGACGCGCTGTTCGTGCTCGAGCGCTTACGTGCGCTGAAAACTCCAGAGGAGCTGGAAAAGCTTCGCATCGCGTCCGATCTCGTGATCGATTCGATGTTGGCGGTGATCGCCAGCCACGGGGCCGGCGCCACCAAGGCCGAACTGAGTGAAGCGCTGCGCCGCGAGGAGACTATGCGCGGGTTGACATTCGACTATTGCCTGATCGCGGCTGGCGGGAGTCTTAATCGTGCTCCGTCAGACCAGCGCTGGGAAAAAGGCGATCCGCTGTCGCTCGATTCCGGCGGCAACTATCACGGCTATATCGGCGACTTGGCGCGCATGGCGGTGGTGGGCGAGCCTGACGGCGAATTGGTCGATCTATTGGCCGAGGTGGAAGCGATCGAACAGGCGTCGATGCAGCCGATCCGCGCCGGGGTGCTCGGCAAGGAGATCTATGCCGCGGCTGACGCTGTGCTGCACAAATCGAAGCTGCACAATCACACTCATTTTCTTGCCCATGGCATGGGGCTGGTCAGCCACGAGGCGCCGAGGCTCACCAATTCGGGGCCGGTGCCCTACGACGCCTACGATGCCGACCGGCCGCTCGAAGCCGGCATGGTGGTTTCGGTCGAAACCACGCTGCAGCATCCGCGTCGCGGCTTCATCAAACTTGAGGACACCGTCGTTGTGACGCCGAGCGGATTCCAGGTTTATGGCGATCGAGCGCGCGGCTGGAATCGCGCCGGAAACGGTGCGTCGTAATCGAAGGGGCTGCGGCTTGGTGCGGGTAAAAGAACTGCAATTCGCGCGACGCGGCGTCGCGCAGTGTATGCAACTGCTTCTTCAGCACCAGGATCTGGCACTGTAATGCCACGTACGGATATGAGACGCTGTTCAAAGTGTGACAACAAACGTGCGATTTGACGAACGCGGCGTCTGCCGAGACGTAAGCAGTAGCGCATTGGCGGCTTCGGCTGAAGCTGGCGCGGGCACTTCTGCTGTTGGCCAATTTTGGCACCGATGTCGGTTCGGAGCCCATAGCCATACGCATTAATCAGACGACACTCGGCCGCGCTGATTGGTACGACACGGGGTCGCGTCAGTACGTTCATGAGCAAATTTCGGAAGTTGGGCTTGATTAACTACAACGGCAAAGTAGAGGTTCATAGGGCGCTTCTGAACTATGTCTTGAGCGAACGACCGCTGGGTAATGTTGAAGGAGCGGACGTCTCAGAGAGGACAGTTGCTGACGAACCTCAGGCGGTAAAATCACACTCGCCGTGGCGAGGCGGGAAACGAATTTGCAGTCAAAAACGTGTGGGTTAAGATCGCTCGTGGCGTTAAGCGTCGTTTGCGGTAATACACCACTACGTCTGAATTTGAGTCAGGTGCGGACATGTTGCGTGCGGTCACCCGATGGTAGCTTTCGAGAAGGGGAAGTTATTGGAATTAATACCGCACCACCCATCGCTCTCGATCGCTACGGTTCGGCGGGTGTCGCCCATGGTCTGTGCAGGCGGTCCGAGCCGCGATAGGCCGAAATCTTCGTGCGGTAGCTTTCGGTCAGATCAACATCGTCCCAGCCATTGAGGAGCTGATTGCGGCTGACCGGATCGATGGTGAAATTGTAGAATTGGTTGCCGCACCGAATGGTCTGCCGCTCGAGATCGACTGTGATTTCACGTCCCGGGTCCGCCGCGATGGCGGTGGCAAGCTCCGTGGCATCGCGCTCCGAGACGATTGCTGTGAGCAGGCCGTTCTTGACCGCATTCTGCGCGAAAATGTCGCCAAACGACGACGCAATCACGCAGCGAATACCGTAATCGAAGAGCGCATAGACAGCGGCCTCGCGCGACGAGCCGCTGCCGAAATTGCGTCCAGCGACAACAATTTTGGCGTCGCGCCAAACCGGCTGATTGAGCGGAAACTCGGCGCGCTCCTTGCCGTCGGGATCGGCGCGCAGATCGGCAAACAACACTGTTCCGAGTCCCCTGGCGCGCGGCCATTTCAAATACCGTGCTGGCAAGATCTGGTCCGTGTTCAGATTGGGCTGCGGCAGCGGACACGCCGTGGCAGTGAGCTGGACGAATTTTTCCACGCCCTGACTCCTAAATCTTTCGCCCGGCCAAGAGTGGCCGTACATCGGCGAGATGTCCGGTAACGGCTGCGGCCGCGGCCATGGCGGGCGACATCAAGTGGGTGCGCGCGCCGCGGCCCTGGCGACCGCGGAAGTTGCGATTTGTGGTCGAGGCGCAACGTTCGCCGGCCGGGACGATATCGCCGTTGATGCCAACACACATCGAGCAGCCGGAATCGCCCCATTCCAGTCCAGCGTTGCGAAAAATGCGGTCGATGCCTTCCTCTTCAGCTTGGCGCTTCACCTGTGACGAGCCCGGAGAAACCAGTCCTGGGACCTTGCTGACACGGCCGGCGAGCACCGCGGCGGCGGCGCGCAAGTCCTCGATGCGCGCATTGGTGCACGAGCCGATGAAAATGCGGTCGACGGCGATGTCGGTAAGCTTGGTGTTCGGCGCGATGCCCATATAGGCAAGCGCGTCCTCGACGTATTTTTTTCGCGCGTCGTCGGTTTCGCGTGCCGGATCGGGGACGCGCGCATCGATGGGCAGGCCATCGTCAGGCGTGGTGCCCCAGGTGACAATCGGCGCGATTTCGGCGGCGTCCAGGCTGACGTCGCGATCAAATTCGGCCTCTGCATCGGACGTAAACGCCGACCACGCTTCGACCGCAGCGTCGAAGCCGGCGCCCTTCGGCGCGAAGGGCCGTCCCTTCAGATAAGCGAATGTCGTTGTGTCCGGTGCCACCATGCCGCAGCGTCCGCCGGCCTCGATCGACAGATTGCACAACGTCATGCGGCCTTCCATTGTCAGGGCACGAATGGCACTCCCCGCATATTCGATGGCATGGCCCTGGGCGCCGTCCGCACCGATACGCGCGATGATGGCAAGCGCAATGTCTTTGGCGCCGACACCGGGCGTAACGCGTCCGTCGACCGCTATGCGCATGCGCTTTGGTTTCTTCTGCCACAGGGTCTGCGTCATCAGCACGTGGGCGACCTCGGACGCGCCGATGCCGAACGCGTAGGTGCCAAAAGCACCGTGCGTGGAGGTGTGGCTGTCGCCGCAGACGACCAGCAGTCCGGGAAGCGTCAGGCCCTGTTCGGGGCCGACGACGTGCACGATGCCCTGGCGGGGATCGCGCAATCCAAACAAGGTGACGCGGCTCTCGGCGGCGTTGTTTTCAAGATTGCGGACCATATTGGCGATTTCGGGGTCGCCGATGCCGCCCGCCCGTCCGCGGGTCGGCACATAATGATCTGCCACGCCGAACGTGAGCGATGGCTCGGCGACGGTGCGCCCGCGCGCTTTCATCTGGCTGAAGGCGTGAAACGAGCCCTCATGGACGTAATGCCGGTCAACCCAGAGGAGGGCGGCGCCATCTTCGCGGCGCACGATTTCATGCGCCGCCCAAAGCCGATCGATCAGGGTCAAAGGCGCGGTCATGAAGCGAGGGCTTGTCCTGTTGCGCCGGGCTTGTCGAGCTACCACAATTTTGTATGCTAAAGCATACCAAGTAAAGCGGCTCCGAGGCCGGGCGGGGAGTGTGGCGTTGCGCGACTGGCTTGGCGAAGCAAAGGCGAAGCAGGTCTATCTTGTCCTGCGCGACCGCATCTTGAACGGCGCCGTCGCGTTTGGCGCCAAGCTGCCCACGGAACATGTGCTTGCGGCAACCCACGGCGTGTCGCGGGTGACAGTGCGCCGGGCGCTCGGCGAACTGGCGCGAGAACGTCTGATCGAACGGCGGCGCAGCGCCGGCACGAGGGTGATTTATCGGCCGGTGCTGGCGCCCATGACCGCGGATATTTCCGGCGTGTTGGCTAGCCTCTTCGACATGGGTCGCCGCACGACGGTGAAGCTGTTGTCCTTCGGCTATGTGCCGGCGGAAGGCGCGGTGGCACAGGCGCTCGGCGTGCCGTCCGACGAAATGCTGCAGCGCTCGGTGCGGGTGCGCTCGGTGGATGGCGAGCCGTTCTCTCACCTTACGACGTTCGTGCCGGAGCGCATTTCACTGACTTTTACCCGGCAGGAGCTGGCGTCGCGTCCGCTGCTCGATTTGCTTGAGCGCGCCGGAGTCAAGGTCGAGCGCGCGCATCAGCGGATCAGCGCCGGATTGGCCGCGCCGGACGTCGCGGCGGCGCTCGAGGTGCGCACCGGCACGCCACTCATCGAATTGACACGGGTG
>Ga0265313_10000951_pt1 | contig 28767 bp, 20 predicted proteins | sample 4123metaG_FD_203122 | JGI IMG/M metagenome (GOLD analysis project Ga0265313, IMG submission 203122) | Rhizosphere microbial communities from Carex aquatilis grown in University of Washington, Seatle, WA, United States - 4-1-23 metaG | ecosystem: Host-associated > Plants > Roots > Rhizosphere >...
TTGTAGCGCATCGCCTTGGATGCCTGACGCTTAAGGCTCCCAATCTGCCGGGCCACCTCCCCGATGACGTCGGCCACCCGGGCAAGGTTCTGGTCCGTGAGCGCCAGCTTCGCCATGGCCTCCTTGCGCTGGCTCTTGTACTTGGTGATGCCGGCGGCCTCTTCGAACACGGCGCGCCGCTCCTCGGGCTTGGACGAGAGGACCTGGTCGATCTGGCCCTGGGCCATGATCGAATAGCTGGTCCGGCCGACGCCGGTGTCCATGAAGAGCTTGTGGATGTCCTTGAGGCGGCAGGCCTGGCCGTTGAACAGGTACTCCCCCTGCCCGTCCCGGTAGACCCTGCGGGTGACCTCAATCTCATGAAACTCGCTGCCCAGCTGCTTCTCGCACTCCGTCAGCAGCATCGAGACCTCGCACATCTGGGCCGAGCGGCGCGTGTCGGCCCCCTCGAAGATGACGTCCTGCATCTTGCCGCCGCGCAGCGCCTTCGCGCTCTGCTCCCCGAGCACCCAACGGATCGAGTCCGCGATGTTGGACTTGCCGCAACCGTTGGGCCCGACCACGGCGGTCACGCCGGGCTCGAAACTGAGGGTCGTTGGATCGGCGAAAGACTTGAAGCCTTGTAGCTTTAGGGCCTTGAGATACATGAAGCCTCTTAATTGGAGAGGGCCCGGCTTGCGCGGGCAAACGCAAAAGGCGAAATCAATGGTGGTCCCAGGGCAGCTTCACCTCGACGCGCTCATGCTCCCACACTCGGAATTCCTCGAACATCTTGCCTGGATTGAGGATTCCCCTGGGATCGAGGGCGCGCTTCACCGCCCTCATGGCTCCGATGGCGGCCGGCGAATGCTGGAAGCGCAGGAACGGCGTCTTGGCGAGCCCGATCCCGTGCTCCCCGGAGATCGCGCCGCCCAGGGCGACGACGGTCCTCATCAGCCGGTTGACCGCGCGCTCCGCCGCGCGGCATTCCGAGGGGACCGCGCGGTGGTACATGATGTTCACGTGGAGGTTCCCGTCGCCCAGGTGCCCGAACGTCGGGATCGGCAGCCCGGACTGCCGGCGCAGTCCGTCGAGGAAGCGGGCGAACTGCACGTACCTGCGCATCGGGACGACGACGTCCTCGTTGAGCTTCGCGTCACCGAGCTTGAACATCGCGCCCGAGCACGCGCGGCGCACCTCCCAGAGGCCCTCGGCCTCCGCGCGGTCCCGCGCCTGGCGGTGCGCAAGGCCGTGCCGGCGCGCCCATGCGAGGGCGACCGCCCGCTGCTCGCGCACCTCCGCCGCGCCGCCCGCCAGCTCGACGAGCACCACCGGACGCCCGCCCTGGCCCTCGAACACGAGCTTGCCGGTGGCGCGCTCGGCGCAGTCGACGGAGTACCGGTCGAGGAATTCGCAGATGGCCGGCTGCACGCGCTGGGCGAAGAGCGCCAGCACCGCGCGGAACGCATCCGGCTCCGTCCGGAACGAGACGAGAAGCGTCCAGCGCTCCGCGGGCTTCGGCAGGAGCCTCAGGGTCGCGTCCGTGACGACGCCGAGCATGCCCTCGCTGCCGATCCAGAGGTCGCGCAGGTTAAATCCCGCCGAGAATTTCCGCGTGGCGGTGCCCCACCGGACCGCTTCGCCGGTCGGCAGGAAACCCCCGAGCGCCAGGACAAAGTCGCGGGTGACGCCGTACTTTCCCCCGTGCATGCCGCCGGCGTTGCAGGCGATGTTCCCGCCGATCGTGCAGTACTTCTTGGACGCCGGGTCGGGCGGGTAGAACAGGCCCTGTTTCTCGGCGGCCGCCTGGATCCGGGCGACCACGGCGCCTGCCTGGACGTGAGCCAGGCCCGACTGCCGGTCGATCCGGATCCGGTTGAGCCGGTGGAGGTCGAGGACCCAGCCCCCCCGCATCGGGGCCGCCGACCCGGTCAGGCTCGTCCCGCGCCCGCGGACCGTGACCGGCACGCGGCGCCGGTTCGCGAGCTTCAGGACCTCCCCCACGTCCGCAGGGGAGCGCGGCAGGATGACCGCCTCGGGACGGAAGGGAATCTTGCTGCTGTCAAACGAGGCCGCATCCCTCGATTCCAGGTCGGTCCGGACGACCCCCGGGGCGAGCCGGGCCTTCAACTGCTTCGTGGCTGTGGAAAATTCCATCGACGCCAGACCCGCTACACGCGCCCTTGCGCGGGCGCAAGACCCGCCGACAGCAGGCGCCTGATATTTGTGCCGAGGACCTGGGCGCGCTCCTCCGGATCCAGCCCGGCACCGGTGATCTCGCCGAGGAAGCGCCCGAATTCCGGAACGCGGGACACCCGGGGATGCAGGAGCAGCGGGTAGTCCGAGCCGTAGAGGATCCGCCCGGCGCCGACGCGTGCCACGGCCCTGCGGAAGACCCCGGAGTCGTACAAGAGCGGCGACGCCGCCGTGTCAAAGTAGAGGTTCGGGGGCAGTGGCTCGCCGCCGGGGGCCCCGTTGAACGCCAGCCCGCCTCCCCAGTGCGCGAGGATGAGGATCGCCTCGGGGTGCTCCCGGGCAAGCCGCACGTAGCCGTCGAGCGGCGTCCTCGGCCCGGCCGCCGGCCCCGAGGCCGGGTCGGTCGCGTGGAGCGTGATCGGGATCCGCCTTGCGGCCGCCATCTCGACGACGCGCCGAAACACCGGGTCGTCGACGTCGAAGCCCTGCGCCTGGGGGAGAAGCTCGCCGACGCCGCAAAGGCCCGCGTCGAGCGCCCGCTCCAGCGCCTCGAGCGAGCGCCGGCCCCCTGCCGGCTGCACGGCCGCAAATCCGATCAGGCGCTTCGGGTGCCTCCGCGACCATTCCAGGTACCAGGCGTTCTGGAGGTCGCAGGTCTCCTGGCGCTCCCAGTACCAGCCGAGCATCACGCAGGCCTGGACGCCCGCCCGGTCCATGTCGGCAAGCAGGGTGTCCGGGTCCGCCCACCCCTGGAGCGAACGGCGCCCCTCGGGCGCGACGCACCGCGTCCACCCGGGCTCCCCATGGGCGCGGCCCCATGCTGCGGGGGCGGCCGCGACCTCCGCGGCGTACATGTGGACGTGCGCGTCGACGATCCCGCTCTCGGCCATGGGCTCCACTTCAGGCGCCGCGGCTGTTCTGGGCGAGCCGCTTGCACTGGGCGATGTCGAGCTTGCCGGTGCCAAGGACCGGGATGGCCGCCACCCTGACCACGGAGCGCGGGATCCAAAGATTCGGGAACCCCGCCTGCGAGAGCTTCTCGCGCACGCCGCCGGTCGAGATGTCGAGCGTCGTCACGACCACCAGGGCCTCCCCCTTCGACTCGTCAGAGACCCCCGTGACGACGACGGACGGGACCTCGCCGGGGTCGACGCCGTAGGCCTCGGAGATCTTGTCCTCGATCGTCCCATGGGGCACCATCTCGCCGCCCATCTTGGAGAAGCGGGCGAGCCTGCCGTTGACGCTGACAAAGCCCTCGTCGTCGATGTGGGCGAGGTCCCCCGTGACGAACCATCCGTCGCGGAGCGAGGCGCCCGGGAAGGCGTCGCCCAGGTAGTGCGAGCACACGTTCTCACCCTTGAGCAGGAGGATGCCCGTCTCCCCGGCGGGCAGGTCCGCACCGCTGTCCATGTCGACCACCCGCCCCGCCATCCCGGGCATCAGCCGGCCGACCGTCCCGGGCTTGCTGCCGACCTGCTCGTCGGTCGCCTCGGTGTGCACCAGCGGGTCCGGCTGGTTTACGTTCGACACCGGCGACGTCTCCGTCAGGCCGTAGCCCTCGTAGATCGGGAGGTGGAACTTCTCCAGGAACCCTCGGGCGAGGTCCTCCGGGAGCTTCTCGGCGCCGGTGACGACCAGGCCCAGCGACTTCAGGTCCGCGGGCGTCGCCCGCTTCAGGACCGGGCGCAGGAAGGTCGGGGCCCCGAGAAGGACCGTGACCTTCTCCTCGCGGACCGAATCGATGATCGCGCGCGTGTCGAGCGGGCTCGGCGTCGTGACCAGGTGGCAGCCGCGGATGAACGGATACCACAGCGTGACGGTGAAGCCGAAGCTGTGGAAGAGCGGGAGGCAGCCGAGGAGCACGGCCGAGTCGGGAAGGATCGACAGCGACGAAATCTGCGCGCAGTTGGCCAGGACGTTCCGGTGCGAGAGGACGACACCCCTTGGGTTTCCCGCGCTTCCGCTTGTGAAGAGGAGGGCGGCCTCCTCCCGGTCCCCCACGTGGGGCAGCCCGAGGAGGCTTGCGACCCACTGGTTGGGCAGGAGCCACGCGGCGGCCAGCCACGGCAGCATCGCCCGCTTCCCGCCGGCCGCCCTGATCTCGGACACGAGATCGAGCGAGCGGGCGGGCCACGGGAAATCGGGCAGGCGGGTCCGCATGGCGTCCGCAGTGAGGATGGTGCGGACGCCGGCCTCGGCCATGCTCGACTCGGACGAGATGCGGCCCGCGGTGAAGTTCAGGTTCACGGGCACCTTGCCCGCGCAGACGATCGCCAGGTTCGCGATCGCGCCGCCCGCGCCCGAGGGAAGGACGACGCCGATGCGCTTCTCGGGCACGGTCCTCTTGAGGTGCCGGGAGAGCGCCGCGGCGGCCGCGATCAGCTGGGCCGCCGTGAGGACCCTTCGCCCGGCGGTGCGGTCGACCAGCGCCGGTGTGCTCGGGCGCCGGGCGAGGCCGCGCACGATTTCGCGCCCGATGTGGCGGCGGAGGACGGGCCTCTCCGCGAAGGCCAGGGTCCCCAGTTCCATCAGCGCCCGCCGGGCGGAGGCGCAGTCCGCCCGCTCGTAGGGGATCGGTTCGCCAAATGCCACGCACACCGGCGTGGGCATAAGGCGCGGGGATTTCCAAAGATACTTGTTTCCCGCGAAGGAGAACACGGACCCCCAGAGGCCGTCGAGGGCCGCGGGCACGACCGGGACCCGGGCCCTCTTGGCGACAAGCTCAAACCCGCTGTGCAGGTTCATCAGCTGGCCCGTGCGGGACACGACCCACTCGGGGAAGAAACAGACGAGTTCGCCCCGCTCCAGCGACCGGACCGCCTCGTCCTGCCACGCTGACCCGCCGCCCGGATAGACCTCAATCGCCCCCGCGACCCTGGAAATCCACGACAGGAGCTTGGGGATGTCTGGCGCCTTGTAGGCGACGAACCGAAGCGGCCTCGGGCAGGCGAGCTGCAGCACGAACGCGTCGACATAGGACAAGTGATTTGCAATCACAACCGCCCCCCCCGCAGCCGGCACGTGGCCTAGGCCAAGCACCTTGGCACGGTAAAGTACCCTAGCTATGAACACTGCCGGGATTTCGATCCAGAGGGGCAGCGTGGATCGCCTTCTCATCGAATCCCATGGAAATTTTCACCTACCCAGGAGTTTGTCAAACAAACCGCCCCCCTTTTTTATCGACGCCTGGACCAGCAGGTCCCTCCACTGGCTCTGGTCGATGTTCCGGAGGGATCCCCCGAGGCGGATGGGCTGGTTGAGCGGCCGGTACCCGAGTTCGTCCTGCCCGTCCTTCAGGAGCCCGACCACGTCCAGGATCTTGGCAAGGTGCCCGCGGGCGCCCATCTCAAAGTCCACCGAAAGCGCCTGATCGGGGACCGCGGTCCCCTCGGCGTAGGCAATCCTCCCCTTGCCCGTCAGGCGCTCCTCTGGGGCGATCAGCGTGATCTCCGTGAGGCGGATGTCCATGTCGGGCCCGCGCTCCGCCGAGACGCCCATCTGGTCGTAGCGGATCTCCGAGAGCTCCTTCGCGGACTCGACCAGCGCCGTGCCGAGGTTCTCGGACTTCTTCCCAAAGAGCGACGTGACCGTGTCCAGCGCGCCGACCAGCATTGACGGCGCCTGCTTGATCGACTCGACGATGTCGGTCTGCAGGGCCCGGAAGCTTCCGTCCTTGCTCAGGAGCTTCAGGTCGCCCTGCGCCGCGCCAAGGAGGTCGCCGAGCCCCGCGCCGCTCGCCGTGAAGTGCGTCGCGACGTCGAAGCGGCCCTCGATCGCAGGGGCCTTGTCGGGATTGATCGCCCTGAAGAGCGGCGCGGAATCCACGTTGTCCAGGGCCACCACGGCCCGGACCGAATAAGGCCGGTCGGCGTCTGCGGCAAAGGCTAGCGTGCCCTCGAAGCGCGAGGCGCCGCCGTCCCCAAAGCTCGCCGACCCCCCCTCCACGGCGAGGGAGGATTCGTCGATAAGGAGCGTCCCGCGGATGTCGCGCAGGTCGAAGGCGTCAAGCGACAGGTCCTCGATCTTCACCGCGATCCGCCCGCGGACAGCCGGCCAGAACGGGGCCGCCGCCGCCGGCCGCGCGGGGTCCGCCGAAGGGCCCGCGGACCCGTCGCCGCGGCAGAAGAGCGCCCCGAGTGCGGGCAGGTCCGCCGGCAGGAACCGCGTGCCCCCGAGGGTCGCCTCAAGGCGGCGGCCGTTCGCACCTGTCGCCACGGTTCCGGTGAGCGCCACGTCCGTTTCCCGCGAGCCGAAATCCATGTGGATCGGCACGCCGAACCTCACGCTCCCGTCCGCCGCAAAGTCAGCCCGCACCTCCGACGTCACGACCGGCAGCATGGCGTCGGATCGGGCCGCGGGCGCGAGGTTCCTGAGCTCAAGCTTGACACGCACCTCGCGCGTCGGGCCGAGGCTCGCCTCGAAGCTCCCGCTCGCGTCGCCTCCGGTGAGCCTCGGGAGCGCGGCGGCCCCGGGCTGCGACAGGAGCGCCGGCAGCGACGCGCTCCAGGAGCCCGCGGCCTTCACCGCCCGGTCGGCCCCCGCGAGGCGCCCGAACCGGGCCTCCAGCGAGGCGACCCTTACCCCCCCGCTCCTCAACTCGAGCGGCGCCAGCTGGAACTGCCACCCCTGCGGCGCATAGTCGGCCAGCACGAACGCCGAGACGTCGAGGCCCGTGGCGAGCCTGCGGCCCGACGCCGAGACCGCCACGCCCACGGAGCGGAGCGGCACCTTCGCCCGGAGGACAAGACGCCCTTCCTCGGCGCGCATCACGAACTCCCCCTGCGCATCGCCGCCGTCCAGTTCGATCTGGGGCAGCGCGCCCTTGAGCCACGCGAGGGGCACCCCCCTGACGAGAATGCCGACCAGGTCTCCCGAGGGGTCGGCGACCTTGAGCTCGCCGGACTCGGGGTTGAACTCGAAGGACTGGAGCGCCCGCACCGACAGGGCCGGCGCCGCGCCCGTTAGGCTCGTCTCGAGGCGGGCGACCCGCAGGGACCTGCCGAGGCGGGCGACATCGAAATCGGCGACGAGCTCGACGTGGCCGAGCGGTTCGAGCCCCCGGGCGACGACGCCCAGCCGGTCGGCAGCGGCCCTGAGCTTGCCCGACGCGCGGACGTCACCCGTGGAGGGGTCCACCTCATAGGCCCCACCCCCGGCCGCGAAGAACGCGGGCAGGCTTCGTCCGAGTGCGAACGGCGCCAGGTCGCTGTCCCTCAGGTTCAGCCGCCATGACCCCGCCATCTTGAGCGAGCCGTCCGGGCTCGCGGCGTCGAACTGCGCGACGGTCTCGGATCCCCGGATGAGCGACACCGAGTAGGACGCCCTGCCGGCGTCCCGCGCGACCCACGCCGTGCAGGCCAGCCCGATTCCCGCCGGGATCTTCGGCCCGCTGGCCTTGGCGTCCGCCTTTAGGTCGGCCCTCGTGATCGCGCCCGAGGCCCCCATGCGCGCCGTCAAGGTCGCCTCAACATCCACGGCGGAGACCGCGGCCGAGGGATCGTCCAAGAGGGCGGTCGCCCGGCAAAGGAACCGGCCCTCGAGCCCCTGCCCGAAGCCGCCCCCGGTGATGACGACGTGCGCGGTCCCCGCGGGCCGCCCCTCCTCATCCGGGAAGACGACCTTGCCGTCCAGGGAAACCCCGTCGAGCGACAGGTCCGCGCGCGCGTTGAAGGCCGAGAGGGCGCCGGCGACGGCGCGGGCGAACCAGGGGTAGCCGCCCCGAGAGGCGCCCGCGCCGCGCGCCCGCGAACCGGTGAGGTCAAGCGTCCAGCCCGTCGCCGACAGGCCCGTGAAATGATAGCCCCGCCCAAGGAGCGCGGGAAGGACCGCAATCCGCGCCTCCGCGGCGGGAACGACCAGCACGCCCTCGTCGACCTCGACGCGCATCCCCCGCAGCGACGCCCGGGTCACCCCGACCTCAAGCCGCTCGATGGCGGTCACCGGGCCGCTGCCCTTGCCGATGGCCGCCCGTGCCGCCCACGTCTGCGCGGACGGGTTAAGGGCCACGGCGGCCGCGAGCGCCAACACGCAGGCGAACACGCCGGCCAGGGTGAGGAGGATGCGCTTGGCGCTCATGGCTCGCGATGGTGCGGGCTTCGATCCCCCGGGTTGAGGCCCGCGATCCTCCTAGGGCATCACGAGGGCATCGCTCAGTCCGATGGCCTTCCTCACGTTGGCGACGGCGACCAGGTAGTTGTAGTTGGCCGTGATCTGGTCGGTCTTGGCTTGCTCCAGCGAGACCTGCGAGGTGAGGACGTCGAGCTGCGTGGCCGATCCGGCGTGGAACTTCGCATCGGCGAGCCGGAGCGCCTCCTCCGCCTGGTCGATCACCTTCGCCGAGGCCGAGACGAGTTCGCCGGCCTCCTGAAGCGAGGACAGGGCCTGGCGCACCTCCACGTCGATTTCCAGCTCCTCGGAGGCCCGCGCGAGGCGGGCCTGCTCCACCTGGGACTTCGCCTGCCGCACCTTGCCGAGCGTCGCCCGCCCGTCGAAGACCGCCCACGTCGACTGGAGCCCGAAGGTCCAGCCATTGGCGGATGCGCTTCCCAGGGCCGGGGACACGAAGCTGAACCCGTCCCACTGGTAGGAACCGAACGCCTGGACGATGGGGTAATAGTTCGCGCGCGCGGTCTTCACGGACTCCTCGCTCGCGGCCCTCGCCTTGTCGAGCTTCCTGAGCTCCGGCCGGTGCTCGTGGGCCGACGCGATCGCCGTGTCGGGGTCGTAGCTCTCGGCCGTGAAGTTCAGGCTGCCGGCGACCTCGGGAAACGCCCCGGCGCTTGTGGCGCCGAGCGACTGGCGCAGGTGCTCCACCGCGACGCGGTAGGCGTTGCGCGCCGTGATCAGGTTCGGCTGGGCGTTCGCGAGGAACACCTTCGCGCGCAGGACCTCGAAGTTGGAGACCGTTCCCGACTCAAACTGGTTCTTGGTGTCCTCGAGCTGGTGCTCGTAGAGGCGCACGTTCTCCTCCTCCACCCTTATCTTGTCCCGGGCGAGGAGCACGTTGTAGAACTTCGTGCGCACGTCGAGAAGCGCGGTGTCGATCGCCGTCTGCAGGTCGAAGGCCGCCGCGTCGCGCGTCAGCTTCGCGCCCTTGATGGACGAGAGCACGCCTCCGCCGGCGAAGAGCGTCTGCGTCGCCTTGAACTCGACGGCCCAGAGGCTGCTGGAGGGCGGGTAGATCTGCGAGATCGCCGCCGCGTTCCTCTCGTACTGCCCCTGGGCGGCGACGTTCGGTATCTGCTGGCTGCGGACCTGGACGATGACCCCCTCCTGGAGCCGGATCGTCTCGCGCGCCTGCTGGATCGCGAAGTTGTGGTCGAGCGCGTAGCCGATGGCCCCCTTGAGGTCCAGCGGCGAGGGCAGCTCGGCGGGTTCCGCCGTCGGCGAGGCGAGGGCCGAGGCCCACGCCATGAGGAGCGAGGCGGATGCGAGGATGGGATGTTTCATGCGTGCGCCGTGCTGAGATTTTCCTCGGGTGCCTGGATCGCCGCCTCCCGGGCCCGGTCCTTCGAATGGTCCTTGGCGATCAGCATGTAGATGGCCGGCATCACGAACAGCGTGAAGAACGTCCCTATCGAAAGGCCTCCCACGAGGACCAGGCCGATGGAGTTCCTCGCCGCCGCGCCGGCGCCCGTCACGAGCGTCAGGGGGAAGTGGCCGGCCACGGTCGCCACGGTCGTCATGAGGATCGGCCGCAGGCGCGTGAGCGCCGCGTCATGGACGGCCTCGAGCTTCGGCTTGCCCGCCAGCTGGAGCTTGTTCGCGAATTCCACGATGAGGATGCCGTTCTTGGCGATCAGCCCCACGAGGGTCACGAGGCCGACCTGCGAGTAGATGTTGAACGTGGTCGTCCATCCGTCGGTGAAGAACGGCATGTTCTGTGCGGGGAACTTGAGGAACATGAACACCGCGGACCCGAATACGGCCAAGGGCACGGAGCCCCCGAGGATCACCAGCGGGTCGCGGAAGCTGTTGAACTGCGCGGCGAGGACGAGAAAGATGAGCGCCACGGCAAGGCTCATGGTCGTCCAGAACTTGGCGTTGCCGCCCTCCTTCCTCAGCTGGCGGGACTCGCCGGTGTAGTCGATCGAGTAGCCCTTCGGCAGGATCCTCGCTCCCTCGGTCTCGAACACCTTGAGCGCCGCGTCCAGGGGCAGCCCGGACGCTCCGCTTATGGTGACGGAGTTCTGCTGCTGGAATTTGTTGAGCGAGCGCGGGATCGTCGTGTTGTTGATCGTGGCGACCGTGCTGAGCGGGATCAGGCTGCCGTTGGGCCCGGTCACGTAGATCTTCTCAAGCTGGTCCGAGTTGAGGCGGTCCACGCGCTTCACCTGCGGGATCACCTTGTAGCTGCGCCCCGAGATGTTGAACCAGTTGATGTAGTTGCCCCCCATGGCGGCCGACAGGTCGCCCCCGATCTGCTGGAGGTTGAGCCCCAGCGCGGCCACCTTGTCGCGGTCGAGGACCACCTCCGACTGGGGCGCGTCGAACTTCATGTCGATCTGCGTGAAATAGAACCGGTTCTTGGGCTCCATCGCCTTCGCCGCGAGCTGCTTGGCGAACGAGAGGATCTCCTGGGGGTCCGCAGTGGACGTGAGGACGACTTCCACGGGGAACGTGCCGCCGCCCGGCAGGGCCGGGGGCTGGACAAGTTGCATCTGGAGGCCGGGAATCGCCGAGACCTTGGGCTGCATCTGCGCCAACATGGTCTTTATCGGCCGCTTGCGCTCGCCCCAGGGTTTTGCGACGAGCCCCGCGATGGCCTGGCCAGGGGTCGTGAACTGGAACGTGAAGAGCGTGTCCTTGTCCGAGAAGTAGGCCTCCTTGACGGCCCCGGAGTACTTCAGGTTCTGGTCCAGCGTCGAATTAGACGCCGTCGTGCCGATCCCGAAGATGATCCCCTGGTCCTCCGCCGGCGCAAGCTCGGCCACGGAGGCCGTGATCATGTAGACGCCCAGGAAGCTGATCACCCCCCACACCACGTACACGATGCCCCGGTTGGCGAGCGAGAATTCAAGCATCCCCGAATAGGCCCTCTTGAACCGCTCAAAGGTCTGCGTGACCACCTTCGCGAATCCGTGCTCGTCGTCGCCGGGCCTCAGCAGGTGGGCGCACATCATCGGCGAGAGCGTTAGGGCCACGATGCCCGAGATGACGACCGCGCCCGCGAGCGTGAACGCGAATTCCCTGAACAGCGTGCCCGTGAGCCCACCCTGCAGGCCGATCGGCGCGTAGACGGCAGCCAGCGTGATCGTCATCGCGATGATCGGGCCCACGAGCTCGCGGGCGCCGGCGAGCGCCGCCTCGACGGCGGTCTTGCCCATGGAAAGGTGGCGCTCGACGTTCTCCACAACGACGATCGCATCGTCGACGACCAAGCCCACCGACAGGACGACCGCCAGCAGGGTCAGCAGGTTGATCGTGAAGCCGAACAGCTGCATCAGGAAGACGGCACCGACGAGCGAGAGCGGAATGGCGACGACCGGGATCAGCACGGACCGGACGGACCCTAGGAAGAGGAAGATCACGACGACAACGATCATCAGCGTGTCGCCGAGCGTGTGGAAGACCTCGTGGATCGCGTCGTTGATGTACGCCGTCGCGTCGTACGCCACCTTCGCCTGGATCCCGCCCGGCAGGTCCTTCTGGATCGACGCCATCTCGACGCGGATGAGCCGGATGACGTCGAGCGAATTGGCCGTCGGCAGGACGAAGATGCCCATGCCCACGGCGGTCTCGCCCGAGAAGCGCATGTCGGCGTCGTAGTCCTCCGCTCCGAGCTCGACGTCTGCGATGTCGCGCAGGCGCACGATCGCGCTGTTCTGCTGCCGGATGACGAGGTTCTTGAACTCATCGACCGAGCGCAGGTCCGTGTTGGCCGTGAGCGCGACCTGGGTCAGGTTGCCCTTGGTGTTGCCGAGCGCGCTCAAATGGTTGTTCGAGGCGAGAGCGGCGCTCACCTGCGAGGGACTGATGTTGAACGCGGCCATGTGGTCGGGCTTGAGCCAGATCCTCATGGCAAACGTGCGCCCGCCGAGGATGTCCGCCCGCTGCACCCCGGGCACCGACGAGAGGCGCGGCTGCACCACGCGCACCAGGTAGTCGGTGATCTCGTTCTGGTGCAGCGTCTCCGACGCGAAACTCAGGTACGCCGACGCGAACTGCGAGTCGGCCGACTGGATGTTGATGGCCGGCACCTGGGCCTCGACGGGCAGGTTGCTGCGGACCTGGTCGACCTTCGAGCTGATCTCCGAGAGCGCCTTGATGGGGTCGTAGTTGAGCTTGAGGCGGGCCGTGATGGTGGAGATGCCTTGCACGCTCGTGGACGAGAGGTAGTCGATCCCGTCCGCGGCGGCGATGGAGCGCTCGAGCGGGGTCGTGATGAATCCCCTCACGAGGTCCGCACTTGCGCCGACATAGACCGTCGTCACGGTTACGGTCGAGTTGTCGTTGCGCGGGTACTGGCGGACGTTGAGCGTCCGGTACGCCTGGAATCCCGCGATCAGGATGACCAGGTTGACCACGATCCCGAGGACCGGACGGCGGATGAAAAGGTCTGTGATCTTCATGGGGCCTCGAGATTCTGCGGCCCGCTCACGAGTCCTTCGGCTTCGGCGCGAGCTGCGCCTCCGGCGACAGGGCGTTGTTCACCTTCACTGCGCTGCCCGGCCGCAGCCTGAAGACGCCCGAGGTGACGATCGTGTCGCCCTCCTTGAGCCCCGCGGTCACGGCGACAAAGTCGCCCTTCTGCACGCCGAGGCGCACGACCTGCTGGCGCACGACCAGCTGCTTCTCGTGCGTGGCGGGGTCCGCCGCCTCGTCGACCACATACACCGTGTTGCCGTAGGGCGCGTAGAGGACCGCCGTCGACGGGATCGTCAGGACCTTGTTGATGACCGGCAGTTCGACCGCGACGTCGACGTACATTCCCGGATGCAGGCGGCCCTCCGCGTTCTGCACGGTCGCCTGGACGCGCACGTTCCGCGTGGCCGAGTCGACGTCGGGGTTGATCGCGGTCACCTTCCCATCGACGTGGCCGTCCGCGATCGCGTCGCCGGTGAGCCTAACCGGCAGGCCGACAGCGAGCTGGCGCAGCTGGTCCTGGGGCACGTAGAAATCGACGAAGATGGGATCCAGGGCCTGGAGCGACACGAGGGCGTCCCCGGCCTTCAGGTTCTGGCCCAGGTTCACGAGGCGGATCCCCAGCTTCCCGGAGAAGGGCGCCTTGATCGTCTTCTTCGCGATCGTGGCACGGATGTTGTCGGCCGCGGCCTCGGCCTGCTTCGCGTTCGCCGCGTCCGCGTCGAACTGGGCCTGCGAGACCGTGGCCTTCGCGAGCAGCTCGCGGGTCCGCTCGAGATTCACGCGCGTCAGGTCGACGGTTGCCTCCGCCGAGCGAAGCTGCGCGGCCTCGGCCGAGGTGTCCTGCCTCACCAGCACGTCGCCCGCCTTGACCGAGCTGCCGGCCTCGAAGGCGATCTCGACGATCTTTCCGTCGAGCTCGGCCGACACGGTGACCCCCTGCACGGCGGAGAGCGACCCCACGGAGGTGATCGCCTGCTGCCAAGTCTCCTGCTTGACCGCGGTCGTGGACACCGACTCGAGGGGCACGACGGCCTTCATGTGGATCAGTGTGTTAATCTGCAGGAACTTTATCCCGCCGATAACCGCTATGATGCCGAGGAGGCCGAGTATGATGATGAAGCGTTTCATTTGCTGGTGAGGTGAGAAGCGGCTTCGCCGGTGGACTGCGCGGCGCCTTCGTGCGCGGACGCGTGGGCCTCGATGTGCGCGGCGGAGGGCATCCCGGCGACCTTGTTCAGGAGCCGAACAAGCGTCTTGCGCTCGTGCTCGGAGAGCGGCGCCATCTGCGCCGCCATCTGCCTGAAGTGCCCGGGCAGGACCTCCTGGAGGGTCTCATGCCCCTTCGGCGTCAGGTGAACGAGCATCATCCTGCGGTCGCCCGAATCGTGCTCACGGGTCACGAGCCCGTCGCGCTCAAGCGTGTCGACGAGGCCGGTGATGGTCGCCCGCGTCACGCCCGCCTTCTCGGCGAGGTCAGCCGGCGTCTGCGGGACCGGCCTGCCGCCGATCTTGTCGTACAGGAGCATCATCACCGTGAAGCGCCCCGGCGACATGTTGTGCTCGCTCAGGAAGACCTCGCTGCGCCGGTAGGCCTCATCGCCGGCCCGAAGCACGTTCAGGTACGCCTCGCATGCCGAGGGGTCCAGGTCCGGGTGGAGCCGGACCGCCTCCAGGATGCACTCGTAGCGTGGGAGGTCCTTGAGCATCAGCAGCGGCATAGGGCGTCGTCTGGGCGGGATTTGTTGACGAAAGTCGGATAGTTAGGACCCTAATTATTCTACAATCAAGTGGTAAATTCGTCAAAGGTCACCGGGGTTCCGGTATCGATCCGGCGGCCCGCCCCGGCCGTCAGGCTCCCAGCGAACCCACGGCGGCCACCACGGCCTCGGCCGTGATCCCCAATTCCTTGTAAACCACTTGGGATGGCGCGCTTAGACCGAATCGGTCGATGCCTATCACCCTGCCGTCGAGGCCCACGTACTTGCGCCAGAGGGCCGTGACGCCCGCCTCGATCGCGACCCGCCTGCGGCACGCGTTGGGCAGGATGCTCTCCCGGTAGTCCGCGGGCTGCCGGTCAAAGATCTCAAACGAGGGCACCGACACGACGCGCACCCCTGGGCCCAAGAGCTTCGCCGCGCCCAGTGCGAATTGGAGTTCGCTGCCCGAGGAGAGAAGGATGACACTAAGCGGCGCGGTCTCCTGGAGCGCCACGTAGGCCCCCTTCAGCACACCGGCCCTGCGCTCGTGCGGGGGAACCTCGTTAAGGACCGGGACGGCCTGGCGGGTGAGCGCGATCAGCGTGGGGCCCTCCGTGCGCTCGAGGGCGGCCGCGAAGGCGCCGGCCGTCTCCTCCGGGTCGGCGGGCCGGATGACTTCCATCCCCGGGATCAGCCGCAGGGATGAGATCGTCTCCACCGGCTCGTGGGTCGGCCCATCCTCGCCGACGCCGATGGAGTCGTGCGTGTAGATGTAGATGACGGGAAGTCTGGAGAGCGCCGCAAGCCGCATCGGCGGCCGCGAATAATCGGCAAAGACGAGGAAGGTGGCGACCGACGGCCGGAAGAGGCCGTCGTAGGCCACGCCGTTGGCGATCGCCGCCATCGCGTGCTCGCGGATGCCGAACCGGATGTTCCGGCCCGAGCGGTTCGTCGGGTCGAAGTCCTTGTCGGCCGCGATGTAGTTGAGCGTGGACCCGTAGAGGTCCGCGCTTCCGCCGATCAGGAGCGGCAGCTCCGCGGCGAGGGGCTGGAGCACGTCGCGGCCGGCGGCCCGCGTGCCGCCGAGCTTAACATCGGGCGCAAAGAGCGGGATCTTCGAAAGGAGGTGGGCCGCGCTCGGCTTTGAGCCCGCGGAGTCGAGGAGCGCCGCCCTTTCGGGATTGGCCTCCCGCCAGGCCGCGTACGTCTTGCCCCAGCGCTTGCGGGCCCGCACGAGCCTGCGCTTGTGCCCGGCAAAGTACGCGCGCACGTCCTCGCTCACGAAGAAGGGCTCGGGCGGAAGGCCGAGCCCCGCGCGCGCAGCGTCCGCAAACTTCACCCCGCCCTCGCCGTGGCCCCTCTGCGTGCCCTGCACCTCGGGGATGCCCTTGGCGATGATCGTCCTAATGATGATCAGCTGCGGCTTGCCGCTCTTGGCCTTCTTGGCCCGGTTGAAGGCCTTCAGGAAGGCCCCCATGTCGTAGCCGTCCACCGTCTGGACGTCCCACTCGATCGCCTTGAACCTCAGGGCGGTGTTCTCGCTCTGGGTCTTGTCCGCCATCGCGTCAAGCGTGACGAGGTTCGAGTCGTAGATGAGGATCAGGTTGTCGAGCTTCTGGTGCCCCGCGAACTCGACGGCCTCCATCGCGACGCCCTCCTGCATGCAGCCGTCTCCGGCGAGGCACACCACGTGGTGGTCGAAGATCGCGTGCGCGGGCGTGTTGAACCGGGCGGCGGCCATCTGGCCCGCCACGGCCATGCCCACGGCGTTTCCAACACCCTGGCCCAGGGGGCCGGTCGTCGCCTCGACTCCCGGCGTCTCGCGGAACTCGGGGTGGCCCGGCGTCATGCTGTGAAGGCTGCGGAACTTGGCGATCTGCTCCATCGGCAGGTCGAAGCCGCTCAGGTGGAGCCATGCGTAAAGGAACATGCTGCCGTGTCCGGCCGACAGGACGAATCGGTCGCGGTTGATCCACCGCGGCTCGTCCGGATTCAGGGATAGCGCGTGCCCGAAGAGCACCGCGCCAACCTCGGCGCACCCAAGCGGGAGCCCAAGGTGGCCCGAGGCGCAGGCGCGCACGGCGTCGATCGCGAGGCCGCGCGCCTGGTTGGCGGCCTTCTCAAGTATGGCGTGTTGAAGGGGCATCGAAATAAAGTCCCACAACTCCTACGGAGTGCAAACGCCGCGTGGAAGCAGAAACTCCGGAGGAACCCGGAGGCCGGCCGTCAGCTCGAGGCGGGCGCGGCAGGGACGGGCGCCGGCGTCTCCGCGTGCCTCGACTTGACCGTGACCGCCACCGCGGCCTTGCCCAGGCGGTCGCGCAGGTAATAGAGCCGCGCCTTCATGGGCTCGGACTCGAGCTCGATCTCGATCTTCTCTATGTTCGGGGAATTGACCGGGAAGACGCGCTCGACGCCCTCGCCGTAGCTGATCCTGCGCACCGTGAACGTCTCGTGGATTCCCGACCCCTTGCGCGCAATCACGATGCCGGAGAAGATCTGGATGCGCTCCTTGTCGCCCTCGCGCACCTTGGTGTGCACGCGCACGCCGTCGCCCACCTTGAACGGCGGAATGTCCTTCTTCACCTGGTTGGCGGTGATTTCCTTGATGATCGGGTTCATGGCTTTAGCCTTGTTTGTATTTGATTGAAAGTCACTTGAGAATATCTGGCCTGACGCTGCGGGTCTTCTCCATGGCACGTGCGGCCCGCCATTTTTCTATCTCGGCATGGTTGCCGGAAAGGAGGACTTCCGGCACGGACATGCCCCGAAATTCGGCGGGACGCGTGTATTGAGGAAAGTCGAGCAACTTGCCGGTGAAAGATTCGTGCGTCAACGACTTTTCCTCGCCGAGGACGCCGGGGATGAACCGGCTGAGCGCGTCGATGACGACCGCCGCCGCAAGCGTCCCGTTGGTGAGGACGTAGTCCCCGATGCTGACCTCGAGGTCGATCACGCGGTCGCGGATCCTCTGGTCGATCCCCTCGTAGTGGCCGCTCAGGAGGATCAGGTGGCGCTCCCTGGAGAGGTCCGCCGCCATCGCGGGCGTCAGGGGAACCCCGTCCGGCGTCAGGTAGATCCTTCGGCAGCCCGGCGTCTGGAGCTGCTCGATCGCGGCAAAGACCGGCTCGGGCTTCATCACCATCCCCGCGCCGCCCCCGAAGGGACGGTCATCGGCCGTCCGGTGCTTGTCCGTCGTCCAGGCGCGCAGGTCGTGGACGCAGACGGAGAGGAGATCCTTCTCGAGGCCCTTTCCCAGGATGCTTTCGGCGAGGAAGCCGTCCAGCATCCTCGGGAACAGCGTCAGAACGTCGATGCGGGGCATGTGGCCCCACCCTTCCCGTGGCGGGCCGCCTCAGCTGGCGGCCGCCGGTTCGGCCGCCGGGCTGGCCGGGGCGGCGTCGGGTGTCGCGGTCGCCTGGGGCGCCGCCGTCGCGCCGCGGCGCGCCCGCTTGATGATGGAATGAAGCGTGTCGGTCGGCTTCGCGCCCTTGGAAATCCAGTAGTCGACGCGGTCGAGCCTGAGGTTGACCTGCCGGCCCTTCGTGCGGGGATCGTACGTCCCTAGGGTCTCAACGGCGTCGCCATCGCGGCGTGAGCGGGTCTCGGCGACGACAATGCGGTAGTGCGGCTGGTGCGTGGACCCGATGCGGGAGAGGCGGATTTTGAGTGCCATGAGAGCGGAATTGCGGGTGTGTTCGAATCGAAAAAGAGGTCAAATAACACTGTGCGATCCTCCCATGTCAAGCGCCTACGCTGCCCCGGGCGCCGACGGGGCGGCCGAGAGGTTCACCCGCACCGGGGCGCGCTCGAAATCGGCCGCCTGCAAGAGGGGCTCCGCGTGGATGGCGCCCGCCGCCGCCAGCCATGCGTCGGGGAGCTGGGCCACGCGGGTGGCAAACTGGGTCGCAATGTCATTATAGTAGGTCCGCGCCAGGGCGATCCGCTGCTCCGTCTCGATCAGCTGCTGCTGCAGGCGGCTAAACCCCTCCTGCGCGACCAGGTTCGGGTATTTCTCCGCCACGGCGCGGACGACCCCGGCTATGCCGCTGATGTCCGGGCCGGGCCCCCCCGGCCGGGTGGCCGTAAGCTGGGCGCGGATCGCGGCGACGGCCGTCTGAACCGACGCCTCGTGGCTGCTCAGCCCGCCGACCGCGCTCGCCAGGTTCGGGATCAGGTCGTGGCGCCTCTTGAGCTCGACCTCGACCAGGGACCAGCCCTGGCGCACCCGCGCGCGCAGCCCCACGAGGCTGTTGAACACCATGAGCGCCCATCCCGCGGCCCAGGCGGCAAGGTAGGCGGCGCCGAGCCCGAGGGCGCCCGCGGCTGGCGCCCACGCGGGATGGAACGCCTTGACCGCGAGAAGGCCGGCCGCCGCGGACGCGGCCAGGCCTCCGGCCCACGCGAGCCACGAATAGACGGCGTAGCTCACCTCGACACCCTTCTTCGAGCGGGTCGAGATGAGGAACATCGCGGCGCCCTTGCTCGCGGCGATCTCCGGGGCCACGACGTCCTCCCGCTCGCGCGCCTGGCCCACCAGGAAGACCGGGGCGTGCAGGGGGATGCCCTCCTCGACAAAGCGCCGCTTCCCGGTCGAATCGGAAACCGCGATCGGCGTGGCCTTCGTGGCGTAGAGGGGGTCCCCCCGCGTCACCGTCCGGTCAAAGAGGCACGCGCCCTCGAACTTGGCCCCTTCGGGCCGTATCAGGATCACCCCGGTGTCGTCCCTTCCGTAGAACGGCTCCGCGGCGCCGCCCGACGCGATCGTCTTCCAACCCTCCTCGACCCGGCTCCGCGTCTGGGGCTGCCCCTTGTCATCGGTGTAGGCCTCGCTGACCGTGCGCGACCAGTGCTCGTCCACGTGGTAGGCGTATTGGACGCAGAGCTGCCCGCTCAGGAAACCCGTGAGCGGCTTCTCGGACTCCGCGGTGACGCTGAGTTCGACGAGGCCGATGAAGACGCCCTGCACCTTCGAGGTGGGGAGGTCCCGTATGAGGCGCTCGCGCCGCCGGAGGTGCAGGGTGAGCCAAAGCAGCACGATCGAGATGACGGCCACGACGGCAAAAACCTGCGCGCCCTGGCTGGGGTGGCTGGAGGACATGGCCCCTTTGTTGCAAGAATCCGGGGCGATTCCAAGGATTCAGACCCGACGGAGCCCGCGCACGACCGGACTATCGTGCGCAACATGCTTTTCCAAAAATGGTTACAAATCACCCGCTCGCGTGCGGCCCAAGCCGGTGCGCAGCGCCAAGCGGCCTCAGAGCGCCGCCGCCACCCTGCGAAAATGGTGCCCGATGATGGCGAGCTCGATGGCGACGCGGAACTGGCTCGGGCGCCGGAGGAGGGTCCCCGCGCAGAACCGCCAATAGGCGAAGCGCCCACGATGCCACACGCCGAGAAGCCAGAAGGACTTGACGAACGCCCCGATGTCCACCCTTGAGAGCCTGAGCCGCTCCGAGCTGGCCTTGTGGTTCTTCAGGAAGATGCGAATGCGCCGGTAGTAGTTGCGCGGCTCGTAGAGGCGCTTCATGAGCTCGCGGTAGCCGTTCTCGAGGTACTCGCGGCTGAGCTTCGGCTTGAAGTTGAGGGCGCCCGTCGCCGTGTTGTCGCCGGTGGCCTCGGACACGAGCCGGCCCTCGCCCTTGAGGCGCTGGTAGAGGCGCGTCTGCGGCAGCGCGGTCAGCAGGCCCACCATTGCGGTGACGACGCCGGAGCGCTGGATGAAGTCGAACTGCTGCTTGAAGATGTCGCCCGTGTCGCTGTCGAAGCCGACGATGAAGCCGCCCATGACCTCGAGGCCCGACTCCTGGAGGGTCTTCACGGCGGACACGAGGTCGCGGCCCGAATTCTGGAGCTTGCGGCATTCCTTGAGGGCCAGCGCCGAAGGCGTCTCGATGCCCACGAAGACCTTGCGGAAGCCGGCGGCGACCATGAGCTCCCGCAGCTCGGCGTCGTCGGCCAGGTTGATCGACGCCTCGGTGAGGAAGCCCATCTGGGGGCGGGTGCGCTCGCGCCACTCGATCATCGCGGCGAGGAGGGCCTTGGTGCGCGCCTTGTTCCCGATGAAGTTGTCGTCGACGATGAACACCATGTCGACCCATCCCATGAGGCGCAGCGCCTCGAGCTCGGCCACGAGCTGCGCGGGCGTCTTTGTCCGCGGCACCCGGCCGTTCATCACGATGATGTCGCAGAACTCGCAGTCGTAGGGGCAGCCCCGGGAGAACTGCGCGGCCATGGTCACGTAGTTGTGCAGGTTGATGAGGTCGTACCGCGGCATCGGGGTATGCTCGAGGCTCGGGTAACCGGGCGCCTGGTAGGCGTGGCGCAGGGTGCCGGCGGCCATGTCCGCGACCAGCTGCGCGATGACCTCCTCGGCCTCGCCGAGGACAAAGTGGGGAATCTCCGGGTACGACTGGTGCCCGGTCGTAAACAGGGGACCGCCCGCGATGACGGTCCTCCGGGCTGCGGCGCAGCGGCGGGCGATCTCGCGCACCGACTCCTGCTGCACGATCATCGCGCTCAGCAGGACGTAGTCGGCCCAGAGGAGGTCGGCCTCCTCGAGGTGCTCCACGTTGAGGTCGACGACCTTCAGCTCCCAGTCGCGCGGCAGCATCGCGGCCACCGTGAGCAGGCCGAGCGGCGGGAAGGCCGCCTTCCTCGCGACGAACCTCAGGACGTGCTTGAAGCTCCAGAACGTGTTGGGCGTCTTCGGGCTTAAAAGGAGAATTTTCATGCGCTTGCCCCCGAGCGCAATCATCCGCGCCTGTGGTCTCCCTAAGCTAGGCCCGCCGCGGCGTTTCCGCTAGGAGTTATCTCCCTTCCTCGCCGATTATTACTGTGCATTATGTATTGCGAAAGCGGCGACCGTTTTCCCTCGGGATCGCACCGGAGCAAGATGTGCGCATGCGCGGAAGGGGCCTGGCGGGGGATCGCCCGCCTGCGCCGCGGCGCCCGCGACCGCAGGACTGCGCCCGGAGGGCCTTTGCCATTGACCGCGGCCGCGCGCGCGAAGAGCGTGCACCCTCCATGCTAAAATCCGGCATCGTCGGGCTGCCCAACGTGGGCAAGTCCACCCTGTTCAACGCCCTCACGCGCTCGAGGAAGGCCGAGGCGGCCAACTATCCCTTCTGCACGATCGATCCCAACATCGGCGTGGTGACGGTGCCCGACGACCGGCTCGAGGTCCTGCGCAGGATCTCCAAGACCGACGTCGTCATCCCGGCGGCGGTCGAGTTCGTGGACATCGCCGGGCTGGTCGCCGGGGCGAGCAAGGGCGAGGGGCTCGGCAACCAGTTCCTCGCCACCATCCGCGAGGTGGACGCGATCGTCCACGTGGTCCGCTGCTTCGAGGACGCGGACGTCATCCACACGATGGGCTCGGTCGACCCGGTGCGGGACATCGAGGTCGTCACGACCGAGCTGGTCCTGGCCGACCTTGACGCCGTCCAGAAGCGCATCGACAAGGGCCAGAAGAAGGCGAAGAGCGGCGACAAGGAGGCCCAGGCCGAGCTCGCGCTCCTCGAGCGCCTGGTCCCGCACCTCAACGCGAACAAGCCGGCGAACATCCTCGAGGCCCACGAGGACGAGGTGAGGATGCTCAAGTTCTTCCAGCTGCTGACGGCGAAGCCGGTCATCTACGCCTGCAATGTCGCCGAGGCGGACCTGGCGACCGCCGAGCAAAACCCGTTCGTCCAGAAGGTCGCGGAGTTCGTCCGCGCGCACCATGACGCGGCCTACGTGCCCATCAGCGCGCGGATCGAGGCCGAGCTCGGGGACCTGACGCCCGAGGAGGAGATGGCGTTCCTCAAGGACCTCGGGGTCAGCGACTCGGGCGTCTCCTCGCTCATCCGGGAAACCTATGCGCTGCTGGGGCTGCTGACCTATTTCACGGCGAGCGAGAAGGAGGTCCGGGCCTGGACCATCAAGAAGGGCTGGAAGGCACCGCAGGCCGCGGGCGTCATCCATACCGACTTCGAGCGGGGCTTCATCAAGGCCGAGGTCGTCTCGTACGCGGACCTCGCGAGGCTCGGGAGCGTCGCCGCCGCGCGCGAGGCCGGCAAGTACCGCCTCGAGGGCAGGGAGTACGTCTTCCAGGACGGCGACGTCGCGCTGTTCCGGTTCAACACCTAGGCGGGCGGGTGCGCCGCGTCAGTACCGCAGCCGGATCGTGCGCGGGTGCGCGTTGTCCAGGGTGAAGTCGAGGTAGGCCGACGGCCCGACGGCCGACGCCCGCGGGCGGACGGGCGCGCCGTCCACCTCCAGCGACAGGGCGGCAGGCGCGCCCGCCGGCAGCGGGAGGTGGCAGTCCACGGCCTGCCCGCTTCCGGTGACCGTGAGCTCGATCTGCCGCGCCTGAGGCCGGCAGACGAACCGGTACGCCACGTAGCCCGCGGAGGCCGCGTAGCGCACCGTCGCGCCGATCGTTCGCGCCTCGCCCAGGTCCCAGCGCGGCGCCACTACCGGGTGCGAGAAGGCCTGGCTAAAGGGGGCGTCCTTGACGCCCGCCATGCCCTCGATCAGCGCCGCCATCGCGGTGGCCGCCGCCCAGTTGTCCGGTCCCCCGAACGAGACCGGGTCCACGGGCACGTAGTGCGGCCGGTCGGCGAGCGTCAGGGCCGCCAGCGTGTAGATGCCGTCGTCCTCCGGCGCCTGGACGTGGACCGCCCGGATCACCTTCTCGGGATGCGGGTTGTCGATCGCCGCCCACGACAGGCCGACGTCGGCGCTCACCGGGCTCGGCCCGTGCCAGGCGACGCCCGAGTGGTCGGTCTTCAGCTCGGGAAACCACCAGTAGGTGAGCTGCTGGTCCATGATCAGGTAGCGGGTGTGGCGGGTCCCATCCTCGTACACGAGCTGCACGCTGCCGCAGACCTTCTCCGGGCCGGGCTTGGTCGCCGTGTGCAGGAGGTAGAGGCAGGCGGCCGTCCCGCCGACCGGGATGTCGACTGCGGCCGGCAGGCCGGGGCGGTGCGACACCGCGACCACGGAGCGGCGCTGGTTGCCGGCGGGATCGGCCACGTGGAACGTGATCCCCGCGAACCGCTGCTCGCCCGTCGGCAGGCCGCGGAGGTCATCACCCGCCCTCGTGCCCAGCATCCACCGGGCCGATCCGGGCCCTCCGCGGTCCTCGGTGTCCATGTTGGCGAGCGCCGAGAGGTCGACCGGCCGGAACGCCGGGGGCGCCGGCGCCGGCGCAAGGCAGCCCGTGTAGGCGAAGGCGATCTTGTCGCCGTGGCGGTGCCCGAGCTCCGTCAGCCGGTCAAGGATCGAGCGCCCGTAGGCCTCCTGGCCGAATTCAAAGGCCCCCCGGGCGAGCTCGCCGGCCACGTGGCCGCCCACCCCGCCGTTCATGTACTGCCAGACGGCATTCTCCCGCTCGAAGCCCTTCTGAAACGGGGGATAGATCGCGTACCACTCGCCCGGCGAGCCCGGGGGAAGGTGGCCCCTGAGCGCCTGGTACGTGCCGAGGATGGCCGCGGCGTGGTCGGCCGGGATGCCGCGGTTGAGCGCATAGGCGTTTCCCTGCGCGAGTTGCGCGGCGAGGTCGACCCCGAGGTCGCGCCTCACGGCCGGGTCCTCGTCGATGAAGTGCGTGTAGAACCTCCCGTTCCAGGACAGGCGGTCCAGCCTGCCGCGGATGTCGGCGGCGCGCGCGCGGTACCTGGACGCGTCCACGCGGCCGCCCGCCCGGTCGAGCATCTCGGAGAGCTCCTCGCAGGCGGCGGCGTAGTAGACGTTGTCGCCGAAGAAGACCCCGAACTTGGACTTCTGGGGGTCCACGAGCATCGAGTTCGTGAGGCCGAGGTCCGGCAGGTAGGCGTCGTCGACCTGGAAATCCCAGGAGTCGATCGTGAAGACGCGCTTCAGGAGCTGGTAGCGCGTGCTCCAGCGCGCCGGGTCCGTCGTGCAGTAGTCGAGCGCCCGCATCGAAGCCGCGAGGCACTGGCGCATCCACGCGTCGTCGCCGCCGGCCTTCCAGGCCTGGTAGACCGAGCTGACGAAGACGTACTCGGGGTGGTTCTCGGCCGGCTGGCGAACGAAGTACCGGTCCCCGTACCTGCGGACGTAGCCGAACGGGCCGTAGCACGTGAGGTAGTAGTCCACCGCCTCGCCCGAGTTGATGTTGCTCCAGATCATTCCGTCCTCGCGCTGGGCCGCGCGCATCAGGTCGATGAACTCCGATTCGACCGGGCTGAAGTACTTCATGCCCTTCGACGTGTGGTAGTTGTCGAGGACCCAGTTCACGAAGTAGTGGTACGTCCTGCCGTTCCAGACCGTGCTCTCGACCCCGGTCGGGCTGTAGGCGTTCATTCCCCTGCGGAAGAGGGAGAACATGTCGCCGTACTTGCCGCCGTCGTCGATCGCGGTCTCCGCCTCGAGCGTGAACTCCGCGCGGCCGCGCTCCCGGCCGGCCGGATCGCGCACCACGACCTCGTGCCGCCCGAGCGCCCCTCCCGCCAGGAAGCTCACCTGGGACTCGAAGGCCCCGGTGAAATACAGCCGGTGCGCCCCGTCCCGGACCTCCACCGTGCCGGGCGCCGCGTCGCGCAGGAGCAGCCGGTCGAGCGGCCGCACGGTCCCCAAGGGGAGCGGCTGCCCGCCCTCCGAGGCATGCACGAGGAGGGGCGCCGGCGGCCGGGGTTCGCCGGCGCGCGCAAGCGGCGCCAGCAGCGCGATCAGGAGGACGCAGAGCCGTGGGGTCTTCATGTCGGTGGACAGGGTCTTAAGGGAGGCGGCCGCCCAGGCGGCCCGCCCGAGGGGCGCCTCACATCGGGCGCTGGAGTGACTTCGGGTCCTCGCCCGCGCGAAGCGAGATCTCGGCGCCTTCGCGGCCCAGCTCCAGGCACTCGAACAGGTTGCGCACGCACTGGCCGAGCCTGTCGTGGCCGAGCCCCCCCCGCTCGATCTCGCCGACCAGCTTCCTGCCAAGCGCCGCGGCATACTTGCGCACCTGCTCCCCGAGTTCGCCGGGCGGATTCTCGTCGAGGTCGAGGCACGGGTCGAGCAGCCTCACGAGTTCGCCCACGGTCTGGCGCGCGGCGACGGCCTCGGGCCCGCCGGGCGCCTGTGTCCCCTGAAGCAGCGGGGCGATCCGGCGCGCGATTCGCCCGGCATGCGGCAGGTTCAGCGCGACCTGGAAATAGGGGCGGTTGTCCGCGGGTGGCTTGGTGTCGCCGGCCATTCAGGAGTGATGGGAGAGCGGGGCCCGGCAGGCAAGACCGCCCGTGGGCCGGGCTAAGGGGCCGGGCGCTCGTGGAGCCTGAGCACCAGGTGGGAGCGGACCGCGAGGGAGGTTCCCGCCGCGTCCTCGAGCAGCAGGTCCCCGTTTGGCAGGATGCCCCTGAAGCGCCCCGAGAGCTCCGGGGTCGGCGCCCCCTCGGCCAGCTCGAGGCGGACCTCCCTGGAGGTTCCCCAGCTCTGGTTGAGCTCTTCGGCAAGCCCGCCAAGGCCGAAGTCGGCAAAGCGCACATAGGCCGCGCGGACCGCCCCAAGGACCGTCCCCGCCAGGAGGCCGGCGCCGAGAAGGTCGTCCCGGGCGAAGTCCGCGAGCCTGCAGGCGACCGCGCGCAGCCCGGGCTCCCGCACCCACGGCCGGTTCGTCACGTTGAGCCCAAGCCCGACGCACAGGGTGTCGGGCTTCCCCTGCGTCACCAGGATGCCGCCGACCTTCCGATCGCCGATCATGAGGTCATTTGGCCAGCGCAGGCGGAGCCGGACGATGGACTGCGCCCGAAAGGCCCCCACGACGGCCCACCCCACCGCGAGCGCGAATCCCCTCCAGCCGGCGCTGTCGCCGTTGAACGGCAGGACGGCCGTCAGGTACAGGCCGCCGGGGTCCGACGCGAACGTGCGCCGCCACTGCCCGCGCCCGTCGCTCTGGCATTCGGCGAAGACGGCGCTCCATGCGGGCAGGCCGGCCGCGATGTCCTGCGTCGAGGAGACGGTGCCGTACCGGCGCACCGTCCAGGCACCCGCCGCCTCCTGTTCAAACCGCCCGAAGGCGTCCTCGAGCCCCTTGGCGTCCGAGGGCAGGAGGGCGGTGTCGGGGGCCTGGGCGTCCATGGTTGAGGCGGGTTCTCCCGGCCCAGGCCGCGCTACTCGACGACGGCCAGCGCCTCGCCCTCCTCAACCGCCTCGCCCGGCTTCTTGGCCGAGAGCGAGACGATCCGGCCCGCCTTGTGGGCGTTGACGAAGGTGTTCATCTTCATGGCCTCGACCGTGGCCACCTGCGCGCCCTCGGCCACCACCTGGCCGACCTTGACGTCGATCGAGACGAGCTTTCCCGCCATGGGGCTGCGGACATCCCCGGGGCCGTGGCCTGCGGGAGCGGGGGCGGGGGCGGACGCCTGGGCCGGCGGCGGCGCCGCTACGGGCGGGGCCGCCGGGGACGGCGCCGGCGCGGGGGCGGCGGCCGGGGCCTGGCCGACCTCGTCCGGGATTTCCACGGTGACCTCGAAGACGGTGCCGTCTACGGTGACGCGAAGCTTTTTCATGGTGGGGGGAGGAGGGGTGTTTGAGGGACCTACCGGACGCGGTGCCCGCCGTGGATCTGCCTGCGGCCCTCGAGCGACCACGCGTTCATCTGCGGGTCGACGTTCGCTGTGGCCGAGCGCTTGGAGGGCTCCACGGAGGCAATCCGGGCATTGGATCCTAGGGTGACGTAGACCGCGGCGGCGATCACCGCGCGCAGTTCTGGGCTTTGCTCTTTGTTCATGGCGTTTGACGGGTGCTCTTCGCTCAGGTTGCGGGATTGGGCTCCCGGGTTACAGCGGAATGTTGCCGTGCTTCTTTGGCGGCCGGGTCTCGCGCTTGGACAGCGTGTTCCTGAGCGCCATCGCCAGGATGGCGCGGGTCTGGGCCGGCTCGATCACGTCGGTGATCATCCCCTTGCGGGCGGCCTCGTAGGGCGAGGCGAACTTCTCCCGGTACTCGGCGACGTACTCGGCCTCCTTGGCCTTCGGGTCCTTGGCCGCCGCGATCTCCTTCTTGTAGAGGATCTTCACCGCGCCCTCGGCGCCCATGACCGCGATCTCCGCGGTCGGCCAGGCATACACGGCGTCCGCACCCATGTCCGAGCTGCACATGGCCAGGTAGGCGCCGCCGTAGGCCTTGCGCAGGATGAAGGTGATCTTCGGCACGGTGGCCGAGGCATAGGCGAAGAGCATCTTCGCCCCGTGCCGGATGATGCCGCCGCGCTCCTGGGCGACCCCGGGCATGAACCCGGGGATGTCCACGAGCGTGACGATCGGGATGTTGAAGACGTTGCAGAAGCGGATGAACCGAGCCCCCTTGTCGGACGAGTCGATGTCCAGCGTCCCCGCCTTCACGCCCGACTGGTTGGCGACAAACCCGGCAACGATCCCCTGCACCCGCCCGAAGCCAACCACGAGGTTCTTCGCGAAGTCCTTGTGGACCTCGAGGAACTCGCCCTTGTCGGTCAGCCGGGCGATCGCCTTCAGGATGTCGAAGGGCGCCTTGGCGTCGGCCGGGACCAGCTCGTTCATCCCGGGGTCCGGCGCCAGGTCGAGCGCGGGGGTCGGCCGATGCGGCGGATCCATCAGGTTGTTCGCCGGCAGGTAGCTGAGCAGGCGCTTGGCGAGTTCGATGGCCTCGGCGTCATCCTCCGTCACGAAATGCACGTTCCCGCTGACGGACGCGTTCGTCACCGCGCTGCCGATCTCCTCCATCGTGACCGTCTGACCCGTGGCCGCCTTGATGACCTCCGGGCCGCAGATGAACATGTTCGCGTTCTTCTTGGTCATGATCAGGAAGTCGGTGAGCGCCGGGCTGTAGGCCGCCCCGCCGGCGCAGGGGCCGGCGATGATCGAGATCTGGGGAATGACGCCGGAGGCGAGGACGTTGCGGAAGAACACCTGGCCGTACCCGGAGAGCGAGTCGTCGCCCTCCTGGATGCGCGCGCCTCCCGAGTCGTTGATCCCGATCACCGGGATCCCCGCCTTCAGGGCGTAGTCCATGAGGTCGCAGATCTTCTTCGAGTGGATCCTGCCGAGGGCGCCCCCGCCGACCGTGAAGTCCTGGCTGAACACCGCGACCGGGTGGCCGCTGATGAAGCCGACGCCGGTGATGACCCCGTCGCCCGGGAAGCTCTTGTCCTCGAGGCCGAAGTCGTGGCAGTCATGGTCGGCGTGCAGTCCGATCTCGAGGAAGGTGTGCGGCTCGAACAGCGCCTTCACGCGCTCGCGCGCCGACAGCAGGCCCTTCTCGTGGCGGGCGGCGAGCTTCTCGGCTCCGCCGCCGGCTAGGGCCTTCTTGCGGCGCTCCGCCAGGGTTGACAGGAATTTGGGTG
>Ga0265313_10000955_pt1 | contig 28688 bp, 24 predicted proteins | sample 4123metaG_FD_203122 | JGI IMG/M metagenome (GOLD analysis project Ga0265313, IMG submission 203122) | Rhizosphere microbial communities from Carex aquatilis grown in University of Washington, Seatle, WA, United States - 4-1-23 metaG | ecosystem: Host-associated > Plants > Roots > Rhizosphere >...
GCCCTGTCGGAGGCACAGCAGCTGGTCGAGAAGTCGCGGATTGCCTTCCTCGACATGATCACCGACAACAACTACAGCGAGATGCGCGAGTACGTGAAGCGTTGCCGCGCCATGATCATCTTCCCCGAGTTGGTGAAGGGCGCCTTCATCATCGGCGGCGAGGGCGGATCGGGCGTGCTGGTGGGCCGCGGCGCCCAGGGCTGGAGCGACCCGGCCTTCTACACGCTGGCTTCGGGCAGCCTGGGCTTGCAAATCGGCGGCCAGGTGGCGGAGCTGGTGCTGACCATCATGAGCGCCCGGGGCCTCGACGCCATCATCAACAATCAGTTCAAGATCGGCGGCAATATCGATGTCGCCGCGGGCCCGGTCGGCAAGGGCTTGTCGGCCGCGACCACCTTCAGCGGCGATGCGTACAGCTTCGCCAAGACCCAGGGCCTCTACGCGGGGTTCTCGCTGGAGGGTGCCGGTATCTTCAAGCAGGACGCCCGGAATGGCGAGTACTATGCCGCCGGTGCTCAGCCGACCGACATTGTGATCAACCGCAAGTATAGCAACCACAACGCCCAGGGCCTGGTGGATGCGCTGGCGCCCTACTGAGCCGCCTTGGGATTGATTCGGGGCAGACCGGCCGGTGGCGCCTCCGCCGGCCGGACTTTCGTTCGATGCCCCTGATTTTTTGCATAGCGGCCGCGGCCTATTGCGCCATTGATCGGGCCGGGCCCCGGGGCCTATAGGGACACGCATGAACAAGGCGTCCCTCGCCCGGCTGGCTGCAGCTCTGGCACTCGCCATCGCCGCTGTCGGCGCGGTGCTTTTCCTCACGCCCTGGGGACGGTCGCTGTGGTCGAAGGATGGCGAGACGACCATTGGCCAGGCGCTGATCGGCGGGCCGTTCCATCTGATCGACCAGACGGGCAAGCCCCGCACCGACGCCGATTTCCGCGGCCAGTATTTGCTGGTCTATTTCGGCTACACCAACTGCCCCGACGTCTGCCCGACGACCCTGCAGACGATCACCAATGCCATGGACAAGCTGGGCGCCGACGCGGCCAAGGTGACGCCGATCTTCATCACCGTGGATCCCGATCGGGATACGGCGGATGTGCTGAAGGCCTATGCCTCGAACTTCCATCCCCGGCTGGTGGCCTTGACCGGCAGTGCGGCCGAGATCGCCGCCGCGGCCAAGGCCTATCGGATCTACTATGCCAAGGTCGGCGAGGGGGCGGACTATTCGATGGACCACAGCTCGATCGTCTACCTCATGGGGCCGGACGGGAAATACCTCGGCCATTTCGGCATGGACGCCACGGCCGACGACATCGCGGCAGGAGTTCGTGGCGAATTCTAGGAAAACGAAGCAGGCGGCCTCGCCGGCGACGGACGACCCGTTGCCGTTCTGGCGGCGCAAGTCCCTCACCCAAATGACCAAGGGCGAATGGGAATCCCTGTGCGACGGTTGCGCCAAATGCTGCCTGATCAAGCTCGAATACGAGGACACGGGCGAGGTCGACCATACGGATATCGCCTGCCGCCTCCTCGACCTGGAGAGCTGCCGCTGTTCCGATTACGCCCACCGGTTCGACAAGGTCGCCGATTGCCTCAGCCTCAACCCGCGCCGGGTGCGGCGGCTCAAATGGCTGCCTTCGACCTGCGCCTATCGACTCGTGGACGAAGGCCATGACCTCTACTGGTGGCATCCCCTCGTCTCGGGCGACCCCGAGACGGTGCATCAGGCCGGTATCTCGCTCCGCGGGCGGGCTGTTTCGGAGGACAAGGCCGGCGAGCCGGAAGATCATATCGTCGACTGGGTGGACTGAGCGCCAGGGGCCGCCCAGCGGCGCCGCAACAATCGGATATCGGCCGGTCAACCTTCGTCCTATCTAGCCTTCCGGAACGGCTATGATGACGAAAGGATCGAGGCCATGGACATGGCAAGCCTGAAGGCACACAGCGGCAGTGCAGGCAGCCCGCGCAAGACCGGTCACGGGCGGCTCGACGCGGTCGAGCGGGCCTGCCGATTCATCGAGACCCGGGTCGATGCCGGCGAACGGTTCACCCTAGCCGAACTCGGCCGGCATTGCGGCCTCAGCCCCTGGCATCTCCAGCGCCGGTTCCGCGAGGCCATGGGCGTCACCCCCATGGCCTATGGCGACCAGCACCGGCTAGCCCGCTTCCGGGGCGAATTGCAGCAGGGCGAGGGCGTGGCCCAGGCGACCTATGGCGCCGGCTATGGCTCCTCCAGCCGGGTCTATGAGCGGGCCGACGGCCTCATCGGCATGACCCCCGCCACCTATGCCAAGGGCGGGAAGGGGGCCGAGATCGCCTATGGCATCGTGCCATCGCCACTGGGGCGCCTTCTCGCCGCCACCACCGCCCGGGGAATCTGCTTCGTCGGGCTCGGCGAGAACGAAAGGGAGCTGGAAGCGGAACTGCGCCGCGACTTCTGGGCCGCCGACGACATCCGGCGCGACGACCGCCAGCTCGGCCGCTCGCTTTCGACCCTGCTCGCCTACCTGGCAGGAAAAGAACCCCATGTCGATCTGCCCGTGGACATCCGGGCGACCGCTTTCCAGCGCCGGGTCTGGCAGGAGCTTCGCCGGATTCCCCTCGGTGAAACAAGGAGCTACGGCGATATCGCCAAGGCCATGGGAAGCGAGGGCGCGTCCCGGGCCGTCGGCCGGGCCTGCGCGACCAATCCGGTGGCCCTCATCGTACCCTGTCATCGGGCCCGCGGCCGGGACGGTTCGCTGACCGGATATCGGTGGGGAATCAAGCGCAAAGACGCCCTTCTGCAACGCGAATCGGAGATGGCCGGGAGGAAAAAAATCCTATAGGAGAAGTCGGCCCTTGCCTGCCAGCCGGGCGGTCCGCCACACTCTCCCCCAGCCATGGCCAGCCGCCCCGCCAAGACCCTCCGCCGGCCAGCCCGGCGGGCTATCATCGGCAGCAACCTGCTCGCCGTGGGCGATCGGGTCGTGCCGGTGCAGTTCGAGAAGAACGCCCGGGCCCGGCGCATCATCATCCGCATGGATCATGGCGGCGGGGTGGTGGTGGTCCTGCCCGTGCGGGCCAGCAAGGAGGACGGCAAGCGCTTCGCCCTCTCCAACAAGGGCTGGATCAAGGAACGCCTGGCCCATATGCCCGAGCCGCTGCCCTTTCTCCATGGCGTCAGCATCCCCTATCTCGGCGCCGAGCACCGGATCCGCCACCGTCCGGCCGAGCGGGGCGTGGTCTGGCGCGAGGGCGGCGAGATCCACGTCTCCGGCAGGCCGGAGCACCTGCCGCGCCGGGTTGAGGATTGGCTGAAACTGGAAGCCAGACGCGAGATCGAGCGCCGGGCGCAAGAGAAGGCCGAGGCACTCGGCAAGAAGATCCGCCGGGTGACCATCCGAGATCCGCACAGCCGCTGGGGCAGCTGCTCGCCGGACGGCGCCCTCAGCTTCTCCTGGCGCCTGATCCTGGCGCCGCGCTTTGTGCTCGACTATGTCGTCGCCCACGAAGTTGCCCATCTGCGCGAGTTGAACCACAGCAACCGGTTCTGGCGCATCACCGAGACCCTGACCGCCGAAATGGACAAGGCCCGCGGCTGGCTGACCCAGCACGGCGCCGGTCTGCACCGCTACGGGCGGCTGATCTAAAACAAAGTCGTCTTGAAATTGCCGTCTTGAGTTGAAGCTTGGATGAAGTCCCGGGCGGATGCCGGCGTCTAGCTCTGCTTCGCCTGCTGGGCGCCCATGGAGCCCTGGCGCTTGGCCATGAAGGATTTCGCCGTCTCCACCGCCACGGCGGCATCGCGGCAATAGGCATCGGCGCCGACCGAATTGGCGAAGGCCTCGTTGAGAGGCGCGCCGCCGACCAGCACGATGTAGTCGTTGCGCATGCCCTTCTCGATCAGGGTGTCGATGACCACCTTCATATAGGGCATGGTGGTGGTGAGCAGGGCCGACATGCCGAGAAGGTCGGGCTTATGCTCCTCGATCGCCTTCAGGTAGTTCTCCACCGGGTTGTTGATTCCGATGTTGATCACCTCGAAGCCGGCGCCCTCCAGCATCATGGCGACCAGATTCTTGCCGATGTCGTGGATGTCGCCCTTGACCGTGCCGATCACCATCTTGCCGATCTTGGGCGCGCCGGTCTCGGCCAGCAGCGGGCGCAGGATCGCCATGCCGGCCTTCATGGCGTTGGCGGCCAGCAGCACCTCGGGCACGAACAGGATCCCGTCGCGGAAATCGATGCCGACGATCCGCATCCCCTCGACCAGCGCCTTCGTCAGCGTGTCGTAGGGCGACCAGCCCCGCTTCAGCAGGATGTTGACGGCGTCGGTGATCTCGTCCTTGAGGCCGTCGTAGAGATCGTCATGCATCTGCTGCACGAGATCGTCGTCGGTCAGGCTGTTGAGATCGAGTTCGCCTTCGTCGGCCATGGCAATCCACCTTGTTGGCCGCGGCACCCGGCGCCGCGCCCGGCTGTTGTCCTCGGCCCGGGCACCCTAGTCAAGCACCGACGCCTCCCCCCGCGCGGCGGCGACATGATTTACCCGGGCGGCGACATGGCTCCTGCTGGTCGGAGGGAGGCCGCAAGCTTGGCGGCCCGGGGCCGTCCGTGCTATCCACGAACAGGTTGTATAGACAAGTTTGGAGAAAGCTTCCGTGACCGGCGATCCGTTCCAGCTCCGTCCAGGAACCCTCACCTTGGATGCGCTGTGGGCCTTGATGGCCGGCGACCGGCCGATCGCGCTCGAGCCTTCGGCAAGGGGACCGATCGAGGCCTCGGCCGCGGTCGTTCAGCGCATCGTTGCTGAGCGCAAGACCGCCTACGGCATCAACACCGGCTTCGGCAGTCTCGCCAAGACCCGAATCCCGGCCACTGACGTTGCCGAACTGCAGCGCCGCCTGGTGCTCTCCCACGCGGCGGGCACCGGACCGCTGCTGGACGACCGGCTGGTGCGCGGCATCATGATTGCCAAGATCAATGGCCTTGCCCGCGGCGCCTCGGGCCTGCGCCTGGCGGTGATCGACGCGCTGATCGCCATGGTCAATGCCGGCATCCACCCCCTCATTCCGGCCAAGGGTTCGGTCGGCGCTTCCGGCGACCTGGCGCCATTGGCCCATTTGAGCCAGGGCCTCATCGGCATCGGCGAGGTGCGCATGGGGGGGCAGGTGTTGCCGGCGGCGGACGCGCTCGCCAAGGCCGGCATCGCCCCGGTGAAGCTGGAAGCCAAGGAGGGGCTCGCCCTGCTCAACGGAACCCAGGTGTCGGCGGTACTGGCGGCCGCGGGGCTCGAGGCCGCGTCCCATGTCTTCAACGCCGCGCTGCTCGCTGGCGCCATGAGCCTCGATGCAGCGGCCGGCAGCGATGCGCCGTTCGATCCCCGCATCCATGCGCTCCGCGGCCAGCCGGGCCAGATCGAGGTTGCCGAGGTGCTGCTGCGGCTGTTGCGGGGCAGCGAGATCCGCGCCTCCCACATCGAAGGCGACGAGCGGGTGCAGGACGCCTATTCGATACGCTGCCAGCCCCAGGTGATGGGCGCCATTCTCGACATGCTGCGCTACGCCGCCGGCACGGTGGAGCGCGAGCTCAATGCCGTCTCCGACAACCCGCTCGTCTTCGCCGATACGGGCGAGGTCGTCTCCGGCGGCAATTTCCACGCCGAGCCCGTGGCGCTGGCCGCCGACGCGACCGCCATCGCGCTCGCCGAGATCGGCGGCATGTCGGAACGGCGCATAGCACTTCTGACAGACCCGCGCATGAGCGGGCTGCCGGCGTTCCTGGTGCCCGAGCCGGGGCTCAATTCCGGATTCATGATGGCCCATGTCACGGCGGCGGCGCTCACCAGCGAGAACAAGAGCCGGGCCCATCCTGCCACCGTGGATTCCCTGCCGACCTCGGCCAACCAGGAGGACCATGTCAGCATGGCTACCTTCGCCGCGCACCGGCTCCTGGAGATGGCCGAAAATGCCGGGACCATCGTGGGCATCGAGCTGTTGGCCGCGGCCCAGGGGATTGATCTGCGCCGGCCTCTCAAGTCCTCGCCGGCCATCGAGAAGGCCAAGGCCGATGTGCGGGCCGTCGCCGCATTCTGGGACCAGGACCGGGCCATGGCCCCCGACATCGCGGCCGCCAAGACTCTGGTGCTCTCAGGCCGTTTCCAGCCGATGCGGCCGTATTGACGGCCACGGCCTTCGGCTCCGCCCATCCCTGGTTGTCATAGGGTCTTGTCGCAGTGGCGAAGGCGGGCGGCTTCGGCTAGAAAGGCGCCCTTCGGCAGAGGCGGAAGCAGCCATGACAGGCGTCCCGACATATTCGGTGAGACCAAGTTTTCTCGGCGTCGCCAACGAGGACCGCGAGGCGGCCTTCGTGTGCGCCGGGATTCCCTTCGACCTCGGCACGACGCACCGGTCCGGCGCCCGCTTCGGCCCGATGGCCATCCGCGCCATCAGCCGCATGCTGGTGGATGGCGTGAATCCGCTCAACTGGCGCGATCCCTCGGTGCTTCCCCTGGCCGATATCGGCGACTTCCAGATCGCGCTTGGCGACACCATGGCGAGCCTGAAGCTGATCGAGGAACAGGCGAGCGCCTGCGAACATCTGATCGCGCTCGGCGGCGACCATCTGGTGACCTTGCCGCTCCTGCGCGCGCTGGCGAGAAAGCAGGGGCCGGTCGGCCTCATCCATTTCGATGCCCATGTCGACACCTGGCCCGATAGCTTTGGCCAGAAATACGGCCATGGATCGGTCTTCTACTGGGCGATCGAGGAGGGTCTGGTGGATCCGGCCCGCATGATCCAGATCGGCATCCGCTCGCCCGTCGGCCGGGACATCTGGGACTGGACCACCGGCAAGGGCGTGCAGATCGTGACCGCCCAGGACGTGCATCTGGGAGGTACCGAGGCCGTAATTCAGGCCATCCGGGCCAAGGTGGGCAAGGGCAAGACCTATCTCTCCTTCGACATCGATGCCCTCGATCCCTCCCAGGCGCCGGGCACCGGCACGCCCGAAGTGGGAGGCCTGTTCACCTGGCAGGTGAAGGCCATCCTGGACCGGCTTGCCGGCATCGAGTTTGCCGGAATGGACGTGGTCGAGGTGGCGCCGGCCTATGACGTGGCCGAGATCACGGCCCTGGCCGCGGCGACCGTTGCGTGGCAGTACCTGAGCCTGGCGGCCCCGAAGACGTGAAGCTGGCTGCCTCGGACCTGCCCCCACGAATCCGCCCTAAAGTGAGTCCATTCCCTTGAGCCTGCCTGACGCGAACGAGATTCACCTGGCCCACGGCCTCGCCTTCGCTGATCTTTACGCCAGCGAGGGCCTGGCCCGGATCGATGCCGCGTTCCTCGACGGCCTGGCGCCGGAGCTCCGGGCACGGCTTCTCGCCGCCCGGCAGACGCCGCCCGCGGGCAAGGACGAATCATCGCTGCTCATGGAGCTGGCGCCCCATCTCGAGGATTTCATCGCCCGTCTCTTCGGCATCCACCCCGAACTGAGGGCGCTGGCCGAACGGCACAACGCGCTGGCTCCGGTCTTCGCCTGCAAGCGCCTCTTCGTCCAGCGCCGCGCCATCAAGGCTCATAAGCCCGAGGCCATGGAGACGTTCGACGGCCCTGCCTTGGCAGCCGAGCTGGAGCGCCGGTTTGGGGAGCCGCTGTCGGAAATCGTCTTCGCCCGGCGGGTGAACGCCTGGAGCGAGGACGAGACGGCGAATGCCGAGGTTCTCGACCTGGCGGCGCGCTACGCCGCCTGGGCCACCTTGTCGGAGGCCGGCCGCAAGAAGCACCGCGATGGCGTGCTGTTCAAGGCGCCGCGAAAGCTCGATCCCCTGCATCTGGTGCCGATCGAGACGGTGACCCTTCACGGCGTCGCCATGGCCGAGCTCGACCCGGCTCACCGGCGCCGGCGCGAGGGCTTCGCGCTGACCGATCCCGGCACGGACCTGACCGGCGCGCTCGACCAGGCCCACTACTGCATCTTCTGCCACCACCAGGGGAAGGACTCCTGCTCTCACGGCCTGAAGGAGCGCGACGGCAACTTCCGCAAGAGCCCGTTCCATGTGGTGCTCGCCGGCTGCCCGCTAGAGGAGAAAATCTCCGAGATGCAGAGCCTGAAGGCCGAGGGCGTGCCCGTCGGCGCGCTCGCCATGATCGCGGTCGACAATCCTATGGTGGCGGCCACCGGTCACCGGATCTGCAACGACTGCATGAAGGCCTGCATCTACCAGAAACAGGACCCGGTCGACATTCCCCAGGTCGAGACACGGACCCTGAAGGACGTGCTGGAGCTGCCCTGGGGTTTCGAGATCTATGGCCTGCTAACCCGCTGGAATCCGCTGAACCTGCGCCAGCCCATGGCCAAGCCGGCCTCGGGCAAGAAGGTGCTGGTGGCGGGCCTCGGCCCCGCCGGATTCACGCTCGCCCACTACATGCTGAACCAGGGCCACACGGTTGCCGCGGTGGACGGGCTCAAGATCGAGCCGCTGCCGGCGGAATTCTCCGGCCGGACACCCGCCGGCGCGCCGACGGAGTTTCGCCCGATCCGCGACGTGAAGACGCTGTTCGAGGGCCTCGGCCATCGGGTCATGGCCGGCTTCGGCGGCGTCGCCGAATACGGCATCACCGTGCGCTGGGACAAGAATTTCCTGAAGATCATCCGCCTGCTGCTGGAGCGGCGCGAACGCTTCGCCATGTTCGGCGGCGTCCGCCTCGGCGGCACGGTTACCTTGGAGCAGGCCTTCGCGCTGGGCTTCGACCATGTGGCGCTCTGCCTGGGGGCGGGCAAGCCCACGATCCTCGATCTGCCCAATGCGCTCGCGCCGGGCGTGCGCATGGCCTCGGACTTTTTGATGGCCCTGCAGCTGACCGGCGCCGCCAAGACCGACTCCATCGCCAATCTCCAGCTCCGCCTGCCGGTCGTGGTCATCGGCGGCGGCTTGACCGCCATCGACACGGCGACCGAGGCGCTCGCCTACTACCCGCTCCAGGTCGAGAAGTTCCTCCGGCGCTATGAGACTCTCGCGGCCGAGCGCAGTGAAGCCGCGGTGAGGCGCGGCTGGGCGCCGGCGGAAGCCGCGGTCGCCGAGGACTTCATCGCCCATGCCCGGGCCATCCGCGCCGAGCGAATTCGCGCGGCCGAGGCGGGCGAAGCGCCGCGGATCCCGGCGCTGCTGGACGGCTGGGGCGGCGTCACCATCGCCTACCGGCGCCGGCTCATCGATTCGCCCAGCTACACCTTGAACCACGAAGAGGTGGAGAAGGCGCTGCAAGAAGGCATCCGCTTCGCCGAGGGCCTGACGCCGACGGCGATCCAGCTGGACGGCGCCGGTCATGCCGCAGCGGTGGAGTTCGAGACCGCCGATGCCGGCACGGCGCGGCTTCCGGCCCATGCGGTGCTGGTAGCAGCGGGCACGCGCCCCAACACCGTGCTGGCGCGGGAGGACGCGGATCACATTCGCCTGGACGGCCAGTATTTCGCCGCGGTGGACGAGGACGGCGCGCCGGCCAAGCCGGAGAAGCTCGCCAAGCCCGCCCTCGTCCGGGTGCTGCAGCAGATCCGCTCCGACGGGCGCGCGGTCAGCTTCTTCGGCGATCTGCATCCAAGCTTCGCCGGCAACGTGGTCAAGGCCATGGGCGGGGTGAAGCAGGGCTGGCCGGTGGTGGCCGAGGCCATCGCGCGCCTCGCGCAGCCGGCCTCGAACGAGAGCCCAAGCGATTTCATCGCCCGCATGAACGATCTTTTCCGCGCCCGGGTGGTGGCCGTGAACCGTCTCACCCCCAACATCGTGGAAGTGGTGATTCGGGCGCCCCAAGCGGCGCGTAACTTCCATCCGGGTGAATTCTACCGGCTGCAGAACTTCGAAACTCTGGCCAAGCGCATCGATGGAACAACCCTTGCGATGGAAGGCCTGGCGCTGACCGGCGCCTGGACCGATCCCGACAAAGGCCTCGTCGGCACGATCGTCCTGGAGATGGGCGGGTCTTCCGATCTTTGCATGCTGCTGGAGCCGGGTGAGCCGGCGATCCTCATGGGCCCCACCGGCAAGGCGACGGAAACGCCGCCCGGCGAGACGGTGTTGCTGGCGGGCGGCGGGCTCGGCAATGCGGTGCTGTTCTCCATCGGCCGGGCGCTGCGCGCCGCCGGCTCGCGGGTGCTCTATTTCGCCGGCTACAAGCGCCGGCAGGATCGCTACAAGGTCGCCGACATCGAGGCCGCCGCCGACGTCGTCGTCTGGACCTGCGACGAGGCCCCGGGCTTCGCGCCTGGCCGGAGCCAGGACCGCGGCCATGTCGGCAACATCGTCGAGGCCATGGTCGCCTATCAGACGGGCAAGCTGGGCGACAAGCCGATCGATCTGGGCGAAGTCGACCGCATCATCGCCATCGGCTCCGATGTCATGATGGCGGCCGTCGCGCGAGCCCGCCATAACGCGCTCAAGCCCTGGCTCAAGCCCCAGCACCAGGCCATCGCCTCCATCAACTCGCCCATGCAATGCATGATGAAGGAGGTCTGCGCCCAGTGCCTCCAGACCCATCGGGATCCGGCCACGGGCAAGGAGACGGTGGTGTTCTCCTGCTTCAACCAGGACCAGCCCCTGGATCAGGTGGATTTCGCCGTTCTGCGCAACCGGTTGAGCCAGAACGGCGTCCAGGAAAAGCTGACGGCCCAATGGGTGGACCGGTGCCTCAAGAGGCTGGGACGCAGGGGCGCTGCGGCTTAAGCCAGGAACCCGACCAGAGTCATCCGATACTATTTCTCATAGATAACCAGAATTTTTATCGGTTGTCGGTCTTCGCCGAATAACCAAATCTTGGCTCGATATCCATAGCATGCGGCCCGGAAGAACCACAGAGGTCGAGTGAACATGGCTAACGCAGCAACTGTCCTTGCAGAGCCCCGGTACGACGAGGTCGAAGGCCTGCTGAACTATCTGGTGAATACGGGCGTCAGGCCCGTCTCCTACAACTACGAGCCGCCGCCGGGAGTGCCGGTGCGCAGCGGCCGCTATGAGGACCGGCGCATGGCGGTGGTCAACGGCCGGCTCGACCCGGCGCGCTACTCCCTCGACGAGCACGGGTTCCAGTTCCGCCAGCATCGCAGCGCGGTCAAGGACTTCTACGACGAGGCCGAGATCGGATCGGTCTACTTCCCCGAGGTGGAGCGGCTGCTGAAACAGGCGACGGGGGCGGAGAAGATCGTGACCTTCGATCACACCCTCAGGGTCGGCGCCGGCACCAACCGCAAGGGCCTGCGCGAGCCGGTGCGCCGGGTGCACAACGACTACACGCCGAAATCGGGACCTCAGCGCGTGCGCGATCTTCTGGATCCGGCCGAGGCCGAGGAGCGCCTGAAGCATCGCTTCGCCATCGTCAATGTCTGGCGTCCGATCCGCGGGCCGGTCGAGGAAGCGCCGCTCGCCGTCTGCGATGCGCGGAGCGTGGCGCCAGCGGATCTGATCGAGACCGATCTGCTCTATCCCGATCGCACCGGCGAGATCTATTCCGTCGCCTTCAATCCCGCCCATCGCTGGGTCTATTTCCCGGCGATGGAGCGCGATGAGGTGCTGTTCCTGAAGGTCTATGATTCCGTGACCGACGGCCGGGCCCGATTCGCGCCCCACACGGCGTTCGAAGACCCGACCGGCCCGCGCACGCCGATCCCGCGGGAGAGCATCGAGACGCGCAGCCTGGTGCTGTTCCGGAATTGACCCTGGTCGGCGGAGCTCGGCTCCGCAGAGCCTGGAGCATTTTGCGCCGGTCCTTCTGCGCAGCTGCGCTGCTTCGGAGGACCGGCACCTGACCCGCCGAAACCCTGGCATAGGCGGGGGCGGGCATCGGTTCGGCGCTGAAAACGCTGCCAGACAAAGGAATCTGGAGCATGTCCTGATCTGGTTGATCGGGACATGCCGTATTCGTCTCAAGCCTGTTCGGCTTCAGACGTGGGCGGAGCTTGCGCCCGCCCTCATAAAGTCGAAGCTATAGTCAGATGGATGCCAGCTTGATCGAGGCAATATAATCGGCCGCGAGTTTGCCCGACGCTGCAAGGGGGCAGCCGTCTTGACGGTGAGAGAGTGCGTGCGACAAGCTCGGTCGGCCTGCGGGGCCGAGGGGCACCAGACCCTGACGAGGGGTTCGATCAGGGCGGGTGAGTGGTGAAGGGCAGCTTAGCCGATGGATGGCCAGGCGAAAGCAGATCTGCGACGGCCGATGGCCGCGATGCTCTCTCACGCAGCGCATCATTCGCCCTATTATCGGGATCAGGAATGGGCTTCGCGCCTGCGGGCCGGAGGCGAAATCCAGTTCCGCGACATCCCGGTCACGCGCAAGTCTCTGGTCAGGACTGAGACCGGGCGGTTCTACAGCGCCTTCGTTCCGCCGGAAGACGGCAAGGTGCACGACAAGCCTACCTCGGGGTCGACTGGCGAGCCGATGCTCCTGCGCAAGACGACGCTCCACTTCCAGCACAATGCGATGGAGAACGACCGGCTGAAGGCCGGCTGGGGCTTCGGCACGCACAAACTGATCACCCGCATCGGCATGCCCAACGACGAGCACCCGATCGGCACGATGGAAGTAAACGATCTGCCGGGCGGCAGACGCAGGTGGAAGCTCTATACATGCGAGTCGCGCGCGGTGTTCGATCTCTATTGCCGCACCTCGGCTACGCTCACCTGGGGATTTCCGTCCCTCATCTGTGCCGCGCTCGAGCACGCCAGCGAGACATTGCCCGCTCTGCCTCTTCGACTGGTTTCGACGATGGCGGAAGTGGTCCCCGTCGAGCTGCGCGCACTGGTCGGGCAGATTCCAGGTTGCCGGGTGGTGGACTCCTACGGCTGCACGGAGTCGGGGCTGATCGCAGTTCAATGTGCAGCCTGCGATGCCTACCATCCGGCAGATCGGCATCTCGCTCTCGAGATTCTCGACGACGATGATCGTCCTGTGGGGCCGGGAGGCATGGGCCGGGTCGTCGTCACGCCGCTGTTCAACAGAGCAATGCCGCTGATCCGCTACGAAACGGGCGACTATGCCGTGCTGGCGGAGAGCAACGGCTGTCCGCGCTCGCCGGTGGCGATCAAGAGCATTCTCGGTCGCGAGAAGAATCTCTTCAAGTTGCCGGATGGTCGAAGGATTTTTCCAAGAATACCCCTCAGCATCGTGACGAAGCTGCCATGGCGCCAGTTCAAGCTGATCCAGACGACGTTCACCGATGTGGAACTGCACTATATTCCGAAGGACGAGAGCTCGCAGATCCCGGAGGAACAGGCTCAGGACATGGTCGACCGCTACATGGCGCCCGGCTTCAAGGTGCGTTGCGTGCGCGTGAAGGAACTGGCCAGGGCGGCCAACGGCAAATTCCTGTCGCACGAATGCCTCGTATGATACAGGCTGCAACGCAAGGTTTGCCGGGGATAGCGCCGGTTCGAGGGGCCGCAATCTCAACCGACTCGAAACACCAAGGGGGCTTCATGGTTAGGACATCTCGGCTATTCGCAGGAGCGTTCGTGCTGGCCTTTTTCGGGCTGTTCGCGCATGCCGAGGCCGCCACGCCTGCCGACACGATCGTCATGGCGCGCATCATCGATGACATTGGGACGCTGGACCCGGCGGAGGCCTATACCCTGAACGAAGCCGAGCTCGTCGCGAACTGCTATGACCGGGTGCTGCGATTCGAGCCCGAGGACCAGACCAAGCTCGTCGGCGAGGCGGTCGAAAGCTGGACCGTCAGCGACGACGGCAAGACCTTCACTTTCAAGGTACGGCCTGGGCAAAAGTTCCATTCCGGCGATGCGCTGACGGCGGAGGACATAGCCTTCTCTCTGCAACGCGTGGTCATTCTCAACAAGGCGCCCGGCTTGCTGTTGACCCAGCTCGGTTGGACCGCCGACAACGTCAAGCAACTGATCGCGGCGGAGGGGGGCGACACGGTGCGCCTCACGATCGCCAAGGACTTCGCCCCAAGCCTGGTCCTCAATCTGCTCAGCTCAAGCGTCGCCTCGGTGGTCGAGGAGAAGCTCGTCATGAGCCACGAAACCAACGGCGACCTTGGCAATCTCTGGCTGAAGACCCATGACGCCGGCTCCGGCCCATACGCCTTGCGGTCCTGGACGACGAACGATTCCGTAGTCTTGGAGGCCTATTCCGGCTACCGCCTCGGCGCTCCGGCGATCACGCACATCATCCTGAAGCATACCCCCGAGCCATCGACGCAACGGCTCATGCTTGAAAAAGGCGATGCCGATATCGCGCGCGACCTCACCCCCGACCAAATTGCCGGCCTTGCCGCCGATCCCGACATCGTCGTCACCAAGAGCCTTTCGACCCAGATCTGGTATCTGGGCTTGAACATGAAGGATGCCCGGTTGGCCAATCCCAAGGTACGGGAGGCCATCCGGCATCTGATCGACTACCAAGCCATGGCGAGCAGCTTTCTCGCCGGCCAGGTGGTGGTCCACCAGTCCTTCGAGCCCACCGGCATCTTCGCCAGTCTGGACGACACGCCCTACAGCCTCGACGTGCCGAAGGCCAAGCAGCTGTTGGCCGAAGCCGGATATCCGAACGGCTTCGAGGTCCGGATCGACGTTTACAACGTCACGCCCTATCCCGAGATCGCCCAGTCGATGCAGCACAGCATGGCAATGGCCGGCATCAAGCTCGATATCGTCGAGGACGATCACAAGCTGGCCAACTCTCTCTACGGCAAGCGCCAGCACCAGATCACGCTGGCCCGCTGGGCTCCCGATTACGCCGATCCGCACTCGAATGCGTTATGGTTCGCGTACAACACGGACAACTCGGACCATCCCAAATCCAAGCCCATGACCTGGCGCAACTCCTGGTATATCCCGGAGCTGAGCCTGGAAACCGACGCAGCGCGCGAGGAAAAGGATATCGCGAAGCGGGCGCAGCTCTATCGCGATATCCAGGAAAAGGTTCGCACGGAAGGACCGTTCGTCTTCCTGTTCCAGTTCAACCGGCAGACCGCGGTGCGCAAGAACGTCAAGGGGTTCATGCCGGGAGCACTTTACGACGCCGTCTTCTATCGCCTGATCACCAAGTAGCCCGGCATGTCGTGGCGTCTCCGGCCCCGGTTCATGAGCTCGCGGCGGAGCCTCACTTCTTCGCCTTGCTGGCGAAGAAGCCGTTGACCTCGGCGAAAGGTACCGCGCGGGCGAAGCCGGTGAAGCGGCCTTCCTCAGAGATTTCCTTGGCGACGCGCATGAACTCGCCCCAGGCAGCACGGGCGAGCGCGCCGCCGACGCTGATCCGCCGCACGCCGAGGCCGGCGAAGGTTGCGACCGGCATGTCCGACACCACGGTCAGCACGTTGACCGGCTTCGGCGCCACGGCCTTCACCACGGCCGCGATCTGCTCGGATGTCTTGACACCGGGCGCATAGAGGCAGTCCGCGCCGGCCGCGGCATAGGCCTGCAAACGCCGCACCGATTCATTGAGCGGATCGGGATGGCCGACGAGGAAGCATTCGGCTCGCGCCGTCAGCACCACGCCAGACTTGGACTGGTCGATGGCCCGGCGCGCCGCCTTGATGCGCTCGACGGCCTGGGGCAGGTCATAGAGCGGACGATCGCTCCGTCCGGTCGAATCCTCTATCGACAGACCCGCGACGCCGGTCTCGACGGCGCGAGCGACATTGGCCGCGACGCTGTCCGGTTCGTCAGCATAGCCGTTCTCGAAATCGGCGTTCACAGGCAGGGTGGTCGCGCGAACGATGGTGCCGAGATGGGCCAGCATGGCCTCGAGCCCGACGGCATTGTCCGGCAGCCCCAGGGCCCAGGCGCAGCCCGAGCTGGTCGTGGCCAGCGCCTTGAAGCCCAGATGCTGCAGATAGCGGGCCGAGCCCGCGTCCCAAGGATTGGGAATGACGAAACAGCCGGATTCATGCAGGGCGCGGAAAATCCGGCGCTGCTCGGCGATGTTGGCAGGCATGTTTGCTCCACTTCTGGCCAGGTTGCGGGGCCGGCGCCAATCATAGCGGAAGTCGGCTCTGATCTTTAGAGCAAGATCGAGTCAGCTTGAGAGAAGCTGACTCGATCTTGCTCTTGCGCGCCCGCCTCGACCCTACTTCGTCAGCAGGCGATAGAACACGGCGCCATAGGTCTGGCCGAACACGAAGCCCTTCACGTTGCTGCGCGATGCGATCCGTTTGTTCGATTGGAACAGCACCAGGATCGGGCCGTCGGCCTGCGCTTTATTCTGGATGTCGAGATACATCTGCTTGCGCTTGTCGGGATCCTTTTCTCCGACCGCGGCGGCGGTCTCGGCGGTCAACTCGGGAATGTCCCAATCGACCCGCCAGGCCAGCGTCTTCACCCGGGCCTTGTCGGAATTGTCGGGGTTGGAGGCGAAGACGGCGGCGTTGGCGTGGGGGTCCAGGTAGTCCGGATTCCAGTGCATGATCGTGATCTGCTCCTTGCGGACCCGCATCAGCATGGTCACCTGTTTGGAATCCTCCTGGACCAGATTCACCTTGATCCCGGCCTCGGCCATGGTCTGCTGCACCGATTGGGCGATCTCCACCATGGGCGAAGTGTTGGGCGTGTCCATCTGGATCTCGAAGCCGTCGGGATAGCCGGCCTCGGCCAGCAGCTGCTTGGCCTTGGCGACGTCGAGCGAGAAGGGATTGTCCTCCAGAGAGGCATAGAGCCCGCTCGGCCAGAACGACTGATGGACGATCAGCTGGCCTTTCAGGAAGCTCGAGGCCATGCCCTGATAGTCGATCAGGTAGCGGATCGCTTCCCGTACCTTGGGATTGGCCAGCCGCGCGTCCTTCATGTTGAGCGCCATGTACCAGATCTCACCGGACGGATAGCTGGTGACGGTGACGTCCGGATTGCCCGCCAGACCCGCGATCTGGTCGCTGGTCAACTCGCGCGCGATATCGACATCGCCCTTCTCGAGCAGGAGGCGCTGGGCGGCCGCTTCCGGGGTATGGCGCAGGATCACGCGCGCGATCTTCGGCGCTCCCGGATGATAGGCCGGATAGGCCTCCAGCACGACGGAATCATCCGGCGTCCAGGACTTGATGATGAAAGGACCGGAACCCGCGTCATGCGTCTTCAACCAGGCATTGCCAAGATCGCCGTTAGTCTCATGCTTCATCGTTTCGGTCTCGTCGACCACCGAGGCGACGCAGGTGCTGAGAATATTGAGCACCAGCTGGGGTCCGTAGTTGACGGCGATGGTGAGGCTTAGGGTGTCGTCGTCGGTCGCCTTCACCATGTCCTTGACATTGTCGGCCTTCCAGCCGAGCTGGGACAGCAGGAACCCCGGCGACTTGCTGAGGATGACCACGCGCTGCAGGGAGAAGGCGATGTCCTCGGCCCGGAGCGGATTGCCCGAATGGAACTTCTGCCCGGGTCGGACCTTGAAGGTGAAGGTCTTGCCATCACCGCTGACGGTCCAGCTCTCAACGACCTCGCCCACCAGGTTGTGCAGATCCTCGGGCTCATAGCGCATGATCCGGTCATACGTGTTGGTGATGACGTCGCCGTCGGTGATTCCATAGCCCTCGGCCGGGTCGAAGGACAGAATGTCGTCGATCGCCTTGGCTATGACGACGGTATCGGGCGGGGAAACGGCGTTGGCCGTGGCTAGGAGCCCGAACAGGGCGAAAGCAAACGCGGCGAAGAAAGTTCCGGCTCGTAGAGTCATGTAGCCCCCCGTTGTTCGTCGATGCCGCGGCGCGGCCCGGACACACGCATCAAATCAGGCATTCGTGCAAGAGATACTTGCCGCTGGGCGCCCTGGGAAGCTCGTCGACCCTGAGGCAATGGACCTTGAACCCGGGCGCCATGTAGCGGTCGATCAAGCCCTGGGCGACATCCTCGGCGATCTGCATGGTGTGATCGCGCGGGACATAGAGCAGCTCGATGTCGGTCAAGGTCCGCTGGATGAGCTTGTACTGGCGCAAGGCCAGGTCATGGACCACGCGATGGGGGAGCCTGGGAATGACCTTGCTGCCGTCCGGCATCCTGAACAGGTTGCGCTCGCGCCCGACGATGCGCCGGATGGCCAGCGATGAACGCGGGCAGCCACTGGCCGGCGCCAGCTCGGCATAGTCGCCGGTCTCGTAGCGAATGAGCGGCATGGCTCTGTTGAAGAGCGTGGTGACGATGACCCGGCCCATCTCTCCGGGCTCGGGCCGCCTGCCATCCTCGGTGATCAGCTCCAGAATGAGATGCCGGTCCGCCGGGTGATAGGCATCGCATAGCGGGCATTGACCAGCGATCAGACCGGTCTCGATGGTGCCATACATGTCCGCCAGGCGGCAGCCGGGGATCTGGCGCACGAGATCGCGCAGTTCATCCGGCAGCACTTCGGCAACGGTCGAGATGAGCTTAAGGGGAAGGGTCTCGGACGCCTCCCGGCACTGCTCCAGCACCGCCAATATCATGGAAGGCGAAGACATGACGAATGACGGGGAGACCCGGCGCAGCAAATCGCGCGCGACGCGCGATTCCGATGTGTAGAGCGTCCACCACCGGCCGCCGTTCGCCGTTTCCTCCTCCACGATCTGACCGCTTGGATGGTCGGCGTAGGGCACCGAAATATGGACCATCTGTTTGTGGTCGGAATAACCCCAGCCGCGCTTCAGACGCTGGTTCTCCAGGGAATTGACCTCGTAGTGGCGCTGGGTCTTGCGGACCTCCATCGGCTCGCCGGTCGATCCCGAGGTGGGCTTGACCGTGACCTTGCCATGGGCGGGCGGAATGAAGCTGCTGAAGAACTCCGCCGTCCGGTCCCTGACCAGGGCCTTGGCCGTGATGGGAATGTCGCGAAAGGCAATTGGTTCTCTCGCGCGCAGGCGCTCGGCCCATGCCTGCATCCGATAGAAGGGCGTATGGTTCGCCGCATGGGTCAGCATGGCGGCCACCGCCTTGCGCCGGTTCCATTTGGCTTCAGGTTTCATCAGCCGCAGAGCCCCTCGTAGGCCGGCAGGTCCGCCGGTGAGGTAGGGCTTTTGGCCCCGGCTGGCAATAGGATTCGCGGAATCCGCCCGTCCCGTCAGACCCCTGCCCCGTCAGACCCCCGCCCCGTCAGACCAGCGACTCATGCATCAGGAACTTGCCGCTCGGCGCCCGCGGGATCTTCAATACCCGCACCGGACGCACCCTGAAGCCGGGGGAGAGGTACCGGTCGATGATGTCTTGGATGACCTCGGGCACAAGCTCGGCTGCGCCTTCGCGCAGCACATAGTGCAGCTCGATGTCGCGAAGCGTGGTCTGAATGAGCTTGTATTGGCCGAGTCCGAGCTCGAGGGCGACGTTCGAGGGTACCGTGGGCGCGACTTTCCTGCCGTCCGGCAGCTTGAAGAGGTTCTTCTCCCGGCCGACGATCCGGGTGATGGCCCAGGGCGAATGCGGGCAGTCCTTGCGGCTTCCGAGCACGGCGTAGTCGCCGATTTCATAGCGCAGGAATGGCATGGCCCGGTTGAACAGGGGCGTGACGACGACCCGGCCCATTTCTCCTGGTGCCACGGGCCGTCCGTCCTCCCCGAGAAGCTCGAGGATGAGATGCCTATCCGCCGGGTGATAGTCGCCGCATGACGCGCATTGGGCCAGAATCAAGCCTGCCTCGATGGCGCCATAGGTGTCCATCACGCGACAATTCGGCAGTGTGCCGGCGAGCCGGCGCAGTTCGTCCGACACCACCTCCGAGTAGGTGGTGATCAGCTCCAGCGCAAGCGCCCGCCCAGTTCCGGTGGAAAGCTCCAGGACGCCCTGGATGATCGAAGGGAAGGCGGTGACGTGCGTGGCGCCGACGCGCGATAGCAGGTCGAACACTGCGCTGGTATCGAGAGAGGACAGCTCCCAGATCCGGCCGCCGTTCGTCCGGTCTTTCTTCAAGATCTGGCCCATCGGGCGTTCGGCGCCGGGGTGCATGACATGGACGTGCCGCCTATGGCCCTGAGCGTCCCAGGCCGCCAGGAGCCGCCGATTCTCCATGAGGTTGATCTGGAAATGGCGGTCCGTCTTGCGGACTTCCAGCGGTTCGCCGGTCGATCCCGACGTGTACTTCGAAGTGACTGCACCATCCTCAGGCGGAACGAATGTGCTGAAGAACCGCGCCGCCTGCGTCTTGACCACCGAGGCGGGCGTGAGCGGGATGTCGCGAAAAGCGGCGCCTTGACCGGCGCGCAGGCGGGCCGCCCATTCCTGGTCCCGGTAGAAGGGCGAATGGCGCGCCGCATGGGCCACTGCCTCAGCAAGCGGCCGGCGAGGCTTCTCGGTGCGCAGGGGTTCCATGCCGAGGCGTTCGCTCCGTTGCCGCTCCACTCAACCGCGGGTCAGGTCCTCCGCCTGGAACCGATCGTCCCAGCCATGTTCGGCTCGAGGCGTGGATCAGGCTTCAATTCTACCATGGTGGGCAAGAGTCAGGATCAGCTTGATGGAAGCCGATCCGATCCTGCTCTCGGGACGGCGGCGGGGACCGGGGCCTTGCCGCGACGTCAGACGAGGGATTCGTGCATCAGGTACTTGCCGCTCGGCGACCTCGACAATTCACCGACTCTCACGGCGCGGACTTTGAGGTCGGGTGACATGTAGCGGTCCATCAGGGCCTGGAATCCCGCTGCCGGAACGTCGTCAATGCCGGGGCGCGGGATGTAATGAAACTCCACCTCGTGCAAGGTCGTCTGAAAGAGCTTGAAGCGGCGCACGCCAAGTTCCCACAAGGGCCCAGCCGGCAGGCCAGGTACCACTTTGCGTCCGTTGGGCAGGGTGAACAGGTTGCGCTCGCGGCCCAGGATGCGCTCGATCGCTCGGCTTGAGCGGGGGCAATGGTTCCCGATCCTTTCGACGGCATAATCGCCGGTGTCGTAGCGCAACAGGGGCATGGCGGTATTGAACAGGGGGGTCACGACAACCCGCCCCATGTCCCCAGGCGCGACCGGCCGGTCATCTTTTCCCACGAGTTCGAACACCAAATGCCGATCGGCGGGATGATAGGCCTCGCAAAGCGGGCACTGCATCGCGATCAAGCCCGTTTCGACGCTGCCGTATTGATCCGCGAGCCGGCAGCCGGGGATCTGCCTTACGAGCTCTCGCAATTCCTCGGATACCAGTTCCGAGACCGTAGAGACGAGGCGCAGCGGAAGCGGCTGAGACGCCTCGCGGCTGCGCTCGAGAACTTCCGTCATGACCGAGGGAAAGGATAGGGCGAGAGTGGCGGAACTGCGCCGCAGGAGGTCGAATACGGCGTCGGCATCGACGCTGACCAATGTCCACAAATGTCCCCCGCGCGGCAGAGGCTCTTCCTTGAGCGTGCCGAGCTTGAGATTCGCTTCATGGGAAAGAACCCTGACGGCGCGGCGATGGTCGGCGTAGCCCCAGCCATTCCGCAACCGCTGATTTTCCATCTCGTTGAACTTGAAGTGGCGGGCAGTCTTGCGCACCGGCATCGGCTCGCCGGTCGAGCCGGAGGTGTGCTTGTCCATGACCGCGCCGTCTTCGGGCGCCACGAAACTGCTGAAGAAACTCTCTGGCGCCGCCTTCACCGTGCGCTTCAGCGTGATGGGTATCTCGCCCAGGTCGAGGCTGCAGTTCTCCCGCAGGTGTCGCGCCCAGTCCTGTTCGCGGTAGTGGGGCGAATGGCGCGACGCGTGGTCGAGCATGGCGGTCAGCGCCTGACGCGGTCCAGGAATCGGCGAGCCGGCCATCAGGCGTAGACCCTCATCTTGCCGGGGAGCGCCAGATCTTGCCGCGCCGGCGCACTCTCTCCAGGGCCTCGCCGGTGGCCTCGTCCACGTCCGCAAGGGGGTGACCCTGGGGCTGGGGCGGCTCGGCCCGCCAGCCGAAGGCATTCAGCACCGCTTCAGATTCGTAGTAGTCGGGAAGCAGAACCGCCAAAAGCGCCCGGAAGGCCTCCGGCGCCTGGCGCTCCGCCGCTTCCACGGCGACACGCCGCTCCTCGGCCGACGCTCGCAGGAAGGACTCCTCGCCTCCGGCGGCGGCCAGAACGATGAGCAGCACCGGCCCGGCCATCGCGTCCTGCCGGCCGATGTCGAGCCCCGCGGCGCTGCCGCCCGGCAGGCCCATGCCTGCTTCGGGCGGCAGGATCGTATCCAGCACCGCCTTCAGGAACGCGTCCGTCATGCGACCTCCCGCACCAGGTCATCGGCCAGCTTGAGGGCGACAGCGCCGATGGTCGAGCCGGGATTGAGAGCGCCCACGGTCGGAAAGACGCTCCCGTCGACGACCAGCAGATTGGGCGCGGCATGACAGCGGCCCCTGCCGTCGACGACCGAGGTCGCGGGATCGCTTCCCATGCGCGCGGTGCCGAGCAGATGCCAGCCCGTGAGCGGGGCAAGCGGCAGGCGGTGGATGCGCCGGGCGCCCGCCGCGCGCAGCATTTCCTCGGCCCGGTCGAGGCCGAAATCGAGACTGAGGCGGTCGCGCGCCGAAAGCCGATACTCGAGCCGAGCGCCCGGCAGGCCATCGGCCTCGGTCCTGTCGGCGAGAGTCACGCGGTTGCCGGGATCGGGCAGGTCCTCCGCCGTCACCAGGATGGCGATGGAATGACGGAATTCCTCGCGGAGCCGACGCTGGGCCTCTTCCCCCCATGGCCGCTCGAGGCGCAGGGCCTGCTGGAGCAGATTGTTCTCCCGGGTCACCTGAAGCTGCACGCCGCGGGCAAAGCCCCGGCCGAGGTCCGTCTCATAGAACTCGTGGGAATAGATGGCACAGCCAACCGGGCCGACCGGACCGTCCAGCTCCTCCTCGAACATGCCCCGGACATAGCCCGCCGGATGGAACATCAGGTTTCGCCCCAGGGCCGGGCTCGCCAGGCCCGAGGCCAGCAGCAGCCGCGCGGTGCCGATGCCGTTGCCGGCGACGACGACGATTCCGGCCGGCTGAACCTGTTCGCGCCCATCAGCATCGCGATAGATGACCCCCGTGGCGCGTCCGGCTTCGATGGCCACCTGCTGCACGACTGCGCCGGTGGCGAGCTTCACGCCACGAGCGATGGCTTTCGGCCAATAGGTGGCATCGACCGAGGCCTTGGCCCGGCTGATGCAGCCGATGAGGCAGGGCCCGCAGTGATTGCAGCCGGGTCGTCCGTCATGGTCGGCGCTGTTGATCGCCGCATCCACCGGCCACCAATGCCAGCCGAGGCGATCGAAGCCTCGGGCCGCCGTCATGCCCAGGCGCCCTAAGGCGATCGGCGGCATGGCTCTTTCAGGCTTGGGCGGATAGGCAGGATCGCCGGCGAGGCCGCTGACCCCCATGATGGAATCGTTCAGGTCGTAGTAGGGCTCGAGGTCGAAGTAGCCGAAGGGCCAATCATCGCCCGCGCCGTCCAGACTTCGAGTGGCGAAATCGGAAGGATGAAGCCGGGGGAAATGGGCGGCCCAGTTGACCGTCGAACCCCCGACCCCGTTCCACATCAGCGGCTTGAAGGCGGACCCCGAATCGTCGATGGGATAATCGGCGGAAGGCGAGCCTTCCTTGGCCTGGAGCCTGAGATTGGGCGAGGTCGCGAAGGAGCCTAGGCTGGCGCGTTGCCAGTTCCGGGAGGCGGCCGGCATGGTTTTCGTCTCGGGCCAGCCGCCGCGCTCCAGGCAAAGGATCGAGAGCTTGGGCGCGCGTTCGGCAAGCCGCCAGGAGAACGCGGCACCGGCGAGTCCGGCACCGACGACCACGACATCGACCGGATCGCGCTTCACGGTTTCGGGGCATCCCTTCTGGTCAATCGCCCGGACGCCGACACCGGGCGACGACATAATGCCCGAATTCCCTCGGCTTCGCTCGGCCGTGGCGCTGTCGGGAAGGGCGCCCAAGAGCAAGATCGGGTCAGCCCAGCTCCCGTCGTCGCAACTGCGACCGGACCTGTCGCAAACGGGCCAAGCGCCGTCGCGCGGGCTATGGTCCCTGAAGGGCCTGCTACCTACATTCGCGGCATGGAAAAATCCGGGGCAAAAGCCGGTTCGACTCTGCTCATCGCCTGCGGGGCCCTGGCGCGCGAAATGCTGGCTTTGAAGGCGGCCCATGGCTGGGGTTCGCTCGAGATCACATGCCTGCCCGCCAGCTGGCACAACACGCCCCAGAAGATTCCCGAAGGCGTGCGCCGCAAGATCCGCGCCGGGCGCAAGACCCATGATCACGTGCTGGTCGCTTATGGCGACTGCGGTACGGGCGGGTTGCTGGACAAGGTGCTGGCGGAAGAGGGGGCGGAGCGGATCGGCGGGCCCCACTGCTACCAGTTCTATGCCGGGACCAAGGATTTCGAGGCGATGGTAGAGGCGGAGCCCGGTTGCTTCTTCCTGACGGATTATTTGGCGCGGCATTTCGACCGGCTGATCGTCCAGGGCCTGGGGCTCGACCGGCATCCCGAGCTGAGGGACGATTATTTCGGCAATTACCGCAAGCTCGTCTATCTGGCCCAGACCGAGGATGCGTCGCTGAAGGCGAAGGCGATGGCGGCGGCGGACCGGCTCGGTCTTGCCTTCGAATACCGCCTGACGGCATATGGCGAACTCGAGACTTTCATGGCCGAAGCCGCGAACAAGGGAGCGCGCCGTGGCGCAGCTGATCGTCGTCTATTGGCGTGACATTCCAGCCCAGGTGATCGTCCGGCGCGGCCGCGAAACGGCCAAGCGCCAGCTCGCCGAGCGCTTCGAGAAGGCGATCGACCGCGCCGCCATGCGGGCGGGCCTGCGCGACACCGACTCCTATCTCGCCGAATGGCGCCGGGCCGAGCCGGTCGCCTGTGGCGAGGACCTCGAGGCGGAAGCCGCGGCGGCGGCCGAGAAGCTGGAGCGGGACTATGACGACGAGCGCTTGAAGCAGCTCGTCGCCGCCGGCGGCCGTCCTTGACAGAGTCCGCCACAGCATGACCCAGAGAACCACCGGCCGACTCGAGGCTCTGCTCCTGCGCCGCGCTTTCGTGATGACGGCGGAAACCTCGCCCCCGGACGCGGCCTCGGCCGACAGCGTGCTCGATCGCGCGGCCTGCATGAAAGGCCTGGCGGACGCGGTAAACGTGACCGATGGGGCAGGTGCCAGAGCCCATATGTCGGCCATCGCGTGCGCCGCCATCCTGGCCCAGCATGGCATCGAGCCGGTGCTGCAGTTCACCGTGCGCGACCGCAATCGCCTGGCCCTCCAGGGCGATCTGATCGGCGCGGCGGCGCTCGGCATTCCGAACATTCTCTGCCTGCACGGCGACGATCCAAAGAACGGCGACCAGCCGGAGACCAAGCCGGTCTACGACATCGACAGCCGAACCCTGATGACGACCGCCCGGCGCCTCAGGGATGAGGGGCTGCTTCCCTCCGGCCGGCCGGTGGCGCCCGCGCCGAGGCTTCTCATCGGCGCCGCTGATGCGCCGCAGGATCCGAAGCCCGAATGGAAGCCCGACGGGTTGAGGGCCAAGATCGAAGCCGGCGCCGATTTCGTGCAGACGCAATACTGCTTCGACCTCGCCATGCTGCGCCGGTATCTCACGCGCTTGCGTGATCACGGGATCCTGGAAAGGCTTCGCGTCATCGTCGGCATCGGACCCATCGCCTCGGCCAAATCGGCCCGCTGGATGAACGAGCATCTTTTCGGCGTCACCATTCCAGACGCGATCGTGGCCCGGCTCGATGCGGCATCCGATCAGCGGGCGGAGGGCCGAAAAATTTGCGTAGAGCTGCTCCAGGAGCTGTCCGAGATCGATGGCGTGGCCGGCGCCCATCTGATGGCGCCGCGCCAGGAGCAGGCCATCGCCGAGGCCATCGCCGAGTCCGGCCTTCTGAAAAAACGCGAGGCGGCCTGAGGAGCCATGTATTCCGTCAGGCTCTCCTCCATCCGTCATGCCCGCGCTTTGGAGATGTTCTACAACGCCTTCGAGCCGGCCATGGTCCTGCTGGCGCCTCTGTTGAGGCGGGTCGGCTACGGCCGGCTCGAGAGGCCGGTCGCCGCCGTCGAGCGGAGCGTGAAGGGTTTCCTCTTCGACTGCCAGATGTGCGGGCAATGCGCGCTTTCCTCGACCGGCATGACCTGCCCGATGAACTGCCCGAAGAACTTGCGCAACGGCCCCTGCGGCGGAGTGCGCGAGAACGGCCATTGCGAGGTCAAGCCGGAGATGAAATGCGTCTGGGTGCAGGCCTGGGAAGGCTCCCAGCGGATGCGGACCGGCGCCAGGATCCTGGACGTGCAGAAGCCGGTCGACAATCGCCTGAAGGGCCGCTCCTCCTGGCTCAAGGTCGTGCGCGACAAGACCGAGCCGGCCGAAACGCCGGCCAAGGCGGGCGGGAAACCTGCGCCGGCCGCCGTCAAGACGGGCGCCAAGGCCCCGACATGACGCCTCAGTCCTTCGTCGATCCAGCGAGCCCGCTGCCCCCCATACCCGGCCACAGTTCGCGCGGCCGGCTGGAGCGCGTGTTGCGCGAGGGGAAATTCGCCGTCACCGCCGAGCTCAATCCCCCGGATTCCGCCGATCCCCAGGAGGTCTACGACCGGGCGCTGGTGCTCTCCGAGGTTTGCGATGCGATTAATGCCACCGACGCCTCGGGCGCCAACGTGCATATGTCAAGCGTGGGCATTTGCAGCCTCTTAACCCGGGCAGGCTATGCGGTGGTGATGCAGATCTCCTGCCGCGACCGCAACCGCATTGCCATCCAGGGCGACGTCCTAGGCGCGGCCGCCATGGGTGTGGCCAATATCCTCTGTCTCACCGGCGACGGGGTGCAGGCGGGCGACCAGCCGGCGGCCAAGCCGGTGTTCGATCTCGACAGCACCTCGCTGCTTGAGACCATCCGGGGCATGCGCGACAGTCGGGTGTTCCTGTCGGGGCGCAAGATCACCGTGCCGCCCCAGGTCTTCCTCGGCGCCGCCGCCAATCCGTTCTCGCCACCCTATGATTATCGGCCGCTGCATCTGGCCAAGAAAGTCGCGGCCGGGGCCCAGTTCATCCAGACCCAGTACTGCTACGACATGCCGCTTCTGGAACGCTTCATGGCCAAGGTGCGCGAGCAGGGCCTGCACGAGAAATGCTTCATCCTGGTGGGCGTGGGGCCGCTGGCCTCGGCCCGCGGGGCGCGCTGGATGCGCGCCAATGTGCCCGGCATCCATGTGCCCGATCCTGTCATCGCCCGGCTCGAGGGCGCCAAGGACCAGAAGCTCGAGGGCAAGAAGATCTGCATCGAGCTCATCCAACAGGTCCGCGAGATCCCCGGTGTGCACGGAGTCCACGTCATGGCCTACCGCCAGGAAGACCTCGTCTCGGAAATCATCACCGCCTCCGGCATCATGCAAAACCGCACGCCACGGCGTTCGGCCAAGGAAAGGACCAGCCTGACATGACAGACACCGTCATCTCCTCGGCGACCAAGGAGGTCGTCATCGGATTCGAGCGGCCGTTCTGCCTGATCGGCGAAAGGATCAACCCGACGGGCCGAAAACTGCTCGCCGCCGAGATGGCGGCCGGCGACTTCAGCCGGGTCAGGGCCGATGCGATCGCCCAGGTCGAGGCCGGCGCCCATATGCTGGACGTGAACGCCGGGATCCCCATGGCCGACGAACCCCGCATCCTGGCCGAAACGATCGAGCTTGTGCAGTCGCTGACCGACGTGCCGCTGTCGATCGACTCCTCCATCGTCGCGGCGCTGGAATCCGGGCTCAAGGTCTACAAGGGCAAGGCGCTGCTCAATTCGGTCACCGGCGAAGAGGAGCGGCTGGAAAGCGTGCTGCCCCTGGTGAAGAAGTACGGCGCCGCCGTGGTCGCCATTTCCAACGACGAGACCGGCATTTCCGAGGACCCGGACGTTCGTTTCGAGGTGGCCAAGAAAATCGTTCATCGCGCCGCCGATTTCGGCATTCCCCATTCGGACATCGTGGTCGACCCCCTGGTCATGCCGGTGGGTGCACTGAACCAGGCCGGGCGCAGCGTGTTCCATCTGATCCGGCGCCTGCGCGAGGAGTTGAAGGTCAACACCACCTGCGGCGCCTCCAATTTCAGCTTCGGGCTTCCCAACCGGCATGGCCTTAATGCTTCGTTCCTTTCCATGCTGATCGGCGCCGGCATGACCTCGGCCATCACCAATCCTCTCCACCCCGAGGAGGTGACAGCGGTCATGGGCGCGGACGTGGCCATGGGCCATGACGAGAACTGCATGCGCTGGATCCAGAAGTTCCGCGAGCCGTTGACCGAGGGCCAGGAAGGCGCCCGCGGCCGGCGGGAAGGCAGGCGCCGGCGTGCCTGATCCAGCACCCCTGCCGGAGGCGCGGGCCGACCGGCCGGCGGCGAGTACCGGCAAGCCCGACGCGCTGGTCGTGTTCATGCCCTCGGGTCGGCGCGGACGCTTTGTCATCGGCACGCCCTTGCTCCAGGCGGCGCGCAGCCTCGGCGTCGACATCGATTCGGTATGCGGCGGGCGCGGCATCTGCGGCCGCTGCCAGGTCGAAGTCTCGCAAGGCGAATTCGCCAAGCTCGGCGTCACCTCCAAGGCCGAGCATCTCTCGGGCTTCGGCGTCATCGAACAGCGCTATGCGGACCGGCGCGGCCTCCAGCCGGGCAGGCGCCTGTCATGCTCGACCCTGCTCTACGGCGACGCCGTCATCGACGTGCCGCCGGAGAGCCAGGTCCACAAGCAGGTCGTGCGCAAGCGGGCCGAGATGCGGGCGATCGAACTCGATCCCGTGGTGCGCCTGCACTATGTCGAGGTGGCCGAGCCGGACATGCATGATCCGGCCGGCGATCTGC